>VOFI01001386.1_pt1:0-390000 | contig 2823771 bp, 3538 predicted proteins | sample 5384131 | NCBI WGS metagenome assembly VOFI01 (sample SAMN12384728, study PRJNA508395) | human gut metagenome | isolation source: healthy gut H | host: Homo sapiens
GGAGATTGTCCCTGCTCGATTAAAGGAGAAACAATGCCATCCTTTTTGCGTAATTCATGTTTTGTCATGTTTATACCGGCTCTGGAACCGGAAAGCTTTTCACGGTATTTTCTATCAGCAAAACGTGCATCGTATCTGTATTTCTGGGCGATGGTGCAATGATTTATCTTTTTGTGCAGCCATTACAGACATAGGGCGCCTTATCCAGTCTTTTGCACTGTTCCTTCACAAAATCCTCCACCAAATGTGGTGGTGGAATTTAAAATTTCATTTTTGGGAAATAAATTTTTTTTTTGAAAAAAGTATTGCAATTATTGGAAACGTCATGTATAATATCACTTGCTGTGGCATGATAGCTATGAAGTTTGAAGTTACTGTCCATGAGACAGAGAATTCGGCGGAGCGAATGTCAAGTTAGGAAACTGACGGCAAGTCACTGTACAGAACAGATATGGTCTACAAAATGTAGAAACAACGTGTGAAAGTCCACAGGACACACACGGAGATGTGTACAGTCACCGCTTGTCGTACTGAAGTTAAAAGTGCGAAAAGGAGGCGACTTTTTTTATGGCAAGTCAAGTAATGAGAATTACTCTCAAGGCGTATGATCACGAGTTAGTAGATTCAAGCGCAAAGAAAATCATCGAGACTGTAAAGAAGAATGGATCACAGGTGAGCGGACCGGTACCTCTTCCAACAAAGAAGGAAGTAGTTACAATTCTTAGAGCTACTCACAAGTACAAAGATTCTCGTGAACAGTTCGAGCAGAGAACTCATAAGAGACTTATCGATATCATCAATCCAACACAGAAGACAACAGAGTCTTTATCAAGGATTGAAATGCCAGCTGGTGTTTACATTGATATCAAAATGAAGCAGAAATAAGCTTCAACAATTAATTAGTATATCCCCGAATGGTTTATATAGAAGATACAGTGCGAAAGCATAACGATCTAGTAGGCTGCTCTAGGATGAACGGTTCCGCTACTTGTTCCGGCTAATTCTTCGCGGGCTGGGTTGACAGGCAAGAGGCGTTGCGCTGTAGAAAACAGGAGGTAAAGAGATGAAGAAAGCGATTTTAGCAACAAAAATCGGTATGACACAGATCTTCAATGCAGATGGTGTATTAGTACCTGTAACTGTATTAGAGGCTGGTCCATGTGTTGTAACACAGATCAAAACTTTTGAGAATGACGGTTACAGCGCAGTTCAGGTTGGTTTCGGCGACAAGAAAGAGAAAGTCGTTGAGAAGGATGCCAACGGTAAAAAAAAGAGCGTAGCACACAGACATGGTGTTAACAAGGCTCAGATGGGACACTTCAAAAAAGCAGGTGTTTCAGGAAAGAGATTCGTTCGCGAGTTCAAATTCGAAAACGCAGATGAGTACAATTTAGCAGATGAGATCAAGGCTGACATCTTCGCAGAGGGTGACAAGGTTGATGCAACTGCTATTTCAAAAGGTAAAGGTTTCCAGGGTGCTATCAAGAGATTAGGTCAGCACAGAGGACCAATGGCTCATGGTTCTAAATTCCATCGTCATCAGGGTTCTAACGGTGCTTGTTCTTCACCAAGTAAGGTATTCAAGGGAAAAGGAATGCCTGGACATATGGGTAGCGTAAAGGTTACAACTCAGAATCTTGAGGTTGTAAGAGTTGACGCAGACAAGAACTTACTGTTAATCAAGGGCGCAGTTCCAGGAGCTAAGAAAGCTCTCATTACAGTAAAAGAGACTACAAAATCTGGTAAATAGTGCAAAGTAAGAAAGGAGGAACTTTACGATGGCTAACGTAGCTGTATATAACATGGAAGGCAAAGAAGTCGACAAGATCGAGTTAAATGATTCCATTTTCGGCGTAGAAATTAATGAGCATTTAGTTCATATGGCTGTTCTTCAGCAGCTTGCAAATAAACGTCAGGGAACTCAGAAAGCTAAGACACGTTCTGAAGTTCGCGGTGGCGGAAGAAAACCATGGAGACAGAAGGGAACAGGACATGCAAGTCAGGGTTCTACAAGATCCACAGTGGACAGGTGGTGGAGTTGTATTCGCTCCTACTCCTAGAGATTACTCATTCAAGCTCAACAAGAAAGAGAAGAGAGCGGCTCTTAAGTCTGCACTTACATCAAGAGTTGTTGAGAACAAGTTCGTTGTAGTAGATGAGCTTAAGCTTGATGAGATTAAGACAAAGAAATTCGTAGAAGTATTAAAGAACCTCAATGTTGAGAAGGCACTCGTTATATTAAACGATATGGACGAGAAGGTTATCGCTTCTGCAGCAAACATCCCGACAGTTAAGACAACTCAGACAAATGAGCTTAACGTATTCGATGTATTAAAATATGACACAGTAGTAGTTACAAAGGCTGCTGTAGCAACAATCGAGGAGGTATATGCATAATGGCAAACGTACAGTACTATGATGTAATCCTCAAACCAGTAGTAACTGAGAAGAGTATGAATGCAATGGCTGAGAAGAAATACACATTCCTTGTTCACCCGGATGCAAACAAGACTATGATCAAAGAAGCAGTTGAGAGAATGTTCGAAGGAACAAAGGTTGCGAAAGTTAACACAATGAACTGCGAAGGCAAGAATAAGCGTCGTGGAATGGTAACAGGAAAGACTGCTAAGACAAAGAAGGCTATCGTACAGCTTACAGCAGACAGCAAAGATATCGAGACCTTCGCAGGACTGTAGACCGAAAGCAACTTCAAAATGATATGCGTCAGAAAAGACGCGATAATGAAAACATATCGAAAGGAGAAACAAAATGGGAATTAAGACATATAACCCATATACACCTTCCAGAAGAAATATGACTGGTTCAGATTTCTCAGAGATTACAAAGACAACTCCTGAGAAGTCACTTGTTACTTCTTTAAAGAAGAACGCTGGTCGTAACAATCAGGGTAAAATCACCGTCAGACATCGCGGCGGCGGAAACAGAAGAAAATACAGAGTTATCGATTTCAAGAGAAATAAAGATGGTGTTCCAGCAACTGTAGTTGGTATCGAGTACGATCCGAACAGAACAGCAAATATCGCACTGATCTGCTATGCAGATGGTGAGAAAGCATATATCCTTGCTCCAGCAGGACTTACAGACGGAATGAAGGTTATGAGCGGTGCTCAGGCTGAGGTCAGAGTTGGAAACTGCCTTCCACTTGAGAATATCCCAGTTGGTACAGAAATTCACAACATCGAGCTTCTTCCTGGAAAGGGCGGACAGTTAGTACGTTCTGCCGGACTCAGCGCACAGCTGATGGCTAAGGAAGGAAAGTATGCAACACTTCGTCTTCCTTCAGGCGAGATGAGAATGGTTCCAATTCAGTGCCGTGCTACAATCGGTGTAATTGGAAACGGAGATCACAACCTCGTAAATATTGGTAAAGCCGGACGTAAGCGTCACATGGGTGTTCGTCCAACAGTTCGTGGATCTGTTATGAACCCTAACGATCATCCACACGGTGGTGGAGAAGGTAAGGCACCTGTAGGACGTCCAGGACCATGTACTCCGCAAACCTGCACTTGGCTTAAAGACCAGAAAGAAGAACAAACAGTCTAACAAGATGATCGTTCGTAGAAGAGACGGTCGTGCAATCAAATAATTAGGAGGTTGAATAAATGGCTCGTTCATTAAAAAAAGGACCATTTGCAGATGAAAGCTTACTTGAAAAAAGTAGATGCTATGAGCAAAGCCGGTGACAAGTCTGTAATCAAGACATGGTCACGTCGTTCTACCATCTTCCCATCGTTCGTAGGACACACAATCGCTGTTCATGACGGAAGAAAGCATGTTCCGGTATACGTTACAGAGGATATGGTTGGACATAAACTTGGTGAGTTCGTTGCAACAAGAACTTACAGAGGACATGGAAAAGACGAGAAGAAATCAGGCGTAAGATAAGATTTATTGAAAGGAGGTTTCATCCATGGCAAAGGGACATAGATCCAAAATCAAGAGAGAGAGAAATGAAGTTAGAGATACAAGACCTTCAGCAAAGTTATCTTATGCTAGAGTGTCTGTACAGAAAGCTTGTTTCGTTTTAGATGCTATTCGTGGAAAGAGTGTTAACGAAGCACTTGCAATCGTAACATACAATCCTAGATATGCTTCAAGCTTAGTAAAGAAATTATTAGAGTCAGCAATCGCTAACGCAGAAAATAATTATCCGGAAAAGAACTATAAGGCAGAGAACCTTTACGTTGCAGAGTGTTTTGCAAATAAAGGACCAACAATGAAGAGAATTCATCCTAGAGCACAGGGTAGAGCTTACAGAATCGAGAAGAGAATGAGCCACATTACAATCGTGCTTGATGAAAGATAGGAGGCAATCATGGGACAGAAGGTTAATCCTCATGGCTTAAGAGTTGGCGTTATCAAGGACTGGGATTCCAAATGGTATGCAGAGGGTGATTTCGCTGATTACTTAGTAGAAGATTATAATATCAGAACATTTTTAAAGAAAAAATTATACGCAGCTGGTGTTTCAAAGATTGAGATCGAGAGAGCATCTGATCGTGTAAAGGTTATCATCTATACCGCAAAGCCGGGCGTTGTTATCGGTAAGGGCGGCGCTGAGATCGAGAAGATCAAGGGCGAGGTTCAGAAGTTCACAGACAAGAAATTAGTTGTTGATATCAAAGAAGTAAAGAGACCGGACAAGGATGCACAGCTTGTTGCTGAGAACATCGCTTTACAGCTTGAGAACCGTGTTTCATTCCGTAGAGCAATGAAGTCTTGCATGGGAAGAGCTATGAAGGCCGGCGTTAAAGGAATTAAGACAACATGTTCAGGTCGTCTTGGCGGAGCAGATATGGCTCGTACAGAGACATACAATGATGGAACTACTCCACTCCAGACAATCAGAGCAGATATCGATTATGGATTCGCTGAGGCAGATACCACTTACGGTAAGGTAGGCGTTAAGGTTTGGATCTACAAAGGCGAGGTACTTCCTACAAAAGCAAACAAGGAAGGAGGAGCTAAGTAATTATGTTAATGCCTAAGAGAGTAAAACATCGTAAACAGTTCCGTGGTTCCATGGCAGGAAAAGCTACAAGAGGAAACAAGATCACAAATGGTGAGTACGGTATTGTAGCACTTGAGCCATGCTGGATCAAAGCAAATCAGATTGAGGCTGCCCGTGTAGCTATGACTCGTTACATCAAGCGTGGTGGTAAAGTTTGGATAAAGATTTTCCCAGAGAAACCTGTAACACATAAGCCTATGGGTGTTCGAATGGGTAAAGGAAAGGGTGCCCTTGAGTATTGGGTAGCTGTAGTAAAACCAGGTAGAGTATTATTTGAAATCTCCGGAGTACCGGAAGACGTAGCTAAAGAAGCTTTACGTCTTGCTACACACAAATTACCTTGCAAGTGTAAAGTAGTTTCTCGTGCAGATTTAGAAGGCGGTGAGTCAAATGAAAACTAGTGCATACGTTAAAGAGTTACAGGCACAGAGCGTAGAGCAGTTACAGGCACAGCTCGTTGATGCTAAAAAAGAACTTTTCAATTTGAGATTCCAGAACGCAACAAATCAGCTTGATAACACGGCAAGAATTAAAGAGGTTAGGAAGAATATCGCAAGAATCCAGACTGTTATCACTGCAAAGGCTGCAGAATAGTTTATCCTATCAGAAAGGAGATTTTAGACCGTGGAAGAAAGAAATCTTAGAAAAACACGTGTTGGTGTTGTTGTAAGCGATAAGATGGATAAGACAATCGTTGTAGCTGTAAGAGATAACGTAAGACATCCTCTTTACAACAAGATCGTTAAGAAGACTTATAAATTAAAAGCTCATGACGAGAAAAACGATGCAAAGATCGGTGATACAGTCAGAGTTATGGAAACAAGACCTTTATCTAAAGATAAGAGATGGAGACTTGTAGAAATCATGGAAAGAGCAAAATAATAAAAGGAGGCTACAAGCATGGTACAGCAGGAAAGCAGACTCAAGGTTGCTGATAACACTGGCGCTAAAGAGTTACTTGTTATCCGCGTTATGGGTGGATCTACCAGAAGATATGCGAACATCGGTGATGTAATCGTTGCTACTGTTAAAGATGCAACACCAGGCGGTGTTGTTAAAAAAGGCGATGTAGTTAAAGCCGTAGTAGTTCGTTCAGTAAAAGGTGCTCGTCGTAAAGACGGATCTTATATAAAGTTTGATGAGAACGCAGCAGTAATCATCAAAGATGACAAAACTCCAAAAGGAACTCGTATCTTTGGACCAGTAGCTCGTGAGCTTCGTGAGAAACAGTTCATGAAGATTGTTTCTCTGGCTCCAGAAGTATTATAGGAGGAACGTCAATGGCAACTATGAAAATCAAAAAAAGGCGACCTTGTTAAGGTTATCGCTGGAAAAGATATCAACAATGAGGGCAAGGTAATTGCCGTAAACGCAAAGAACAATACACTTCTTGTTGAGGGAATCAACATGGTTACTAAGCATACAAAACCAAGTATGTCAAATCAGCAGGGCGGTATCGTTCATCAGGAGGCTCCAATTGATGCTTCCAACGTAATGCTCATCCATGACGGAAAGCCGACTCGTGTAGGATTCAAGATGGATGGAGACAAGAAAGTTCGCTTTGCTAAATCAACAGGCAAAGTTATCGACTAATTGGAGAGAGGAGGATTAAGACATTGAGTAGACTTAGAGAACAGTACGAAAATGAGATCAAGGACGCAATGATCAAAAAAGTTCGGATACAAAAACGCAATGGAAATTCCAAAGCTTGACAAGATCGTAGTTAACATGGGTGTTGGTGAAGCTAAGGAAAACGCTAAGGTTCTTGAGGCAGCCGTTAAGGATATGGAAGCCATCACAGGACAGAAAGCAGTTACAACTAAAGCAAAGAATGCTATAGCTAACTTTAAAATCAGAGAAGGAATGCCAATCGGATGTAAGGTTACATTACGTGGTGAGAAGATGTACGAGTTTGCAGATCGTCTCATCAACTTAGCATTACCTCGTGTACGTGACTTCAGAGGTGTTAACCCTAACGCATTTGATGGCCGTGGAAACTATGCCCTTGGAATTAAAGAGCAGATCATCTTCCCTGAGATCGAGTATGATAAGGTAGATAAGGTTCGTGGTATGGACATTATCTTCGTTACTACTGCTAAGACAGACGAAGAGGCACGTGAGTTACTGGCACAGTTCAATATGCCATTCGCTAAATAATCGGAGGAATTCTAATGGCTAAGACAAGTATGAAAATTAAACAGCAGCGTGCACCAAAGTTCTCTACAAGAGCTTATACACGTTGTAGAATTTGTGGACGTCCACATTCAGTTTTAAAGAAATACGGAATCTGCAGAGTATGCTTCCGTGAGTTAGCATACAAGGGACAGATCCCAGGCGTTAAAAAAGCTAGCTGGTAAGTCTGAAAGCAACTTAGTGAACACAAGCGCATATGCGCTGTGTGAGCTTAGTGCGAAGAGAACTTCCTTTCAGCAACAGCTGTTTTTATAAATAACTATATTAACAAACATATTTAAGGAGGATATCGTTCATTATGATGATGACAAGTGATCCAATCGCAGATATGCTTACAAGAATTCGTAACGCAAATACTGCAAAACATGATACAGTAGACATCCCAGCTTCTAAGATTAAAGTAGCAATCGCTGGAATCCTTGTAGATGAGGGATTCATCGAGAAATACGACATCGTTGAGGATGGAAAAATCAAGACAATCCATGTTACATTAAAATATGGTGCTGATAAGAACGAGAAGGTTATTACAGGCATCAAGAGAATTTCTAAGCCAGGTCTTCGTGTATACGCAGGCAAGGATGAGATTCCTTCAGTACTTGGTGGACTTGGAATCGCTATTCTTTCAACTAACCAGGGTATCGTAACTGATAAAGAGGCTAGAAAGCTTCAGGTTGGTGGCGAAGTTTTAGCATTCGTTTGGTAGCCCCTAAAGATCTTAATTTATATTAAGTATAATTTATTAAGTATCCATATTCGATGCATCCATGATGTATAGTAGGGATACAGCAAGTAACATCTTAAAGTATAACCTGACCACAAGGTCAGAAATACTAAATAACTATTAACCTAATATCAAAATATAGGAGGTACGGGCATGTCACGTATAGGAAGAATGCCAATCGCAGTTCCTGCTGGAGTAACAGTTGAAATTGCAGAAAATAATCATGTGACTGTAAAAGGTCCAAAGGGTACTCTTGAGAGAACTCTTCCATCAGAGATGGATATCAAATTGAGGGTGACGAAGTAATAGTTACAAGACCTAATGATTTGAAGAAAATGAAATCCTTACATGGATTGACAAGAACACTGATCCACAACATGGTTGTTGGTGTAACTGATGGATATACAAAGGAGCTCGAGGTAAACGGTGTTGGTTACAGAGCTTCCAAGTCTGGAAAGAAACTTACTCTTAACTTAGGATATTCTCATCCGGTTGAGATGGAGGATCCGGAAGGACTTGAGTCAGAGGTTCAGGATAACAAGATCATCATTAAGGGTATCGATAAAGAAAAAGTTGGCCAGTACGCAGCTGAAATCAGAGATAAGAGAAGACCTGAGCCATATAAGGGCAAGGGAATCAAATATGCTGATGAGGTTATTAGACGTAAAGTTGGTAAGACTGGTAAAAAATAATTAAAGGAGTGGACGAAGAATGGTTAGTAAGAAATCAAGAACAGCAGTTCGTGAAAATAAACATAGAAGAATGCGTCATCATCTTGCAGGTACTGCACAGCGTCCTCGTTTAGCTGTATTCAGAAGTAATAACCATATGTATGCTCAGATTATTGATGATACAGTTGGAAATACACTCGTTTCTGCATCAACACTTGACAAGGATATCAAGGCAGAGCTCGAGAAGACTAATAACGTAGATGCAGCAGCAAAGCTTGGTACTGTAATCGCAAAGAAAGCATTAGATAAAGGTATTTCAACTGTTGTCTTCGATAGAGGCGGTTTTATTTACGCAGGAAAAGTTAAAGCATTAGCTGAAGCAGCAAGAGAAGCTGGCTTAGATTTTTAGGAGGAGACAAACATGAAACGTGAAATCATTGACGCTAGTCAATTAGAATTAGTTGACCAGGTAGTTGACATCAAGCGTGTAACAAAGGTTGTTAAGGGTGGACGTAACATGCGATTCACAGCTCTCGTTGTTGTTGGTGACAAGAACGGCCATGTAGGTGCAGGTCTTGGAAAAGCAGCAGAAATTCCTGAAGCTATCCGCAAGGGTAAAGAGGACGCCATCAAGAGCATGGTAAATGTTAAGTTAGACGAGAACAACTCTATTACACATGATGTAACAGGAAAATATACAGGTGCTTCCGTATTATTAAAGAAGTCTCCTGAAGGTACTGGTATCATCGCTGGTGGTCCTGCACGTTCAGTATGCGAGATCGCTGGTATCCAGAATATCCGTACAAAGTCTTTAGGATCAAATAATAAGCAGAACGTTGTACTTGCTACTATCGAGGCTCTTAAGCAGTTAAGAAGCCCGGAAGAAGTTGCAAGACTTCGCGGTAAATCTGTAGAAGAAATCTTAGGTTAGGAGGAACGCTAAAATGGCAGATAGAGTTAAAGTTACATTAATCAAATCTACAATCGGTGCTGTTCCTAAGAACAAGAAGACTATTGAGGCTCTTGGTCTTACTAAGTTAGGCAAAACTGTAGAGTTACCAAACAATGCAGCTACACAGGGAGCTGTTCGCAAAGTAGCACCATACGTAAAAGTAGAAGAAGTTTAAGAATAAAATAAGGAGGTACCGTGATGGATTTATCTAATTTAAAAGCGGCTGAGGGTTCAGTTCATAGTGATAATTTCAGAAGAGGTCGTGGACACGGCTCAGGAAACGGTAAGACTGCTGGTAAGGGACACAAGGGACAGAAGGCTCGTTCAGGAGCTCCAAGACCTGGTTTCGAAGGTGGACAGATGCCATTATATAGAAGATTGCCTAAGAGAGGTTTCAAGAATAGAAACACTCTTACAATCGTACCTATAAATCTTTCAGCTCTTGAGAGATTCGATAACGATGCAGTAGTTTCAGTTGAGACATTAATCGAGGCTGGAATCGTTAAGAATCCTAGAGATGGCGTAAAGATTCTTGGAAATGGAGAACTTACTAAGAAGCTTACAGTTCAGGCTAACGCTTTCAGTGCTAGTGCAAAAGAGAAAATCGAAGCTCTTGGTGGAAAAGCAGAGGTGATCTAATGCTTAAAACACTCCGTAATGCGTTTAAAATAAAGGATGTCCGTAATAGAATCCTTTTTACATTCATGATGCTTATTGTCATCAGAATCGGAAGCGAGCTTCCGATTCCTGGTGTCAAGGGCTCCGTATTTCAGAGTTGGTTAAACAGTAAATCAGCAGATGGTTTAGGCTTTGTTGATGCTATAACAGGTGGATCATTCTCACAGATGTCAGTATTTGCGCTGAATATTACACCATACATTACATCTTCAATCATTATGCAGTTGCTTACAATTGCTATACCTAAGCTTGAAGAGATGCAACGCGATGGCGAGGATGGCAGAAAGAAAATTGTTGAGATAACACGTTATCTTACAATAGCATTAGGCCTTCTTGAGTCAGTCATGATGGTAATTGGTTTTTACAGACAAAATTACCTTACAGAAAAGACACCATTGACTGTTATTATGGTCGTTACTTCACTTACAGCAGGTTCAGCTGTACTTATGTGGATTGGAGAGCGTATTACAGAAAAGGGTGTAGGAAACGGAATATCAATAGTATTGACAATCAATATTATTTCACGTATTCCAGAGGATTTAAGTACACTTTGGTCACAGTTCATTGCTTCAGCAGCGAACATTCCAAAGGCGATTGTTGCAGGTCTTATCATAGTAGCAATAATTGCTGCAATGGTAGTATTTGTAGTATTGCTTCAGGATGCACAGCGCAAGATTCCTGTACAGTACTCAAGCAAAATAAGAGGCAACAAGCAGATGGGCGGTCAGCAGACATGCATTCCACTAAAGGTAAATACCAGTGGAGTTATCCCGGTAATCTTTGCACAGTCTCTTATGCAGACACCTGTTATCATTGCCAGCTTCCTTGGAAAAGGCAATGGAAATGGAATAGGCTCTAAGATATTAAAAGGATTATCACAGTCTAACTGGTGTGATCCAAAGGAGCCGGTATATTCAATCGGACTTATTGTTTACATTGTGTTGATTATAGCAGTTGCTTATTTCTACACAAACATTACATTCAATCCGCTTGAGATTGCAAACAATATGAAGCGTTCAGGTGGCTTTATACCCGGTATCAGACCTGGAAAGCCAACCAGCGATTACTTAAATCAGATATTAAACTACATTGTATTTATTGGAGCTATTGGACTTGCGTTTATCGCATTTGTTCCGATATTCTTCAATGGAGTATTCAACGCAGACGTATCCTTTGGTGGAACTTCAATCATCATCATTGTCGGAGTTATTATTGAGACATTGAAGCAAATTGAATCACAGATGAGAGTTCGATACTATAAAGGATTTTTAGATGATTAATTGTACATTGGAGATACTGAATTCAGTATCTCCATTCGTGCTATCAACAAGTTTTGTATAAAAGGAGAAAATTTTTATGAAGATCATCATGTTAGGGGCACCTGGTGCCGGTAAAGGTACACAGGCAAAACAGATAGCTGCAAAATATTCTATACCACATATCTCTACAGGAGATATATTCCGTGCAAACATCAAGAACGGAACAGAGCTTGGTAAGAAGGCAAAGACTTACATGGATCAGGGAGCACTTGTTCCGGATGAACTTACCTGTGACCTTGTTATGGATAGAATACAGCAGGATGATTGCAAAAACGGATTTGTATTAGATGGTTTCCCAAGAACAATTCCACAGGCAAAGGCGCTTGATGATGCTCTCACAAAGATTGGGGAGAAGATGGATTATGCCATCGATGTAGATGTTCCTGATGAGAACATTGTTAACCGTATGGGTGGAAGAAGAGCCTGCCTCAATTGTGGTGCAACATATCATATCGTTTTCAATCCAACAAAGGTTGAGGGCAAATGTGATGCATGTGGCGCTGACACAGTACTCAGAGACGATGATAAGCCTGAGACCGTACAGAAGCGCTTAGCTGTATATCATGAGCAGACACAGCCGCTGATCGATTATTATGACAAGCAGGGTATTTTAAAGTCTGTAGACGGAACAAAGCCTATGGATGAAGTTTTTTCAGCCATTGTAGGTATTTTAGGTGAATAATAATGTCTGTAACTATCAAATCAGAGCATGAGATAGAGCTGATGAGGGAGGCTGGCAGGATTCTGGCGGCCGTTCATCAGCAGCTCGGTAAAGAAATCAAACCGGGAATGTCCACTAAGGATGTGGACCGGCTGGGCGAAGAAATGATTCGTAGTTATGGATGCGAGCCGTCTTTCTTAGGATATTGCGGATATCCGGCCTCCATATGTGTTTCAGTAAACGAGGAGGTTGTGCATGGTATCCCGACTGATGAGCGTATCTTACAGGAGGCGATATCGTGAGCCTTGATGCTGGTGTTATCTACAAAGGATACCACTCAGACGCAGCCAGAACAGTAGGCGTAGGAGAGATTTCAGAGGAAGCAAGACTTCTTATAGAAAGAACACGTCTCAGTTTTTTTGCAGGAATAAAGAATGCAGTTGCGGGAAACAGACTGTATGATATTTCAGGAGCCATACAGCAGCTTGCCGAGTCTTTTGGATACGGAGTTGTATATGACCTTGTTGGTCATGGCATAGGAAGCCATTTACATGAGGATCCTGAGGTGCCGAACTTCAGACCACAGGGCTTTAGAAAAGGGCTCAGACTTAAGCCGGGCATGACACTGGCGGTTGAGCCAATGATTAATGCAGGTTCACCGCATGTGGTGTGGATGGATGACGAATGGACAGTGGTTACTGAGGATTTATCGTTGTCGGCACACTATGAAAATACCATACTTATTACAAAAGGAAAGCCGGAGATACTTTCTCTGACAGAGGATGAAAAAGCAGCCGGATTTCTGGAGCTAATCTAATAATAATCATAACGAAACCCAAGGATTTATTTACAGGAGGAATCAAAATGTCAAAAGCAGACGTTATCGAAGTTGAAGGTGTTGTAGTTGAGAAGTTACCAAATGCGTTTTTTAAGGTAGAGCTTGAGAACGGACACCAGATTTTAGCTACAATCAGTGGAAAGCTTCGTATGAATTTCATCAGAATTTTACCGGGAGATAAGGTGACAATTGAAATGTCCCCATACGATTTGACAAAGGGCAGAATTATCTGGAGAGATAAGTAATTTTTACAGATGATTTTTTAAAAAAATATATTGACTTCCCTTAAGTGTCCGTGTATAATGCTATCTGGACACTTTTGGAAAAAGTACCTGAAAAGGACTTTTATAGAGAAAGGAGGATTTGCTGTGAAGGTAAGATCATCAGTTAAACCTATTTGCGAGAAATGCAAAGTCATTAAAAGAAAAGGAAGCATCAGAATTATCTGTGAAAATCCGAAACACAAACAGAGACAGGGTTAATTAGTACAAATATTTGACCCTGTTATTTGTGCGTTTGGTTTATTAAACCTTTTTTCACATCATTATGTGCGGCTGCAGCGAGATATTTATCATCGCTGTTCATAATAAACAGAGGCATTCTGGTTTCATATTATAATACCGAGTGATATGGAACAAAATGCAAATATGGGAGCGCATATGGCTACACACATTTCAGGACGTGCAACCGTAGCTGTAGATACATATGTGTTTCGGAGAGTATACGTCAAGTTGCAGATGTATCGTTACTATAGTAAATAACTAAAAATTATGGAGGTGTAAACACACATGGCTCGTATTGCAGGTGTAGATTTACCAAGAGAAAAACGTGTAGAAATCGGCTTAACTTACATCTACGGAATCGGAAGAGTAAGTGCAGACCGTATCCTTGAAGCAGCTAATGTTGATCCAAGCACTCGTGTTAGAGATCTTACAGATGACGAGGTTAAGAGAATCAGCGCTGTTATCGACGAGACAATGACAGTTGAAGGTGATTTAAGAAGAGAAATCGCTCTGAATATCAAGAGACTTCAGGAAATCGGCTGCTATCGTGGTATTCGTCATCGTAAAGGACTTCCTGTTCGTGGTCAGAAGACTAAGACCAACGCAAGAACTCGTAAGGGACCTAAGAGAACAGTAGCAAACAAGAAGAAATAATCACTTGGAAAATAAGTGAAAACGCCACTTGAACGTAGTGCGCGTTTAGTTCTGCGGACGAAGAAGCAGAGCTTCATTATAACTTAAATAAAGTTTAGAAAGTAGAAAGTAGGTTAGTTTAAATATGGCTAAGAAAGTTGCAAAGAAAGTAACAAAAAAGCGTGTAAGAAAAAACGTTGAACGCGGACAGGCACACATTCAGTCATCTTTCAATAACACAATCGTGACATTTACTGATACTGAAGGTAACGCTTTAGCATGGGCTAGTGCTGGTGGTCTTGGTTTTAGAGGTTCAAAGAAATCTACTCCATATGCTGCACAGATGGCAGCAGAAACCGCTGCAAAGGCAGCTTTAATCCATGGATTAAAGACAGTTGACGTATTCGTTAAGGGACCAGGTTCAGGAAGAGAGGCAGCTATCCGTGCCCTTTCAGCATGTGGTCTTGAGGTTACATCAATCAGAGACGTTACACCAGTACCTCATAACGGATGTCGTCCACCAAAACGTAGAAGAGTCTAATCAGGAGGTATAGATTAAAATGGCAGTTAATAAAGTACCTGTACTTAAGAGATGCAGATCACTTGGTTTAGAGCCAAGTTATTTAGGATATGATAAGAAGTCTAGAAGAAACCTTACAAGAGCAAACAGAAAGGTGTCTGAGTACGGACTTCAGTTAAGAGAAAAGCAGAAAGCTAAATTCATCTATGGTGTTTTAGAGAAGCCTTTCCGTAACTACTACAAGAAAGCAGATCAGATGAAAGGATTAACAGGTCTTAACCTTATGACAATCCTTGAGTCGAATTGACAACGTAATTTTCCGTCTTGGTTTCGCAAGAACAAGAAAAGAAGCTAGACAGATCGTTGATCACAAGTTCGTTACAGTAAACGGAAAAGTTGTTAACATCCCTTCATACCTTGTAAAGGCTGGCGATGTTATCGAAATTAAAGAGAGCAAAAAAGAATACTCAGAGAATGAAAGATATCGTCGAGGTAGCTGGCGGAAGACTGGTTCCGGATTGGTTAGATGTTGACGCTGAGAAATTACAGGGAACTGTAAAAGAATTACCTTCCAGAGAGCAGATCGATGTTCCTGTAGATGAGATGCTCATTGTCGAGTTATATTCTAAGTAAAATTAGGTTGATTTGCCGGGGATTTATTTCCCGGCTTATCCACTCTTTGATAACATATAACAACGATACCCGAGAAGGAGGGAATTTGAAGTGTTCGATTTTCAAAAACCAAAAATTGAGATCGCAGAAATTTCAGAAGACAAGACATATGGCAGATTTGTTGTAGAGCTATTAGAGAGAGGTTACGGTACAACACTTGGAAACTCTTTAAGACGTATCATGCTTTCTTCTTTACCGGGCGCTGCAGTAAGCCAGGTCAAGATTGATGGTGTTTTACATGAATTCAGCTCTATTCCTGGTGTTAAGGAAGATGTTACAGAAATCATCATGAATATCAAGAACCTTGCAATTCGCAATAATAGTTCTACAAATGAACCAAAGGTTGCATATATCGAATTCGAAGGTGAAGGCGTTGTTACAGCAGCCGATATTCAGGTTGATTCAGATATCGAGATTTTGAATCCTGAGTTAGAGATTGCACACTTGAATGGTGGAGCAGATTCTAAGCTTTACATGGAGCTTACAATCACTAACGGCAGAGGTTATGTCGGAGCAGAGAAGAACAAGAACGAGGATACACCAATCGGAGTTCTTGCTGTAGATTCTATTTATACACCTGTAGAGCGTGTTAATCTTACTGTAGAGAATACTCGTGTAGGTCAGATTACAGACTTTGATAAACTGACTTTAGATGTATTTACAAATGGGACATTGGAGCCGGACGAGGCAGTCAGCCTTGCAGCTAAGGTGTTAAGTGAGCACTTAAATCTGTTCATCGATCTTTCAGAGGCAGCACAGCAGGTTGACGTTATGGTCGAGAAGGGAAACGATGCTCAGGAGAAGGTTCTTGAGATGAACATCGATGAGCTTGAGCTTTCAGTTCGTTCATACAACTGCTTAAAGCGTGCAGGAATCAACACTGTTGCAGAGCTCATCAATAGAACACCTGAGGACATGATGAAGGTTCGTAACCTTGGTCGCAAGTCTTTAGAGGAAGTTTTAGCAAAATTAAAAGAATTAGGTTTAGAGTTAAATCAGACTGAGGAATAATTCATTCGAATAATCCTTACACTGATTCTTCTAAATAAATTGGTCATATATAAATTTTAAATATCATATTTATGTTTATGTGTGACAAAACTCATAGCGGCAGGGTCAGTAAGACCAAAGAGCGTGACCATGTCTGATACATGAGTGGCAACTGATTTGAGCATTTGCTTTTTTGAAATAAGGCAATGCTTTATCACAACAAGATACGATGTCTGGCAGTAAGACCGATGAGCGTGACCGGATGTCCCACAAATGGAGGAAATTAAAATGGCAAAATATCGTAAGTTAAGCAGAACATCAAGCCAGAGAAAGGCTTTACTCAGAGGTCAGGTTACACAGCTTCTTGTTAACGGAAAGATCGTTACTACAGAGGCTAAGGCTAAAGAGGTTCGTAAGATCGCTGAGGGTCTTATCGCATTAGCAGTAAAAGAGAAAGACAACTTCGAAGAGGTTACTGTAACAGCTAAAGTTGCCCGCAAGGACAAAGATGGCAAGAGAGTAAAAGAGGTTGTAGACGGAAAGAAAGTTACTGTTTATGACGAAGTAGAGAAGAAGATCAAGAAGGATTCTGCTTCACGTCTTCATGCCAGAAGACAGATGCTCAAGGTTCTTTACAGCTAAAGAGTCTGACGGCACAAAGAAGGGAACAAAGACTATCGATGTAACAAACAAGTTATTCGATGAGATCGCTCCTAAGTATGCTGATCGTAACGGTGGTTACACAAGAATCGTTAAGATTGGACAGCGTAAAGGTGACGGAGCTTTAGAGGTTCTCCTTGAGTTAGTTTAATATTTAATCGGTATAAATCTTAGACTAAATTAAACCAGAGATTTGAGTGGATGACACTCACTTCTCTGGTTTTTTATATTACTAAGATAATTATTCTAAACTTTGAGAAAAACGGATGCGTCTTATTTGCATGTATAGTTCGACTGCCTTTGGTTTGAATTTGTAACTGTAACGCATAAAAATACCCCTTTCACTGGATATCCAGCAAAAAGGGGTACATATTAATTTAACACGGCTTTTTATAAATGCGCTTAATTATTTATTTTTTGCTGCAGCCTGCTCGTCATTGTACTTCTGAACACACTTCTTGATTCTGTCATATGGTGAGAGAAGATCACTGATAGAACAGTCGTGGTTTAATGTATCAATGAGGTATGCGATGTATTTGCTCATGTCACAGCTGATATAGTACTCCTTAGAGAGAAGCTCAGGTGACTGGTAGATAAGGTTTGTTGTAACTACTCTGTAGATGAGACCCTCCTCGTAGGCTTTGTCAAATGAAGCAAAGCCGTTTGTAAAGAGACCGAATGTAGAAACAACAAAGATTCTGTTAGCTTTACGCTTCTTGAGCTCTCTTGCTGTATCAATCATACTTTCGCCTGAAGAAATCATATCATCGATGATAAGAACATCCTTACCCTCCACATTTGTTCCGAGGAACTCATGAGCTACGATAGGGTTACGTCCGTCAACGATACGGCTGTAATCACGACGTTTGTAGAACATACCCATGTCTACTCCGAGTACGTTTGCAAGGTAGATAGCACGGTTTGTAGCGCCCTCATCAGGAGAGATAATCATAAGATGGTCAGCATCAATAGTGATATCCTTTACGTTCTTTAAAATGCCCTTAATGAACTGGTAAGAAGGCATTACATTCTCAAAGCCGTTCAGAGGAATAGCATTTACCACACGAGGGTCATGAGCATCGAAGGTGATGATATTGTCTACACCCATGTTGATAAGCTCCTGAAGAGCCAATGGACAGTCAAGAGACTCACGGCCTGTACGTCTGTGCTGACGGCTCTCATAAAGGAAAGGCATGATAACTGTGATTCTTCTTGCTTTTCCGCCGGCTGCAGCGATAACACGCTTTAAATCTGCGTAGTGGTCATCAGGTGACATGTGGTTTGTCTGACCGCATACTGTATAGGTAAGACTGTAGTTTGTTACATCTACCATGATGTACAGATCATAACCACGAACTGACTGGTTGATAACACATTTAGCCTCGCCGGAACCGAATCTAGGTGTAGAAGGCTTGATAATGTAGCTGTTTTTGTAGTAGTCCTTGAAAGCACTCTCGTTAGCATGCTGGTGCTCTCTGTGCTCTCTCCAGCCCTGTAAGTATGCATCTACCTTCTGGGCAAGACCTATACAACTGTCGGTTGCAACAAGTCCAAGTGTACCGGTTGGCATAGTCTCCAAAATTCTCTCATCGTTTGGCATTGTTATTCCTCCATATAACCATATAATAAATAAACTAAAATATATAAAAAGCGCTATTTGGAAAGACGCTTTTTAATTCGTATGTCATCTCCGAAGAGCTTGATAAAACTATAATTGCTTGAAATTCTTGAAAGTGTTCTCTCGGAGTAAATCTCTGCTATCTGCTCCAGATTCAGATTAGTGGAAATAATAGTAGATTTCTGTCGCAGTATACGCTCATTTACACAAAGGAAAAGCTGTGATGTGGTAAATGAGTTGGAAAGCTCGGTTCCGAGATCGTCTATGATAAGTAAATCACAGTCGAATATATTCTGGTGCGCTGCGATGGCATCTGCATCCTTTTCAAACACACCTTTGCTTAATATATCAAATAATTGGAATGCTGTAAAGTAAATTACGGAGTAACCTGCATCCAAAAGCTCTTTTGCAATGCAATTAGATAAAAAGGTCTTTCCGACACCGGTATTACCGTAGAAAAATATGTTTTTAGGTTTGTTTTCAAAATTGTCTATAAATTCATGACAGTTCGTCACTGCAAGCTTTGCTGTGGCAAGAGCAGACAGTCCTGTCGCAGGATTTTTCTGCTCATCTGAGTAATAATCAAATGAGAGCGTGGAAAAATTCTCACGAGACAAAATCTCCCTGATATTGGACTGCGAATAAACGGTATTGATAATAGCCTGCTTGAAACAATGACATTTCTGACCGTCTATGTATCCTGTATCGTGGCAATCTGGACAGGTGTAAATAGGCTCAAAATAATCAAGCGGATATCCGAGTGTGGATAGCAGTGCAGCACGCTCCTCCTTATAGTCATCGATTGCAAGGCGTAAAGCGGCAAGAGCATTCTCATCACCATCCATAAGCCTGTACGCCTGCCTGACAGAGGCTGATGCAATCTCAGAGTCAATCTCCCTGAGGCGGGGCGCCTTGCGATAGGCTTCCTCAATACGCTTGTCATGTATGTATTTGTTCTGAAGCTGGCGTTTGTCGTAGCCTCGCATTATCTCATCATATTGAGCATTGGTAAGTGCCATATATCCGCCGTGGGATGTGTAAATCTAACTTGAAAATCATACCGTAGAATTCAGAAACAGCTTCTCCAGCTTGTCGTAATCATTGTTTCGCTGATTGAAGTTGTTAAATTTATTCTTGGAACTTGAATTATTGCTTTTGGGTTTTGAGGAACCGTTTGCAGCATTTGTACTCTGTGATGAGCCGGTAGCAGAGGCTTTATTGGCCTTGGCAAAGTTGGCATCAAGCACTTCAACATCCTTTAATGTATGTACATCCTTTTTCCTCCAGTTCGCGAGTATCGAGTCTGTGTACTCGAAGCTTGGCTTCTGGATAGCTGAAATGGTTTTACTGCAGGCGGCCTTACAAGCTCTATATCGAAACCGTATTCGCCGACCCATTTGTTTATTAGTGACACCTCAGAGTCAACCAGATTGCGGCCTGTGATGCCTAGAGCCTTCATTACAGAATAGTAAATCTGTGAGTGAGCGGCTGCATCGTCCTTTGCCTGGTCTACGGTCTTTATGCCGGCATCGGCCCAGCCGAGAGCGACCTTGTTCATGTACCGAAGGCTTGAATGTCCTTTGGTAATGCAGTACTCTACGAGATATTCTACCAGGTCGGTAGAAAAATGAAGCTCGTCCAGCCAGTAGAGCACCATATTGGTGTCTGTGGATGAGAGCGTATGCTTCAGATATGTCTCTATAATAAAGAAAAGCTCTGAAATGTCAGGATTCTTTCTAAACTCCTTAATCTCATCAAGTGTGTATTCCTTCTGTGAAGAAGCAGCTTTGTCAGGAGTCTGGCTCTTAAGCTTTTCCACAACAGAATCATGCATCCGAGTATTCACGGTAGAAATATTCTGTGCAGCATTATTAACCACGCTGTTTTGCAAATTATTCTGCGTAGCATTATTAACCACGCCGTTTTGCAAATTATTCTGCGCGGCATTATCAGCCACAGTGCTTTGTATATTACTCTGAGCAGCCTGCATACCGGATACAGAAAGACTGCAGAGGTTGACTCCAATAATCTGACCATCAGCGCCGGTTTGCAGCTGCAAAATGCCCTCAGAGGCCCAGTAATTGAGGGCACGTATGATGTCGGCTTCAGTATTGCTGAAATGATCGGCAATCTCTGAAATAGTTGCTATGCCTGCCCCGGAGCCTGTCGCACGGAGCAGATAAAGGTATACCTTGACAAACTCACCGTTTGCCTTTGGCATGTATTGATCTATAAAAATATCTGACACAGTAGTGAATGATGTTGCTATGTCACTGCTAATGTTTATCGCTGTCATATAAAAAACTCTCTTTCGCTTAACCTGTGAGCAATTATAGCACAATATTTTAACCGTGTGAAGATGGTAAAAGTGCTACAAGCCTTGTAAACTCGGGCTTTCCGAGTCCACAAAAAAATGTGGATAACGTGGATAACTGTGTAAAATAATTGAAAAATCAATGTATCACAGGGTATATAAGCTGTTGAAAATTATTTAAAAATCCACACACAAAATGAGAGTTGTTAACATTTTGTATGTGGATAACGTGGATAACTTATTTCTTAAGCAGGTCTTCGCCGATTTCTACTACATTTCCGGCACCCATTGTTATCAACAGGTCACCGTTTACACAATTTTCTGATAAAAATTTCTCGATTTCCTCAAATGATGGGAAATAGTGCGCATTCACACCTTTTTCGAGCAATAAATCCAGGATATCCTTAGATGAGATACCATATGTGTTCTGCTCACGCGCAGCATAGATATCAGCAAGCACCACAACATCTGCCATTGAAAGAACATCGGCAAAATCATTTAAGAATGCCTTGGTTCTGGAATAGGTATGTGGCTGGAAGCAAAGGACAAGCCTGTCATGTGGATATTTTTGTGCAGCTGTCAGTGTTGCGCGGATCTCGGTTGGATGGTGAGCGTAGTCATCAATGATTGTGACGCCGTTTACCTTGCCCTTGTACTGGAAACGTCTGTCAGCACCGCCAAATTTGTCAAGGCCTGTGAGGATAGACTCCTCATCAAGACCGAGTGTGGTGGATAAAGCTATGGCTGCGAGCGCATTGCTTACATTGTGAGCGCCCGGAACAGAGAGTTTTACGTCGAAAAGTGGACTACCCTGTCTCATAGCTGTAAAAGATGCACAAGCTTTATCGTCATAGGTTATATTTTCCGGATAAAAATCATATTTTGAATCAAAGCCATAGGTGATAATCTTCTGAGGAAGCCCTGCGACAATCTCCTCATAGCGGTCAATCTCACCATTGATGATGGTAGCACCGCCTGCGAGAGTGTTTGATGCATACTCGTGGAAGGAATGTCTGATGTCGTTGATATCCTTGAAGAAATCCAGATGCTCAGCCTCAATATTTAAAATAATGCTGTAGCGTGGTCTGAAATTCAAAAAGCTGTTTGTGTACTCACACGCCTCAGAGATGAAGTACTCTGAATCGCCCACACGCAGATTGCCGTGGATAGATGACAAAATACCTCCTACGGAAATGGTAGGATCTGTCTGAGCGGCGAGAAGAATCTCGCTGATCATGGATGTGGTGGTAGTCTTGCTTGCCGTGTGCCGGCTACAGCGATAGAATAATCGTAATTGTCCATAATCTGTCCGAGAAGCTCGGCTCTGGTAAGCATTGGAATACCGGCTGCCTTTGCTGCGGCAAACTCAGGATTGCTTTCGTGGATAGCAGCAGTGTAAACCACCAGGTCGATACCCGAGGTAATATTGTCTGCGCTCTGGCCATATATGACTTTTATGCCCTTGTCTGCAAGAGTCTTTGTGAGGTCTGATTCCTTTGAATCGGAGCCGGAAATTGTAAAGCCCTCCTCATGCAGAATCTCTGCGAGACCGCTCATGCTGATACCGCCGATGCCTATGAAATGGATGTGTATTGGTTTGCTGAAATCTATTTTATACATTAATTTTACCTGCCTGATTTATTATAATTTATATTGTAACTATTAAGAAACACTGAGAACAAAAAAGCCGATGTGTCATGATTGCATGTAAGCAACAGATTTTCTTGTTCTGAATAGTTACTTTATATTAATTATACAACTAAATATAGTATTTGCAAAGGAAAAATAAGGTGAAAGCAGGCATGACTTTCAAACGATAAGAACCATAGCAGGTTAAACAGATATACGCTAAATGACACTTGTGCAAAATGTCGAAAATAAAGAAAAATATTATTTGATTTTGTGAAAAATGTTGAAGTGATAATGCGGCTGTGGTATAATTTTTTTATATAAAAATAATTCATCCGGACCATATGAATTTGATGGTTTTAAAGTATATAGCTGTAACTGCAATTTATGCAGCGGCAACTATAATTTATATGGAAACAATTGATTTATTTATGGAAGCATTACAGATACGGTTATTACAGAAACAAGTGGTGGGAACCGGATGGCACAACAAAAATTAGGACAGACGAGGAGTGATAACGTGATTAAGAAAGAAATGATAGCCATGCTTTTAGCAGGCGGTCAAGGCAGCAGACTTGGTGTTCTGACAGCGGACGTAGCAAAACCGGCAGTTTCGTTTGGTGGAAAGTACAGAATCATAGATTTTCCGCTTAGCAACTGCATCAATTCAGGCATTGATACAGTGGGTGTACTTACACAGTATCAGCCACTCAGACTTAACAGCCACATCGGAATAGGTATTCCGTGGGATCTCGACAGGAATAATGGAGGAGTGGCAATACTGCCTCCTTATGAGAAGAGCGGCAACAGCGAGTGGTACACAGGTACAGCCAATGCAATCTACCAGAATATGAGGTATATAGACAGTTACAACCCGGACTATGTGTTGATACTGTCAGGAGACCATATTTACAAGATGGACTATGAGGTGATGCTTGATTTCCACAAGGAAAACAATGCCGATGTGACCATAGCAACCATGCCGGTGCCTATCGAGGAGGCCAGCCGATTTGGTATCGTCATAGCCGATGATGATAAGCGCATCAATGCATTTGAGGAAAAGCCGGTTCATCCGCGCAGTAATCTCGCATCAATGGGCATTTACATATTCTCATGGCCGGTGCTAAAGGAAGCATTACTTGCACTAAAGGATCAGGAAAACTGTGATTTTGGCAAGCATGTCATACCATACTGCTTTGAAAACGACAGACGTATGTTTGCATACGAGTTCAACGGATACTGGAAGGACGTAGGTACACTGGGCTCATACTGGGAGGCCAATATGGAGCTTGTGGACCTCATTCCGGAGTTTAATCTGTACGAGGAGTATTGGAAGATTTACACAAAGAATGATGCAATCGAGCCACTTTATATAGCCAAAGGAGGTCATGTGGAGCGAAGCATCATGGGTGAGGGCTGTGAATGCTATGGTCATGTGGAGCATTCTGTTATAGGTGCCAACGTCAAGATTGGAAGAGGCGCAGTAATACGTGATTCCATCATCATGTGTGACACGGAGATAGGCTCCAATGTCACGATAGACAAGTCCATCATTGCCGAAAATTGCAAGGTGGGCGACAATGTGACACTTGGCTTCGGACAGGAGAAGCCGAACGTATTAAATGAGAGCATATACTCATTTGGGCTGGTCACTATAGGAGAAGATTCTGTGATACCGGACGGGGTAAAGATAGGCAAAAATACAGCAATCTCCGGTGTTACATACGAAGAGGATTACAAAGACGGTGTGCTTGAGGGCGGAGAAGTTATTATCAAGGCAGGTGACGGAAAATGAAGGCAATAGGAATAATTTTTTGGCCGGCGGCAACAATAATAGGATGAAGGAACTGACAGCAAAACGAGCAGTACCGGCCCTGCCGGTAGCAGGCAGCTTCAGAAGCATAGATTTTGCGCTCAGCAGCATGTCAAACTCACATATACAGACTGTCGCAGTACTGACCCAGTACAATGCACGCTCACTGAATGAGCATTTAAGCTCATCAAAATGGTGGAATTTTGGCAGAAAGCAGGGGGGCTTATTCCTCTTTACACCTACAGTCACAGCGGACAACAGTGACTGGTATAGGGGCACGGCAGATGCGATGTATCAGAACATTGATTTTCTCAAGAGACGCCATGAGCCATATGTCATCATCAGCAGCGGTGACTGTGTATACAAGCTGGATTTCAACAGAGTGCTTGATTTTCACATCGAGAAAAAATCAGACATTACAGTGGTATGCAAGGACATGATGTACAACGACGATGTCAGCCGTTTTGGTGTGGTACGCATGGATGATGAGTCAAGAATCACAGAGTTTGATGAAAAGCCAATCGAGGCCTCATCCAACACCATTTCCACAGGTATCTATGTCATCAGGAGACGACAGCTCATAGAGCTTTTGGAGGCGGCAGCTGAGGAAAACAGATTCGATTTCGTAAATGATATCCTCGTGCGCTACAAAAATGTAAAGAAAATATATGGCTACAAGATAAATTCATACTGGAACAATATCGCCGATATTGATGCATACTTCAAGACCAATATGGATTTCTTAAGACCTGACGTCAGAAGCTATTTCTTCAGGGAGGAGCCGAACATCTGCTCAAAGGTGGACGACCTGCCACCGGCCAAGTTTAATCCGGGCTCAGACATTTCAAACAGCCTCGTATCAAGTGGCTGTATCATAAACGGAAGCGTGGAGGATTCGGTGCTTTTCAAGCAGGTATTTGTGGGCAAAAACACCACAGTGAAGAACTGCGTGATACTCAATGACGTCTACATAGGCGACAATGTGCACCTCGAAAATTGCATCGTAGAGAGCCGTGGAACCATCAATCCAAACACCTGCTATTGTGGTGAGGATGGAGTCATGATAGTAAAAAGGAAAAAAATGTAAGATATGTAATTTAAAAACAGACCAGGGACAAAAATATGCAGATTACAGACATCAGAATTCGTAAGGTAGAAAAAAGAGGGCAAGATGAAGGCGGTTGTGTCAATCACAATCGATGATGAATTCGTGGTACATGACATCAAGGTAATCGAAGGAGAAAAGGGACTTTTCATCGCCATGCCAAGCCGCAAGGCAAACGATGGCGAGTACAGGGATATAGCCCATCCGATTAACTCTGCCACACGCGAGAATATCCAGAATATGATTCTTGAAAAGTATAAGACAGAGATTGAGAATGCATAAAATCAAACAAAGATTCGAGTTGCGAGGGCAGACTTTGGGACTCGTAACATGCTAAGCTATAGCCATCATAAGAAAGAGATAAAAAATCTTTCTTATGATGGCTTATTTTTATATTTTTGGAAGCAGGAGGTATGGGTTATGCATATTTTAGCGTTCATATTAATATTTGTTGTTGGTGCGATTGCAGCAGCGTGTGATGGGGATTTTTCAGGGATAGCTGCAATAGGGAAATTTGTTTGTGGAGCAATTCTGGTCATAGGAATGCTGTGGCTGTTTACGCAACCGGTGCTGCTGGTTATAGTTATTGTTTTACTTGTGGTAATTATTGCGTGTTGTTCGGGAACGAAATAGCAGAGAACTGAAGACGGATATATCATTTATAACTAATAAGGGAGTGCGTGAATATGACTATTCATCACCTAGTTCATATCCATCAGACAGCAGATCATCGTATCATTCAAGCGATAGCAAAGGAAGCGACAGTTATACTCCGAAGAGCTATTCTTTCGGAAAATACAACATTGGTGAGGTGTTGGTATGGTAATTGATTTTAGAATAATGAAAAAGCTTTTACAGGCCAATGGATATAGCAGTGTGTGCATAAAAGGAACACTAGAACAGATGGATGCTAATGTTGAGGCTATGGCTAGGGATTTGCAGGAGATATTGAGAATTGGTGTGGAGCGGAAGAGGTTGTGGGAGGTGTATAAATGGAGATAGATAAAGCTCATATTTGGTAGAGGTTAAATCAAATGTAAGTTTTTTAACAACTATCGAACTTGCGTTCGATGACGATGCATGATATAATAAAACGAGTAGTTGATATTGTTCGCCCCATCGAATATAATGGATAGGGAAAGAGGTAAATATGATGGGATATATGACAGCTAGCCAAGCAGCAGAAAAATGGAATATTTCACAAAGAAGGGTTCAAATTCTTTGTTCGCAAAATCGAATAGATGGAGTATTTAAACTTGGTGAAAATTGGGCAATTCCAGATAATGCTGAAAAACCAATAGATAATAGAAAAAAAAAGGAAATAAATGAAATGAAAAATAATAAATTAGTCGCAATAGATTTATTTTGTGGTTGTGGTGGATTTTCGTATGGATTCCAACAGGCTGGATTTGATATGGTGTTGGGAATTGATATGTGGAAAGATGCAACGGTTACATATCAGCACAATTTTCCGAATGCATGTGTGATAAATGATGATATTACAAATATCTCAGCAGATGACATATTGTCAAGGTTGGGTATGAATGCCGATGATATTGATGTAATTATTGGGGGACCACCATGTCAGGGATTTTCTGTTTCTGGGAAAAGGATGATAGACGATCCTAGAAATAAACTTTATAAGTCATTTGTGGGTTTGGTAGATCAAATTAGACCTAAAGTTTTTGTGATGGAGAATGTGCCTGGATTGATAAGGTTGTTTGGGGGAAAAGTGAAAGAACAGGTTCTAAATGACTTTTCTTCATTAGGATATAGAGTTAAAGTACAGCAGTTATCGTCAGATGATTATGGAGTTCCACAACAAAGAAAGAGAGTGTTTTTTGTTGGTGTAAATGATGAAAAAATATCAAAAATAAATGAGTTTGAATTTCCTAAGGCAGAATATGGTGATGGCATGAAACCATATGTTACATGTAAAGAAGCTATTTCTGATTTGGATTTTGTTCCAGATGATGTATCATTAGGTGAAAATATAGCATATAAAATTCCAGCGCAATCAGAATATCAGAATTTAATGAGAAAAGGTAGTCATAGCATAAAAAAATCATTCTATTACAATACATAAGGAACAGACAAAAAAGATAATTGCTATGATTCCGGATGGAGGAAATTACAAAGATTTACCAATAGAGCTACAGAATACAAGAAAGGTGCATATAGCATGGACAAGAATGAATAGTGAGAAGCCTTGTTTTACGATTGATACAGGTCACAATCATCATTTCCATTATAAGGAAAATAGAGTTCCAACTGTAAGAGAATCGGCTAGAATTCAATCTTTCCCAGATAAATTTGAGTTTATTGGTATAAAAACAAGTCAATTGAAGCAAGTAGGAAATGCAGTTCCACCATTGATGGCAAGAGCAATTGCAAAAGAGGTTATTAAAACGATAGGAGATACTAGGTAATGTATGATCATAGAAAACAATTAAAATGCGCAATTATCAGAGCTCGTGCAATCTCTGATGTGGACAATTTATTGACGAAATATGCAACAGTAATTGATAATTTGTGCCCCTGTACAAAAGTAAAATTTGAAGAAGGGTTTAACAATGCATTTAGAGAATATGCAATTAGCAAGGCAAGAAATAAATCTAATGAAAAGGCAATAAAAAAAGACGCTTGATAATCACAGAACCGAAGTGAGTGGTTCATTGTTTGGAATGCATTATGAAGTTGATGGAATGGTGTATTCTTCTGAACGTAATAAAAAATTTTTAGAAGATAATGATCAGCCAGCGTTTTTTCAAAGATTGGCTATTAAAAATGCAATTTCCGAATGGAATGCAAAAATCACAAACTTATTTAAAGATGGTTGAAGAAAAATTATGTTGTCATCCTTATTCAATATTGTTACGTGTATTAGAATATGCAAGAAGAAGCGATATTGTGTTGTTAAAGCAGGAATTAGGATATTATATTTTCAATTCAGAAGATGTACTTAAGGGAAATGCTACTGCAAATGAAGTTTTTGATCAAATAATGAATGATAAAAGAGGTGGAATTCCGCCGAGAAAAATTATTATTCCAGATGGAGAATCTACTTCATATGATCAGCATGTTGGAGATCAGCTGAAATATTTACAGCTCGCAAACCTTATTTACATTGATGGACAAGAAGTTAAGATTAATCCGCATGAGATGAAGTCAATAAATAGATTTATTGAATTGATAAATAAACCATTAGGGTTTGATGTTTATAAATATGATTTATCTAATGTAGAAAATCGTAAGCGTTTTGAAACGGATTGGGCTATATATTATGGTCAATTAAGTAAATATGCGGATGATTTAGCGACTCCGGTTGAATCGCTATTACTTCCTGTCGATGAAGAACCAAAGAAACTTAAACGAACAAATAATAAGATTGAATTAGGAGATGAGGGAGAAGAGTTTGTACTTAATTTCGAAAAAAGATAGGGTCTCTAAATTTAATGCTCATTTAGTAAATAAGGTTCTAGGCTTAGGAAAGACAAAAGGGTTGGGATATGACATACAGTCTGTAATAGCTGAACCCGGTGATTTCTCTGAGTTTGTTAAGTATATTGAGGTGAAATCTACAAAGAGAGTAACTGCTCCAGATTTGAAAGATGAGGTTTGGACGGATACGATTAATATAACAAGAAATGAATGGATTGCTGCAATGCAGCATAAAGAGTTTTATTCTATCTATAGAGTATATTTTATTCGTGGAGGAGTTGTTATGTATATTATCAAAAATCCATATCAAAAGAAGATGGATAATATTATAGATGTTGTTCCACTGACTTATAGAGTTGATTTTCAGAATAATTCTATTGATGAAAGTTATAAAGAGGTGAATAATAATGTATAAAGTTGTTTCTTTATTTTCAGGTTGTGGAGGAGCAGATCAGGGAATAATTGGTGATTTTATTTTCAATAAGAAAAAATATGAAAGGCTTCCATTTGAATTAGTATATGCAACCGATATTGATCAAAAAGCATTAAATTCACATATGAAGAATTTTAAATGTGAAAATGTTGTATGTAAAGACATATGTGAGACTAAATCTGATGAAATACCTAATTGTGATATTGTAGTTGGAGGTTTTCCTTGTCAGTCTTTTAGCACAGTAAATCCTACAAAAGATCCATTTGACGATAGGGCAAATTTGTACAAACAAATGGTGCGTGTAGTAAGAGATAAGCAGCCTAAGGTTTTTATAGCTGAAAATGTAAAGGGGATGATGACTTTACATAAGGGACAAATATTTAATAGAATAATAAAATCATTTGAGAAAGTTGGTTATACAACATATACCAAATTATTTAATGCAGCAGATTATGGTGTTCCAAAAAAAGAGAACGAGTAATTATTGTTGGAATTAGAAATGATTTAAATGATGTAATGGAATATGAGTTCCCTAAAGAAACAAATAAAAATAATTGGGTGCCATTGTCTGTTGCAGTTCCAAAGTTAGCAATTGAGCAGGAAAAGTATTATTTTTCAGAAAGAGCAGTTCAGGGAATGAAAAATGCAAAGAATAATATGAAGAGAGGATTGTATCAAGATTTAAATAAGCCTTGCTTGACTGTTACAAGTCATCTTGCAAAGGTAAGTTTGAATTCAAGAGATCCAGTACTTTTAGTAAATCCGGAAAAGGAATTATATCGAAGATTTACACCATTAGAGGCAGCTAGAATCCAATCATTCCCGGATGAATTTATATTTGCAGGAAGTGAAACAGATGCTTATAGACAAATAGGAAATGCAATTCCACCTGTAATGTTTTGGCATATATCGGATTCTGTAAAAAATTATTTGGAAATGATAGAAATGGCTGTATGTAAAAAGGCGATTTAGCTAATGATCGGAGGATAATTGAATGAAAAATACAAGAGGTTCTGAATGGCATAAATGGGATTTGCACCTTCATACTGCATCTTCGTATGATAGCCATTACAAGGGCAAAGATGAAGATAAATTTTTGTGTAAAGCTTTAAAGGATAATGATATAAGTGCTGTTGCATTACACATCATTTTAAAATCGATAAAGATAGAATTCTTCATTTAAGAGAATTGGCACCTAATATTGTGTTTTTCCCAGGGGTAGAGTTAAGAACAGATAAAGGAGCTAATAATTTACATTTGATTTTAATTTTTTCAAATGAAACCGATTTAGATGTATTATCAGCTGATTTTGAAGCAATTATGTTAAGAACAAAATCAAAATCAAGAGAGTCTGACGAAACCATATATTGGTCATATGAGGATATTGTTGATTTTTGTAAATCGCATAATGGATTATTATCTATCCATGCAGGAAATAAAAGCAATGGGATAGACAAAGAAATATCCAATGCTTTACCTGTAAAAGAAGCAATTAAAGCTGATATTGCAGAATTTGTTGATTTTTTTGAGGTGGGAAGAAAAAAAGATATAGAAACATATCATAAATATGTATTTAAAGATATAGAGGAAAAACCAATTATAATATGCTCAGATTGTCATGACCCTAGAGATTATACAGTGAAAGAAAGTCTTTGGATTAAGGGAAAATTAACATTTTCAGGGTTGATGCAATGTATCTATCAGCCTAGCGAGAGGATTCATATAGGAACGATTCCGCCAGCTCTTGATAGAGTTAAAAAAAATAAAAAGGCTAATATTGATTACCTAGAAGTTAACAGAAAAGAAAATGCAAAGAATGATGATGTATGCTGGTTTGATATGAAATTACCATTAAATAGTGGCTTGGTAGCAATAATTGGAAATAAAGGAAGTGGAAAAAGTGCTTTCGCCGATATTATAGGACAATTGTGCAAGTGCAAAACGATGGAGAGTGCCTCATTTTTAAATGACAATCGTTTTCGTAAAATGCCCAAAAATTATGCTGCAGATTAGTCTGCTAAAATAACTTGGTTAGATGGACATGAGGAAGAAACAGATTTGAGTTTGAAAGATTATGATACTACTATAGAGGATGCACAATATCTTCCACAAAAATATATCGAAGAAGTGTGCAATGATATTGGAAATATATTTCAACAAGAAATAAACAAAGTTATATATTCATATGTAGATAGAACAGAACGAGCGAATACAACAAATTTAGAAGAGCTGGTTTTGGCAAAATCTCAGGATATTAATTTGGAAATTACGGAAAAACAGAAGGATGTTCATAAATTAAATATTCAAATTATTTCGTTGGAAAAGAAAAAAACAAGTCAATATCAAGAATATGTTAGAGATAGTTTGAAAAAATATCAGGAAAATTTGGAAAGACATGAGAAAAGTAAACCAATAGAGGTAAAGAAACCTTTACAGGAAAATCGAAACAATGAGTATCAAAATAATCTAACTAAAATAAATTTAGAAATTGATGACTTAAATGTTAAGATAGAGAATACAAAGGATGAAATAACTAAAATAAATTTAGAATTATCTGATACACAACAGTTGATTTTAAAAATGCAGGCATTGAAAAAAAAGAATATAATGTTGTAGAAACTTTGGTAAAAGAGTTTGCCTTGAAATATAATTTGGATAGTATAAATCAAGATATAAGCATAAAATTACCATTAGAAGCTGTTGTAAATTATAAAAATAAATTGTCTACAGAAAAAGTAATAAAACAGTTAGAATTAAATGGAAATGAATCGCAAAAAAGGTTTGCTTGAAAAATTAGAAGAAGCACATCAAAAGAAGGAAAACATCATTTCTAATTCTGATGCCGAGGAAAAGAAATATCAAAAATATTTGCAGGATCTTAAGGATTGGGATGATGAGAAGCGACGAATTATAGGAGATAATGAATCTCAGGAATGTCTAAATTATTTTGAAAGAGAAAATGAATATTTGCAAAATAAAATAGATGCAGAATATACGGTTTTACGTCAAAATAGAGATTTGCTGTTTTCGCAGATATATCAATTGAAGAAAAAAAATGATAGGAGTTTTTGAAGAAATTTATAGCCCTATCGAAGTAGAAATAAGAAAGCTATTGGGAGAATTAGAGGAAACAATAGCATTTGAAGCAGAGATGCAAATGATACAGAGTGATTTTGCAGAACAAGTATTATCATCAATTAGTCAAAGGTATGCAGGAATATTTAAAGGTAAAGCAGAAGCAAGTAATAAAATGTCAAAACTATTAAAACAAACAGATTTTAACGATGAATCAAGTGTAGTTGAATTAGTTAGGAATATAATGTTAGCAGTTGATGAAGATATAGATAATTCGGAAAGAAAAAATTATTGATAAAGAAAATTTTTATGATTTCTTGTATGGTTTAGACTATTTGGATGTGTCTTTTAAATTGAAAATGGGAGGAAGAGATTTAGAAGAGTTATCACCAGGGGAAAGAGGTATTGTGTTATTGATTTTTTATCTTGCACTAAGTCAAAACAGCATTCCGATTATTATTGATCAGCCAGAAGACAATTTGGACAATCAATCGGTTTATAATAAGTTGGTTCCATGTATATGTGCAGCAAAACAAAAAAGACAAGTTATTATTGTAACGCATAACCCTAATATAGCAGTTGCATGTGATGCGGAACAGATTATTTGTTGCCATATGGATAAAAATACACATAACATTTCATATAGTGCAGGTGCAATTGAAGATGATGAAATAAAGAATAATGTTGTCGATATTTTGGAAGGAACTATGCCTGCATTTGATTTGAGAAGACGTAAGTATGTATAATAAAATAAGATTTATTGACAACTAATGATTGAACGTACTATGAACTTTAATCATCATCCATAGCATTAGCCAAATTCTGCAACTTACAATCAAGAGCCAATGCAGCATATTTAAGAGGATCATCAATAGCAAGATTATCAATAAGCCTTTGAGAGTTAGGTGTAGTATGGAGATTCTTTTTCTGCTTCAGCACATGAGATAAACAGAAGCACATTGTCATTAAAAGCAATGTCAATTCCGTTCTTGTATTGGGTGTAGTAAGCAAAGTATTTTTTCATAATGATAGTCATTTTTTTAATAAAGTAATGAGCAGTTCTGGAAATGTGTGGGTAGTGCTACGCATACAACAGATATGTAACACTACCAGACACAAATTCCCAATTTATAGGCTTTTCAGGATATCTAAGCGTTCTCATAGGGGAAACAATGGAGTAATACGTGTTTATTATAATGAGGATGAACAAGTGAAGAAAGTTGTTTGGAAATCAACAGATATTTATGAATATGATGAAATTATTAATTTTGGAAAAAGCGTACTAGATTTTTATGATGAAAAGTATGGAGATTATACGTATGACGATTATAAAAAGTAATTACATGGGAAGAAACGAATACCGGATATAGATATAGTTTATATATAAATGGCACTGAAACAGGTGGCAATGATAAAAATTGGTTAGAAATTACTTATGAATAATTATAGATTAAACAGAAATTTTATGGATGATGATAGACTGGAGAGTATCGATATGCCCTACTATGGATACGGTGGATCTGAAATTTTTTGCAAGATGGAAAACAGGGGAGATGTGGCTGCGACGGTATGGTTTATTTATGAGATACTTGGCGTAATTAGTATCATTGTATTTGTGGTTATTATACGTGCAAACAAGTAAATGAATTTTTAAAGTATAGCAGCTATCAATCTATTTGTAGGAACTGACATTAAGTATGATGAAAAGGAAGAGGTGATAAATATGTGTAAGGCATGGGATGATCATAAAAAACGTGGCATTCAGGAGGGCATGCAGAGAGGAATGCAGCAGGGCCGTCTTTTTTGAAATTTATCTTTCAGTACAGGAGGGAGACTATTCTGCAAAAAGAGGTGCCGAGAAGGCTGAGATGTCGCTTGATGAATTTGAAAAAGCGATGAGCAAAGCAGGATATAAAATTCCTGAGCTGGTATAATAATCCAAAATATATTTCACACAAACCGGTCTATCCGTGGTACAATAAGCCACAGAAAGACCGGCTTTTTAGAGTATAGCTACAATAAAAGAGGATAGACAAAAAGATATGTACAAGACGAAAATAGATAATCTGGATTTAAAACAGATTGCTGACAGTGGTCAGTGCTTCAGATGGAAGAATACAGGAGAAAATGAATACACAGTAGTGGCATTTGACAGGGCGCTTCGGATTAAGCAGGATGGGAATGAGTTTGAGCTGGACTGTGATGAGGCAGACTGGAACAATATATGGAAAAGCTATCTGGATATGGATACGGATTATGCAGGGATTGCAAAGCTTATAGCAGACGGAGATGACGCGCATCTGAAGGAGGCATATGCATATGGCAGTGGTGTGCGCATTTTAAGGCAGGATTTGTGGGAGATGATTGTTACTTTTATGATTTCCCAGAATAATAACATAAAGCGAATCACAAATAGTGTGGATTTACTTTGCAGGCGGTGCGGACATAAAATAGACGGCAGTGCAGAGGGGGAAGAACTGTATACATTTCCAAAGCCTCTTGAGGTACCGGATGAGGTATTTGATGACAGGAGCATGGGCTTTGGCTACAGGGCACCGTATCTGAAGGAAATATATGAGTATGGTGCTAATAATCCTGACTGGCTTGATAATCTGCGCAAAATGAGCTATGATGAGGCGATGGAAAGCCTGCTTACCCGCAAAGGAATTGGCAAAAAGGTGGCGAACTGCATATGTCTTTTTGGTTTACATCATGTGGATGCGTTTCCGATAGATACGCATGTAAAGCAGCTTTTGGACAAATATTATAGTGACGGCTTTGATTTTGAGCGCTACAAGGGTGTGGCGGGAATTATCCAGCAGTATTTGTTTTATTTTGAATTGTAAATGATATGAGAAAGAGAAAGGATAAACGATGTACGTTATAGTAGGACTTGGAAATCCTGACAAAAAATATGAGCACACAAGGCACAATATCGGATTTGATGTGATAGATGCGCTTGCGGATAAATATAATATAAGTGTGACAGACAAAAAGCACAAGGCGCTCTGTGGAAGCGGAGTGATTGAGGGCATGAAGGTGCTGCTCGTGAAGCCGCAGACATACATGAACTTAAGCGGTGAGTCTGTTGCTGAGGTGATGAATTTTTATAAGCTTGATCCGGATGAGAAAATGATTGTTATTTTTGATGATATTTCGCTTGAGCCGGGGCGTATACGTATCCGCAAAAAGGGCAGCGCCGGCGGTCACAATGGGATTAAGAGCATCATTGCAATGACCGGCACACAGGGCTTCAGCCGTATCAAGGTCGGTGTTGGAGAGAAGCCGCAGGGCTGGGATCTTGCTGACCATGTGCTCGGGCGTTTCAGTTCTGAGGACAGGGCAAAGGTGGAGGAAGCTATCGGTCATGCGATGGATGCAGCAGTTCTTATGATGCAGGGCGAGACGGATAAGGCTATGAACATATATAACTAGCTGGAAATCGACAAGGTGATTTTGAACAGACAGAAATGGAGAATTGAAAGTGAAAGCATTTACAGAGCCACTCCTTTCCCTTGCGGGCTTTGAGGAGATGACAAAAACGGCAGAAAAATCGTCCGGACTTATATCTGTCACGGGATGTATAGATGCGCAAAAATCACAGATGATATATGCCTTTGGAGGTCACAGGAAAAACAAGCTTATTGTGACCTTTGGAGAGCAGAAGGCGAAGGAACTGTACGATGAGTACAGTTTTTTTTGACAAAGAGGTGGTGTATTATCCATCAAAGGATGTGCTTTTTTACCAGTCGGATATCAGGGGCAATCTCCTGACAGCGGAGCGCATCAGGGCTTTGAAGGCTATCCATGAGCAGGAGAGTGTGACACTTGTGACCACATTTGATGCGCTGATGAATACGATGGCGCCGATAGAAAAGATGTGGGAAAACGTGCTTACACTTGAGCAGGGACAGCTTTTGGATTTGAAGGAAATTCAGGCTGCTCTTATCAGAATGGGCTATGAAAAAGAGTATCAGGTCCAGACGATGGGACAGTTTTCTGTCAGGGGCGGTATTCTTGATGTTTTTCCGCTGACGGAGGATAATCCTATCCGAATTGAGCTGTGGGGAGACGAGATAGACACCATCAGATATTTTGACTGCGAGAGCCAGAAATCCATCGAAAATACAGACCGGGTGAGCATATATCCGGCGGCAGAGCTTGTACTTAGTGATGAGGAAAAGGCCGGGGGAATTGAAAAGCTTAAGGCAGAGGCAAAGAGGGTGTCTGACAAGCTTAGAAAGCAGATGAAGACAGAGGAAGCACACAGAGTGACTGTGATGGCAGACGAGCTTACCGAGGAGTGGGGAGAGCTGTCCATGTATGCGGGCATGGATGCTTTTTTGTCGTACTTTTTGACGAGAGAGTCGGGCTTTTGGATTATTTTAATCCATCGGACAGCCTTATATTCTTCGATGAGCTGACCAGGTGCGCAGAGCAGGGAAAGCTTACCGAGACTGAGTTTTCAGAGAGCATGAAGCAGAGACTTGCGATGGGATATATACTTCCGGGGCAGATGAACGGTCTTTTTTACAGAGAAGGAGATAGTGGCAAAGCTTGGGAAGTATTCGTGCATCGCACTCGCTGCGCTTGATAATAAAGCAAACGGACTGCATCAGCTGGGAAGCTATGGTATTCACTGTCAGAGCGTCAGCCCATACAACAACAGCTTTGAGCTTTTGATAAAGGACTTAAAGCGCTATAAGAAAAACGGCTACAGAGTCATTCTTTTATCCGGTTCAAGGACAAGGGCAAAGCGGCTTTCAGAGGATATCACAGACCAGGGAATCACATGCTTTTATACTGAAAACTACGACCATGAGCTTTTTGAGGGGCAGATTATGGTCTGCTACGGCAAGGTGAGAAGAGGCTTTGAGTATCCTATCCTAAAGTTTGCCGTGATTACGGAGTCAGATATTTTTGGGGCGCAGCAGAAGAAAAAAAAAGCGTCACCGCACCTATGAGGGTGAAAAAATACAGAGCTTTACCGATTTGTCGGTGGGGGACTATGTGGTGCATGAAAACCACGGACTAGGTATTTACCGCGGCATTGAAAGCTTGAGGTGGACAAAAAGGTAAAGGACTATATCAAGATAGAGTATCAGGGTGGCTCCAATCTCTATATTCTTGCCACCCAGCTTGACATGATACAAAAAGTATGCCGGAAAGGATGCCAGAAAACCAAAGCTCAACAAGCTTGGAGGTCAGGAATGGACCAGAACGAAGAACCGTGTCAGAGGTGCGGTAAAGCAGATTGCAGGAGATCTGGTGAAGCTGTACGCCCAGCGTGAGCAGCAAAACGGATATGCCTTCGGCGAGGATACGGTATGGCAGAGAGAGTTTGAGGAGCTTTTTTCCTTTTGATGAGACTGAGGATCAGATTCTTGCAATTGAAGCCACAAAGACTGATATGCAGAGCCATAAAATAATGGACAGACTGATTTGCGGTGACGTGGGCTACGGCAAGACTGAGGTTGCAATCCGTGCGGCCTTCAAGGCGGTGCAGGACAGCAAGCAGGTGGCATATCTTGCTCCGACAACTATTCTTGCGCAGCAGATTTATGATACGTTTTCGCAGAGGATGAAGGATTTTCCGGTGAATGTGGATTTGATGTGCCGTTTCAGAAGCGCAGCAGAGCAGAAAAAGACGATAGAAAAGCTCAAAAAGGGTGAGGTCGATATCATTATCGGAACACACCGCATACTCTCAAAGGATGTACAGTTTAAGGATCTGGGGCTTTTGGTAATCGATGAGGAGCAGCGCTTCGGAGTGACTCACAAGGAGAAGATTAAGCAGATGAAGGTCAATGTCGATGTGCTCACACTGACCGCTACACCGATTCCGAGGACACTCCACATGAGTTTAATCGGCATAAGGGATATGAGCGTGCTTGAGGAGCCGCCGATGGACCGTGTACCGATTCAGACATATGTCATGGAGTACAATGATGAGCTTGTCAGAGAGGCGATAAACAGGGAGCTTGCCAGAAACGGACAGGTGTACTATGTGTACAATAAAGTGCGCGACATAGCAGACATAACGGCAAAGCTGCAGGAGCTGGTGCCAGATGCGACTGTTGCATTTGCGCACGGACAGATGAAGGAGACGGAGCTTGAGCGCATCATGTACCGTTTCATCAATGGTGAAATAGATGTGCTTGTATCCACGACCATTATAGAGACAGGACTTGACATCTCAAACGTCAATACAATGATTATACACGATGCGGACAACATGGGACTTTCACAGCTTTATCAGCTCCGCGGACGAGTCGGCAGATCTAACCGTACTGCGTATGCATTTATCATGTACAGGCGCAACAAGATGCTAAAAGAGGTGGCAGAAAAGCGTCTTGCAGCGATAAAGGAGTACTCAGACCTTGGCAGCGGCTTTAAGATTGCCATGAGAGACCTTGAAATCCGTGGTGCGGGCAATCTGCTCGGTGCGGAGCAGAGCGGACACATGGAGGCAGTGGGCTATGATTTGTACTGCAAGATGTTGAGCGAGGCTGTAAAAGAGGCAAAGGGCATCGAGGATATCAGTGATAAATTTGATACGACCGTGGATATTGTTACCGATGCTTATATTCCGGCAGGTTATATTGCAAACGAATTCCAGAAGCTGGATATATACAAGCGTATTGCAGGCATAGAGACAGAGGAAGAGAAGGATGAGATGCTCGAGGAGCTCATAGACAGGTTTGGTGAACCACCAAAATCAGTGCTCAGCCTGCTTCGCGTGGCAAGGCTTAAGGCGTTGGCACATGCCGTATATATCACTGAGATAAAGCAGACCGGCTCACTGATAAAGCTTACCATGTTTGAACGGGCAAGGATAAATCCGGAGAAGATACCAATGCTTGTTGCCCAGTATAAATCTTCCCTCAAATTCAATATGGCAGAAAACCCATATTTCACATTTGATTTAAAAAATGGCAGCGTGGCAAAGAAGCGGGATGTGCTTGATGTGGTGGAGGAACTGATTTCGCAGATGCGTAAGGAACTGATTACGGCTGAATAGTTACCCGAATTTTGGAATCATGTAGCATATAGCATAGGAAACACCACATGCTTTACGCGAAATTGACGATAATTTACAAAGTTTAGAAAATGCTTGCCAGCAGGCCCGAAAAGCTCTATAATATACGAGCGATACTATACCAATTTTAAAGAGGATAGATACAATGAAAGCGAAAAAAGTAATAGCCATGTTATTAGCTGCAACACTCTCAGTTACAGCTTTTACAGGATGTGCAATAAATAAGACCGCAACAGTTGCGACATTAGATAAAGAGGATATCAAGCTTGGGCTTGTTAATTTTATGATAAGGTACCAGGAGGCCGGTTATGATGACATGTATATACAGTACATGGGCGAGGGCTATTGGGACAAGACAGTATCAGGCAATAATACTGTGCTTGAAACATGGAAGAAAAATGCTATCGAGGAGGCTCATGAGCTTTACACATTAAAGGCGCATCAGTCAGATTACGATGTAGAGGTTTCTGATGATGAGAAAAAGGAAATCAAAAAGGCCGCAGAGAAGTTTATGAAGGCAAATTCCGATGATGTGATAGACGAGATGAGTGCTACAGAGGAGATTGTCGAGGAATATTTAGAGCTTCGCCTCATAAAGAGTAAGATGTATGCTGCAATCATCAAAAATGCTGATTCAAGCGTGACGGATGAGGAAGCCAATATGGCTGCATACACCGTTGTGAAGCTTGATTACAAGGGTGCATATGACTCTAATTACCAGTATCAGACATATACAGATGAGCAGTCAGCACAGATAAAGGCACAGGCAGATGCAGTGGTAGAGGCGCTTGCAGGCGGATCATCCTTAGAGGATGCAGCCAAGGCAGCAGGCACTACAGCCACAACAGGCACATACGCCACATCCGTTGATCCGGATGCGGAGAAGACAGATGATTCAGATAAGAAATCAGATGACACAGAGTGTAAAGAGAGCTCAGAGTCATCGGACAGCAAGACAAAGGACAGTGTATACACTACAAACAATCTTGATCAGAGCGTTGTAGATGCACTCAATTCCCTTGAGGAGGGACAGACCTCAGACCTCATCACCACAGACAGCACTTACTATATCGTAAGGCTCGACAAAAAAGACCGATGATAAAGCAACAGAGTCAAACAGGAAGACTGTAAAGGGCAATAAAGAGGACAAATATTACAATGGCATCCTTTCAGGATGGCAGGACGATGAAAAATGGTCTGTAAAGCAGAAGCAGCTTGACAAGATCAAGATTCACAATTATTTTACTACTACCAAGAAGGACAAAAAGGCAGCAGACACAAGTGCTACAGAGAGCACACAGCAGTCAGAAAGCACCAATAGTACAGATACAGAGAATACTGAGGCAGTAGATGGAACAGAAAACTAATATCGTACTTATAGGCATGCCGGGAGTTGGAAAGAGTACCATAGGCGTAATACTTGCAAAGGTGCTGGGATACAGCTTCCTGGATGCAGATTTACTGATACAGGAGCAGGAGGGAAAGCTTCTGCGTGAGATAATTGAGGAAAAGGGCACGGACGGTTTTATAGAGGTAGAGAACCGTGTCAATGCTTCTATCAGGGCTGATAGGGCCATTATAGCTACAGGCGGTTCGGTGGTATACGGAAAAGAGGCCATGGAGCATCTTAAGGAGATAGGCAGAGTTGTGTATCTCAAGGTTTCTTATGCTATTTTGGAAAAACGACTTGCAGACATAAAGGGTAGAGGTGTAGTATTAAAGAAAGGGCAGACTTTAGAAACCCTTTTTGAAGAGCGCTCAAAATTGTATGAGCAGTATGCAGACATCGAGGTTTCCGAGGAGGGGCTTGATGTGGAGCAGACAGTAGAGAAGCTGGTGGAGGCACTTGAATTATAGTGCTTATTTATCGTGATATTATTAGATAATAGTAGCTGCTGCGTCATTTATTAAAAGCAGCACCGGCACAAATGGCGACATAAATACGTCGTCATAAATGAAATTTGTAGTTGGATGTATAACAATAGTGTAAATTGAGAATAGTATATTAGGAGGAAGTATACTCCTGAATTCATAGAGGTGGAATATGGAACAGTACGTAATCAAAGGTGGAAATCCTTTATACGGTGAAGTTGAAATTGGTGGAGCTAAAAATGCTGCACTTGCTATTTTGGCCGCTGCCATAATGACAGACGAGACTGTAACAATAGATAATTTGCCAAATGTAAGGGATATCAATGTCTTACTTCAGGCAATCGAAGAAATCGGCGCACATGTGGAGCGCGTGGATATACACAAGGTAAAGATAAATGGTTCATTTATCAGGGGCGTAAATGTCGATAATGAATTCATCAGACGAATCAGGGCATCATATTATTTAATTGGTGCATTACTTGGAAAATACAAGCATGCAGAGGTTGCGCTTCCTGGAGGCTGTGACATCGGAAGCAGGCCGATTGACCTTCATATGAAGGGCTTCCGCTCCATGGGGGAGCAGACATAGACATAGCTCATGGCCTTGTCATCGCCAGGGCAAAGGAGCTTAAGGGCACACACATATATATGGATAAGGTTTCTGTAGGTGCCACAATCAATATTATGATGGCTGCAGCCATGGCAGATGGCAAGACTGTTATCGAGAATGCGGCTAAGGAGCCTCATGTCGTTGATGTGGCAAACTTCTTAAACAGCATGGGAGCCAATATCAGGGGCGCAGGAACCGATGTCATCAGAATTGTAGGTGTGGAGAAATTACATGCTACAGAGTATTCTGTCATTCCAGACCAGATTGAGGCCGGTACATTCATGTTTGCAGTTGCGGCAGCAGGAGGCAACGTGCTGGTAAAGAATGTCATTCCAAAGCATCTTGAGGCCACCACAGCAAAGCTGTTGGAGGTAGGCTGCCAGGTAGAGGAGTTTGATGACTCAGTCAGAGTAATATCAGACGGACATTTAAAGCATACACAGGTCACCACACTTCCATATCCGGGCTTCCCGACAGATATGCAGCCACAGATGGCGGTGCTTTTGGGTATCGCTGAGGGCACCAGTACAGTGACAGAGAGCATATTTGAGAATCGTTTCAAGTATGTTGACGAGCTCACCAGAATGGGAGCTGATATAAAGGTAGAGAGCAATATAGCAATCATAAACGGCGTGAAAAGATACACAGGTGCCAGAGTGAATGCACCTGACCTAAGAGCAGGAGCTGCACTGGTTATAGCAGGTCTTGCAGCAGAGGGCATCACAGTGGTTGATGATATCTACTATATTCAGAGAGGCTATGAGGCACTCGAGGAGAAGCTTACAAAGATTGGTGCAAAAATTGCCAGGGTAGAGGATGAGAAGGAGCTTCAGAAGTTCATACTCAAGGTATCGTAATAGATATATACGTAAAGCATGAAATGTAAACACAGTATAAATGCAATATATAAAATAAGAACCGGCAGCATCTTACTGTAGATGCACGGTTCTTATTTTTGGTTATTTTATAATTTTTTTGAGTAACTACTCCGTAACCCGTTTGATTATAAATCGGCTTACATCACAGATTTGATGAAAAACTCGCGGTTTGTGGACAAATCAAGTATACTGCCGTCATCAAAACGTACAATAGGGCGTGACAGTTCATGTGGGTTGAGCATCACAATATTACAGAACCGGCTGTCGTTGAGCATTACACGGTTGCTCTGGTATGTGGTAGCAAGCTTTTTCAAAAACAAAAGCAGGAACTTTGTATTGTACTTTGTAAAACCTTCACTTTCAAAGCTTGATATGACAGCGAACGGACAAAGTGGTGCGCGATAGCGTCTGGCAGCAGTCATGGCATCATATACATCGGCGATGGCTGTTATCATGGCAAAGTCGTCAATCAGTGAGCTGTCAAGCTGCGAAGGATAGCCTGAGCCATCACAGCGCTCATGATGCATGAGGGCTGTGCGCTTTATTCTGGAGTCAATCTGCAGATCCCTAATCAAATCAAAACCAAACTGTGGGTGCTTTTTTATGAGCGCAAATTCTTCATCTGTGAGCTTGTCAGGCTTGTTTAGCACATCATCGGGAATCTTGCATTTACCGATATCGTGAAGTACTCCTGCGATAGTAAGCGTATTCACATCTGTCTTTTCCATATGAAGCCATCGTCCGATCATCCTTGTAATAAGCCCTACATTCAGACAGTGTGAGTACAACGGGTCTGCAATGGTGCGCATGTTGTAGAGCATGTCAAAGGTCTCGATTGTAGTGCCGCACGATGCGGAAAGGTCAATGACAGCGGTAAGAAGCGCAGCCTCATCAAAGGATTTTTCGCCGGCACAGATTTTGCCAAAGGTATCCTTGATTTGATTTATACAAGTGATGTATTTGAGCTGGAAGCCTCGGAACTCTTCTGAGGCCTGAACACGCTGGATGTTGGTCACCATCTCATGTGCGCGGGTTTTGGGTACAGGTTTTACCTTGTCTCGCTTTGCTGTATTTTCGCCGGCTTGCGGTGCTGCTGCATCGAATGGGTTTTGAATTGAGATGCTGCCTACCTTATATAGCTTCATTTTGTTGATGAGCTGACGGGTGAGTGGTGTCCGGGCAGTGCAAGTATCTGCCCCAGAGGGGTCTTTATCGGTTCTGCTGCCACCATACCAATCTGCGCATCTTTTATGCTGATTTTAATCATGAGTTACTCCAAAAATTTATTTTGATATTGTGTGTTTAGTACTATAAATACAAATTTAAGTATAATTACAAAAATTATGAAAGTCAATAAAGAAGAAAGAATAATTGCATAAAATAGCTTATAAATAATGAATAGGGTATCGAAAATGGATTATTGATAAATCTGTATCGAAAATGATACTTGACATATATATCATGTGGTAGTAATATAGCTGACAGAGATTTGAAAAATTCTATATTGTAACTTCTCTTATTCAGAGTGATGGAGATACAAAGGATCTATGAAGTCACGGCAACCCCATTAGAAAACAGGAAGGTGCCAACCTGAGCGAGTAATCGAACAATAAGAGGATTTTTATTATCTTAATTTTAATCCACTTATTTGCAGTAAGTGGTTTTTTATTGGAAAATATTGGTCACACAGTATGAAAGGAGCAACAGATAATTAATGGAGAAATTATTATTTACATCAGAATCAGTAACTGAGGGACATCCGGATAAGCTTTGCGATGCAGTATCAGATGCCATCCTTGATGCATGCATACAGCAGGACCCGATGAGCCGTGTCGCATGTGAGACAGCAAGCTGTACAGGCTTCATCCTTGTAACAGGAGAGATTACCACAAAGGCACAGCTTGATATTCCTGCAATTGTCAGAAAAACAGCACTTGAGATCGGATATGATGACGGAAAGAAGGGACTCGACGGAAACTCATGTGCAGTAATGGTTTCAATCGACAAGCAGTCTGCTGATATCGCCATGGGAGTTGACAAGGCACTCGAGGCAAAAGAGGGCGAACTTACAGACAACCTCGACACCGGAGCGGGAGATCAGGGAATGATGTATGGATATGCTACAAATGAGACTGAGGAGTACATGCCATACCCAATCGCACTCGCTCACAAGCTTGCATTCCAGCTCACAAAGGTTAGAAAAGACGGCACACTTACATACCTTCGTCCGGACGGAAAGACACAGGTTTCAGTAGAGTATGATGAGGCAGGAAAGCCGGTAAGACTTGAGGCAGTTGTACTTTCAACACAGCACGACGAGGATGTTACCCAGGAGCAGATCCATGAGGACATCAGGAAATATGTATTTGATCCAATTCTTCCAAAGGATATGATTGACGATGAGACAAAGTTCTTTATCAATCCTACAGGACGTTTCGTAATAGGTGGACCACACGGAGATGCAGGTCTCACCGTTCGTAAGATTATCGTAGACACCTACGGTGGATATGCACGTCACGGCGGCGGAGCTTTCTCAGGAAAGGACTGTACAAAGGTAGACCGTTCAGCAGCATACGCAGCACGTTACGTAGCAAAGAACCTTGTAGCAGCAGGATTTGCTGACAGGTGTGAGATTCAGCTTTCATATGCTATCGGTGTTGCACAGCCAACATCTATCATGGTTGATACATTCGGCACAGGAAAGCTTGCAGATGACAGAATCGTTGAAATCGTAAGGGAGAATTTCGACCTTCGTCCGGCCGGAATCATCAAGATGCTTGACCTCAGAAGACCTATCTACCGCCAGACAGCAGCATACGGACACTTCGGACGTACAGATATCAAGCTGCCTTGGGAGGCACTTGATAAGGTTGAGGACCTCAAGAAGTATCTCTAAACAATATGTGGGGCTTCGCGCTTTTCAGGTTGTGAGCGCCGGATAGTATACATTATATTTCTTAGAAAAAGTTAGAAAGAATTTAGAGAAAATTTAGACAGAAGTTATCGGATATATGATATAATTAAGTCATGGGACTGACATTGAGTCGGTTTCCATGGCTTTTTATTTTCAGGAGGAACGGATATGAGCAGAATTTTGATAGTAGAGGACGAGGTTGCAATTGCTGATCTTGAGAAGGATTATCTGGAGCTGTCCGGCTTTGAGGTAGAGGTGGAGAATGATGGCACAAGCGGTCTCGCAAGGGCTTTGGCGGAGGATTTTGATCTGTTTATTCTTGACCTTATGCTGCCGGGCATTGATGGATTTGAGATTTGTAAGCGGATTCGTGAGAAAAAGAACACACCGATACTCATGGTTTCAGCCAAGAAGGATGATATCGACAAGATAAGAGGACTCGGACTCGGTGCAGATGATTATGTCACAAAGCCGTTTTCTCCATCAGAGCTTGTTGCCAGGGTAAAGGCTCATCTGGCCAGATATGAGCGTCTCATTGGAAGCGCTACACCTGAAAATGATATCGTTGAGATTCGTGGCATCAAGATTGACAAAACAGCCCGCCGTGTGTGGGTAAACGGAGAGGAAAAGCAGTTTACCACGAAGGAATTTGATCTGCTTACATTTTTGGCGGAAAATCCCAATCATGTGTTTACCAAGGAGGAGCTCTTTAAGGAAATCTGGAATATGGATTCAGTAGGAGATATCGCGACAGTCACTGTACATATCAAGAAGATTCGTGAGAAAATCGAGATGAACACTGCAAAGCCTCAGTATATTGAGACTATTTGGGGAGTGGGATACCGTTTTAAGCTGTAGTGATTTTTAAAAAATATAGTAGATATTGTAGTATTAATAGGACATATCAAATTCAAATGCGAAAGGATATGTCCTTGTTGTATATATAAAGTGGCTTATTAATTTATTCAAATGGAGAATACTATGAAGATAAAAACAAAACTTGCTATATCATTCTGCATAATTATTTTTGTGCCTGTTGTGCTCACCAGTATAGTGCTTGTGGGTTTCAATAAGATTCAGCTAAAGGCCATAAACAAGACATATGGCATGGAGGATGCGGGCATGCTCGCGCTCACTGACACGGTGCAGTTTCTGAACAAGGTGACAGGGCGCACATATGATGAGCTCGAGAAGACATCGCTCATAGAACCATCCAGGCTTCTTGATAGTGATTATCTGACTAAGATAAATAAGAAGCTGGAGAAGAAGTATTCATATCTCATAGTGAAAAGTGAAGGAGAGCTCATTTTCAATGGTGGAATTGACAATGATGATATTTTGAGAAAGCTTCCGCGAATATCCAATAAGCAAAGCAGCTCTGATGTGAGCAGCTATATGGACAGTGATGACAAGGTGCTCATAAAGCAGCTTAATTTTCGTGACAGTGATGGTGACGAGGCGAGTCTTTATATAGTGACATCAACCGCGTGCGTGATCCCTGAGGTCAGGACTGTTTTGATAGAGGGAGCATTTGCACTTGTATTGATACTTCTTACTACGGCTGCCATGCTTATAGTGTGGATATACAGGAGTATCATCACACCGATAGAGAGGCTGCGTATTGCCGCTGAAAATATCAAGGATGGTAATCTGGACTTTGAGCTTGAGACGAGCCCGAGCGACGGAGAGATTGGCGAGCTGTGTACTGCGTTTGAGCAGATGCGTGCCCGCCTCAAGAAAAATGCCGAGGAAAAGGTGACGAATGAGTCTGAAAACAGAGTGTTAATCAGTAATATCGCACATGATTTAAAGACTCCTATTACAGCGGTAAAGGGCTACGCCGAGGGCATACTTGACGGAGTGGCAAACACCCCTGAAAAGGTAGATAAATACGTCAGGACCATTTACAATAAGGCAAACGATATGGATAAGCTCATTAATGAGCTGACACTTTACTCGAAGATTGATACGAACAGGATTCCATACAATTTTGCGAAGATAAATGTCACAGATTATTTTAACGACTGTGTTGAGGAAATAGGACTTGATCTTGAGGCGAAAAATATAAGGCTTTCATATGAGAATCACGTGGATAGCAACGTGCTTATCATTGCTGATCCGGAGCAGATTCGCCGTGTGATTAATAATATAGTCGGCAATTCGGTGAAGTATATGAACAAGACACAAAGCTATATAGATATCAGGATAAATGATGTTGGTGACTTCATACAGGTTGAAATCGAGGACAATGGACGAGGAATCGACCAGAGAGATATGCCATATATTTTTGACAGGTTTTACAGAGCGGATGCGTCGAGAAATTCGGCTACCGGAGGCAGCGGCATAGGACTTTCCATCGTAAAGAAGATTATAGAGGATCACGGCGGCAAGATATGGGCTACCAGCAAAGAGGGTGATGGAACTACCATGTTTTTCGTAATCAGGAAGTATCAGGAAACACAGGATATGAACCGGCAGTAAACAAATAAACAGGATATTGACATAAAAAGTAAAACTATAATTAAAAAATAACAGTTAGATATTAAAATTTAAAATTAAGAGCTCCCGATTGACAGCGCAAATAGTGTTGTCAGCCGGGAGCTTTAATTATTGGAAAATAGTACTGTTATTATACAATAGCTTCGATATAATAGTTTCCGGTGCCGTTTATAATAGGACGCAGATACAATAAAAATTAAACCCATCCACAACGTAAGGGGCGTAAGTCGCAGAGTCCGGGTGGGCACGTCGCACCCTCGCGGACGCGAATAGCGGAGCAGCTTAGAAGCTGTAGAATTATGCCCATGAAACCCAGAAATGCCCAGCCATGGACGGCTGGGCAAGGCGTTATGCGCCATGGACGGCGCATAAAAGCCGGTTTCGTCAAGCATAGAAAAACCCAAAGGCATAATTCGTACAGAATCTTAGCTGCGAAGCGTAGCGGAAGCGAGAGTGTGGCGTGCCCGCCCGGACTCTGTGACTTACGCCCAGCCCCATGGCCATTATGATACAAAATTCTGAATCCTAAAATAAATTAAGGAAAACACATAAAATATTTGAAAAATAAAGTCTGACGTAGTAAAATAGTAACATTGCACGAAAGCACCATGGAGAAATCGAAAGGGGGACAAACATGCATAAATTCAGACAAAAATATATAGGAGACAAGGCATTTTATAAGCGCTATCTCATGCTGGCCATACCAATGATAATCCAGAATGCAATCACAAATCTGGTAAGCTTTCTGGACAACATTATGGTAGGACAGCTTGGTACAGAGCAGATGTCGGGAGTAGCAATCGTAAACCAGCTCATATTTGTATACAATCTGGCTGTATTTGGGGCGGTGTCAGCGGCAAGTATATTCGAGCACAGTATTTTGGCAAGGGAAATCACAAGGGACATATGTATTCCTTCCGCTTTAAGCTATATGCGGCGCTGCTTGTTACAGCAATAGCGATGACACTGTTTATCACGAACGGAACAGGTTTCATATCACTTTATCTGACAGATACGGCAGGAAACGGTGCCACGGAGGTAGCACTGGCATATGGAAAGGAATATCTGGAAATTGTTATGATAGGTCTCATACCGTTTGCGGTGACACAGGCCTATGCGACAAACATAAAGGAAACAGGACAGACTTTTGTACCGATGATTGCAAGCTTTGCAGCAGTTGGAAGCAATGCGGTGCTTGATTTTCTGCTCATCTTCGGAATAGGACCGATACCAAAGCTGGGTGTGGCGGGAGCCGCTATTGCCACTGTGATGTCGCGATATATTGAGACAATAATAGTTGTGCTGTGGGCGCATAAAAACAGGGATAAGAACAGATATCTCGAGGGCGCTTACAGAGGAATAGGAATGCCGTTTGGTGAGTTTAAGACTATATTCATCAAGGGACTGCCACTCATGCTCAATGAGCTTTTATGGGCAGCAGGCATGACAACGGTTACACAGTGCTATTCAGTACGAGGACTCTCGGTAATCGCAGGTTTAAACATTGCGACAACGATAACAAACCTTTTCAATATCGTGTTTATACAGCTTGGCGCATGCATCAGCATAGTTGTAGGGCAGTATCTTGGAGCCGGTGAGCTTGAAAAGGCAAAGGATGCGGATAACAAGATGATAGTGTTCAGTGTGTTCTGCTGTTCTGTAATGGCGGCGGTCATGCTTCTGGTAGGCGGATTTTTCCCTCAGATATATAACACAACAGATGAAATCAAGTCACTCGCAACAAGCTTCATAGCGGTATCAGCGATAATTATGCCGTTTTGTGCATTTACACATTCGTCGTATTTCACACTCCGCTCAGGAGGCAAGACACTGGTCACATTTCTGTTTGTCTCCGTATTTACGTGGGTGATAGTGGTGCCGGTGGCATTTGTGCTCGCCAAATACACAGCACTTGGCATAGTAGCGGTGTACTTCCTCGTGCAGGCCACAGAGCTGATAAAGGTAGTCATCGGATACTTCATGGTGAAAAGCGACGTGTGGCTCGTGCAGATGGTATAGGAATGTAAGTCATTATCTTGCGTAAAAGTAAAATAGAAGTTATACTGTAGCAAAAGTCAGCATAACAGTTCTAACCCAGAATGAAACGGAGCATAAAATGAGCGAAGAAAAACAGCACAAGCGCCGCGTGCACTATAGCGGAAAATATCCCAAAAAATTTGAGGAAAAATACAAGGAATTAAATCCGGAGAAATACAAGGATACAATTGATCATGTCATCAGCAAGGGAAATACCCCTGCGGGCATGCACATATCCATAATGGTAAAAGAAATCATAGATTTTCTGGACATAAAGCCGGGACAGACAGGCTTTGATGCCACACTCGGATACGGTGGCCACACAAGGGCAATGCTTGAAAAGCTTGAAGGACAGGGACATATGTTTGCTACAGATGTTGACCCAATCGAGTCTGAAAAGACAAAAAAGCGTCTCGCGGAAGCAGGCTTTGGAGAGGATATTCTCACCATAAAGCTTCAGAACTTCTGCACAATAGATGAGATTGCAAAGGAAGTAGGAGGCTTTGATTTCATACTTGCCGATCTGGGAGTTTCATCAATGCAGATAGATAATCCTGAGCGTGGATTTTCGTTTAAGGTGGATGGACCGCTGGATCTGCGTCTTAATCCAAATGCCGGTATCAGTGCGGCGGAGCGGCTTGACAATATATCCCGTGAGGAGCTTTCGGGTATGCTCTATGAGAACTCAGATGAGCCGTATTGCGAGGAGCTTGCAAAGGCAATCACAGACGAGATCAGGAAGGGCAACCGCATAGATACGACCACAAAGCTTCGTCACATTATAGAGCAGACACTCGATTTTCTGCCTGAAAAGGATAAGAAGGACATAATCAAAAAGACCTGTCAGCGGACGTTTCAGGCGCTGCGCATTGACGTCAACCACGAGTTTGAAGTGCTTTACGAGTTCATGGAAAAGCTGCCGGGCGCATTAAAGCCCGGTGGAAGAATTGCCATCCTTACCTTCCATTCAGGAGAGGACAAGCTGGTCAAAAAGGCACTCAAGGCAGGATATAAAGCAGGAATATACAGCGACTATTCCAAGGATGTGATTCGTCCATCAGCACAGGAATGTGCTCAGAACGGACGTGCCAGGTCCACGAAGATGCGCTGGGCGGTCCGTGCGGAATAGAAAAAAGAATAAAAATAGTTCTAAAACACTATTGCTTTATTGAGAAAAATAGTCTACTATGAACGTGTTATATGACTGACGGATAAGTGGAATAACCACATGAAATATAACAAATAAGAGCCGACCGTCTGGGCGATAAACCCGGACAGCCGGCTCTTTTTGATTATAAAATCAGCCATAGTCGTGTAAATAACCAGGGAATGTATCTCAAAAGAAACAACATGGATATTGACAAAAATACTGTAGTAAGTATATACTAATCACAGTTAAACAAAACTAATCAAACGAAGTAACATTCACACATTTTAAGGAGGATATTACAATGATAGAAATGAAAGAGTGGGATGGATTTGAAGGACGTCTTTGGAAAGAGGAAATCAACGTCCGTCAGTTTATTCAGGACAACTACACTCCATACGACGGAGACGAGAGCTTTTTAGCTGATCCGACAGATGCTACAAACAAGCTGTGGGATGCGCTCCAGAAATTACAGAAAGAGGAGCGTGCCAAGGGCGGAGTTCTTGACATGGAGACAGAGGTTGTAACGGGAATCACAGCTTACGGCCCTGGATATATAGATGAGTCATTAAAGGACCTCGAGCAGATTGTAGGTCTTCAGACAGATAAGCCGTTAAAGAGAGCATTCATGCCTTACGGTGGAATCAAGATGGCGGTGCAGGCTGCTGAGACATATGGTTACAATGTAAGCGACAAGCTCAAGGAGATTTTCACAAAATATCATAAGACACACAACACAGCAGTATTCGATGCATACACACCTGAGATGATGAAGGTCCGTCATGCAAAGATCCTTACAGGTCTTCCTGACACATACGGCCGTGGACGTATCGTGGGCGATTACCGTCGAGTAGCGTTATACGGACTTGATTATCTCATCGAGGAGAAAAAAAGAAGGATAAGGCAAACTGTGGCTGTGGACAGATGACAGATGATGTTATCCGTTTAAGAGAAGAAATCGCAGAGCAGATCAAATGTCTTGAGGATATGAAGAAGCTTGCAGAGATTTACGGATACGATGTCTCAAGACCTGCAACAAACGCAAAAGAGGCAGTTCAGTGGTTATACTTCGGATACCTTGCAGCAATCAAGACACAGAATGGTGCAGCAATGTCAGTAGGACGTGTATCTACATTCCTTGACATTTACATCAAGAGAGATATGGACAAGGGCATCCTCACAGAGCAGGAAGCACAGGAGCTCATCGATCATTTTACAATGAAGCTTCGTATGGTTAAATTTGCACGTATCCCTTCATACAACCAGTTATTCTCAGGTGATCCTGTATGGGCAACACTTGACGTGGCAGGAACAGGTGTGGACGGACGTTCCATGGTTACAAAGACCGACTTCCGTTTCCTGCATACATTAGAGAACATGGGACCTGCACCGGAGCCAAACCTCACAGTATTCTACTCATCAAAGCTTCCTCAGACCTTCAAGGATTATGCAGCCCGCATCTCAATTGAGACAAGCTCAATCCAGTATGAGAACGATGACGCAATGAAGCCTGTATGGGGCGATGATTATGCAATCTGCTGCTGTGTATCTGCAACACAGACAGGTAAAGAAATGCAGTTCTTCGGAGCACGTGCGAACCTTGCAAAATGTCTCCTTTACGCTATCAACGGTGGTGTTGATGAAAAATCAGGTGCTCAGGTAGGACCAAACTACGCACCTATCACAGCAGAGTACCTTGACTATGACGAGGTAATGGCGAAATACGACAAGATGATGGACTGGTTAGTAGACATCTATGTAAATACATTAAACCTTATCCAGTACATGCATGACAAATACTACTATGAGGCAGCAGAGCTTGCACTCATGGATACAGACTTAAAGAGAACATTTGCAACAGGAATCGCAGGATTCTCACACGTAATCGATTCTCTTTCAGCAATCAAATATGCAAAGGTTAAAGTAGTCCGTGACGAGAGCGGACTGGCAAAGGATTTCGAAATCGAGGGAGAGTTCCCTAAATACGGAAACGATGATGACCGCGCGGACGAAATCGGTGTATGGCTTCTTAAGACATTCATGGACAAGTTAAAGAAGCATCACACATACCGTGATTCAGAGCCTACAACATCAATCCTTACAATTACATCAAACGTGGTATACGGAAAAGCTACAGGAGCAATGCCTGACGGACGTAAAGCCGGAGAGCCACTCTCACCTGGAGCAAACCCATCATACGGCGCAGAGCAGAACGGACTTCTCGCATCCTTAAACTCACTCACAAAGCTTCCATATGAGTGGGCACTTGATGGAATCTCAAATACACAGACCATCAATCCGGGAGCACTCGGAAACAACGAGGGAGAGAGAATTGACAACCTTGTAAACGTAATGGACGGATACTTCGATCAGGGTGCACATCACCTTAATGTAAACGTATTCGGTAAAGAGAAGCTCATCGATGCAATGGAGCATCCTGAGAAGGAGGAGTACGCAAACTTCACAATCCGAGTATCAGGATACGCAGTTAAGTTCATCGACCTCACAAGAGAGCAGCAGCTCGATGTAATCTCACGTACATGCCACGAGAGAATGTAATATAAAAAAAATATCCAACATTCCAGAATGTGCAGGCCAAGTGCCTGCATATTCTGATTTTTAAATAACACCACAGCGTAAGGAATTTTCGGAAGGCGCGTAAAAGCCGGTCGCGTCAAGCATAGAAAACCAAAATCATAATTCATACAGCCTCTTAGCCCGAAGAACCTGAGCATTGCAAAGTCCCGGTCGGCGGGTTGCCGAAAATTCCGTACCATAAAAATAAAAGTAGCAGCAACAACAACCTAAAGGAGGAAAAACATGGGAGAAACACTAGGAAGAGTACACTCGGTAGAAAGCTTCGGTTCAGCCGACGGCCCGGGAGTGAGATATATAGTATTTTTGAAGGGCTGCAATATGCGCTGTAAATACTGCCACAATCCGGATACATGGGCCAAATGCGGCGAAAATGACGGTGCAAAGCTGATGACACCGCAGGAGGTGCTAAAGACCGCCATGCGCTATAAAGCGTACTGGAAGCAAACAGGCGGCATTACAGTAAGCGGAGGTGAAGCACTTTTGCAGATAGACTTTGTCACAGAGCTATTTAAGCTTGCAAAGGAAAAAAGGTGTAAACACATGCCTTGACACATCAGGAAATCCGTTTACCGTGGAAGAACCGTTCTTCGGCAAATTTAATGAGCTGATGAAATATACAGATCTTTTCATGCTGGACATCAAGCATATAGATGACGAGGAGCACAAAAAGCTTACGGGACAGACAAATAAGAATATCCTTGATATGGCACAATATCTCTCAAAAACGGTAAAAAAATGTGGATACGTCATGTGCTTGTGCCTGGAATCACCACGGATGAGAGATATTTAAATCAGCTTAGAGAGTTTATCGACACACTTAAAACCGTGGACAGGGTTGAGGTGCTGCCGTACCACACACTTGGCGTGTTTAAGTGGAAGGAGCTTGGTATACCATACCAGCTTGAGGGGGTGGAGCCTCCTACAGAGGAACAGATAGAATGTGCAAAAAAGGTTTTAAATTGTCGGAATTAGTTTTTTAATACCATTGCTAACAACTCATTAAGTTGATAAAATATAATAAGTAACTATTATTTTACACCGATGCTGCCTTCGTTTGTATGTGAGGTGACACTTGGCTATATGCTTGCGTATCGCAACTGTAAATGTGCTGAACAGTTAAAATTTAAAATAACAATTTGCGGGAGTTACAACATGGGAAAACCAGATATCATTTACGAAGACAACGACATAATCATCTGCTACAAACCGGCGGGAATTGCTACACAGACCAGGCGTATAGGGCAGCAGGATATGGAGAGCTTCATAAGAAATTACAGGGCGGCTAAAAATGAGCCGCCTTATGTCGGCATAGTACACAGGCTCGACCAGCCGGTAGAGGGAGTGATGGTATTTGCCAAGAATCAGAAAGCAGCGGCTTCTTTAAGCAGACAAATAAAGGAGCATACAACCGAGAAATATTATCGTGCGGCAAGCAGAGGACAGGGAGTGTCAGGAACAGATAAGAAAGAAGATAATCATGCCCCGGCATGGCATACTCTTACAGATTATATTTCATTCGACAAGCGTACCAATACATCAAAAATCATAAGCGAAAAAGACAGGCTGGCAAAAAAAGCAGTGCTTCAGTACAGGGTGATATCAGTGACGCCGGATAGGGACGGCTCCCAAAATGAATGCATTAGAACAGAATTTGACATAAAGCTTCTCACCGGAAGGCACCATCAGATACGTTTGCAGCTTGCACATATCGGCTATCCACTGATTGGAGATACCAAGTATAGGAAGCCTGCCTCAAATAACTCAGGAATGGGAAGCAAATCAGGACGCACCGGTGGCGGTGTGAGGGAGCAGCTTGCACTTTGCTCCTACAAGCTTGTTTTTGACCATCCTGCGACAGGGGAGAGGATGACATTTGAATTACCATAGTGCTGTTGGGAATAAGATGAATTAAAGTGTATGGTCTTTTTTATATGAAGAAAAATACAGTTGACAGTATTATTTATATTATCTATTATAAGTTCATAGGTTAGTTACTTGAGTGGTTAACCATGCAACCATACCGCAAATATGAGCGAAATTAGCTGTGTAGCAGCGATGCTAAACAGAGTGCAGATAAAGTACAAATATCGTGCGGTTTTGCGAATGTGTGTGGTGGTTCTGGATAGTTACGATAATAAAAAGTACAACAAGTAGGTAATTGCGGAACAAGTGCGCACTCCTGATTAGAAAGCGGTAAGAATTCTGCAACGTAGGATTCTTAAAGATGAAAAGTAGGTGCTTCTAAATTTAGACATGACTAAAAGATTTCCCAGATAAACTGCGAAGAAAAGATTATATGCATATTAATAATCAGGCAATCAAGGGCTTCAAACTCCGAATGTATTTGTACTGATGAATCTTATCAGCGACAATTACAGTAACAAGCTGGGTGATTCCGGCAAGAAGTAAATCAGCATGAAGCGTTTTCTCATTCTGGGTCTTACGATTCGCAATGTTGCAACTATCTTTGAAATGGTTGATTGAATTTTCAACATTTACACGGATCTTGTAAGTATTTTCCTTCTTTCGAGCTACGTTCTATGCCAGGATAGGCACGGAGAGGAATAAAAGCATTACGAAATCCAATGTCTTCGAAGATCGTAAATCCAACAAGAAGTCCTGTTTAAAACGTGTAAATTTGGAACCATCTGGAACAGCATCAAAGTCGCAGAAATCACGAAGTTCCTGAGAGTACTCTAGGAACGCAATCAGGAGCGTATCTGTCGGGATTGAAAAAAATACGCTGGAGTAGAAGTGCCTTGAGCATCGGATAAAGCTGGTGCTTTCGAGGTATTCCGGTTGAAGCTTTGATGGTTGGAATGAATATGTACGATATTTAAATTTAGATTTTGGAAACTGGACTGATTTGCGAGGTACAACTTTTAATGGATAAAAAAAAAAAGCGACTACTTATTCTAATATTTGTATTAATATTAAGCGGAATTGTTGTGATATTCATACATAAAAATGGTTCCATGAAAGGAGATTCTATTATGGAAGAAAATGCTATTTCCGGAGATGATAATACTCATTGGTTCCATTCAAACGGTATCATCACATCCATAGATAACTCTCAAAAAAAAAAAAAATCTGTGTTGATATCAGTCAAAAAAATAATTTTTTGATGGTACAAATATTACATTAAATTGCAACAAATCATCTCTCGACATTACACATTTAGAGGCTGGTCAAGAAATTACTTTCTATTTCTTTGAGAATAATGTACTTGACACTGAAGTTGCAATAGAGAAACTAAATATCGTTACACCATAACCTTTAGGGATTAGATAGTGTGCATCTAATCCCTTTTATTATGCTATGACATAATATTGGCACATCTCTGTGATTGAAGTGTAAATTTACACATGCTACAATAAGTATTGCTTATAGTTTTCTTTATTTTCAGCACCTATAAATGGTGCTTTTTTTTGTACCCGTAATTCATTCAATCACTGACAACTGGTTCTAAGTATTTTATACGTACAGCATACTTAACCATATACCAAACGTAAACTGTACATACAGCCATACGTATAACGTTTTCTATTTGTATAGAAAAGAGGCGGAGCATGTGAATGAAATTCTGAATCAGGAGAAATCAATCTATATTCAGATAAGCGAAATGATAGAAAACGACATACTGCGGGATGTGCTTTTGGAGGATGAGCGCGTGCCGAGCACAAACGAGCTTGCAAAGCTGTATGCGATAAATCCGTCTACAGCGGCAAAGGGCATAAATATACTTGTGGATGCAGGAATTTTGTATAAGAAAAGAGGGATTGGAATGTTTGTGAGTGACGGAGCAAAGGAAGTAATAAGGACAAAGCGGAAAGCCCGTTTTTGTTGAAGCTGAACAATATGACGTAGCGAAAAAATAAAAACTAGAAAATTTTCGTCTACATGACGAAAAACAGTAAAATTTTTAATGTTTATCGAAAAATATTCTATAGTGATTCCCGAAATATTTTTGTATACTAGCCTTACCAACAAAACAAAGGGGGACAAAAATATATGAAGAAATGTTGCAATCATGATGGTAGCTGCTATGGCAGCGTCAATGGCCGCTTGTGGATCAGATGGGGGTTCTTCTGATACACAGAAAGGGGGAAGCAGCACATCGACATCTGATGTTGCAAACAAGGACAAGCCACTTGTGTGGTTCAACCGTCAGCCATCAAACAGCTCAACAGGAGAGCTTTGACACAACAGCACTCAACTACAACAAGGATACCTATTATGTAGGTTTCGATGCTAATCAGGGAGCTGAACTTCAGGGAGAAATGGTAAAAGAGTATATCGAGAAGAACATCGATACGATCGACAGAAATGGGGATGGCGTTATCGGATATGTACTTGCAATCGGTGATATCGGACACAACGATTCAATTGCAAGAACAAGAGGTGTTCGTAAAGCTCTTGGAACAGGCGTAGACAAGAGCGGCGAGATTGACAGTGCACCGGCAGGAACAAACTCAGACGGAAAAGCAGCCGAGGTTCAGGACGGCAAGATTACTGTAAACGGCAAAGACTATGTAGTAAGAGAGCTTGCTTCTCAGGAGATGAAGAACTCTGCCGGAGCTACATGGGATGCAGCAACAGCAGGTAATGCTATTGGAACATGGTCATCTTCTTTTGGAGATTCTATTGACGTAGTTGTTTCTAACAACGATGGAATGGGAATGTCAATGTTCAATGCATGGTCAAAAGACAACAAAGTTCCTACATTTGGATACGATGCAAACAGTGATGCGGTAGCAGCTATCGCAGAAGGTTACGGCGGAACAGTCAGCCAGCATGCCGATGTTCAGGCTTACCTTACACTTCGTGTACTTAGAAACGCACTCGATGGTGTAGATATTGATACAGGTATCGGCACAGAGGATGATGCAGGAAACGTATTAAGCGATGATGTATATGTTTACAAGGATGATGAGAGATCTTACTATGCATTAAATGCAGCAGTTACAGCAGATAACTACAAAGATTTCACAGATTCTACAGTTGTATGGGCACCTGTTTCAACACAGCTTGATTCAGCAAAGCACCCTACAAAGAAGGTATGGCTGAATATCTACAATGCTTCTGATAACTTCTTAAGCTCAACATATCAGCCACTTTTACAGAACTATGATGATCTTTTAAATCTTGATGTTGAGTACATCGGTGGTGATGGACAGACAGAGTCTAATATCACAAACAGACTTGGAAATCCAAGCCAGTACGATGCATTCGCAATCAACATGGTTAAGACAGATAATGCAGCTTCTTATACAGCTCTTTTGAACCAGTAAAAGTATTTAAAGCACTTAGTTGGGGAGGGAAAAATCTCTCCCCAAAATAAAGTGTATACAGACGACAGCAAATATAGAGTTAGGAGCAGGAAGTATGGGCGATAAGAATAATGAAAACATCTTATCGATTCGTGGCATGAGCAAGTCATTTGGACGAAACAGGGTTCTTGACCACATCAATTTAGATGTGAAAAAAAGGTACTGTAATGGGTCTCATGGGGGAGAACGGAGCCGGTAAGTCGACAATGATGAAATGTCTTTTTGGTACATACCAGAAGGACGAGGGAACTATATATCTGGACGGAAAAGAGGTAAGCTTTTCGGGTCCTAAGGATGCACTGGAAAATGGAATAGCGATGGTGCATCAGGAGTTGAACCAGTGTCTTGAGAGAAATGTCGTAGACAATCTGTTTCTCGGAAGATATCCGGTCAATTCATTTGGTATGATTGATGAGGGACGCATGAAAAAAGAAGCGTCTGAATTATTCAGAAAGCTGGGAATGACAGTTAATCTCGAGCAGCCGATGAAAAATATGTCAGTATCACAGCGACAGATGTGTGAGATTGCAAAGGCAATATCATACAACTCAAAGGTTATAGTATTGGATGAGCCTACATCATCACTTACGGTACAGGAGGTTGAAAAGCTGTTCCAGATGATGAGGATGCTTCGTGACCAGGGTATTTCACTTATCTATATTTCTCACAAGATGGATGAGATTTTATTTGTGATGAGATTTCGGTTCTTAGAGATGGAAATCTGGTCATGACAAAGAGCACAAAAAAGAAACAAATATGAATGAACTGATTGCAGCGATGGTTGGACGAGTACTGGAGAACAGATTCCCTCCGGTAGACAACAAACCAAAGGATGTAATCTTGTCAATACAGCATCTTTCGACAAAGTACGAGCCACATCTGCAGGACATCACATTTGATGTGCATGAGGGGGAGATATTTGGACTATACGGACTTGTCGGAGCAGGTCGTACAGAGCTTCTTGAGACGATTTTCGGAATCAGGACAAGAGCTGCGGGACGAGTATATTTTAAGAACCAGCTTATGAATTTCACCTGTGCAAAGGAGGCTATGGACTATGGCTTCGCACTTATCACAGAGGAAAGAAAAGCAAATGGACTTTTCCTTAAGGGAAACCTCACCTTTAACACAACAATCGCAAATCTCGGTGCTTATAAGAATGGACCGGCACTTTCAGACAGCAATGACAAAGGCCACCTCTGATGAGATAAAGATTATGCACACAAAGTGTATGGGACCGGAGGATATGATTTCGGCTCTGTCAGGAGGAAACCAGCAGAAGGTTATCTTTGGTAAATGGCTTGAAAGAGGACCGCAGATATTCATGATGGATGAGCCTACAAGAGGTATCGATGTAGGTGCCAAATATGAGATTTACGAGCTGATAATCAATATGGCAAAGCAGGGTAAGACAGTCATTGTAGTTTCATCTGAGATGCCTGAGATCCTTGGTATAACAAATCGTATCGGAGTCATGTCAAACGGACGACTCTCAGGAATTGTCAATACAAAGGAAACCAATCAGGAAGAACTGCTGAGACTCAGTGCAAAGTACCTATAATAAAGGGAGAAGACGGATATGGCTAATAGTAAGATTTTAACGGCTGAGCAGGAGCGTGCTCTGCGCCAGCCTATCGACGAATATGTTGGTGGAATACAAAAAGAAATTGATGCACTCAGAAAAGACGGAACTACAAAGGTTGTAGAGTGTCAGTCAGCGATAGCAGGCATCAAGAGAGATAAAACTCTTTCAAAGGGCGAGAAAGAGTCAGAAATAGCAGCCTGCGAGAAAGAGCTTGCAAAGGCAAAGGCTGTTGAGGCAAAGAACAAGGATGAGATTTCAAAGCTCATCGCCAAGGCTGAAAGCTATTTAAAGGAAAATTTTGATTCAAAGTATTACAATGCCGTTAAGGCAAGCTGTGAGGCGGAAAAGGCAGAGGCGCTTGCTGCTCATAATGAGAGAATGGCAGAGCTTGATAAAAAGCACAAGGCTGCTCTTGCAAAGACATCAGACAGTACTGAGATAAAGGAAGAAAACTACGTACACAAGAATCGTATTTCCAATGAGAAGCTTGAGCTCGAGAAAGAGTATCAGACGATCAAGGACAAAAAGCATGAGGCATACAGCTACAAGTATCACCTGATTGATATGCTTCGTCTTTCAAAGTTCACATTTATGGAGAAAAGAGCTCAGAAATGGGAGAATTACAAGTATACGTTCAATAGGAGAAACTTCCTGTTACAGAATGGTCTTTATATTGCAATTATACTTATATTCATAGCGCTTTGTGTCATAACACCGATAAAGAAGGGCACACCTCTTCTGACATACAACAACATACTGAATATTCTTCAGCAGGCTTCACCGAGAATGTTCTTAGCACTTGGTGTTGCAGGACTTATCCTCTTAACAGGAACGGACCTTTCTGTTGGACGAATGGTTGGTATGGGTATGACAGCAGCAACCATTATTATGCATCAGGGTATAAATACAGGTACTGTATTCGGTCATATATTTGACTTTACAGGAGTACCAACAGGTGCAAGAGTGGTTATCGCATTACTTGCATGTATCGTGCTTTGTACATTCTTCACAAGTATCGCAGGATTTTTTACAGCGAAGTTTAAGATGCATCCGTTCATATCAACCATGGCCAACATGCTTGTTATCTTCGGTATCGTAACATATGCTACAAAGGGAGTTTCATTCGGTGCTATTGAGCCGGTTATCCCTAACATGATTATTCCAAAGGTAAATGGTTACCCAATCATCATCATCTGGGCAGTAGCAGCAATCGCAATTGTATGGTTTATCTGGAACAAGACAACATTTGGTAAAAACCTCTACGCAGTAGGAGGAAACCCGGAGGCAGCAGCAGTTTCAGGTATCTCAGTATTTGCAGTAACTCTCGGCGCATTCGTGATGGCCGGTATCCTTTATGGATTTGGCTCATGGCTTGAGTGTGCAAGAATGGTTGGTTCAGGTTCAGCAGCTTATGGACAGGGCTGGGATATGGACGCAATCGCAGCCTGTGTAGTTGGTGGTGTATCATTCACAGGTGGTATCGGTAAGATATCAGGTGTTGTAACCGGTGTATGTATCTTCACAGCACTCACATACTCTCTTACAATCCTTGGTATTGATACAAACCTTCAGTTCGTATTCTCAGGAATTATCATTCTTGTAGCAGTTACACTTGACTGTCTGAAATACGTTCAGAAGAAATAATATCGCAGGAAAATTTCTTTTTCATACTTCCAAAATGATCAGCAGAGATGTCAGGGTGGCATCTCTGCTTTTTTTTCTTTAACAGTTACACTTTTGTTTATGTAAAGCTACAAAAGAATATATCAGATGTGGTATAATACTATACAGACACATTTTAATATCCGGGGATAAATTTATGCTACACACGGATTTTATGGTGTATGCAGTTCAATAATTACAAGCAGGGAGAAGACATAAAATGTATACATTATTACTGGTTGATGACGAAGAGGATGTAATAGAGGTAATCGAGAGAAAGGTATCCTGGGAGCAGATTGGTTTTCATGTGGTAGGACATGCGGGAAATGGCTTCAAGGCGCTTGAAATGATGGAGGACATGCAGCCGGATGTTGTGATGACTGACATACGTATGCCTTACATGGACGGACTTGAGCTGTGCAGTAACATCAGGCAGAGGTTTCCTGCGACGAAGCTATTGCTATTCACAGGATTTGACGATTTTGAGTATGCAAAGGAGGCAGTACATCTCGAGATAGAGGAGTATATTTTAAAGCCACTCAATCTGGCTGAAATCACGGAGGTATTCAAAAAGCTTAAGACAAAGCTGGATGATGAGCTGAACGAGAAGAAAAACACAGACATATTGAAGCAGTATTATGCAGCATCACTGCCTGTTTTGCAGTCAAACTTTTATACGAAACTTATCGAGGGACGCATACCGGAAAATGAGCTGGGCAGGTACATGCGTGACTATAAGATTGTGCTTGAGGGACCATATTACTGCTGTATTATCATACATACCTCCGCAAGTCAGATGCCGCAGGGCATGGATATCAGACTGCTTGCAGTGTCAGTAGAGCGACAGGCACAGGCTGATTTAAAGGAGCGCTGGAATGGCAGGATTTTTAACTATCTCGGTGATACGGTCATGATAGCCCAGCTTATGCAGCAGGAGGATATCTCTGAGCTGACAGATGAGTGCGACAGATTCTGCAAATATGTAAATCATGTAATGGGAGCAAAGGTAACTGTCGGAATCGGACAGGTGTGCGAAAATGTACAGGAGCTGGTGAGCTCTTATCAGAGTGCGAGGGAGGCAGTATCCTACAGGGTGCTTTATGGCAGCAACAGGGCAATAAACATGACAGAGGTTGAGCCACAGCGACGTATATCAAAGGATGGCGATGAGGGAAATGAGCTGTCATATTTATTTAAAATGATTTGTATCGGCAAGATAGAGGATGTGGGACAGGCTGTTGAAGCGTATATGCAGCACAATTTTATGTCGCAGCAGTCACTTGAGAACTACCATGTGGCAGTAATGGAGCTTATCAGTGAGCTATATCACTTCATGAGCAATAATGAGCTAAATGCGCAGGAAATATCGGGAAGTGTAGGCAGGCTTTATAATGAGCTCTCCAATTTTGAGCCGGTGGTGCTCAAGCAGTGGCTTTTGGATTTTTCAAGCAGGCTGCACGATGATATGGCTGATGCCAGATACAACTCCAAGAAGTCACTCATAGACAGTGCAAAGGATTATGTGCACAGGAATTACAGAAGTGTGGACCTTGGACTTGACGATACATGTAAGGAATTAGGAGTATCTAACTCGTATTTTTCAAGTCTGTTCAAGAAGGAAACCGGCAGCTCGTTTGTGGAGTATCTGACTGATTACAGAATGGACAAGGCTGCCAGAATGCTTGTGGAGACAGACGACAAGAGCTATGTCATAGCCCAGAATGTAGGCTATGCGGATCCGAACTATTTCAGTTATGTTTTTAAGAGAAAGTATGGGGTTTCCCCATCCAGGTACAGGACAGAGTATGAGAAGAATAAGGTATAAACCGGGCAATATACAATCCATAATAATGCTCTCATTCTCACTGCTGTCGCTTGCAATAATGCTTGTCACAGTTGTGGTGATGTATATAAAATTTGCCGATGCATCGCAGGACAGTATCATAGAGAGCAATCATAAGGTGATGGACCAGACAATAGACAGTGTGGAAAGCTATCTGGTCAATATGAGGCAGGTTTCGGATTCGGCGTATTATAATGTAATAAAGGAGAATGATATTTTAAAGCAGTCTGACAGCATACACGATGGCATGAGTCTGCTCTATGAGTCAAACAAGGAATATCTGCGCAGTATTGCCTTGTATAATCAGTATGGAAGCCTTATAGCTGCAGAGCCTGTTGTGTCCCAGAAGGAGGACCCGAATGTGACAAAACAGGACTGGTTCATAGAAGCTATGGAGCGCATGGAAAATATACATTTTTCAACACCTCATGTACAGAATCTGTTTGACGATGGTTCCATGAGATATCATCTGGTCATATCATCAAGCCGTGCCGTGGAGCTGACCTCCGGTTCAGAATCACAGATGGGTGTGATGCTTGTGGACATGGATTATTCGAGTGTATCAAGGATGCTTGAGAGGATAAATACATCGGGAAAAGGACAGTATTATTATCTGTGTGATGCAAAGGGCAATATTATTTACCATCCGCATCAGATACAGTTTGATGGAGATGTTCCGGAAAACAGCGAGGTTGCGGCAAAGTCGCAAAACAGTATATATGATGATTATCTGAATGGAGTGCATCGTAAGATTATGGTAGATACAATCAGCTACACAGGCTGGAAGCTTGTATGTGTGATGCCATACTCCATCTTTACCAATAAGATGGCGGATGTGAAGCAGTTTGTTTTTGTTATAATGATTATTATGGCTATGATGTTTGTGTGGATAAACAGAGTGATAGCTATACGTATTTCAAAGCCGATAATGAAGCTGGATGATTCTGTGAAAAGGTATGAGAATGGCAATGAAGCAGATATTTATGTAGGTGGTTCCTCAGAGATACGGCATCTGGGATACTCTATACGTAATTCATATAAGCAGAACAATGAGCTCATGAAAAAGATCGTATGGGAGCAGAACGAGAGACGAAAGAGCGAGCTTGATGTGCTTCAAAGCCAGATTAATCCGCACTTTTTGTATAATACTCTTGACTCCATCACATGGATGATTGAAGGAGGTAAAAACGAGGAGGCCTCGTTTATGATTACGCAGCTTGCAAAGCTTTTCCGTATCAGTCTGTCGAAGGGACATACCATAATACCTGTACGCGATGAGCTTTTGCACGCAAAAAGCTACATGAATATTCAGAAGGTGCGCTATAAGAACAAATTTGAGGTGAGCTTTGAGGTAGACGAGGAAATAATGGACTACTGTGCGGTGAAGCTGGTGCTTCAGCCGATTTTGGAAAACGCACTAAATTACGGAATCAGAGAGCTGGACGATTTCGGAGAGATAGTAGTCGGAGGCCAAAAAGTGGGAGAGGATATCATCATAACGGTATCAGACAACGGAATGGGCATTCCGGAGAATGAAATTCCGCTTTTGCTGACAAATACGGACAGGGTTCACAAGAAGGGTTCGGGAGTAGGGCTTGTCAATGTAAATAACAGGATAAAGATACTGTTTGGAGAGCGCTATGGCCTGCATATAGAAAGTGAGCTTGATGAGGGAACAGTTGTGACAATCAAAATCCCGGCAATTGTCTATTCAGAGGAAAACAGACTTCAATTTGAGGAGCATCATATAGTATGAAGCAAGTACAATTCCCTTGCTGCATGGGAGGTGTGAGTGTGACAGTGAAAAATAAATGGACAAATATGAGCAAGAATAAGAGAAACTTCATCATAACAGAGCTGCTGCTGGGAGTACTACTTGTGATAGGAATAGGTTTTATCGCATACAATAAGCTCAATGAGAAACCGGAGCGTATTGCAGTTGTGATGGCTGATGTGGATGAAAGCCACAGTGCTGCGTTTAAATATGGCATGAAAATGGCGGCCTCTGAGTATGGTGTGGATGTAGTTATGATAAGTAAGGAAAATCTGAACAACATGTCAGATGAAATTGATGTCATAAAGCAGGAGATAAACAAAAAAGCTGATGCGGTCGTTTTCAAGCCGACAGCAGAAAAAATGACAGAAGAAAAAAGCCTTAATACACTTATCCGGATAAATAAAAAGACACCGATAATGGTTGTCGGAGACCAGGCGGGAAGCGAGAGCTTTAAGTCGTTAAATACAGTGGAGTTTGACCAGTACAGCATGGGTGCCAAACTGGCACAAAAGCTTCTTGCTGACAACAACGGAACACTTTCAGGTAAAAAAATAGGAATCTATTGTGAAAACACTGAATCCGATGCCTGTAAAAAACGCATTGATGGCATAAAGGATACTCTTGCGGAGAGCGGCTGTGTTGTGATGTGGATTGTATCAGGTGTTTCGGATACCGAGGAGAAAATAAATCTGCAGTCACAGAGAAAGGTTGACATAGTTCTTGCAATAGATGATGCAAGTGTGGTTGAGGCGGCAAAGGAAGCCTCTGATAATAATCTGCAGGGTGCACTGGTATATGGGATAGGAAATTCAACAGAAGCCATATATTATCTCGATTCGGGCTGGACAGAGGCTCTTATCACACCTGATGAATTTGCTGCCGGATACAAAAGTGTTGTAGGGCTGGTCGATATGCTGCGTGGCAGTAGAAAATATTCAGTAGAGGAAAAGCCGGTATCTTACCAGCTTCTTACCAGAAAAAATCTGTTTGATGAAGAAAACAAGAAGCTTTTTGTATGCAATCAGCCAGTAGTGGGGGAACAATAAATGAGAAGCAGAATAAGAAATACCATGATGATACTGTGTTTTGCACTGATATTGTCATTTGTCTCGTGCAGCAACAAAAGAGTTGACGAGAAAAAACAGATATATATAGGCGTGACCTGCTATGACCAGAAGGATACATTTATCGGGGAGCTGATAGAAACTTTCAAAAAGGAGTGCGCAAGTCTTGATACAGACAAATACGATATCAGCATGACAATCATGGATGCTGCAGGCTCACAGCGTGCACAGGATGACCAGGTGCAGGAGATGATAGAGGACGGCTGCAATGTGCTGTGTATTAATCTGGCAGACAGAACAGATTTGTCGCATATTATAAATGCTGCAATGGAGAAGGACATCCCGATTATTTTCTTTAACAGGGAGCCGGTTGATGAGGATTTAAATCGCTGGGATAAGCTGTACTATGTCGGGGCCAAGGCAAAGCAGTCAGGTCAGATGCAGGGGGGAACTCATCGCCGATTATATAAAAAATAATCCGGGTGTGGATAAAAACGGTGATGGCAGGATACAGTACGTCACCCTGGAGGGAGAGATGGGACATCAGGATGCCATCGTCAGGACAGAGAGTGTGACAGAGAGCATGAAGAATAACGGCCTTCAGATAGAAAAGCTGAGCTGTCAGATAGCAAACTGGAATCGTGCTCAGGCGCAGAACCGTATGACACAGCTTATAGGTCAGTATAAAAACAGCATAGAGCTGGTTATTGCAAACAACGATGCAATGGCACTCGGAGCGATAGACGCATATGAAAAGCTTGGTGTGACGGAATCGAATGTACCTGCATTTTTTGGAGTGGACGGCACAGACGATGGGCTTGAAGCAGTGCAGCAGTCGAAGCTTGCGGCAACAGTCTACAATGACAAGGAGGGACAGGCAAGGGCTATGGCTCAGCTTGCCTATCTGGCAGCCACCGGGGGTAGCATGAAAAACATAAAGTTTGAGGATAAAAAGTATGTTTATCTGCCGTATGAGAAGGTGACCCCTGACAATGTAAATGAATTTGTGAAGGATGAACAGTGAGCTTATTTATGCTCGTTCCTCCACTCCCTCGGAGCGACTCCGTAGATATTTTTAAAGGCGCGTGAGAAATGAAGCTGATTTTCGTATCCAACGGCAGAACCAACATCTGCGATGGATAAGGAGGTCAGCTTTAAAAGCTCTGTGGCCTTTATCATACGATAATTCATGAGAAATTCCTGAGGTGAATGTCCAACGGAATTTTTGAAAATTTTGCCCAGATAGCTTCGGTTTATGCCGCAGACTCTGGCAATATCTTCGATTGATATATCATTCTGAAAATTCTGCTCGATATAATTCATCGCTTCTTTTTTATATAAAAATCACTCATTTTCCCACCCGGAACGAGTTTTGATGATTTGGCTGACTGCATCATATAATCCAGAAAAAGGTACATATGCCCAATCAGGTGATACGGTGATTCTGAGGGGTGCCTTGTGATGTAGAGCATTTCCGCAACAAGCTTTTCGCGGATATCCTTTGAGTGTGTGTGATATACAGGATTATTTTTGGTAAGCTCTGTTGTGGTGAGAGCCTCCTTGACGCGCAGACCGTCAAACTCAATCCATATGTATTCCCAGGGAAGCTTGTCATCTGCGATATAGGTATTTATCTGGCCGGGAAAAATCAGAAAGCCCTGCCCGCTTTTTTATGTTGTAGGTTTGTGTAATGCCCTTTGCATTATCGGCCATCAGAGTGCCGGTGCCGGACAGTACATAGTGGAATAGATAGTGGTTTCTTGTGGCAGGACCAAATGAGTGTCCCGGTTCGCACTGCTCGTGGCCGAACTGGTACATACACAAATCTATGAAATTTACATTTGGAAAAATATTGAAGGAAAGCTTGTCCATGTGAGTCACTCCTTATTGATTAATAATATAAATATACCCTTATGCGACATTATATGCAATTATAGCATATTTTATAGCATATTGGTATAAAAATGCAAAAAAATAAGGGTATTTATTGTATGCATAATGGTATGTTATAATCGGTTTATCAGGAAAAAGAGCAAATAAAACAGAAAAGGAGTGAAAAAATATGGCAAAAAAGAAAGATTTGTCAGGCTATGGCGGTTGTGCTGGCACTCGGAATGTGCACTACAGGGCTGACCGGATGTGGAAATGAAAAGCGGGCGGACGGAAAAACTGAGATTGAGGTGGTTTCTTATAAGCCGGAGGCTGTTAAGGCTTTCGAGAAGATTGAAAAGCGATTTAATGAGACTCACGATGATATTCACCTGACTATCTCATCTCCGAATGAGGCTATGACTATTTTAAAGACACGCTTCATCCGTGAGGATTATCCGGACATCATTGCAATAGGTGGAGATATCAATTATTCAAATTTCCTGGATGCAGATTTGTTTGAGGATATCTCAGATCTGGATGTAGTGGACACTGTAAAACAGGCATATCTGGATATGGATAAGGAGCTTGAGTTCATTCCAAAGGATGGCACCTATGCACTTCCTTACGCCGCAAATGCAGCAGGAGTGCTTTACAACAAGGATATGTTTGCAGAGAATGGCTGGAAGGTGCCTACAACCTGGAGTGAGTTTACAGCACTGTGCGATGAGATAAAGGAAAGCGGAACACTTCCGCTGTATCTGGGCTTTAAAGATACCTGGACCTGTCTGGCTCCGTGGAATGCGCTGGCAGTCGGACTTACCGATTCGGATACCTGCAATCAGGTAAATATGGGAAATACCACATTTGAGGAGGCATATTCTCCGGTTGCCGACAAGATACGCACATTACTTGATTATGCAGAGGACAATCCATATGCTTACAGCTACAATGACGCATGTACAGCCTTTGCCAGAGGTGAAGCTGCCATGTACACGATAGGAAGCTATGCTATTCCTCAGATTAAGTCGGTTAATCCTGATATGAATATCGGTTCATTTACTTTCCCGGCAAATGATAATGAGGCTGACAATGTATTAAATTCAGGAATTGATTTACAGTTTTCTGTGATGAAAGCATGCAAAAACAAAGAAGCAGCATACGAGGTGCTTGAATATCTGTACAGCGATGAGACAATTCAGACATATCTGGATGATCAGGGTGGAATTGCCTGCAAGGATGGGGATTTTGCAATTCCGGAAACACTTAAGGATATGCAGGAGTATATAAAGGACAACCGTATGTCGGATTATCAGGATCATCATTATCCAAGTGAGATGAGCGTGGATGCCATGATTCAGACATATCTGCTTGACACAGGCGACAATGCAAAGGAGAAGTTCTTAAAGAAATTTGATTCAGACTGGAAGCGTTACAACAGAGATCTGATTCGTGAAGTACAGGATTACCAGAAGGAACAGGAGGATGCAAAATGAAAAAGAAAATGTCAAATAGAGACAAGACATTCTGGGCAGTTGTGATACCTGTTGTGGTTTTATTTTTCGCATTCAACACACTGCCGATGATAAAGGGTGTGATTTACAGCTTTACAAACTACAAGGGCTACGGCTCATATGATTATGTCGGACTTAGAAACTATACAGACCTGTTTACCGACGCCAGAGTCGGAAAGAGTTATCTGTTCACCTTTAAATATGCGATTGCAGGAACCGTACTTGTAAATGTATTAAGCCTTGTGATGGCAGTTGCGTTAAACAGCAATATCCGCGGCAAGAGTGCATTAAGAGGTGTTTATTTCGTACCGAATATCCTTGGCGGACTGGTTATTGGTTACATTTTCAGCTTTATTTTTACATATATTCTGCCGGTAGTAGGAAATACTTTCAACATCGGTTTCTTACAAAACAGTATTCTGGCGAGTGAAAAATATGCATGGATTGGTGTGCTGATTGTCGGGGTATGGCAGGCGGTTGCCATGAATACCATCATTTATATATCCGGACTGCAGACAGTGCCTGAGGATGTTTACGAAGCCAGCATGCTCGACGGAGCAGGCAAATGGAAGCAGTTCTGGAAGGTTACATTTCCACTCGTTATGCCATTTGTTACAATCAATCTGGTGCTCAGCACAAAGAACTTCCTCATGGTATTTGACCAGATTATGTCATTGACAAAGGGCGGCCCGGCGCAGAGCACTGAGTCAATCTCATACCTGATTTACAGAAATGGTATGGATGGAGGACAGTTTGGCTTCCAGAGTGCAAACGCAGTAATTTTCTTTGTTGTAATTGTGGCTATTTCACTATTCCAGATGGGCATTATGAATAAGAAGGAGGAGCAGTTATAATGAAAAAAAAAAACAAACTGGGTACTTACCATCGTTTTAATATTGGGAACCTTAACCGTATTTTTCCCGCTGTATATGGCTGTTATCATTGCCTTCAAGAAACCGAGTGAGATGACAAATGATGTCGCAGGAGCTCTTTCCTTCCCTTCAAAGTGGAGCTTTTCAAACTTCACAGAGGCTATGAAGGTGACTGATTTCTGGCATTCTCTCGGAAACAGCTTACTTATCACTATTGTGACCATTGTTCTCGCAATCCTTATCCATTCGATTGCAGGATATGTTATCGGACGAGGCATGGCAAGGAAAAAAAAGAGCTTCCGTTTCATATATCTTTACATTGTAAGCGGTATGTTTGTGCCATTCTCAATTCTCATGATGCCTCTTGTAAAGCAGACTGCGCAGATGGGAATTGGAAACAGGGCAGGAGTTATCCTTTTATATCTTGTATTTTACATGCCAATGAATGTATTATTATATAGTGGATACTTGAAAAATATCCCTATGGCACTTGAGGAGGCTGCAGACATCGATGGCGCAAGCACATGGACAACATACTGGAGAGTTGTATTTCCTATGATGAAGCCTATGCATGCGACGGTTGCGATTCTGACAGCCCTTGGAACCTGGAACGATGTTATGACACCGCTTGTGATCATGTCCGGAACCGGACAGAATACGCTGCCGCTTGCACAGCTTAACTTCCAGACACAGTTTGGAACCAATTACAATCTGGCATTTGCATCATATATTCTGGCTTTGATACCGATACTTATATTCTATATAATCTGCCAGAAGCAGATATTAAACGGTGTTGCAAACGGTGCAATCAAGGGATAATTTTTAAACACTATTTTAACAATGATATGGAGTGATTTTATGGCAATTATATTTAATCCAAACAAGAAAATTTTTACTTTACAGACAGCTCACACCACATATCAGATGCAGGTGGACAGACTTGGCTATCTGCTGCATCTGTACTACGGAGCAAAAAAAACACATGTGATAGACTATGTGCTGACATATGCTGACAGAGGATTTTCAGGCAATCCTTACGCAGCAGGAATGAACCGTACATATTCGCTTGATACGCTGCCACAGGAGTATCCGACTCTTGGTACAGGAGATTTCAGAAATATTGCGCTTGATATCAAAAACGAACAGGGCACTGAGAGTGTTGAGCTTCTTTATAAGAGTTATGAAATCAGAGATGGAAAATACGCTCTAAAGGGACTTCCGGCAGTGTGGGCATCTGATGACGAAGCGCAGACTCTTGAAATAGTTCTTGGCGATGATATCGCAGGCGTTGAGGTGCATCTGCTTTATGGCGTGCTCGAGGCTTGTGATGTCATCACAAGAAGTGTGCTCATTAAAAATACAGGCAGTGGGGATATTACAATTGAAAAGGCTCATGCTGCCTGTCTGGATATGGTTTACGGAGACTATGATGTGATCAGATTCTACGGTAAGCATGCCATGGAGCGCAATCTTGAGCGCACACACTTAGGACACGGCACACTTTCATTCGGAAGCCGCAGAGGAACATCAAGCCACCAGTACAATCCGGCGGTTATTCTCGCACAGCGCGATACTACAGAAAAGGCAGGAGACTGCTATGGTATGCTTTTTGTATATAGTGGCAACTTCTCATGTGAGGCAGAGAAGGATCAGATTAACCAGACACGCCTTTTAATGGGGCTTTCCGATGAACTGTTTTCATATCCGCTTGCGGCAGGAGAGACCTTTACAGTGCCTGAGGTGATTATGTCATACTCGGCAGACGGTTTCTCACAGCTTTCACATCAGTACCACACCTGCATCAGTGAGCATGTGTGCAGGAGCAGATTTGCACATGAGGTAAGACCGGTGCTCATCAATAGCTGGGAGGCTGCTTACTTTGACTTTACCGGTGATACGATAGTAGACCTTGCAAAGGAGGCCGCATCACTGGGCATAGATATGGTGGTCATGGATGACGGCTGGTTTGGAAAGAGAGATGATGATAATTCATCACTCGGAGACTGGTTTGTGAATGAGAAAAAGCTTGGCGGAACGCTTTCAGAGCTCATCGACAGAGTGCATACACAGGGAGTGAAATTTGGAATATGGATTGAGCCTGAGATGGTGAATGAGGACAGTAATCTGTACAGAGAGCATCCTGACTGGGCTATCCAGATTCCGGGAAAGCTTCCTGTACGCTCAAGAAACCAGCTTATTTTAGACTTTTCGAGAAAAGAAGTCAGGGACAATATTTTCGATCAGATCTGCGCAGTGTTTGACCAGGGAAAAATAGACTACGTGAAGTGGGATATGAACAGAAGCATGGCTGATGTGTATGCAGGAAATCTTGCATACGACTATGTGCTTGGAGTTTATGATTTTATGGAGCGTCTGGTGACAAGATATCCGGATATACTTCTTGAGGGCTGCAGCGGTGGCGGTGGACGATTTGATGCAGGCATGCTCTACTACAGTCCACAGATATGGTGCAGTGACAATACAGATGCCATAAACCGCACAAGAATACAGTATGGCACATCGTTCTTCTATCCGGTATCATCCATGGGAGCGCACGTATCGGCAGTGCCAAATCATCAGACCGGCAGAGTGACAAGCCTTAAAACAAGAGGCATCACAGCCATGGCAGGAACCTTTGGCTATGAGCTGAATCCGGCCCTTCTTTCAGATGAGGAAAAGGAAGAAATCAGAGAGCAGATCAAGACCTTTAAGAAGTATGAGATGCTTATAAATGAGGGCACCTACTGGCGCCTTACAAGCCCATTTGAGGATGAGGTGGCTGCGTGGATGTCTGTTTCAAGGGCAAAGGACAGGGCACTTGTGAGCGTGGTTCGTCTGTATGCGGAGGCAAACGCGGCTGCTTGCTATGTGAAGCTTAAGGGCTTGGAGTCGGATGCAGTGTATATTGAGGAAAATACCGGCAGGCAGTACACAGGTGCAGCACTGATGAATGCAGGAATACCGCTTCCGTTTGCCGTAAAGGAGTATGAGGCATATCAGTTTTCATTTATCAGGCTTGATGAGGCAAAGAAGCTGTATGATGAGATAAAGAAGGTGTGCGGCAATCTAAAATTAAGTGAGGCTGACACTGCAGACAGTTCTTCTGATAAACGTATTGTAATAAGCATCTACGGCGGCTCAGGCTCAGGAAAGACAACGATTGCAGCAGCCCTGCAGCAGTATTTTTGAAGGATAATACAGCCTGCTATGTGCTGACTGGGGACAATTATCCACACCGTATCCCAAGGAGAAACGACGAAGAACGCCTTAATGTGTATAACGAGTCCGGCGAGGATGGCTTACGTGGATATCTTGGAACACCTAAGGAGATTGACTTTGACAGGATTAACAAGGAGCTTTCAGAGTTTAAGGAAGGAAAAGATATAATTGAGATAAAGCATATGGGCCGCCAGGACGGTGATATCTCATATGATGAAACTGATTTTACAGGAATTAAGGTGCTCATCCTGGAGTGGACCCACGGAGGAAGCGAATACCTTAAGGGTGTTGATATACCTGTATTTTTGGAGAGTTCGCCTGAGGAGACTAAGGCGCGCCGCATTAAGAGAGGACGTGACGAAAATGCCGCAAGCCCTTTCATATGCCGCGTGGTAGAGTTGGAGCAGGAAAAGCTTGATTTACAGAGTAAAAATGCGCGTATCGTAGTTGGAAAGGATGGCAAAGTCTATGAACAATAAACCTATGCTTAATGCATATCCTGACAGTCTGGGCGGTAAGCTTTCCGATATCGCAGCGCTGCTCAAAAAAGAAGGAAATGCAGGACACATTTTCATCATTTTATATTCTGCCAAGTCTGTATCATTCGGATTTGGACCGCGGATTTTCGGTCGTGGACTACAATCTGAATGAGGAGCTTGCGACAATAGAGGATTTATCGCAATTGAAGGAGCTGGGGATTGACTTAAAGCTTGACTTTATTTTAAATCATGCTTCGGCACAGTCACCACAGTTCAAGGATCTTGTGGAAAGGGCGATGAGTCGGAGTACCGCGACTTTTTCATAGACTGGAACAAATTCTGGGAAGGTCATGGAGTCATGACGGACGAGGGCTACATACAGCCTGATGAGTCATGCTTAAAGCAGATGTTTTTCAGAAAGCCTGGGCTTCCGATTCTCATGGTTGAGTTTCCGGATGGACGAAGGGTGCCATACTGGAACACATTTTACCAAGAGGTGCATGGCAGAGATTATCTGGGACAGATGGATTTAAATATAAAGTCCGAAAAGGTATGGGACTTTTATCGTGAAACACTTAAAAAAATAGCATCCTACGGTGCGGCTATTGTGAGACTCGATGCATTTGCCTATGCGCCTAAGGCACCGGGGAAAAAAGAATTTCCTGAATGACCCTGAGACCTGGGAATTTCTACAGCAGATCCATGAGCTTGCAGCTCCGCTCGGGCTGACTCTGCTGCCTGAAATACACGCGGCATATGAGGAGAAAATATACAAAACCCTTGCAGATAAGGGCTATGCCACATATGATTTTTTTTACCGGGACTGGTAATTGATGCGATTGAGAACAGGAGAGCAGATTACCTTGCAAAATGGGCGCGTGAGGTTGTGGATGATAAAATCTCCACTGTCAATATGCTTGGCTGCCATGACGGCATACCTCTTCTGGATTTAAAGGGTCTGCTTCCGGAGGACGATATACGCTCGCTTATAGATTTGATTGTATCTCGTGGCGGCATGGTCAAAAATCTTCACGGACAGAAGAATATATATTATCAGGTCAATGCCACATATTACAGTGCGCTTGGTGAGTCTGACAGCAAAATGCTTCTGGCCCGTGCTATTCAGATGTTCATGCCGGGGAAGCCGCAGGTATGGTATCTGGATCTCTTTGCAGGCAAAAATGACCATGAGGCAGTAAGACGCGCAGGAGAATCAGGACACAAGGAAATCAACAGGACAAACCTCAGTGTTTCCGATATTGGGGAGGCACTAAAAAGGATGTTGTTGCAAAGCAGCTTGAGCTGCTTCGCATGAGAAATACCCATAAGGCATTTGAGAAGGGGGCTGTCATCACAGTAGCAGGAGAAGGGCCAAAGCTTTCAATCCGCTATGATAACGGTGAAGCATATGCGCTTCTTACGGTGGATTTTGAAGCCGGAGCATATGAGATAGAGCTGAGCTGATTTGTGTATTACTTATATGAAGCAGTTAGAATATATTTATCATAAAAGATGCGATATCAAAAAAAGGAACCGGATTTTCCGGTTCCTTTTTTGCTGCGTAGAATTATTAACATTCCAGTATTTATCAGCTGTTAAGTATGTGTAAACGATTTCATGAATTAGCTTTGAAAACCTGTACTTCTGGTGTTTATATTGCACTCAAGCAAACGAGCTACAGCCGTTGCTGGAAGAAGCAAAAAAGAAGTGGATGGCTCATAGAGGATAATAAAGAAAGAGAGGTTCATGATGTTAAATGTCATGGACCTCTCTTTCTTTAGGGGGAAAATTATAAATGTTTCAAATAATTTTCTACATTCTGATACTCAACGCCATTTTCCATGACGGAATCTTCACCACGATAGAGCACACATCGCTTGGTAATCTGGCCAAATCTCTGACTTGTTTGATTCAGTTTCTCTTCGTCAACTAAGAAGCGGGCTTGCATTGGAACAATTTTCGAGCTGTGTTTTATTTCGTAGCATTCACATGTATTGAGTTTAGCATCGTAAATTACCATATCGTATTCGCCGACAGCAAATTGCAATTTGAAAACACGTTGATGCCTTTTAGCCGATTTGAATGTTTCTAAAAGTACGATGTCTTCCATCATACGACCACGCACTTCTTCCAAAATACGTTCAGAAACTAACATTTTTTCGTGCTCGCTCAATGTAGAGAATAATTCATCTTTTGTCAAAGAATGAACCAATGCCTGTGCCTGGCAATAACGCATGCCTGGTTGCGTGAATAAAATATTCTCTAGTGGTTCGGCACTTGGAATTACCGTTTCTCGTGGAACGTCAACAATCAGGTCAAGTGCTTTCAAATATTCTTTGATTTCCTCTATGTGAGCATTTGTAATACCAATAGATTGTTCTTCTTTATTGTGAATCTCCAACATATCCATTAATCGTTTGGTTACTGCTTCTGTATCGATTTTATCCAAAATATCTGTACGCTGTTTGGGATTACGATCTCTTCGCAAAACATCAGCAGCTGAACCCAAATCATGAGATTTGAATTTGTCGGTCAGAATACGAATAAGGAAACGATGATTCATATCCTCAATGATTCGATTGATAGCACCTGTTAGTTCACCTGCCTCATAGAGTGATTGGAGATGACGGAAATATCCTCCGTCTTGACAACAACTCAGGGAGTGCTGGATATTTTTACAGATTGCGGTATCGATATAACGCCGTGTGGATTCGTCATCACGGAACGAAGCATCCTCTGAAATAACGTCTTTATCATCAAAATCCAGTTCTCCTGCACGAAGTGTGCCGCCATAGCGAATATACTCGTCAATACTGTCGATACCGAGTAAACGACTATGTTCACGGAATGGAATAAAGGTAGTGTGAATCGTAACAGCTCGATCATAAAGTTCCTGATGAAGCGCAAACCAAAAGCCAAGAGAATCTGTTCCGGATAAAACAATTTTCATACCTTGTGCAGCGTAGATATCAGAGAATAGTGCTGCTGAATCAATAAAGTCGGGCAAAAGGGTTACTTCGTCAATAAAAACATATTCATATCCCAGATCAAGGAGTTTGCCCAAATCACGATTCATCGCTGCCATGGTATCGCTCCCTTTTGCTTTGATGTATGCTGATTTTGCGGACTGTGATGGAGTCATTCCTAAAAAACAGCCTGACGCAGCATTGTTGTCTTTCCTGTTCGTCGCAGACCAAATACCAAGCATACACGATCTGTTTCCTCACTGTTTAAATATGCCTGTAACTGTCTGAAACAATCACGTTTTCCCCAGTTTTTTACACCTTTTGTCAGTGCCAGAAGACGTTCTCCGATAATGACAGAAGTTTCAAAATCTGTAGATTTAGATGGATCAATAGAACTGTGTTGTTTCAGTTCTTTCAATTCTTCTTGAAGCTGTTTGCGCCTTTCAACACCTGCAAAAATTTCTTCGCGTTCGTTCTTTTTTAATGTACTTGCTTTTGCTTTTTCCATTCTCTGTCCATTGCAGATAAGGCTGCTCTTTGCCGTAAATTTTCTTCATGTTGATAGAACCTTGTGGTAAGGCTGCTATCTCGTTTTCTAATTCATAAATTCGTTTGTAGATATCCATAATATCACCCCAGGTTTCTTACAATCTATTATAACCCATTTTGAGTGAAATATCAATGGGTTATAATGGGTTATAACGTCAAAAAATGTGGAAGTGAAACGACTACTTTTTTGTCGTGAAAAAAAAAAAGATTGTGAAATCAAGATGGATAAAGTATAATAATCATAAGTTATTTTTCTGGGAACTATGCGTATTGTTGTAAAACAACGGCATTGTAGTATAGTTAAAATGTATTGATAAGCCGGAAGAGCTGCTGCAGATATAAGAGGTAACAATATGGAATACGAGCACATAACCCACTCCTTTAAGCCTGTCTATGACGAAAACAGCCGAATCCTCATCCTCGGAACGCTTCCATCCGTAAAATCCAGGGAAAACAATTTCTATTACGGACACAAGCAGAACCGTTTCTGGAAGCTGCTTGCGTATCTATTGGATGAACCGGTGCCGGAGACGATAGATGAGAAAAAATATATGCTGTTTAAAAATCATATAGCTATATGGGATGTGATACAAAGCTGTGACATCAAGGGTTCGAGCGACAGCAGCATCAAAAACGTCAAACCGACAGATATAAGGAAAATCCTTGAAACAGCCGATATAAAACAGGTATATGCAAACGGAAATAAAGCAGGGGCGCTTTATAAGAAATATCAGCTTCCTCTGACAGGAATGGAGGCAGTTACATTGCCGTCCACAAGCCTGCAAATGCGGCATGGTCATTTGAAAGGCTATGCGAAGCATGGACACGGATACTTGTAAACCTTTAGAGATTTATATATAGAGGTAAAATTTACTTATGAAAACAATAGAATTTGATACACATTTTTACAAAAAGCTGTGGACACTCATGGTTCCGATAATGGTGCAGAATCTGATGTTGGCGCTGGTGGCGGTGGCAGATGCTTTCATGCTCGGAGGACTGGACCAGAACTATATGTCAGCGGTTTCGCTTGCCACACAGATACAGTTCATCCAGAACATGTTTCTATCAGCAGCTACAGCAGGGCTTGCAATACTCGGAGCACAGTATTGGGGCAAGCAGGACATAAAGGCGCTCGATGATATATTCGCTCTTGCAATCAGGATATGTGGCATAGTATCGGTGCTGTTTTTCGTGGCATGTGCATTTTTCCCACGATATCTGATGCTTATTTTCACAAACGAGCCGGTGCTTATAGATTATGGTGTAAGCTACCTTAAAATAGCTTCTTTTTCATATTTATTAACAGGTTTTTCGCAGTGTTATATAGTCATGATGAAGATATCAGAGCACGCGGGTACTGCGGCGGCAGTCAGCTCGATTACAGTGCTAATAAATATCGTGCTGAATGCTGTGTTTATCTATGGTGCATTTGGAATTGAGAGCATGAATGTGAGGGGAGCGGCACTTGCCACGCTCATATCAAGAGTGCTGGAACTTATGCTTTCAATCACATTTTCGTACAGACCGGGATATATCAGGCTTAAAATCCGAGAGCTTTTTGCAAGGAACAAGGAGCTGTCAGCAGATTTTATGAAGTGCTCCGGACCGATTCTCGGGGCGAGCCTTGTATGGGGCATAGGCTTTACATCGTACTCCACATTTATGGGGCATATGGGAACAGACGCGGCAGCAGCCAACTCAGTCGCAGCGGTTGTGCGTGATATCATATGCTGTCTCAGTGCAGGTATATCAAGCGCAGCAGGCATCATGATAGGAAATGAGCTGGGCGCAGGAAATCTAAAGCGTGGAAAAGCATATGGCATCAGAATGGCAAAGCTGTCATTTTTGTGTGGAGCTGTTATGACCGTGCTTATGGCAGTTTCAGCACCGGTGATTTTACATTTTGTAAAACTCACACCGCAGGCGGCAGAGTATCTGAAGCAGTTATTCGGTGTGCTCGCCTTCTACATGATTGGTCGCTCGGTAAATGAAATCATCATAAACGGTGTCTTTGGTTCGGGAGGAGATACGATGTTTGATATGTACTCTCTTGCTGTTACTATGTGGGGTATAGCGATACCGCTTGCAGTTGCAGGTACGTATTTTTTGAACTGGCCGGTGGTTGTAGTGTATGCGTGCACCTGCGTGGATGAGGTTGGAAAGATACCGTGGACACTCATACATTTTAAGAAGTACAAGTGGGTAAAGGATTTGACCAGATAAGAGAAAAGGATGAGGATAATGCAGACATTAAAGCTGTTGTTTTCTAAAATTACAGATGATGATCCTATATATGAGAAGAAGGATGTTGTGGAGAATATATTTGTGTTTCGTATGCTTTTAGTGTGGCATCTGCTATATACATTTGTATTCATACTCAATTGCCTTAATATATTTATTGTTGATAAGCATATTTTTGCCACAGGATATATTTTATCATGTGTTCTTCTGCTGGTGTTTATTGCACTGCTGGTGATAGTTGGACTGGATCATGCCTGTGCAAAGTATCTGTGTATTTCAGATGCCGGTTTTATAGTGCTGATAACGAGCTCATCGCTTACATATCATATGGTAATAGTTGCGATGTTACCAATTGTAATTGCAGGTGTATACTCGTCAAAGTACCTGTCGAGATTTGCATTTGTTTTTTCGATTTTTAATATAGCGCTTAGTACATATGTGGGTTATTATTTTGGAGTTTGCGATGCAAATATGGTATTGCTTACTGTAACATCACTTAAGCATCTTCAAAAGGATGGAGTATTTTTGATGAATGAGGTGAATAAAAATCCCGGACTTACGCTTTTTATGTATTATGTCTTTCCACGTTCGCTTATAGCAACAGGATTTTACAGTGTCAGCAATGGCGTAAACAAAATGCTTCGAAGAACAATGGAAAAAGCGCACCGTATCAAGCGAGAGGCAGCAATAGACGATATGACGGGCCTTTACAATAAAAATACGCTCCTTGATGACCTTAAAAAGCCACAGGAATCTGACAGAAGGGTTGTAGTCATATATTGGGATGTAAATGAGCTTAAGTTTGTGAACGATACATACGGACATGAGATGGGAGACCGTCTAATAGCGAGAATAGCGGGAACCATCAGACTTGTTGCAGCAAATGATAATGATAATGTAAGAACTTACCGCTATGGTGGCGATGAGTTTATCATGATCATACCGGATGGGACTGAGGACGATGCACTTAGCTTTATTGACAGATGGAATAAGCTGATGGAACCAATCCAAAAGGACAGTAAAATCCCAATTTCCGCAGTAGGTTATGCCTGTGGCAGATACGCCGATATCAATGAGATTATCTGTGAGGCGGATGAGAAAATGTATGAAAACAAACGTGTGCGCAGGGCATGAATGTGTGGGACACTTACATGAAAAATGAGGTGCCGTTGTCGCAGAGGGAAAGAGAGAGATAGTTGTTGACCAACATACCAATAAATGGTACTATGGTAATAACAATGAAACAACTCGAAACTATATAATGATATAAGGGTCAAAAGTATTTTGACCCTTATATCATATAATTCAAGGGAGGATTACGCAATGGGAAATTCATATAAGAACTGTAAAATACAGGACAACACAGCAGAGCTGATCTACGAGAAAGGCAGTCTGTTTGTTACCATATTTGAAAACAACATAGTGCATGTTGCACAAAAACCCGGCATCGAAAGTGTTGCAATAGAGGAGGGCTTTATTCCGGAGGCCGCCACACCGGACGTAACCAGCAAGGATACGTCTGATGCCAAGGGGACCGTAGCAGAAGCCGGTGTAAGCGATGCAGCAGTTAAAGCAGTCATCCGCGCAAGGGATATTACTGTAAATGTAAAGGATAACGAGAAGCTTGATATTTATTACAAAGGGAAGCTTGTGCTTTCAGATTATGAAAAAACACGCAAAAAAAGAGTGAGAAGAATCCGTACGAGGATCTTGCCATCGCAGAGCTTGAGGGACATACTGTCGGAAAAGATGAAGAAAAAACTGACTCTGTTACCATCATCAAAAAGCTTGGAAAGGATGATGCTATTTACGGTCTGGGAGATAAGCCGGGCTGCCTCAACAAGCGTGGATATTCATATGTAAACTGGAACACGGATGATCCTGCGCCACATGTGGACAGCTTCAAATCGCTGTACAAATCCATACCGTTTTTTATCGTGTTGGGCGATGAATATTGTTATGGAATTTTTGCGGATAATACCTACAAGACAACCTTTGATTTCGGTTATGAAAACACAGATTACTATTTCGTCGAGCATGAGAAGGGCGAACTGGACTACTATTTTATGCCGGGAAATGATATGGCAGAGGTGGTAGGACTTTATACATCACTGACAGGCACCACACCGCTTTATCAGAGATGGATATACGGCAGCCATCAGAGCCGCTGGGGATATTACACACAGGATGAGGTGCTTGATATAGCTGACAAATTCCGCGAGCTTGATATCCCATGCGATGTGATCCATATGGATATCGATTACATGAACGGCTACAGCGTATTCACCTTTGATGACAAGAAATTCCCTGATGTAAAGGGACTTTCAGAGAAGCTTGCTGACAGGGGTGTAAAGCTCATATCCATCATTGACCCCGGTGTGAAAAAGGATGAGGACTATTTCATGTACAAAGAGGGCATGGAGATGGATGCATTTGCACATGATACAGATGGCAGTGTATACGAAAATGCTGTCTGGCCGGGCACATCTGTATTTCCGGACTTCACAAAGCAAAGCGTCAGAAGCTGGTGGGGAGACAAGACAAAGATACTTCTCGAGCACGGTATCAGTGGCATATGGAATGATATGAATGAGCCTGCAAGCTTCAACGGACCACTGCCGGATGATGTGCAGTTTGAGTATGGAGCACATGAAAAGGTTCACAATATTTACGGACATTTTATGGCGAAAGCTACATATGAGGGACTTGCGAAAAATGATGGTGGAAAACGTCCGTTTGTACTTACCAGAGCTGCATATGCCGGAAGCCAGAAATACTGCGGTGGCTGGACCGGAGATAATCACAGCATCTGGGCGCATATAGCACTTTCACTCGAGCAGGTGTGCAATCTGTCAGTCAGCGGACTTGCCATGTGCGGCAGCGATATAGGCGGTTTCGGAAGTGATACTACACCGGAGCTTCTTGTCAGATTTTATGAGGCAGCAGTATTTGTGCCGTTTTTCAGAAATCATTCAGCGATGGGAACACGCAGACAGGAGCCTTGGCAGTTTGACGAGACTACGATAGATGCAGTCAGAAAGACAGTAAAGCTCAGATACAGATTTATCCCATATATCTATGATCTGGCACATGAGTGTGAAAAGACAGGAGCACCTATCGTGCGCCCGCTCGTATACGAGTATCCTGCAGACAAGCATGTGAGAAATATTTCCGATGAATATATGCTCGGAAGCTTTGTGCTGGTTGCACCTGTGATCGCACCGGGCAAGGAGGCAAGAGAGGTTTATCTGCCTGACGGCGACTGGTATGATTACTACACAGGCGAAAAATACAGTGGCGGCAGATATATTTTAGCAGATGCACCACTTGATAAAGTACCTGTCTTCATAAAAGCAGGAGCCATTATCCCTGTTGCAGACGGAGAAATCCGCTCCACAGAGGACATTACAGAGGATAAAATCAGCATACTGACATATCCGGGCAAGGGCAGCTTCGTGCATTATCAGGATGACAATGAGACGTTCGCATACAGAGACGGTGCGTATAATGCTGTTGAATATACACTGGATGGGGATTTGAGAAGAAGGTGTTGCATAAGGGATTGTAAAAATACATAACCTTAAATTTAAAATTCAATATCAACCTCAACAGGGCAGTGGTCTGAACCGAGCACATCGGTATGGATTGCTGCCTTTTTAAGCTTATCGTTGATGCGATTTGATGTGATAAAGTAGTCGATACGCCAGCCTGCGTTCTTCTCGCGTGCCTTAAAACGGTATGACCACCAGGAATATATACCCTCGGCATCTGGATAAAAATATCTGAAGGTATCGGTAAAACCGGAACCTAAAAGCTCCGTCATTTTAGCACGTTCCTCATCTGAAAAACCTGCATTCTTGCGGTTGGTTTTTGGATTTTTCAGGTCGATCTCATTGTGTGCGACATTCAGATCACCGCACAGTACGACAGGCTTTTTGGTATCAAGAGCTTTAAGGTATTCACGGAAATCATCCTCCCACTGCATACGGTACGGCAGCCTTTTCAGCTCATTCTGTGAGTTTGGAGTATAGCAGGTTACGAGATAGAAATTGTCATATTCAAGTGTGATGACACGTCCTTCCCTATCATGCTCCTCAATGCCTATGCCGTAAGATACTGATAATGGCTCATTTTTGGCGAAAATGGCTGTGCCGGAATAGCCTTTTTTCTCGGCGTAATTCCAGTACTGGTGATAGCCCGGCAGGTCAAGGTCAATCTGTCCCGCCTGTAGCTTGGACTCCTGAATACAAAAGAAATCCGCATCTATACTGGTAAAAAAATCAAGGAAACCTTTCTGGACGCATGCGCGCAGTCCATTTACATTCCACGATATAAATTTCATGTCTTAATCCTCCATATAAGTGTGTGTATTAAAATCATATTTAAAAAGTATTCTTCTTACAAAAACGAAATCATATAAGCAGGCAGACAGAGTATGTCTTTGTCTTTTGAGAAATCCTTTGTATATACGAGATATTTTTGAAGAATACGGTTTGAAAATTTTATTGAAAATTCATCCAGTGACTTATGGGTTTTATAGCCACTGGATTTTACTTCAATAGGGCAAACCTTATTTTTTTTTTTTGGCAATAAGAAAATCTATTTCGTAATTATGGCGTGAACTTTCATTAAAAAAGTATAGTAAAATAATTCGTTGCCATTACACGTTAAAAGCTGTGCAACTACATTTTCGTAAAGATAGCCTAGATTAGTTCCTAGCTTGTCATTTAACAATTTTTCATAAATTATGTTTTCTGTGAAATCTTTGTCTTTAAACATCAATGTAGTAAACAGCCCGGTATCGCATAAAAATAGTTTAAACCGGGTTAAGTCTTTGTTGGTTGACATACCGGCACTTGGGTCATTTGCATGGTATGATACCAAAACAGTTTTTGAGTCTTTTAACTCTGCAATCAGTTCCAGTGTATTATCGGCGCGATTGTTTGTCAGTACGCTTGATACCTGATATCGCGAAGCATTTTTGTTTAGCTGCGCAGGAATTGCATCAAAAAGCATAGATATTTTTCCAGGCATCTATTTTTTTGAAATCATCTTCATAAAGATTCAGAATATCACGCTTTACGTCATCAACCTTACGGAAGTTATTGGTTTTGATATATTCATCAACTGCCTGCGGCATTCCCCCGACAAGCATATAAAGACGGAAATCACGCATCAATTTACGATTAATCTCTTCTCCGAAGGGTTTTTGAGAATCGAATAGCTTATGGATTAGGGGGATAGTTGTTTCATCATTCAAAGCCCATAAAAATTCTTCATAATCCATAGGATACATGTTTAGCTTTCTCTCTTCGCTTGGAATAAGTATATCCTGTACGTTTTTTTTGATAGAAATCAGAGAACCGGTTTCTATATAATCATATCGGTGATCTTTTACAAGTGATTTGATAGCCTGTCTTTGCGGGGGCATAATTGTACTTCGTCAAAAATAATCAAAGACTCTCTCTCATAGAGATCGACTTTGTATTGGAGCTGCAACTGCAAAAACAGATAATTCAGATCTGAAATATCCTCAAACAGTTCACGTATATTTTTTGAGACGATTGAGAAATCAATGATTATATAACTTTTGTATTCATTTCGTCCAAATGACTCTACGATGGTTGACTTGCCTATACGCGGGCTCCTTCGATTAAGAGTGCTGTTTTACCATCGGAATCCTTTTTCCATTGCAATAATTTATCATATATTTTTCGCTTAAACATGACATTCTCCTAATAAAATTACAAAATCGCATTTTTTATTTTGATGTTTTACTACAAAATCGCATTTTTTATTTCAACGATTTACCACAAAATCGCATTTTTTTTTTTGCTATTTTACCACAAAATCGCATTTTTTAAAAAGAGGTTTGAATCTGCAGATTACACTTTTTATATAAAATTGTTACTGTTCACACCGAACAGTGTGACCAGCAACATAAAATACGTATAATAGAGGAAGAAAATACGTAAGAAAATACGCAAGATAAAGTCGGTTCATAAGCTGCACCAAGCTGGTGCAGAAATCAGAAATATGTGAAAATATGACATAAATATAATAAATCCGCTACACTATATCATATGATTACTCACATGATATAATGCAGCGGATTTTATTGTTGATTATTTTAAAGCTCAAGTAAAATTTCTTACAGCACATCGCTTCCATCAGGAATCTTTGAGATAATAGTTCTGTTGATCCTGATTAAGAATAATGTCGAAACAGTAAGGGATATCACCTCTGCTATAGGGAAAGCCCACCATACAGCGTGAAGTCCACCGAGCTTTGAAAGGATGTATGCTGCCGGAATTAAAACCACAAGCTGACGCATGATTGATACGATCATGGAAAAGACTGCTTTTCCCAAAGCCTGGAATACTGTGCCGACGATAATACAAAACCATGCGATGAGGAAATGCACGCCGATTATTCTGAGCGCCGGAACACCGATTTGGAGCATATCGTCAGAGGCGCTGAACATTCCAAGAAGCACCTGTGGTATGAACTCAAAGCAGGCAAAGCCAACGAAGAGCAGACAGAATGCTGTTATCAGGCTGACCTTTATTGTCTTAACCATACGCTTTCTGTTCTGAGCACCGTAGTTGAATGCGATGATAGGTGTGATTCCGTTGTTCAGTCCGAATACAGGCATAAAGAAGAAGCTCTGCAGCTTGAAATAAACACCGAAAACAGCAGCGGCAGTCGATGAAAAGCCGATAAGTATTCTGTTCATGGCATATGTCATTATAGAGCCTATAGACTGCATGATGATTGACGGAATACCGATAGCATAAATAGTTCCCATGATTTTGAAATCCGGGCTGTAGCCCTTGAAGCTCAGGCTGATTTCATGATTGAATTTGTGGTTGCAGGCAAAGGCAACAACGGCGGCTACGCACTGTCCCACAACGGTTGCCACGGCTGCACCGGTAGCACCGAGCTTAGGGAAGCCAAGCAGTCCAAAGATCATGATAGGATCCAGAATGATATTTGTGATGGCACCGCAAAGCTGTGAGGTCATGCTGAAAATAGTTCTTCCTGTCGATGTAAGCACCCTCGCAAAAAAAGATTTCCGCAAAAAAAAATACCAAATGAAAAAATCATAACAGTACTCAGGTAGCTCACACCCATATCCATGATTTCGACATCAGCATTTCCAATCTGACTCATGTAAAAAGGCTTTACGATTGTAAGTCCGAGAATCAGAAATATTACATAGCTGAATGCATATAGTACGGCACCGTTGATGCCGATTTTGTTGGCCTCGTCGTATTTATGGGCGCCGAGGGACTTTGACAGCAGCGCGTTTACACCTACACCTGTACCGGTTGCGACAGCGATGATGAGTGTCTGCAAAGGGAAGGCAAGTGAAACTGCTGTGAGTGCGTTTTCGGACAGCTTTGCAACGAAAATACTGTCCACGATGTTGTATAGAGCCTGTACGAGCATGGAAATCATCATAGGCAAAGACATGTTAAATACAAGTCTGCCGATAGGCATGGTTCCCATCTTGTTCTCTGTTACAGGGCTGAATTTGTTTCCTGACTCATAATTCCTCCTATTGTAAATGATTGTTAATTTAAAACTCCTACATTATATATGTACGAAGCTTTAGTTATTAAAATTAAAATCACCGGTAGATTAGCCGGTGTTTAAAATGTGCAACAAAGCGCCAATTACATATAATACCATGACTGCAGGATACTTTCAAGGTATTATATAACTGTTAAATCATATCATAATAGTTAATGAAAAAATGCCTCAAAAAAAGTATAGCATTGCAGGGTATAAATTACGATAACCGCTTGACAAAATGACAGAGAGATATATAATTAGTTCAAAAATGAATAATTCAAAAATGTATAACGAAGCAGCAAAATAGGAAAAGAAAAGAAGGAATATCACATATGAAATTTAACTTTGAGTTTGCAGAGAAAATTTCGCGAACCTACAGCGATGAGTGCAGACCACTGTGCCATGAGCTGAAGCTTCCGCAGACAGCCTTTGATATACTCATGTTTCTGGCGAACAATCCGGAATATAAGACGGCAAGGGATATAGTTGAAATAAGAAAAATCAAGGCAAATCTTGTGTCTGTAAATGTTGATAAGCTTGTGAATGAAGGCTATCTGGAGAGAAAACCTGTGGAAAATGATAGGAGGAAGACGGAGCTTGTCTGTACAAAAAAGGCCGGGACTGTCATTGAAAGAGGAAGGCGTATACAGCAGCAGTTTACAGCAGATCTGTTTGCAGGGATAGATGAGGAGCAGAAAAAGCAGCTGACGATTGTTATGGAACAGCTTGAGAATAATATGGATGAAATAATCAGGAGGAAATCACACAAATGAGCACATTAATAACTATAATAGTAACATTTTTTGCCGGTATGGGCGCAGGCCTTGGAACTGGCTTTGCGGGACTAAGCGCAGCAGCAGTAATAAGCCCTATGCTCATTACATTTTTGGGAATGGATCCTTATATGGCAGTGGGAATAGCCCTGTCGTCTGATGTACTTGCCAGCGCAGTGTCAGCCTATACATATGGAAAGAACAAGAACCTTGATGTAAAAAACGGGCTCATAATGATGGTCACGGTTTTATGCTTCACGGTTGTCGGGAGCTATGTATCAAGCCTCGTGCCGTCAGCAACAATGGGCAACTTTTCGGTATTTATGACATTTTTACTCGGAATCAAGTTTATAGTCCGTCCTGTCATGACAACAAAGGAGGCCATGCAGGGAGTTTCAGCTAAAAAGAGAGCTGTCCAGTCAATCATCTGCGGCGTGCTTATCGGATTTATCTGTGGCTTCATAGGTGCGGGAGGCGGTATGATGATGCTCCTCATCCTCACATCGGTGCTTGGCTATGAGCTTAAGACTGCAGTCGGAACGAGCGTATTTATCATGGCATTTACAGCCTTTACAGGAGCTGCCTCGCACTTTGCCATCGGTGGAAAACCGGACTGGTTTGTGCTGCTTTTATGTATTGCATTTACACTCCTTTGGGCGAGAATTGCAGCGGTCTTTGCAACAAGGCATCCGCAAAAACCTTAAACCGTGCCACAGGTATTGTGCTTGTAATACTTGGCATCGTGGTATTTGCATTTTCACTTCTGAGCTGATTTTTCTTGAATATATAACTGTGTGTGCCGGTCGGGCAGCCGGGACTTGCATCATTACATAAAACAAGATAAAAATCATCATACGTATTTTGATGGAATTGCGAAAAAATCATACCATTTTGTGCAAAACCACATATTTAATAGAAAGATTCACATAAAGATTATTGAGAATACAGTATTGTGCCCTTAGAAAAATAGTACTATACTAAATTCATCTGACGAATTCAGACTTGAGTATAAATAATAATATGATTAAAGGGTCAAAAGGTATCATAAGATAGGAGGAAATAACAAACTATGTCTTCAAAAAAAAAGATGCGATGAAAAAGAAATTGGAAAACATGCATTTGGGTGAAAGGATTAACTATGGCTATAGAATGGTTATTACCATGATGCTTATTTCGGGACTGCTTTCGATTGCGGTCATTGGTGTGTTGTTTTTCAATATGTTAAACTATGTAAACAAGGTAAATGCTGCCGATCAGGCGGTTAAGACATGTAGAATAAATGTAAATGCAGCGGCTAGAAATGTAAGAGAGATGGCACTTAATCCTGACAAATCAACATATGACGACTATGAGCAGGGCGCAAAAGAAAAGCTTGAAGATGTTGATGTGCAGTTAAAAACAATAAAAAAATCAGGTATCGTTCCTGAGGATCAGTATAATGAATATTCAAAGGCTCTTTCTGACTGGGCGAATATCGGATACTCAATCATGGATAAGATTAAAGCCGGACAGAAGGATGAGGCTGTTGATCAGATTATCAATGAGTGTACACCAAAGTTAAATAAAACAGTTGAGCTTGCAAAGGAAATCAACAAGCTGACTGACGAAAGAAGCCATCAGGCAGTTGTAAGGACATATGTATGTGCTGCAGTCGGACTCATAGTCATCATTATCTGTCTGATATGTGCATGGCAGTTGACAAAGAGAACAGGAAAGATCGTGCTTGATACAATCCTTGAGCCATTACATGCAATCGAGGAAGTGGCAAAGGAGCTGACAGAAGGAAATCTTCACAGCACACTTGATTACCGTTCAGAGGATGAAATCGGTAGATTGGCACACAGCATGAGAAAGTCTATCCGTATTCTCGGCTCATATGTGGATGATATAGACAGGTCGATGAAGCTCTTTGCGGACGGACATTTTGATGCACAGCCGGAAGTAGAGTGGAGAGGCGATTTTGTAGGTATTTTACATTCATTTATGGAATTTGAAAAAAAAGTATGGCAGTCACCATAAAGGGAATCCAGAATGTATCAAGCGAGGTTTCAAGTGCGGCAGAGCAGGTAGCTGCAAGCTCAAATGACCTTGCAGACGGTGCAACCAATCAGGCTGCGGTTGTAGAGGAACTGACAGCGACGGTTGAGGGAGTTTCAGAGCAGGTGGAGCAGAATTCAAGAGTGCAAAGGAAATCAGTGGAAGAGTGGATGAGCTTGGAGGTGCAATTTGGGAAAGCAATGGAAAGATGCAGGAGATGGTTACATCTATGCATGAAATAAACGAAGCCTCTAAACAGATAGATCAGATTATATCAACCATTAATGAGATTGCATCACAGACCAACCTGCTTGCATTAAACGCTTCTATTGAGGCAGCAAGAGCAGGGGAGGCAGGAAAAGGCTTTGCGGTTGTGGCAAATCAGGTAAATATGCTTGCCGATCAAAGTGCACAGGCTGCAAAGGAATCAGCTGCGCTTATAGAGACATCTGTGCAGGCTGTTGAAAAAGGCATGAATATTGCAGAGCAGACAGCTTCACAGCTTGAAGAAGTAGCAGAGAACTCTAAGGTGATTACAAAAGAGGTGACTAATATAGCTGATACACTGGAGACCCAGACCAGTGAGATCAAGCAGATTAACGAAGGAATTGAGCAGATCAATGATGTTGTACAGACCAATTCAGCAACATCACAGGAGTGTGCGGCTGCGAGCCAGCAGATGAGCAGTGAATCAGAAAATCTGAGTGAAATGATAGCAAAATTCAAAATCTCAGACATTGAAGAGTAATATAATAGAAGGTGAAATTTAATGAGGGCTTTTGATGCATATAAAATACTTGACGAGCAGGAGGCAGGAAGTCTGATAGACTTAATTGCACCTTGTATGGATGATTATCTGTATATTATAGATTTAAAGAATGATACACTGAGGATATCACAGTCAGCGGTAGAGCGTTTTATGCTTCCTGATAAATTTATGAATGATGCAACAAAGCATCTTCGTACATTGGTTTATGAGAAAGACCGTAAGCTGCTCGAAAATCACAAGCGTAAAATATATGATGGAAAAGAAAAAAGGTACAACGTGCTATGTCGTTTGATGAACAGCAAAAATCTCCCGGTATGGATTAACTGCCGTGGGGAGGTCATCAATGACGAGGCGGGGAAACCACGATATATTATAGGCTGCATGAACGAGACAGGAACAAGGCAGCGAGCTGACAATATCAGTGGGCTGTTAGGTGAAAAGGAGATGGCATCATATCTCTATTCACAGCCTAAAGAGAAGCTGTCAGGTTATTTCATACAGATTGGAATTGACGATTTTGGGATAATCAATAATGTTCAGGGTCAGATATATGGCAACTACATACTTAAAAGAGTGGCCGAATGCATAGCAGAATGTCTCTCAAGCGGTCAGAGAATATATCATCTTGTTACAGATAAGTATATGCTTGTGGATATGCTTAGCAAATCGCAGGATGATGTGGTGCAGTTGTTCAAAAGGATAGGTGAAAAAATTGATGAGTTTATAGTTGATGAAAACTATAAATCAATCTTTTCGATTTCTGCCGGAGTGACAGATATATCAACACTGGCAGAGGGCGCAATAGAGTGCAGGAAAAAGTCGGATTTTTCTTTAAAATGCGCAAAAAAAAAAAGAGGCAGAGGAAGCATTTATTTCTTTGAGGCAGAGGATTATAAAGCGTCATTGCGCAAAAAATACCATCCTGAGTGCGCTTCGTAGCGCAACTGTAAATGATTTTGAAGGCTTTGAGGTATATTATCAGCCTATCTTAGATAGTGCTGATCGAATAATCGGTGCAGAGGCACTTTTACGGTTTTTCATGCATTCGGATGAGGGCGATGAAATGATTTCCCCGGTTGAGTTTATTCCTTTACTGGAGGAGAGCAGGCTCATCATTCCGGTTGGAGAGTTTGTATTGAACGAAGCAGCAAAAATGTGCCGTGAAATGCAGCAGTATATTGCGGATTTCAGGGTAAATATCAATATATCATATATACAGATTATGCGTGGAAGTATGGCAAATAAAATTCTCTCTGCTATCCGGGCAAACAATCTGAGACCTGAATCAATCTGTATCGAAATGACAGAGAGTGGATTCATGGATATGACGCCATGTTTTTGCAGCTTCAGGAAAAAGCTTGATGAGAATAATATCCAGTTCATAATAGATGATTTTGGAACAGGCTATTCAAATCTTCGCTATATCAGTGAGATGAACCCGGACTATGTAAAGATAGATAAGGATTTTACGGCAATGGCGATGCGCAGTGAAAAGGACCATGAGCTGTTCAGAAAGATTATAGAGATGGTTCACAGTGTAAATATAAAAATCTGCATTGAGGGAATTGAGAAGGAAGAGTGGGCTTGCGCAATGAAAGAAATCCATGTAGATTATATGCAGGGATATCTGTATGGCAGACCATGCGAAAAAAGGCGTGTTTTTAAACAACTATGGGATATAAGGAATATTTTCCGGGAGTTACAGACAAAAAGAATGCCAATGAAATATTTGAAAGAATATTTAAACGTACAGAAAAACTAAACATCAAGGTATTGGGCAACAGGAGGCAAGTCACATGCAAAATTCCAAAGAAAAAACTCTTTCCCAAAGGATTGCAGAGAGAATTATCAAATACATACTGGAGGAAAATCTGCAGCCGGGTGACAAGCTTCCGAACGAAACCGTAATGTGTGAACGGCTGAATGTTGGAAGAAGCTCTCTGCGTGAAGCTATGCGAGCACTCGCATCACGTAATGTAATCACCATACGCCAAGGCTCCGGTTCATATGTTTCCGCCACTCCCGGGATGATTGATGATCCATTCGGCCTGACCTTTGTTGAAGATAAACAAAAGATGATTAAAGATCTGATGGAAATCAGATTTCTAATCGAACCATCCATAGCTGCCATGGCCGCTATCCGTGCAGATGAGACAGATATCAAAAACATACTTACTGCATGTAAAAACGCCGAAAAGCTCCTTCTTGCAAATAAAAATCACACTGAAAAGGATATAGCATTTCATGCTGCTATTGCCTTAAGCAGCAAAAATATAGTTGTTCCAAAGCTAGTTCCTATCATCAACAGTTCAATTCCTCTGATCAGTGAGTCTAACGAATACACCCTGCGGGATGAAACCATCGAAACTCATCGTGAAATTGCAGATGCAATTGCAGCCCACGATGCCGTCCGTGCCCACGATGCGATGTATCTGCATCTGATCTACAACCGGAAGCATATAAAATCCACAAATTAATGACTGTCCGGTTATCACCGGCCACACCGCGATGTGACCTGCAGTACTATATTTTATGGTTCTGGCGCTTGAAATAGTTGCCCAGCCCCTGTTTACGTTATACATCATAAGTCATTTGGGGTGGAATGTTAAAGTGTTGCTAATGATAAAACATAAAGTTTATATATTACTACATAAGAAAGAAGGATGAAATTATGTATGAAATGAAACCTGAATATTATATCGGAATAGATATGATAGATGAGGAGCATAAGCAGTTATTTAAATATGCAGATGAGGCATATGAACTGCTGCACGATGAGTTTACACCGGATAAATATGATAAGATGGATATCATCTTGGAGAAACTCCGCGACTACACGGTAAAGCACTTTGCTGACGAGGAGCAGTACAGGAATCAATCCATTACAAGAAGATGTTTACACAGAAGGTTCAGCATATGGAATTTGTACAAAAGCTGGATGAGTTCATTGAGCATCACAGTGATGAGGAGATAGATCAGGATGAGCAGATTATGGGAATCCTTAAATATCTCACAGACTGGCTGATAAACCATATCCTGTATGTTGACTGCCAGATACCGAAACCACAATAAAGTACCTGAGTTTTAGCAAAGAGTAAGTACCGCAGGTCACCTCCTGCCGGGCAACGCACATACCCCCGCAAGCGAATAGCGAAGCGGCTTAGATACTGTAGAAATTATGCCATGAAACACAGAAATGCCCAGCCATGGACGGCTGGGCAAGGCGTTATGCGCCATGGACGGCGCATAAAAGCCGGTTTCGTCAAGCATAGAAAGACTGTAAGCATAATTTCGTACAGAATCTTAGCCGCGCAGCGTAGCTTATTCGGGGAGTATGTGCGTTGCCCGGCAGGAGGTGACCTGCGGTCCAATTTTATAGAAAAATATAGCGTAATCAGCATATATTTGGTATAATTTGGATATGAAAAATAAGCGAAGATTTGCAATGGTCTCAGTTGCAGTAATCGTAGTAGCACTGCTCCTCGAGGCGGGAATTTTAAAATATGTAAATGATGCAAATGCATATAGGCTATCAAAGGTGCTTCTGGATCGTGTTGTCACTGTGCTCGATAAAAATGACCAGAGTGAGGAGGAGCTTATAGAATCGTTAAAGGACGATTATATAGTCAGGGCAAAGGCAGTGTCATATATCGTAGATGCAAAGCCACAGGTAGAAAATGATGTGGAGGAATTGCAAAAGATAGCAAAGCTGATGTCGGTAGATGAGATACATCTGTTTGATGAAACAGGTTGTATAACCAGCGGCAGCGTGCCAAAATACTTTGGCTACAGCTTTGATTCGGGGACTCAGATGTCATATTTTAAACCAATGCTCACCGATAAGAGCCTTACGATGTGTCAGGATGTCACACCGAATACATCAGAGGGAAAGGCAATGATGTATGCCATTACCTGGAATGAGGCTGGTACAATGATGGTACAGGTGGGTTTGAAGCCACAAAGGCTCTTAGATGAATTGAAGCAGAATGAAATATCTACAGTGGTTTCTGACATGCCTGTGTACAAGGGCATGGAAATATATGTGGCAGATGCAGATACAGAACTGGTTAAGGGGGCCACAGATTGTGACAAAATAGGAAAAACCTTCCACGATTTAGGCATTCCAACAGATATTAAGGAAAGCGATAAGCCCACAGTAAGGCAGATTAGCGTAAATGATTCGGGCTGCAGATGTGTAATCAGGAGAGGTGACAAATATATAGTGGCTGTCACCATTGACAAATCCTTTTATATGACGAACAGCGTAGTAGCACTGCTTGTAGTTGGCATATATCTTATACTCGCATCGTGCTGTATTATGTATATGTTTTCGAAGATTATGAAGGAAAAATATGAGAAAGAAAAGCTGCTGTATGTATCGAATACTGATGCACTTACAGGGTGCCTGAACAGACATGCCTATGAGACAGATATCAATAAGCTTGATTTGAAAAAAAAAAGAGTGGATATATATATCACTTGATTTAAACAGCTTAAAGCACATAAACGATACATATGGACATGATGTGGGAGATGAGATGATTTGCGCAGCCGCAGCCTGCATGATGGCAAGCTTTGGTGAGTTTGGCAAGGTGTACAGAATAGGCGGAGATGAGTTTGTTGTGATAGTCACCCAAAAGCCGGATGAGCTTGATGCTATGACAAAGCATTTCGACAGCAGTGTAGCCGAATGGAGAGGAAAAATCGTCGATTCCATGACCATCTCATACGGATGTGTAAGAAGTCTGGAGGAAGACTGGGAGCTTGTACACGATATTGAGAAGGAAGCAGACAGGAGAATGTATGCAAGCAAGGCACGCTATTACAGTGACAGTGGCATAGACAGAAGAAAGTAAATTAAAAATAAAGATTCCATCATTCCGGATATGGTATTGATGGAATCTTTCAGGTGGGAAAATAAATAATTAGTGGAACAGCTCTACAATAAATACCGCCACACAGGAAGCCACGGCCACGGTTGTAAGCCCCTTGCCCTTTAATGCAAATACCACAGCCGCGATAAGTCCTGCTGCTGCACCAACCCACCAGTTAGTAGCATAAAACACTGCCGGAATAGTCATGGCGGTTAAAACGGCATACGGAATATAGTATAGAAAAGATCGCACGAAGCTGTTGTTGATCTTTTCTTTTATTGCGATAAAAGGAATAACGCGGATCAGATATGTGGAGCCCGCGAGTATGAGTAAATATATAAAAAATACACTGTTTTTCATTATGTAAAATCTCCTTATACGCTTATTATCAAATATTTAATAAATCATTCCTTATCAGTATCATCTGCAACCGGAAACAGCAGCGAACCGATAACTGCAGCCACAATGGCTACAACAGTGATGGTGATACCGCTTGAAATCTCAAAAACGGTATGTAGTAAAACATGCAGCTAAGCACGAGTGCAAGTACCACAACAAACACGACCGCCCGTGATTTCTTCATCTCAGGAACCACGATAGCCACGAACATGCCATAAATAGCAAGACTCAGCGCACTCATAAGCCTATCCGGCAGAATGCTTCCAAGTATAGCACCTATCAGCGTACCGACAGCCCAGCCGATGTATGGAAGAGTTGACAGCCCTGCAAAGAAGCTTCTGCTCACAGAATCCTCCTGGCTTGCCACGGCAAAAATCTCATCAGTCATCATAAAGCCGAGTATCCATCTTGAAATTCCGCTAAATCTGGAATCAGCCTTCTGACCAACCGAAATCGACATAAAGGAATATCTTATATTAATAGTAATCTGCGAAATAAGCATCTGGAAATACTGTCCCGGATGCATCATAATTCCAATGCCTGCAAACTGTCCGGCAGATGTGACAGTGGTCATCGAAATGAGCACAGCCTGCCACCAGGATAGTCCATATGACACCGCCATAATTCCAAAAGTAAATGAAACTGACAAATATCCCAGCGCAATCGGGATTCCTGCTGTCAGTCCTCGTTTATAGTTTTCCATTCTAAATTCTCCTTAGCATAATACAACAACATGTTATTCTAGCACAAATTTCATGAAAATGCACTTTCAAATTGTTTGTACCACTTTGCAATCTTGCAGCTGCGAACCCTGTAACTGCATAAAGACAAGAATGTTTTCTGCGTAAAGTAACTTATTGCTATATTACATCTGTATGAATAAAGAAAATATATTGACAAAAATGTGCAAATTCAATAAAATTATTAACCATAAGGGCACACTTATGGAAACGTAAGGTCGCAAAGCCAGAGTCTAAAACAGTTACATGTAGTAATGACAGTTCGGCTGCAACAACCGGTGAATACCGGTTGCTGCAGCCTTTTTTTTGTATGTATGAAAAGTTTATTGAAGTATGAGGTGAAAAGATATGAATGGTGACAGGCTTATGTATTTTCAGCATACAGATATCAGCAGGGTTGTGTTTGAAGGGTATGTAGATGATGATGAGATAATGATGTGTGACAACATCTTTAATGCCATGGAGAAAACAGAAATAGAGCGCGCAGATGTAAGAAAACTCAAAAGAAGCATGGTGAACTGATATGGCAAAAAAAAGAATGACAGAAAACAGGGAGATTATATTAAAAATGGTATTGGACTATCAGATACAGCTGTGATACCATAAAACTGGGAGATGAAAATGGAAGGGTTTCAGATAAATTATACGGATCTCAGTGATCTGTTCTGGGAATATAAGCGAAAAATTGACAATCTAATTGAAAATATTGATAACTGCATAGAAAAAATCAATATGTTTACGGAAAATGCAGTATTTACAGGAAAAACCGGAGACGCAGTAAAGAGTTATCTTGGTGAAGCACATATAACAATCCTGTCAGGCATTAAAGTAACTGCACAGACACTGCTTGACAATATGGCAGCATACAAGGATGGATACCGTGCCATTGATAGCTCGACGAACTTCAAACTGGATGAAGAAGCAATACAGGAATTCAGGAAAAAACTGGCATCAAACTATGAGGATACTGATGAGTATACGGACAAAATAAGAAGTGCACTTTCAGAAGTATCGGACATATCTGATGTGGGCATGCCGGACAGTAACGGAGTATTTGATATCCATGAGCAGATGGACAGCGACCTTATAAAGCTTGTCTCAAATGTAAACAGCTACGAGAGGGAAAATGTGGTACGGCTTGAAAATTCAGTAGAGCTGCTTCTGGAAAATCTGCAGTCATGTCTTTCAAAAATAGGCCTTAGCCAGGGTGCGATTGAGAGCTATAAAACAGGCAGTTTTATCACAGGTAAAGATGTAGGTACCCTGAACACGGGCATTAAAATATTTGGAGACCTGCATGAGAAGAATAAAGAAGCATACGATGAAATCTATGAGACAGAACAGAAGATAAAGGATGAAGCCGAAAAAGAGAAAGACACAGGGAATCTGGAGGACGGTTGGAGGAGCAGTACTAATTGCGACGGGTGCAGCATGCATAGTGCTGACAGGAGGTGCTGCAATACCAATAGTAGCTGACGTTGCAGTAGCAGTAGGAAGCGGAACAGCAGTATTCGGAGCTGCAGATGCCATAGAGGGCACTCAGGATATTTATTATGGAAGCACAGGTGACATTGACAGCACGGCAGTAAACGGCATAAAGGATGACCTGTTTCAGGGAAACGAGGACGCATATTATCTGACAGAAAATGCCTTTGCATTTGCGGCATCCGCAATGATTCCAATCGGGCATGCATCTACAGCGGGAAATCTGACATTCAAAAGCACAGCAACAATAGTTGCCAAAGAAGGCATCTCAATGGGAGCCGGAGCCGGTGCGCAGAAGATAACCACAGATGTGACAGGAAATGATACAGCAGGAATGGTTGCCGGTATGGTTGCGAGTGGAGTGACAGCAAAAGGGCTGAATGGAATTGAAGCAGAGGCGAACAAGCTGGCGAAAGCCCCAAAAGGGCTTGATGGAGTAATCGAGGGAACTGGAAATGTAGCGGAAGATGTTGGGAAAGCCGGAAAAGGGCTCGAGGGAGCAGCCAACGGAGCCGAGAGTGCAGCGGAAGATGCTGGGAAGGTTGTTGAGACCAGCTATGGGAAGTCAAGGGAAATAATTCAATGTAGTGATATTAATTCAAAAGAAGTAGCTAAGGTAGAAGAAAAAGTGCCCGATTAGCGACGCGGTAATGAAAAGTTTAGAGGGTAGTGGATTGACTTCTGATAGAATTAAAGAAATTCGTGATTTGCCAAAGCCAGATTATTCAAAAGGGGAATTTGTAAATCGTGATGTGAACAAGCCTGACCCTAAAACATATTTAAATCCAGACTACTATCAGAAACATTTAGAACCGTTTGAAAAAACTGGTTGCTATAGAATTCAAAGAACCGATCCAATGTTACCAGATGATCAATATGGTGGTGTTTTGGGACATAATAGTGGCTTGTTTGTTACCTCTGGAGAAGACATGATGAAGGTCTTAAAAGAGGCAGATGGTGATGTTTCAAAATTGGAAAAAATATTTGGAATGGATGAAGGTGATTGGGGTAAAAACCCTGTAATCATACGGGTTGATGATCCGCAACATTTAAGAATTCCAGATGGTAATGAAATGGGAGCTTGGACAAAATACTACATTCCTGGTGGATTTACTTCTGGAAATCAAGCAGAAGCTGTTATTGATTCAGTCCCTAGAGGAGAATATCAGGTGATGAAGTTTAATAATCCAGAGTTAATGAATTGGATGAAAAAAAGGAATAGGTGAGTGATATGGAGATATTAAAGAGAGACCAAGGTATAATTGTTCTTAATCAATATGGAAAGTCATATATACGCTTTATGGCTGGTGGTATATCAGATAAATTGTATCAGATTGAGATTTCTCAAGAAGAACTAGATTTAGTTATGAATTCTTCAGTAAATGGTGAGTTAATAGTAAATAGGCATATGAATTTGGAGCCAAGCTTACCAGATGGGCTAGAAGATAGAGTTATAATTGATTATTTATCTTTTTCGACCGATTACTCTGATAGAAGAAAGCAGGCTATATTGGATAAGCTTCACAAATATGGGGATATCTTCAATGAATTTTATTATTATGTTTTAAGAGAATCATTCGAAGATGGAGTTGTAGAATCTGGATATTATGCAAGTAAGCTAGTAGAAGATTTTTCTTTGAGTCCGTTGGGCGCGTACAACTATCTTATTTATTTGAGAGAAAATCCACAAAATGCTCTTGCAGATTTAAAAGCAGGATTACCAAGAAAGTAGGTGTGTAGATGAGCGGACCCAAGGTTGATTACGCTAAATTGCGCGAACAAGAGATGGCTAGTCTTGCAGAGGCAAGAGGGCGTCGTCTCAAGGTGGCGGATAAAATTCAAAAAAAATGATTAATCAGATTGATTCATGCTTAGGAGATGTGGATTTGATGTTGCAAGATCTCCAGATTGGACCAAGTTGTAAAAAAATACAAGAACTTCAGGCACAGTATAAAAAAAGAATTGCAAGCTCTTTATAATACCGTAAAGCATGGAACAGAGTTGTTAGATGTTGACGCTATATTGCATGGAGGAGAGGTTTTATTAAGAAGATTTGGCGAAAATACTCAGGAAGAGTTACAGATTATTAATAAGCTTGTAGCTACAAGTCAACAGTATCAACGATTGCAAGAAGAAAGAGAAATTCTGGCTCAAACAAAGCGAAAGAAAATAGTTAGAATTTCTAATGATAAAGGCGTTGATATTGCTGTTAGCGATGCAGATATTCAGGAGCAAATATCTGTATTTGATGATGAAATAAAAGAATTTATGACTAGTCCTATGACAAGCAAACATAAGAATTCAATTTTATTGATAAACCAAGATTTGCATGAATTAGAGGTCAGTGATTTAGATAATGATCGTAAGAGTAAAAGAATTCAAAGGTTATGGCTTGCTGTATTATTTGGATGATGAAGATGAAGTATATAGTGATGAATTTAGGGTTCTAGTATCTAAGAAAGGTAAGTGTGGATGGAAAAGAGATGAAAATTTTAGTCCATGTAGCATTATGATAGAGGAGTTTGATTAATCTTTACACATGCAAACTAAGCCTCCCCACGGGCAGGCTTAAATCCTAGTCTCACTACCAGACATTTAACAGAACTTCTTAGGTTCATAAGGTTTACTATCCCGTAACACGGCATAAATTACGGTGGTAAGCTTTCTTGCAACGGCTCCTGTGGCAGTTAAGTGATGTTTACCTTGGTCACGTTTCTTTTTGTAATATGCATTCAACGGGCTATTGTGAAAAGAGCAGGTGGTAGCCGCAAGAAAAATGGCATGTCTTAAGTAAGGTGAACCACGTTTTGACATATGGTTATGTGTGCTGTTAAATTCACCCGACTGACGTACAGTTGGATCAATGCCAGCAAAGGCAACTAATGCAGAGGAATTTTTAAATCTGCTTATATCACCGATTTCAGCAAGAATAGTAGCAGCACCAATTATGCCTATTCCGGGAATGGTATGAAGATAACAATCAAACTTCTCGTAGTACTCAAGAATCTGGCAGTCAAGAGCTTCAATCTGCTTATCAAGAAAATTCATTCTGTCAATGAGCTGTTTTAACTGGAAAGAGAAAGCATCCTGTGCTATCTTAATACCAAAGGTATCAGCTGCAGCTTCTTTGATGGAAATGGCTTTAGCTCTGGTAAGTCGGTTGTGGCTCTTATCTTTTATGATTTCAAAGAGCTCATCTATTGGTGCATTCTCAATATTCTCAGGGGTGAGATACTTTTCCAGAATGCCCATGGATGTGCTCACCCAAAGAGAAGAAAACTGTTTTTCATACTCTGGGAAGATTTGTTCCATAATTGTGCCGATTCGGAGCTTAATTTCAGTTCTGGAAGAAATGACAGAATCACGATAACGACATAACTGACGCATGGCAAGGATGTTTTCATCAGCCATGGAAGTAGTCCCAAACTGACCGAAACGTATCACTTCTGCAATTAAAAAGAGTCAATTGAATCGTTTTTGGTTTGTCGTATATACATTTTTCTTAAAGAATCAGACTGGATAGGATTGATTACATAGATGGTATATCCTTTTGCTTTTAGAAATGAATAAATGGGATACCAGTAATGACCTGTAGCTTCCATGCCAAATACACAAGGGGAATTACCGATGTTTTTGAAGATAAAGCTCATAAGAGAATCTGCACCTTTGTGTGTAGTTGCAAAGCGAAGAGAACGGCCGATTTGTTTGCCTTCAGGTGAAACAATGGATGCTTCATGATGATTTTTGCCAATATCAATGCCTACGATGTACATAATTGAAATCCTTTCTAATGTGAATTGTAAGTAGATAGAATCCTCACTTCAATGCGGGTTACAATCTGGTTAGATATACGAAGTACAGCACATATGCTGCCAACATCCAGCTAATACGCAAAATCCTGCAAAGCAGAGGGAGCAGTCTCAATGAACGAAGTCACAAGTGCTTCAAGAGTGGTGACGCACACCTCTATCTATTACAGGATAATTGTGAAATAGGAATAGGAAAAAAAGAAAAGCAATAGATAGAAAAAGACTGCTTTGATTCCTATGTGTTTAGCATACCAGAGTGGTAGTAAGACAATTGATGATATAATTGACGGCTTGCCAGAAACTACTAACGGAAAAGGCGTTGCTAGGAACTTTGAATCAACAGGTGATTTTGAACAGACAATTAGGGATTTTGATGCCCTAAATCCTATCGACGTTAAAGAAATTCAAACAAAATATGGATCAGGAAAAGTCGGTAAGTTGAGTGATGGAACAACAGTTGTTGCTCGTCCAGGTAGTACAACAGGAGGAGCGACTCTTGAAATAAGGGTGTCCAATAGGAAAGTGTACAAAATTCGATATTAGGAGAGATAAAAGATATGGAAAAATGGAAAGAAGTATTTGGTGGTATAATTCCAAAAGCAGTTTACCAAGTGCAACTAATAAATGGTGAGAAACAAGGACTAACTATAAAACTGTCAAGTAGTCAAACATGCGTAATGATTAATTTCGGTATGGTTCAAGCAGTACGTATGCTAGATGAAGGAATTGTGCAAAGTAACCTTTATTCTGAAAATGAAATACGGAAATATAAGGATAATGATTTTCGGAATATAATTTATGAAGTACAAGATGGTGAATTTTCAGAACAAATAAATCAAATTTCTGATGGTTATGGAGAGGCTTTAAATTTAAAACATTATGTAGTGATTACTCAGAATTACAATATTGATATTGTAACCGAATGGGAACCAACAATAGAAATTTCAAAGATGTAATAATTCTGGACATTTCTCTTAAATGTTAGATATGGGAGAATTGAATGACCACGCCACTGGGAGATATAGAAATATGCATAGATGGAAAAACAATTAAATATACAGCACAGAACATGGGCGTGATGGATAGGCTTTGTCTCGATGTAGATGGAAGATTTTGTATAAAAGTCGAATTTGTACCGGATGGCGAAAGACATACGATATCATGCATAATAAAAAGTCATATTCCATCTGACAAGGATGGAGTAGAATCTGGAGAACAGCTTGCGTTGAAGTCTTTTTATAAAGGGCACAGCAAGCTGTTCGATTCAGTCTTTATGAGTGGCTGATCGGAAGGAATAAAAGCACAGCGGTCAATATAGGATCCAATTACATATTTTTTAGTTTTTCCTGCAATTCTTCTATTTGTGATTCTATAGTCGCCAAAGAAGGCATCTCAATGGGAGCCGGAGCCGGTGCGCAGAAGATAACCACAGATGTGACCGGAAATGATACAGCAGGAATGGTTGCCGGTATGGTTGCAAGTGGAGTGACAGCAAAGGGGCTGAATGGAATTGAAGCAGAGGCGAACAAGCTGGCGAAAGCCCCAAAAGGGATTGATGGAGTAACCGAGGGAACCGGAAATGTAGCGGAAGATGTTGGGAAGGTTGTTGAGACCAGAGTGGTAGAACAACTGTTATATATGGGTCAGATGATATAGCTAATTATCAATATAATATGATTGAAAATCCAGGACCGTTAGCAGAAATGCCAAATCAACCTGCAAAGAATTTCTATGGTGGCAGATACAATATGGAAGTATTACAGGAAGATAGAATAATGTATTGAGCAGGTAATGCTCAAAATCCGTATGGAAGATGGTTTACGAGTGAGCCAAGCTCTTATATAGATAATGTATATGCGATTAAAATACCAAAGGGTACTACTATTTATACAGGACCAGTCGGACCGCAAGGTGGAGTATATGTGGGAGGATGTAATGTTATGCAAACCTATATAGATGCACCATGGACTTTTGAAGTTGTAGGAAAAACACCGTTACAATAGATTGGAGATAGAAGAATGATAAGAAATGAAGCGCTTTTGCAGTTGCGAGAGGCGTATATAGAGATTGGCAAAATGGTACAAAAATATGGATATGGACAATATAACGGGATATTAAGAATTCTTATGGGACAAGTTAATTGTATTGACTCGGATGAGAGCGATGGTGAAAAAATGAAATATCTGATAGAAAGCTATAGTAAACTGTTTGCTTCGAGAGGCGGGTTAAGCGATTTCATTATTTATGATGCAGATGTTCAATTAAGAAATCAGTTGAATGAGAAATATAATGACGAAGTAAAAAGGGCTTGGAACATTACGAAAGACTATATTTAATAATGTTCCATCGTATTGGATGCAGCCGGAAGCATACAGAATGATTACCAGTATGATGCGTTTGGTCAAAGGATTGCAGGACAGGAAAACATCCCGAATCGTCTAAGGTATAATGCACAGATTGAGGATGACCTGACGGGACTTTACTATCTGCGTGCACGTTATTACAATACGGGTATCGGACGGTTCACGCAGGAAGATGTGATCTATAATGATGGACTGAATCTGTATGCTCACTGTAGCAGTAATCCGGTGATGTATGAGGATCCGAGTGGCTATTCTGCAAATGTAACAGAGTCTGTAGGTGAAGAAAAAAAATGAAATATAGAATAGAAGAATATAAACAAAAATAGAGGAATGGTAAAATGAAGGTTGTAGTAGCAATTGATTCATTTAAAGGAAGCATGACAAGCATGCAGGCCGGGATGGCATGTAAAGAAGGCATATTGGCGGCAATACCGAAAGCGGACGTGGTGGTCAGACCGCTTGCAGATGGCGGTGAGGGAACTGTAACCGCTTTGGTAGAGGGCATGAATGGCACATATGAACATGTTGATGTAACAGGACCGATGGGACAAAAGGTGCACGCGACATATGGAGTACTTGAGGATGATACGGCTGTTATGGAAATGGCAGAAGCGTCGGGAATCACACTTGTTGAAGGTAAACCTGATCCGTGGAAAGCAACCTCATTGGGTGTGGGAGAGATGATATTGGATGCTGTTCACAAGGGCTGTCGGAATTTCATAATCGGAATAGGCGGAAGCGCAACCACTGAGGGTGGCATAGGAATGCTGTCGGCGCTCGGCTATGAGTTTTATGATGAGGATGACAATATTCTTCCACCGGTATTTGGCTCGCTTGCAAGGGTAAAAAAAGATCAAGGCTGACAAGGTTCCTGCAGAATTAAAGCAGTGTCATTTCAAAATAGCATGTGATGTTACTAATCCACTGTGCACAGAGCAGGGCTGCGTATACATTTTTGGAAAGCAAAAGGGCGTACAGGAGCATGAAAAGGCACAGATGGATAAAATGATGAGACAGTATGCAGACTGTGTTGAGGAGTATGCAGGGGAAAAAGATTTAGCGAGACACCGGGAGCAGGCGCTGCGGGAGGTCTTGGCTTTGCGTTTCTTTTTGGACTTGAGAACGTGGAGCTTAAATCCGGCATAGATATAGTGCTAAACGCAATACAGCTTGACAAGGAACTGAAAAATGCCGATATCGTAGTGACCGGAGAGGGCAGGCTTGATGGACAGAGCGCCATGGGAAAGGTGCCTGTCGGAGTGGCAAAAGCAGGCAGAAAAAACGGCTGTAAAGTAATCGCACTAGCAGGGAGTGTCACTGACGATGCAGTGGCATGTAATAAAGAAGGCATAGATGCGTTTTTCCCTATTATAAGAGGGGCAACAACGCTTAATGAGGCTATGGATATCAAAAATGCTCAAAAAAAAAAATATGAAAAACACTGCAGAACAAGTTTTCAGGCTTATTGACATCAGCTCGCTTATGGAATAATATATGTTAGTAAAATTGTGCGTGGTGCAGGGGCCGGATGAGATATAAAAGCCCCCGTATATCATAGAATATTTAAATAAAAAAGGAGAAAAGCAATGGCTAAGGAGAAAAAAATTAGTAGAGGCCATCACTTCCATGGAGGAAGATTTCACACAATGGTATACAGACGTTGTGAAGAAAGCAGAGTTGATGGATTATTCATCTGTAAAGGGATGTATGATCTTTAAGCCCAATGGTTATGCCATCTGGGAGAATATACAGAAAAATCTCGATGCAATGTTTAAAGAGACAGGTGTAGAGAATGTATACATGCCGCTTTTTATTCCGGAGAGTCTGCTCGAAAAAGAAAAGGATCACGTGGAGGGATTTGCACCGGAGGTTGCATGGGTCACACAGGGCGGACTTGAGACACTTCAGGAGAGACTTGCAGGAAGACCTACATCAGAGACACTTTTCTGCGAGCTTTTCAGCAAAACAGTACAGTCACACAGAGACCTTCCAAAGGTATATAACCAGTGGTGCTCAGTAGTGCGCTGGGAGAAGACAACACGTCCATTCCTCCGCTCATCAGAGTTCTTATGGCAGGAGGGACATACTGTTCATGCAACAGCCGAGGAGGCAGAGGCACGTACAGTACAGATGTTAAACATCTATGCGGATTTCTGTGAGAAGTACCTTGCAATCCCTATGGTAAAGGGAAGAAAGACAGACAAGGAGAAGTTCGCCGGAGCAGAGGCTACATATACAATAGAGGCTCTCATGCATGACGGAAAAGCACTCCAGTCAGGAACCTCACACAACTTTGGTGACGGCTTCCCTAAGGCCTTCGGCATCCAGTACACAGACAAGGACAATAAATTACAGTACTGTCATGAGACATCATGGGGCGTTTCAACACGTCTTATCGGAGCTATTATCATGGTTCACGGAGATGACTCAGGACTCGTGCTTCCACCAAAGATTGCACCAACACAGGTTATGGTCATTCCAATCCAGCAGCAGAAGGACGGCGTCCTTGACAAGGCATATGACCTAAAGGACAAGCTCTCAAAGGATTTCCGCGTGAAAATCGATGCAACCGACAAGACACCTGGCTGGAAGTTCGCAGCACAGGAGGTTCAGGGAATCTCAACACGTATCGAGATTGGACCAAAGGATATCGAGAAAAACCAGTGCGTTATCGTCCGCCGAGACACAAGAGAGAAAATCGTTGTCTCACTCGATGAGGTAAATGAGAAGCTCGCAGAGGTACTTGAGACAATGCAGAATGACATGCTCGAGAAGGCAAAGGCATTCCTTGCAAGCCATATAAACGATGCACACGACTACAATGAGTTCAAGGCAATCGCAGAGACAAAGCCGGGCTTTATCCGTGCTATGTGGTGTGGAGACGAGGCCTGCGAGAACAAAATCAAAGAGGACACAACAGTTACAAGCCGTTGTATGCCGTTTGGTGACCAGGAGCAGATTTCCGACGTATGCGTATGCTGTGGAAAGCCGGCGCATAAGCTCGTATACTGGGGCAAGGCATATTAAAAGGAGAATCCAACGATGCGCATAGATTTACCGCAGAATGTCAACTTCATAATAGACACGCTCTACGAGCATGGCTTTGAGGCATATGCGGTAGGTGGATGCGTGCGTGACAGTCTCCTTGGCAGGACACCGCAGGACTGGGATATCACCACATCTGCAAAGCCTGCGCAGGTCAAAGCGATATTTGACCATACGATAGACACAGGTATCCAGCATGGCACAGTCACGGTCATGCTGGAGCATGTGGGCTATGAGGTTACCACCTACAGGATAGACGGAGAGTACGAGGATGCACGCCATCCAAAGGAGGTTACCTTTACCTCCAATCTGAAGCTTGATCTGGAGAGACGCGACTTCACAATCAATGCTATGGCGTATAATCACAGGGCAGGGCTTGTCGATGAATTTGACGGCATAGGAGATTTAAAAGCACATGTGATCAGATGTGTGGGCTGTGCGCACGACAGGTTCAGTGAGGATGCACTCAGGATGTTTCGTGCGGTGCGATTTGCAGCCCAGCTTGGCTTTGATATAGAGGCACAGACTAAAGCAGCCATAAAAGAACTTGCCCCTGCCTTGTCAAAGGTCAGCGCAGAGCGAATCCAGGTGGAGCTTGTGAAGCTTCTGACATCAGACCATCCGCAGATGATGAGAGATCTGTATGAGCTTGGACTCACAGCGGTATTCATGCCGGAGTTTGATGTGATGATGCAGACACCTCAGCACAATAAGCACCATATGTACAGTGTCGGCGAGCATACACTTCATACCTTAGAGCATGTGCGAGCGGACAAAATCCTAAGGCTTACCATGCTGCTTCATGATGTGGCAAAGCCTGTGTGCATTACGACAGACGAGGAAGGCCAGAATCATTTCAAGAAGCATCCGGTTGTGGGAGCTGATATGACAAGAAAGATACTCAGGCGCCTTAAGTTTGATAACAGGACTACAGATTGTTGCTGTAAGCTCGTAAAGAGCATGATGACCGTCCGGCCATCACGGAGCGCAATGTAAGGCGTGCCATGAGCCGCATAGGAACAGAGCTTTTTCCGCTGTTGTTTGAGGTGAAAAGAGCCGATACACTCGGACAGAGCATGTATAAGCGCGCAGAAAAGCTTGAATACATCGCAGAATATGAGCGCGTATACAGGAAAATCCTCGCAGACCACCAGTGTGTATCCAAAAAGGAAATGAAAATAAATGGCAGCGACCTGATTAAAATGGGGGTAGAGCCGGGACCGAAGCTTGGCGATATCCTGGACAGGCTTTATGAGCAGGTGCTTGATGACCCATCGCTCAATGAAGCACAAAAACTTAAAGAGCTTGCGAATAAAATAATAACCTCTCTCATATGATTAAAAAGCATCTGAATAGTTATGATGCATTAATCATATGAGGGGGGATTTTTTTGTATAATCAGCCGGAAGTGGCTTTGGAAAAATATGAGCTTACAGTAAGCAGGATAATAAAGGGCAGAGGAGCATATATATGTGATACAGGCATCGGGCAGAAGCTGCTCGTGCCGTACAGAGGGCATGAGCAAAGGGCATGCACCCTGCGGGATACGTTGGCATTTATCCAGAGAAACGGTATGGATGTGGAGCAGATATCACAGACAAAGGAGCAGTGTATCATATCGCGAGATAACTGTGAGGACGCATACATATTGAAGGATTACAGAGCAGGCAGAGAGTGCAGCACGGACAGCATAGATGATATGCGTGGCGACAGCAGGGCATTAGCGCAGCTACACAATATATTGGAAAAGTATCCTCTGCCTTCGGATATTGAGGTAGAAAGCCTGCACGAAAAAGCTCAGCGAAAATGTGCGCAGATAGTAAAGCTTAAAAACTACATACTGCGTCGCAGCAAGACAAATGCTTTTGAGCATCTGTTTTATGAATGCTATGAGAGATTCTTAGAGCAGGGGCAGAAATCGGCGGAAATATTGTGTGAGCTGGAAAATAGTAAAACATCGGTTCCGATATACTGTCACGGAGCCTTCAACCAGCACAATGTCGTGTATACACAGTCCGGAAGATGGCTCCCTGTCAATTTCGAGACCATGCATCCGGGATATCCGGAAACTGATCTTGCGGAGTACATGCGCAAGATGCTCGAAAAAAATCACTGGGATACAGCGGTTGCAGATGCAATTCTTGACAGCTATTGCAGCGTAAGAAGTCTTGATGATACCTCAATGAGGCTGCTTCAAGCACTGCTTTTGTTTCCTGAAAAATTTTGTAAGCTCTGCAATCACTATAGCAACTCGCGCAAGTCATGGGTATGCGACCGTGATGTGGATAAGCTTGCACAGCTCATACAGCTAAGCGGGGAGCGCGAGGAGTATTTGCATGCCCTGCATGCCATAGTGTAAGCAGTAATGCATATATATAGTGAATTTAATTGAAAAGTAAATGACTATACGATATATTATTATTGTAGAAAAACGTTTAAAGCCAGCTATTAAAGGAAATACAGATGAAGAAATTTAAAAGATTATTTTGCATAGTATGCATGCTTGTGCTGTCACTTGCAGCATGTGGAAAACAGGACACGGATGATGGTGTAAAAAATTCTATAACAGCATGAATGATACGACGGAGGCCGTGGGAGAAAGCACGCAGTCCGGTTTGAAAGCTGCTGCGGAGGAAAACGGAAAGTCCGTTAAGAAAAGTTCAGATATTCTCATAGTATCGGACATAAACAGTGCCAATGAGACGATCAGGGTATACAATTACTCGACAGGAGTACAGTATCAGTATTACTATGGGCTGACCACCGGCTTTTTCGACAAATATGGCAATCACATGTCAGTTTCAGACATACATCAGGGTGATGTGGTTGACATATCAGGGGCGGATTCAGACGGCAAGGCAAAGCGTATACAAAAATCCGATAAGGTGTGGACAAACGACGCAGTGACCAATTTTTCTGTGGATAAGAATAAGAGCGTGCTTGAAATTGGAAATAGCAGCTACAGGCTGGGTGAGCGCACCATGATATTTTCAGGCTCGGATGTCATAGATACTGACAGCCTCACGGCGCAGGATAAGCTGGCTGTTGTCGGGATTGACAAGGATATAGTGTCAATTTCTGTCACGACAGGGCACGGCACACTGCAGCTTAGCAATACATCGCTGTTTGAGGGCAGCTTTTTGCAGCTCGGAGACAGGATATTTGCAGAAATCACTAAGGATATGTCGCTTGATGTGCCGGAGGGCAGCTATACGCTCGCTGTGGCCAACAACGGCTGGGGAGGCAGCACGGATATTGAGATAAAAAGAGGCGAGACTACAAAGGTAAATTTAAATGATTTAAAGGGTGAGGGTCCTAAAAAGAGCAGCATCCTTTTCGAGGTTGACGTGCAGGGAGCAAAAATATATGTCGATGGCAGTGAAATCGACTATACGAGCCCGGTTGAGATAACATACGGAAAACACACGCTTAAGGTAACAGCCGATGGCTATGACACCTGGACGAGGACGCTTTACGTGAACTCAAAGGAGGCCACCATACAGATTACGATAAATGACGATACGGACAGCTCTGCAAACGATTCATCAGGTACCAAAACTAACAGCACTGGCAGTTCACAAGCCACCGCACAGACACCTTCCGAGACAGCCTCAGAGAGGGCTGATGAGAAGGACAATCAAAGTACATCTCAGGGCAGCACCACCGGCAGCTCGCAGAGTACAAATTCATCACGGGGAACCAACAATAAATCCTCTGACAGTTCCAAAAATAGTCTGACAAATAAGGACATATCCGATTATCTTTCAACATTAACCTCTTTATTAAGTTCAAAGTAAGGTTTTAAGAATGGTAAAAGTACATAAAAGCCTAGGAAATAGCGCATTTTCCTTGACAAACCCCATAAAAACAAGTATATATATTCTTGTAGGTAATTTGGGAATACAGCTCGAATTATATAAATTATGAAAATCCAGAGGAGGAATTTTATCATGAACAAAGCAGATTTAGTTGCAGCTATGGCAGAGAAGGCCGGAGTATCAAAGAAGGATGCAGAGGCATCTTTAAAGGCATTCACAGATGTTGTTGCAGAGGAGTTAAAGAAAGGTGAGAAGATCCAGTTAGTTGGATTCGGTACTTTCGAGGTATCTGAGAGAGCAGCAAGAACAGGAAGAAATCCACAGACTGGCGCTGAGATGACAATTGCAGCATCTAAGGCTCCTAAGTTCAAGGCTGGAAAGGCTTTAAAAGATTCTCTTAACTAATAAGTTAGACTATCACGGAGTAGAAGAATGGGTGAAGCCTTTAAGGCTCCGCCCATTTTTGGCTATATCCACTAAAATCAGGGTAATGGTTATGAATTGATTTATTATAGGTAAGACACAGAGGTAACAATGAGATTAGACAAATTTTTGAAGGTATCGCGTCTGATAAAGAGACGTACAGTGGCAAATGAGGCATGTGACGCAGGCCGTGTCACAGTAAACGGCAGACCGGCAAAGGCATCTGTAAATGTCAAGGTCGGAGACATAATAGAGATAGCATTTGGACAAAAGACAGTCAAGGTTAAGGTGTTAAATCTCCTTGACACAACAAAGAAGGAAGAAGCAAAAGATCTTTTTTTTGAGTATATATAGGTTATATTTTCATGAATCCCGGCATATATTTACATATGCGATTCCACAGATGGCATGTATATGTGCGGCTGTCTATGGAGCATATTAAAAATTATGTGAGGGACAGGAAATGGAAGAAATATCAGGCACAAAGAGTCATAAGCTTATCTTGAATAATCGCAGAACAGGCAGCTTTACAGGCGTTTTGGATGTGCTCTCCTTTGATGTGGGAGAGATACTTTTGGAGACGGAGCTAGGCATGCTTGACCTAAAGGGCAAGGATCTTCACGTAAACAGGCTAAACCTTGAGAAGGGAGAAGCCGATATAGAAGGTGAGATAGACATGATTACGTATTCGAAGGTACCGGAGGTGACCGGAAAGAAAGATAAAATGTTTGGCAGGATATTCAGATAAGCACCTAAGGAGGAATAATGAGTAAACGTCGTGCAAAGAGAAGGGGCGGAACTTTAAGTGTTTCCATCATAGTTATAGCATTTCTTGTGGTTATGGTAGTCCAGGTTGTGCAGCTAAAGCAGAAGGAATCTACATATGCCGCACAAAAAGCGGAGCTTGAGAAGCAGTATACTAAAGAATCGGAGCGTGCTGATGAGATAGAAAGCATGCAGCAGTATATGCAGAGTGACCAGTACATAGAGGATATAGCAAAGAGCAAGCTGGGGCTTGCGTATGACAATGAAATAATCTTCAAGGAAAAGGACAAATAATTTTTGAAGATATAGTTGCGCTTTTTCGTCAAAACCTTCATTTTTGACCACATATAATCGTTGAAAAAGATGGAGGCAAAAAGATGAGGATTGCAAATTTAAAAAAGGCTGTGTTGGGGCTTATGGCATTTGCATCCACACTGGTGTGTGTGATGGATTGTTATCCGCTGATACCTGCAGTGTATGGAGTTTATTGTCTGAGCAGTGGGCATACGATTATTTTTTACATAGGATTAATTATTGGAATGGGATACTTTATATCGATACCGTCGATATGTAAGTATCTCTTTATTATTGCGGTGATTTACTTTGGGGAAAGGCTATTTGTGAGAAAAAGCAGTAAAAACGGATGTCTGACAACCGCCGTTGTGGCAGCTTGTGCCACGGCGGTGATGAATCTGTCGGTAACATTTCTGGGAAGGCCGGATACGGATGAGATAGTGTTGTCGGTAGCAGAGAGCCTTGTTGTGTTTTCGATGGCCTTTGCGCTTTGCAGAGCATGCGAATATTTAAGGGCTCTTGAGCACAATGAAAACCCGGTCATAGCAGGACTCCTGCCCGACAGGGAGGAGGCATTTGCCACAGCAGTTTCAGGACTTTCAGGCATTATTTCGACTGCAAATGTCATGGCTGTAAAATGTACGGCAGATGAAATCCCTGATGAGAGTGAGAAAATACAGCTTGAGGTGACAGGGAGACTTTGTGCATGCTGTGAGGGTTGCAGTGTGTGCTGGACAAGCGGGACTTCGATTTCCGACAGTATAAAAATGCTTGCTGATGCAGTGCGCAAACGTATGAAAACAGAGGAAATTGTGCAAAACAGATATGTGGATGGCTGCCCGCACTATACGCGCATGGTGGAAGCCGCCACAGAGGCATTTGCCCGTATTGAGCTAAATGAAGCCTGGTACAGGCGTCTCACGGAAAACAGACGCGTCATAGCCACACAGCTTGACGCTATGGCAGAGCTCATGGAGGGCTGGTGCAGGGCTGAAAAATGTATTGATAAAAAAAAGAAGGCTGCGTCTTTCAAGAGTTTATGTATATACAAAAAGAGGCTGGTATACAGGTGGAAAATGCCCATATTTATGAGAACGCAAGGCAGCAGGTATGTATAAAGGCAGATGTCTGCACCAAGATAGATGGTGGGATTGAAATTTCAAAATATGTGCAGGCGGTTTCACGCGCCATGGGAGTGAAGCTCAGGCAGGCACATGGGACAGTTTCAATAATATCCGATGAGAGGACATCTATTGTGCTTTACGAGGAGAATCAGTTCTATGCACTTTCGGGGGTGGCGACCAAAAAAGAAGACCGGCTCTCAGGCAAATGGCGACAGCTGCAGCATGTTTCAGCTGGATGATGGCATGTATCATGTATGTGTATCCGATGGCATGGGCTCGGGCAAGCAGGCGCAGGCCGAGAGCACGCTGGTGGTGGATTTGCTTGAAAAGCTTTTGGAGGCCGGCTTTAGCAGGGAAAGTGCCCTAAAGCTGATGAACTCTGCCATGGTCATATCGGCGGGTGAGGAGTCCTATTCCACGGTTGATTTTGCCACAATAGATATGTACACAGGTGAGCTTGAGCTTACCAAAACAGGCGCTGCACCGTCATTTATCAAATCGGGGAAACAAGTAAGTGTTATAGAAAATGAATCACTCCCGGCGGGGTCGATGTCTGGCAGGAGAGCAAACATTCAAAAAAATACACTTCAAAGTGGCGATTTCCTTGTCATGGTGACGGATGGTGTGCTAGAATATCTGCATGTAAAGGACAGACAGGGGAAGCTTATGGATATCATCGCAGGCGTCAAAAGCGACAATGCAGGCGTTATGGCACAGGAAATTCTGGACAGGGTGCTGCTTGACACAGGTGGATACGCCATGGATGATATGACGGTAGTTGCAATAGGAATCTGGGAAAAATAATGATTAGACGGACAAAAGAATATATTCTGGAAAACAAAATGATAAAAAATCATAGCACGGTGCTTGTTGCGTTGTCGGGTGGTGCGGATTCGGTCTGCCTTCTGCTGCTGTTAAATGAGATAAAAAGACAGTGCGCAGATGAGCTTGATTTTGCGTTGGAGGCAGTACATGTGGAGCACGGCATCAGAGGAGCCGAGAGCAGGGAGGATGCGAGGTTTGCGTCAGATCTCTGCGAGAGGCTTAACATACCGTGTCATGTGCATTCCGTGGATGTACCGCAATATGCAAAAAGTCATGGACTCGGACTGGAGGAGGCCGCCAGGATATTGCGTTATGAAGCGTTTGAAAAGGAAGTCGCCAGGATATTGCGCTATGAGGGGTTTGAAGAGGAGGCTGGCAGATATCCTTGCGAAACTGCCGATGCATCAGACCAAAAGCAGGGTAACAGCAGGCAGGCAGTCGTTGCAGTTGCGCACCATATGGAGGACAACGCGGAGACAGTTCTTTTTCAGATGCTTCGCGGAAGCGGAGCGAAAGGACTCGCCGGCATGCATCCGGTTTCCGTGAAGAACGGTGTCACCTATATCAGGCCGCTTTTATCAGCAACACGCGCACAGATAGAGGAATATCTGAAGGAAAACGGACAGGCTTTTGTCACCGATGCCACAAACGCTGACACAGCATACTCCAGAAACAAGCTGCGCCATGATGTGTTTCCTTTGCTTTTGCAGATTAATGACAGGGCGATAGAGCATATCAATGAGAGCGCAGGACAGCTTGCGGTGATGAATGATTTTTACGAGCAGCAGCTAAAAGAGGCGTGTGACAGCATGGTTTCAAAAAAAAAAGAAGGCAGGGTGATACTTGAAATTAGTCGCTTTGAGAGTCTGCATCCGGCATTAAAAAGCGGAGTGGCGCGCGAGTGTATACATCTGGCATCAGGGCGGCTCAAGGACATCACGAGCACACATATCAGTGCACTTGTGAAGCTTGCAGGGCAGCAGTCGGGCAGAAAAATCAATCTGCCATATGGAATTATTGCGGAAAAATCATTTGGCGATGTGATACTCTTCGCCGAAAGGTGTGACGATGAAAAAGAAGAAATTCACATTACGCAAAAAAAAAAGAGCTTGAGGCACTGAGTGCCACTTGGGAGCGCAAAAAAACATAAAGCTTTCGGCAGATGGCTCATATGTCACACTTTGTATAAAAGATTTTAATGGTAAAATGGACGAAATTCCCAAAAAACCATATACGAAATGGTTTGATTATGATAAGATGAAGAAAGGCTTTGAAATAAGAACAAGAAAAGCCGGTGACTATATAATTGTGGATGACAAGGGCCATCATAAGAAGCTGAAGCAGGTATTTACAGGTGATAAAATTCCTGCACAGCAGAGAGCGGGGCTGTGGCTTATAGCCCATGAATCACTGGTGCATGCCATTATCGGATAGATCCGGCTGCAGCGCACTTGTCACACTACAGACAGGAAAAGTACTTAAGATCACATTTTACGGAGGAAAACAAAATGGATTTTTCAAAAAAATATGATATTTCGGTTTACCTGACAGAGGAGCAGCTCAATAAGCGTATTGCAGAGATTGGAGCGCAAATCACAGAAAAATACAGGGGACAGTCAGTATATCTCATTTGCATACTCAAGGGCTCAATATTCTTTACCACTGAGCTTGCAAAGAGAATTGATTTGCCTATGACTATGGATTTCATGTCGGTATCCAGCTATGGCTCAGGCACAGAGTCATCAGGCGATGTCAAGATTAAAAAGGACCTTGAGCATTCTATCGAGGGAGAGAATGTCATCATCATAGAAGATATCATTGATTCGGGAAATACTCTTAGCAGGCTTTCAAAGCTCCTTGCCAAAAGAAACCCGAAGAGTCTCACAATCTGTACACTTTTGGACAAGCCTGAGCGCCGTGTGGTTGATGATGTAAATGTAGACTACGTGGGCTTTGTGATTCCTGATAAGTTTGTGGTAGGCTATGGCCTTGACTATGATCAGAGGTTCAGAAATCTGCCTTACATCGGCTTCGTCGAGGGCGAAATAAAATAAAAAGGAGAAGTAAATTGAATAAACAAAAAGCGGTATGCGCGGAATAGGCGTATACATTATCATTGTATTTGCAGTAATCTGCATCTGGTACTGGCTGAGCGCCGGGGCTACATCAAACTCTTACACACAGAGTCAGTTCGAGAAGGATCTTGACAAGAATCAGGTGAAGAGCGTAAAGGTAGTGCAAAACAGGGAGATACCGACAGGAAGTCTGGAGGTGAAGTTCAAGGATGACACATCAAAGGTGCTTTATGTATCAGATGTAAACAATATCGAAAAGACCATGACAAAAGCAGGGTACACCGACTATACAGTTGCGGATGTTCCGGCTGAGAGCTGGATTATGACACTGCTTCCGTATCTTTTGGTATTCGGAGCCATGTTCATACTCTTTGCAGTGATGAACAACAACGCAGCAGCACAGGGCGGCGGTGGCAAGATGATGAACTTCGGCAAGAACCGTGCGAAGCTCACTACACAGGAGGAGAACCATATCAAGTTTTCCGATGTAGCAGGCCTAAAGGAGGAAAAGGAGGAGATTGCAGAGATAGTTGATTTCCTTCGTGATCCGGGAAAATACACCAGACTTGGAGCAAGAATCCCAAAGGGTGTCCTTCTTGTAGGACCTCCGGGAACAGGTAAGACTCTCCTTGCCAAGGCAGTAGCCGGAGAGGCAGGGGTACCGTTTTTCACCATTTCAGGATCTGATTTCGTGGAGATGTTCGTCGGAGTCGGAGCCTCACGAGTGAGAGATTTGTTTGAGGATGCCAAGAAAAATGCGCCTTGTATCGTATTTATCGATGAGATTGATGCAGTAGCCAGACGCCGTGGCACAGGAATGGGCGGCGGACACGACGAGCGTGAGCAGACATTGAACCATGCTTGTCGAGATGGATGGCTTTGGTGTCAATGAGGGCATTATCGTCATGGCAGCCACAAACCGTGTGGATATACTTGACCCTGCTATCATGCGTCCGGGACGTTTCGACAGAAAGGTTGTAGTAGGCAGACCGGATGTGGGCGGCAGAGAAGAAATTTTAGGTGTCCATGCCAAGAAAAAACCTCTTGCAGAGGATGTAGACTTAAAGCAGATTGCACAGACTACCGCAGGCTTCACAGGTGCAGACCTTGAGAATCTGATGAATGAGGCAGCAATCCGTGCAGCGGGCGAAAACAGAGAATATATCACACAGGATGATATCAGAAAATCCTTCGTCAAGGTTGGTATCGGAGCTGAGAAGAAGAGCCGTATCATCTCTGACAAGGAAAAGCGCATCACAGCCTACCACGAGGCAGGACATGCAATCCTTTTCCATCTGCTTCCGGATGTGGGACCTGTATACACAGTTTCAATCATCCCTACAGGAGCAGGCGCAGCAGGCTACACCATGCCTCTGCCTGAGAAGGATGAGATGTTCAACACAAAGGGACGTATGCTTCAGGAAATCGTAGTAGACTTAGGCGGTCGTGTCGCAGAGGAGCTTGTGTTTGACGATATCACTACAGGTGCATCACAGGACATCAAGCAGGCTACAAAGCTTGCGCGCGAGATGGTTACCAAATACGGTATGTCAGACAACATCGGCCTTATCTGCTATGCCGATGATGAGGAGGAGGTCTTCATCGGACGAGACCTCGCCCATGCAAAGAACTACAGCGAGGGCATAGCATCGGCAATCGATGTCGAGGTAAAGCGTATCATCGACGAGTCGTACGACAAGGCAAAGAGCATGATAGCAGAGTACCGCGATGTGCTTGACAGATGTGCAGCACTTCTTCTTGAGAAGGAGAAAATCACAAGAGATGAGTTTGAAGCACTGTTTGATGAGGACAGCAAAACAGCAGTTAGACATAATATTTAAAAAACAGCTATGCTTTTGTGCAGAATCACTATATGAAAAATATTGAATATAACTAAAGTGCTATACAAATTGCATAAAAACAAACTATGATTTTTATGCAATTTGTGAACACTTATCGTCGCAATCATGATACTATAATAACCGTAAAAACCCCCCATACATTATATAGTTTTTGCTATACCCCATAGTAAAAATACCTTCTCCTAAAAGGCAGCCGATCGTAGGCTGTCTTTTTTAATTTCTATATTATAGCTACAAAGTAAGGGATTGTGTGCCCGGGATGGTGCTTTGGTGGTGGATTGATGCCCTTACTGGAGCGCATAGCGAAGTTGCTTAGAGTCTGTCAGAATTATGCTTAGAGGAGCAGAAATGCCCGGCCATGGACGGCTGGGCAAGGCGTTATGCGCCATGGACGGCGCATAAAAGCCGGTTTCGTCAGTCATAGAAAGATTAAAAGCATAATTCCTACAGACTCTTAGCAGCGTAGCGTAGCGAAAGCGAGGGCATCAATCCCCCACCAAAGTATCGTCCCAGGCGCGCAATCCCCGTATTAAAGAAAATAATTTGGTTACGATAAAATATGCTTGCATAATCACATATGTTGTGATAAACTATGCAAGTATCGTAATTGAATACATGGGCAGATTCCCGAGTGGCCAAAGGGGACAGACTGTAAATCTGCTGCAACTTGCTTCGATGGTTCGAATCCATCTCTGCCCATTAAAAAACCTCAAGTCGTATGACTTGAGGTTTTTGTGTTATTCTGAAATTATCATTTAATCGGCCTGTGCCCCGGTGGCGGTAAGCACAGACTCCCATGCCATCGTATCAGGCCAGTCCTTTGTATCAAAGCCATCGCGGATACATCTGCTGTAGTAGTCCAGCTTGTTTCGTATCGGCGAATCATCTGTGAATCTTGCATCATCATAGATGCCATTAATATAATCATCTATCGCGGTTCCGAATATTTCAGAGCGATCCTCTGTTGCAAAGGTCATGCCGTAGGAATCAATGAAATACCCGGATATGTGGTTCGATGGATCATCCGGATTGTAGTTTGCGTAGCTATCATCATAAGAGAAGCTGTCAGGGTTAAAGCTGTTCCATTTCCCCTCAGAAAACTCGCTCTTTTCATCGTAGGTGTGTATGAATGTAAGCCTCTGGTCAATCAGATGGGAAATCTCATGGCCTACAGTGTAGCTGAAATCCCAGCTGTAGTTGCAGTTTAGAACCATCACATTGTGGTTGTTTATTATATTTACGAAGCCGCTTGGCTCATTTATCATATCTGAGTGGCCTGATGAAATATCACCGCACAGATAGATTCGCATGCCTCTTATATCGCCATAACACAGCTGTGTGAAAAAGTCATCAGGGAAACAGTCAAGTATTTCCTCAAGCGAATCCAGAGCAATCGACAGCTTATCCTTGTTCTTGAATTGATGGATATCGTAGTAATCAATTCTCTTTGGCACCTCAGGCCCGAAATATATGGAAAAGCCGTATTTCTGTTCAAGGGCTGTGATACGTGCATTTATGTCGGATAAATCACCCCAGTCATATGACGCGGTGTCAGGTATCAGAGTGACCTCGTCGCCGTATGTATTGTAGTCGGAATCCTTCCCGGCCTCTTCCATAGCTTCCTGATTTTCATCGGTACTGTCAGCGGGGGCTATGGCAGAATATGGGGATACATATGAGCCATCATCGCGTAAGGCCTGTAGCAGTGTATCACAGTCATTGTATGACGTGATTTCGGCTTTGCTGTCATTCTTGCCCTTGTCGAGTGACCAGATGAGAATTTCCGGGTTGCACTGCGCTGTGTACAAAAGCATCATAACACAGTTTGCATCAGGCAGATATACCGAGTTGGCAGAACAGTAGGTCTTGGTATCGGCTGCCGCAGAGTCGGATGAGCTGTCGGACATTTTGCCTGTGTTTCGAGTCGCCAGATTGTATGAAAAGGATGAACTGACACCGGTGGCGGGTGAATATTTATAGTAACTGATGATGTTGTCGAGGATAAATCCTGGCATCGTATGAGCATGTCACCATCCTCTGCCAAAGTTACATCCACCACATCCGGCAGTGAAAAAAGCTGTTTTCTCCATCGGATGAATGATAGTTCCAAATATTGTTGGCCGTATCTGCCTCGATTACAAAGCCCTTTGAGTCGACACATGACATGGAAAAACTTTGTCCTTCGTAGGTTGAAAGCACTGTGTTATCGTCAAGCCTTATATCAGAGACTGCATATTTGTAGGTATCGGGTGTGACACCTGACACGAGAGCATATTTTCCGTCAGCGGAGGTGGCAATCTGTGAGACATCATAATAATTGCCGGGATTCGGCACATCGCCATCATCAGAATCTGATGTATCGCAATTGCCATCATAGTCCTCAGGATTATATTTGCAGGTTTTTATCTCCTTTAAATCCTTATCATAGATTGTTTCCCTGCCGGCATCGGAATTAATGAGCCAGAGTCGGTCACCTTTTATCATGTAGTCATCACAGTCGGTTTTGTCGTGAGTGAGGCTTGCCGTGATTTCATTGGACCAGGGATTATATACATCAAATGAATACTGAACAGATTGATCATCGGTCTCTATGATGGAATTATTGTAGCTGCCCTGTCCTACCATAAGGATGTTATCACCAAACTGTCTTGTATCATTGTACGGCTGCCCCTCAAAGGCGACATTGTGCAGGATAGACAGGTTGCTGCTGCCTTTAACACTTGTGGCATCCTCCCAAAACGCAGGTGATTTGTGCAGAATAGCCTGCTTTTGTGCGGGACTCTTGAATAGATAAGAGACATCCGAAAAAGAACAGGCTGTCATGGAGATTGCACTGAAAAATACCAGCGAATATGTAATTAAAGTGGTTACATGTTTGCGTTTGAACAATTTTGACTCCTTTGGAAGGTGGTGTATATGCAGGCTATTCCTCAGCAGCATGTGCGGTGGAAACTCGTGCAGTAGATTCTCTTTCAATCAGCATCGGACGTAGCTGTGTGCGGCTGATTGGAATATGGTGAATGAGCGAATTCAATATAATATATGCACAGCGGCCCAGATCATTACGCTCCTGTCTGACAGTGGTAAGAGGAGGGGTAAGGGCTGCGGCAAACTTGACATCGTCAAAGCCTACCACACTTATATCATTTGGCACATTGAAGCCGTGCAACTGGCACTCTAAGATAACACCCTTTGCTATAGTGTCGCTTCCGCAGAGGATAGCGGTGGCACCTGCTGCAATAAAATTTGAAACGTAATACTGTGCGGTTTCAGGAATATAGTAGCCGTGTCCCATGAGCTCCGGGTAGATTTCAAGACCGGCATCGCGCATAGAGTTTTCAAAGGCTTCCTGACGCTGATCCGAAACCAGGGAAAAAAAAGAGAACCATTGATAAAGGCAATCTTTTTTTTTATGGCCCAGATTGTGCAGATGCTTTACAGCCATGTCAATGCCCTCGTAGCTGTCGGTGCCTACATAGGCTACATTGGGATTGTTTTCTATATAGTTATCAAACAAAACTGTAGGCATTGTAGTATTTTTGAGCTGCTGCATCCATTCATCGTGAAGAGCAAAACCTACCAGAAATGCGCCACAATAGCCATTCTTTAATATATATGTATCATATTTTTCTTCTGCCTGAAGCTGAGGTGTGACAGGGATGATGTCCACGTCCCATTTGTGCTTAAAAGCATTCTGTTTGAAGCCAAGCACTACATCATATCCGAACTCATCGATAGACTCGTAGTTCATATTTTCAATAAACAGAGCCAGCTTGCGGTTTTCTACCTTTCTGGAGCGCTTTGTGCTGTAGCCCATTTCGACAGCAGTGTCTAAAACTGTCTGACGAAGCTCCTCACTTATATCGCTGGCACCATTTAATCCCTTTGAAACAGTGCTGATTGATACGCCCAGCCGGGCGGCAATATCCTTAATAGTAGCCATAGTATTTATCCTTTCTTATGTGATAATTAAATTATACATTTACTATCAGAAATAGCAATATTTTCTGTAATAAATTTTTCGAAAAATATCTTTGAAACTGTGGTAATAACTACCAAAAAATGAATGTAAATTACGTGAAAAATGGCAAAAATGAGTTTAAAACCACTAAAAAGATTGACAAATCTGACAATAGGAAATAAAATAATCTCAGATACGAAAAAAAATAGAAAATTTTAGGAAAGAGGAATGGTAATTTGGAGGCCAAAGAAAATCTCAGAGGCTCCGGAATACTTCTTTCAATCTCGAGTCTGCCGTCACCATATGGTATAGGTACTCTTGGGAGAGAGGCTTACAATTTTGTTGATCTCCTTGGTGATTTGAAACAGAAGTACTGGCAGGTTCTTCCGGTAGGCCCCACCATATTTGGCGATAGTCCATATCAGCCATCATCAGGCTGTGCGGGCAATATCTATTTCATCGATTTAGATAAGCTGGTAGATGAGGGGTTGTTAGAGAAGGAAGAGATCCTGGGGTATAACTGGGGCACAGACGTCAGAAATTGATTATGCAGCATTGCATCAGAACAGATGCAAGATTTTACAAAAAGCGTTTGAAAGATTTGATACAAATGCACAAGAGTTTCAGGATTTTGTAAAAAACAGTCGGAGTGGCTTGAACAATATGCACTATTTAGGACACTGAAAGCCGACAATTTATACAAAAATTGGAGCGAGTGGCCAAGCGAGTATAGAAATCCGCAAGCGGTTGCGCTTGAAAAGTACCACAAAAAAAGAATTATAATACAATTACTTTTTGGAAGTTCTGCCAATATAAATTCTTCGAGCAATGGGAGGATTTGAAAAAATTATGCTAACTCAAAAGGTATCTACATAATAGGTGATGCCTCGTTTTATGTAGGGTATGACAGCGTAGACGTATGGGCAGAGAGACAACTATTTATGATGAGCGCAAACGATACACCGGAGTATGTTGCAGCTGCCGCTCCTGATAAGTATTCAGAGAACGGACAGGTGTGGGGCAATCCTATGTATGACTGGGATGCCATGAAGGAGGACAACTTCTCGTGGTGGAGAAAGCGTATGCGTGTATGCAGAGAGCTTTTTGATATCGTCAGGATTGATCATTTTGCAGGAATTGTGAAAGCATATGCGGTACCGTACGGACAGGATAAGAGCCTATCCGGGAAATGGTTCAAGGGACCGGGACGCAGGCTTGTCAATGCAATTAACGAAGAGCTTGAAGGGGTTAATGTAGTGGCTGATGATTATACGTCAGCGAGCCTTTTGCCGGGAGTGAAAAAGCTCCTTGCGAAGTCGGGCTGGATGGGAACTAAGGTCATGATGTTTGCTTTTGATGGTGATCCGACAAACGAATATCTGCCACACAATTATACCGATTCACATGTAGTTGCATATATTGGCACACATGACAATGAGACAATAGTTGGTTCTTTCGGTGAAAAGACAGATTATGAGCTTGCTTATCTGTATGAGTATCTGAATATTGAAAATAAATCACAGGTTCCAAATGCTCTTATCAGGGAGCTGTACCACAGCACCGCAGAGCTGGCGATAGTCCAGATGCAGGATATATTAGAGCTTGGAAATGAGGCGAGGATGAATTATCCTTCGACAGTCGGACATAACTGGAGATGGCGCATGACAAGTAAGCCACACAGATTGGACAACGAAAAGATAGCCTGGATTAGAAACATTGCGGTGGTTTACCGCAGATAATTAATTTGATATAAGTTGCACGGCAATTTATATATATACTTTTTTACATTTTATATTCAAAAAAGGAGAGGAAGATATGAAGAAGAAAGTATTAGCATCTTTACTTTGCGCTTCTATGGTAGCAACAATGTTTGCTGGATGCGGAAGCAGCAACGGAGGAAATGGAACAGAGAAAGCCGACAAGAAGGCCGGCGGCAAGGAGACCATTACAGTAATGGGACCTTCAGAGGATTTAGATGATGCAAAGGGTGCTTGGCTCAAGACAGAGTGCGAGGCATTTGCTAAAGCAAATCCTGATTTCAACATCGAGTTCAAGTATGTTACATCATCTGAGAGTGATGCAAAGGACGTTGTTACAAAGGATCCTAAGGCAGCAGCTGATGTTTACATGTTTGCAAACGATCAGCTTGAGCCATTAATTAAGGCTAATGCTATTGCTAAGTTAGGTGGAGAGGCAGCAGATTATGTTAAGACATCTAACTCAGAGGCTATGGCAGCAACTGTTACATATGATGGAGACATCTACGCAGTTCCTTATACATCAAATACATGGTTCATGTACTATGACAAGAGAGTCTTCTCAGAAGATGATGTAAAGAGCCTTGATACAATGCTTACAAAGGGTAAGGTTTCATTCCCATTTGATAACGGCTGGTATCTCAATGCATTCTATGCAGCAAACGGATGTACAATCTTTGGAGACGGAACAGACAAGGCTGCCGGATATGATTTCGGTGGAGATAAGGCAGTAGCAGTTACAAACTACATCGTAGATTTATTTGCAAATCCAAACTTCGTAATGGATAACAATGAGGATCGCTTGGTCTTGCAGGACTTAAAGATGGTTCTATCAACGCTTACTTCAATGGTAACTGGAACTATGCCAAAGTTAAAGAGGCACTTGGTGAGGAGAACGTTGGTGTTGCAGCTCTTCCTACAATCAATATTGGTGGAAAAGACTGCCAGTTAAAGGCATTCTTAGGATCTAAGGCTATCGGTGTTAACCCTAACTGCAAGAACCAGGAAGTAGCAGTTAAGCTTGCAGCATTCCTTGGCAGCGAGGACGCACAGCTTGCTCACTTCAAGTTAAGAGCACAGGCTCCTGTAAACAAAGATCTTGCAACAAACGAGGAAATCGCAGCAGATCCTGTAGCAGCAGCTATGGCTAAGGTTTCATCTGATTGTTCAGTAGCACAGCCTATCATTGATATGGCAGGTTACTGGGATGCAGCTACACCATTCGGTGATGCTTTCCAGAACGGTGCAGAAGGCCAGATTACAAAGGACAATGCACTCAGAAGACAGAGGACTTCAATACTCAGCTTAATGATTCTCTTAAATAATTAAGTAGATCAGATTATGATTCCAAGGTTCCGGGTAGCCGGAATCTTGGAATAAATTAGTTTAAAGGATTGGCATATATAATGCATGCCAGGAGGAAAAGTATGATAGGAGCAAACAAAAAGAAAAAAGTTTCGGAATTTGCTACTCCGTATACTGTTGGCAATGCCCTCACAAAAGGCGGAGCTACAGTTAAGCTATCGGCACTCGTAATGGGTCTTGCCAATATGGCTCATAAGCAGATTATAAAGGGTCTGATTTTTCTTGCTATAGAGATTGCATATATAGCATATATGGTTAGCGCTGGTGCTTATTACATTTCCATGCTGCCTTCACTTGGCTGGAGAAAACAGGAAGAGGTATTTAATGAGCAGAAGCAGATTTATGAATATGTTGCAGGCGACCAGTCAGTATTATTACTGTTATATGGCGTCATAACAATTGCCATCACAGTATTATTTATTTACATGTGGTGCGAGAATTTAAAGAGCGGATATAAGGCAGAATGCCTTTCAAAAGCTGGAAAAGAAATCAATTCTTTTGGCAAAGATGTCAAGGATTTATTTGATAAAAACCTACATAAGACACTTATGTTTCTCCCACTTATGGGAATATTTATTTTTACAGTTTTACCATTGCTGTTCATGATTCCAATGGCTTTTTACAAACTATTCAGTAAAGGGTGATCATCTGGTATTGTTCGACTGGACAGGCTTTGCCTCATTCGGACAGGTGCTTGGACTTGGTGGTAAGCTTGGTAAGATATTCTGGAGAGTACTCGGATGGACAATCTGCTGGGCTGTATTTGCAACCTTCCTTTGTAACTTCCTTGGACTCCTTCTTGCTATCGTTATCAATCGTAAAGAGACACATTGCAAGGCTTTCTGGCGTACATGCTTTGTTATCTCAATTGCGGTACCGCAGTTCGTATCACTCCTTGTAATGAGACAGATGTTCCAGCCACAGGGTGCTGTTAATAACCTGCTTTTGGAGTGGGGCTGGATTGATAACCCGCTTCCATTCTGGACCAACACTATGTGGGCGAGAGTTTCTGTTATTCTCATCAACTGCTGGGTAGGTATTCCGTATACCATGCTTCAGGTTACAGGTGTATTACAGAATGTGCCTTCAGAGCTTTATGAGGCTGCCAAGATTGATGGTGCAAACGCAGCACAGATCTTCTTTAAGATCACACTCCCATATATCATGTTTATCATGGGACCATATATCATCACACAGTTTACCGGAAATATCAACAACTTCAACGTTATCTACCTGTTATCAGCAGGAAAGCCTACACCTGTCGGAGACAGTGCAGGAAAGACGGACCTTCTGGTTACATGGTTGTACAAGCTGACTATTGATAATCAGGAGTACAATATCGGTGCCGTTATCGGTATCCTCACATTCATTGTACTTTCTATCGTAGCGCTTGTTACATACAGAAATACAAAATCATACAAGGATGAGGAGGGATTCATGTAATGAGTAGTGTAGCAAAAGCAAAAAGACCTATGTCTGCCGGACGTGCTAAGAAAGTAGCAAAGAATTCCCTTGTTCATATCATTCTTGGAATACTTGCTGTAGTATGGCTGTTCCCAATTTTCTGGATTATTATGACAAGCTTTAGAGCTGAGAGTGGTGCTTATACAAAGTACTTCTTCCCACATGGCCTTACATTTAGCAACTATACAAGGCTGTTCACAGAGACTACACTGTTGAATTTCCCTAGAGCATTTTTTAATACACTGTTTATTTCAGTGTTCTCATGTATCATTTCAACAGTATTTGTACTTTCTGTTGCGTATTGTATGTCACGACTGAGATTTAAGATGCGTAAGCCTTTCATGAATCTGGCTATGATTCTTGGATTGTTCCCAGCCTTCATGTCAATGGTTGCCGTATACTTTATCTTAAAGGCTATCGGATTTACAGAGGGCAGTATGCTTCGAATTCATTGATTCTGATTTACTCAGCAGGAGCAGGAACAGGCTTCTATATCGCAAAGGGATTCTTTGATACTGTGCCTAAGTCTCTTACTGAGGCGGCTATCCTTGACGGATGTACACAGTTCCAGGTATTTTACAAGGTTATCCTGCCACTCAGTAAGCCAATCGTAGTATATACAGTACTTACAGCATTCCTTGCGCCATGGCTTGATTTCGTATTTGTAAAGGTTATCGTTGGTCCAAACGACAAGTATTGGACAGTATCTCTTCTCCTTTACAACATGCTTGAGAAAGAGTTTATAAACGGATGGTTCACAAGATGGGCTGCTGCTGCAGTTGTTGTATCAATACCTATCTCAATACTTTTCATCATCATGCAGAGATTCTACGTGGATGGACTTACAGGAGCTGTCAAAGGCTAATTTGGTTTTATTTAGGCCGCTGCACTTTTGTGCGGCGGCTTTTGGTTTATATTGATGGCAAATTTTGGGGTGTGTGGCAAACTTAGCACTTTCAGGTTGTGGGGTGCCGGTGTGGCACACAGTGCTAAGTTTGTTGCTACTTTGTGGAAGATGTGAGAATATGTGTAGTGATTTTGTAGATACAAATTTGCTCAGAATTTAGTTAAGAAAAGGAGTGCGTATGATTAATAATAAAATAGGCGGCCGCAATATGGTCGGCAGGGCTGTGAATAGATTGGCGGGCAGGTTGACTGCTGTGGCATTGACGGCAGCTATGGCGGTGTCGATGCTTGCGGGGTGTGCTGCGGGTGGAAAGAATACCGAGACGGCAGCAAAGAAGGAGTACAAGCCTTCTGCTATGGAGCAGATGAATGCGAAAAATGATCCTAATGTGATTCAGGACAATTACAGGACCTGCTATGAGGTGTTTGTATACAGTTTTTTTGACAGTGACGGTGATGGCATTGGGGATTTAAAGGGACTTACAGAGAAGCTTGACTATATCGAGGGACTTGGCTGCAATGAAATCTGGATGATGCCTATTATGCCTTCTCCTTCATACCACAAGTATGATATTACGGATTATATGAATATTGACAAGCAGTATGGTACTCTGGATGATTTTGATGCGCTTATTACGGAGTGTCACAAGAGAAACATCAATGTGATTATTGACTTTGTAATAAATCACACATCTAACGAGCATCCGTGGTTTAAGGCGGCTGCAGATTATATCAAGTCGCTTCCTGATGGGGCAGAGCCGGATTCTTCGGAATGTCCTTATGTTGATTACTATAATTTTAGCAAAACCAATACCGGAGGCTACAACCAGCTGCCGGGCACGAATTGGTATTACGAGTCACAGTTTGTAGACAGCATGCCTGACCTTAACCTGCAGAGCGAAGCTGTAAGAGGGGAGATTGACAAGGTTACATCCTTCTGGCTTGACCACGGCGTAGATGGCTTTAGACTGGATGCTGTGATTTATTACAATAATAATAACCAGACTGAGACTATAGATGACCTCACATGGCTTGTAAACAATGTGAAGAGCAAAAAGGCCGATGCTTATATGGTTGGTGAGGGCTGGACTACATACAGAGAGTATGCGAAGTACTATAAGAGTGGAATTGACAGTATGTTCAACTTTGATTTTTCACAGCAGGATGGATATATTGGAAAGGTGTTAAATGGTGCAGCAAATCATGGTGCCAGCACATACGGCAATGCTTTGGTTGATGTGGAAAATGAGATAAAGAAGTATACAGACTCATACATTGATGCACCTTTTTATACAAATCATGATATGGGACGCAGCGCAGGATATTACAACGGAGATAATGCCGAGGAGAAAACCAAGATGGCACAGGCTATGAATCTTCTTATGCCCGGAAATGCTTTTCTGTATTATGGAGAGGAAATCGGCATGAGAGGCACAGCCAATGATGAGACGAAGCGTCTTGCCATGAGATGGAGCGGGGATTCAAAAGCTAAGGGAATGTGTGTGGGACCTCAGAATGCAGAAGAAACCGAGCAGACAGATACCCTTGATAAGCAGATGGAGGATCCATACTCTATTTACAACTTTGTGAAGCAGACAATATCAATAAGAAATGCTTTCCCGGAGATAGCACGAGGTACAAATACCTTTGAAAAGGATCTGTCAAATGATAATGTGTGTATATTCACAAGAGAGTACAATGGTGAGAAAGCAGTGCTTATATTTAATCCATCAAAGGATGAAGCAAGTGTGGATGTGTCATCGCTTGGAGTAAATGATGCTGTTGCAATGCTTCAGACTACAAAGAAAGCACCATCATATAAGGATGGAACGGCAAAGCTGCCGGCGTATTCGGTGCTTGTTTTGAAGTAAACTATATTTGATGAGAATAAAATTTAATAGTTTAAAGGAATTTGAAGAAGAAATATGAAAAACCGCCCGACTGGGCGGTTTTTCAGCTATACCATTTCTTTAAGCATATCCACGATCACTTCTCTGCAATGAGCTCCGAGATGCTTTTGTTCCTCTTTACTGAGTGATGCCGGATCAATAGGAGTGCCGTATCGGATAACCACATGCCTCTTTTTGACCCATGGAAGGTGATCCTCGAATATTTCATTTGTTCCCATGATTGCCATTGGCACTATCTTGCATTTGCTCTTTGTGGCAATCTTGAAAGTACCTTCTTTGAAAGACTGTACATCTGTCAGGTCATCTTTGTTTTTGCAGCGTGTGCCCTCAGGAAATACACATATGCTGATGCCGGATTTGACCTGATCTATGGCTGCAAGCACAACCTTTAGTCCCTGCTTGATGTCATCGCGGTCCAAAAACAGGCAGTGCAGGCGCTTCATCCAGAGTCCGAGCACCGGTATTTTTGTAATGCTTTGCTTTGAGATGTAGCCGGTTAAGCGTGGACATCTGGAGTAGGTGATTATGATGTCAAAGAAACTACGGTGATTTCCTATATATAGTACAGCCTCGTCCTTTGGCACATTTTCCTCCCCTATAAATTCAATGTCTGCTCCGCTTAGGAATGATGACACGGAAAGCCCACTGTACCAGGCGAAGCTGTGCCATATCGGCCCATGCCGGGGAAAAAATTTGTGTATTATCCACATGGCTCCGAGCACCGGAAGACCGAGCAGCAGATAGAAAAATACGAATATTACGATTAAAACTGAACGCATATTTGACCTCTCTTTTTCATACTCTATATAAATTGTAGTTCAATATTTGATATTATATCATATCATAAGCGATATGATAAGAAAGAGAGGAAAAAATGTCAGAAAAAAAATTGAGAAAAATTCTGGTGATGGCTGCAGGTGTGCTTGTGATATTGGAAACGACAGTGATTTCGGGCTGCCGCGCAAATATTTCAGGCACGGAGAGTGACAGGATGGTTGAGTACACGGTGATTTGCGGGGATGAAATCCCGGAGGAGTTTAAAAAGCAGATAAATGAAAACAAGGCAAAGGCGATGAAGCTGACGTACAAGGATGATGAATATTTATACATAGCGGAAGGCTTTGGCACAAAGGAGACAGGTGGCTACAGTATTACGGTTAACCAGTTTTATGTTAAGGATAAGGCAATGTATTTTGATACGCGTCTGATAGCCCCGGATAAGGGCGAGAAGGTCAGCAGTCAGGCGAGTTATCCGTATATAGTAATAAAGACGGAATTGAGTGAAATGCCTGTTGTGTTTGAGTGAAAATTTCGTAAATTGTGTTAAAAGTTGCGAAAAAACTGACAATCAGTACTAATGCCCTATTGCTATCACTGCGATACTTTGCTATAGTAAAGTTACTAGATATTGTGGTGACATATTTATATATTCAAATATATTGATTGATATAATTGTTGATTAATTTGACCTGTTTTATATTTATACAGAGATTGATTTCATATATATGACACCGTCGTTACAATACTGGTTACCATGAGGACTATAGTTATGTGCCAGTGGGCATATCCACAATAAGGAGGCTTAAAATGGAACAGACAGAAATTAGAAAAGTCAGAGCATCGATTCACCAGCAGTGTGGCAACAGGGTAAAAATCCAGCAGGATCTCGGCCGCAACAAGGTTGACATCCAGGAGGGTGTTATTCAGCAGGCATACCCAAGTGTGTTTACGGTTCTGATAGATGATGAGTTTGAGCAGAATCCGCCACAGCTCTTATCTTTCACCTACACTGATGTGATTACAAAAGATATAAGGATGCAGCTTTGCTAGTATCATGAAGTAAAGATGTTGCATCTTTATTATAATGATCATGAATTTAAATATTTGCATCTGCATAAAGTTACTCCATCTTGAATATGTATTTTATATACATATTTGAAGTGGGGTATTTTTTATGGAGTTAATTACACAAAAAATCAGACAATGCATAGAAAAGGTAAAGGATATGTCGCAGGTTGGCTTCGACAGGGATTATGTTATAAAGGACAATAAGCCTGATGTTTCCAAAGTGGTTTGTCAGAACGGGCAGGTAAAGCTTGACGAGATAAAAGCGTCAGGCGAGAATATCTGGCTGAGTGGAAGCATTGAATTTGAAGTGCTGTATACGAGAGAGGAAGTTTTTGAAGGCGATGAGCCGGAGGAAAATATCGGCGGAAACAGAGTGGAGCATATAAAGGATGCAATACCGTTTCAGGAGAAGCTTGTGCTTCAAGGAGTCTGCGAGAAGGATACAGTTCGTGTGTATACCGGGCTTGATGAGCTTACGGTTGGGGTTATCAATTCGCGAAAGCTCTCGGTCAGAGGCATTATAAGCGTGGAGCTTTATGGAGAGAGGGAAGAAAATCTTGAGGTTGCACAAAGGATTGATGACAAGGATGTGGAGCAGCTTATGGGGCAGATGAAGGTGCTTAAGCTTGACAGTGCTGTAAGGGATATTGTCAGAATTAAAAATGTCGTTACCTTGCCAAAGACTAAGCCGAATATATGCAAGCTCATATCAAGTCTTGTTGATATGAGAAATCTGGAGTATACATACGAGCGTGACCATATTACACTGACAGGCGAGTGCCATGCGTGTATAGTGTATCTGAGCGAAGAACAGGAAATTTGCTGCTTTGAGGTGCAGGAGGGTTTTTCAAATGAAATACACTGCGAGGGTGATAATGCCGGAAATATTGCCTGGCTTCGCACACAGCCTGCCATGCATCAGGTTGAGGCGGAAAATGATTACGACGGAGAGCTCAGGCAGCTTTCGATTGAGGCAGCGCTTGCGGTGGATGGAAAGGTCTGGAGTGAGGAAACAGTAGAGGTGCTCAATGACATGTACAGCGTATCATGTCCGGTAAAACCTGTATTTGAAAATATGAAGGTATGCAGCCTTCTTATGAAAAATGACACAAAATGCCGTATTTTGGAGCAGTTGTACAGAGAAAACAGCAAAAAAGAGAATTTTAAGAATCTGCGGTACAAAGACGCAGGCCGCTATTGCACAGATAAAAAATGCAGACACAGGAATTATTGTGTCAGGTGTATTGCAGGTGAACTGTGTGAATATTGTGGAGGATGATGGCTGTCCGATAGAGATGCATACAGACTCTGTGCCGTTTGAACAGTTTGTTGAGATACCCGGCATGGATGCCAACACCTGCTGCGAGGTAAATCTGCAGGTAGACCAGGTGCAGGTCAATCTGCTCGACAACAGCGAATATGAAATTAAGGGTGTTGTCAGCATAAACGCTATTGCCCTGCAGCAGGATGAAGTGTCAGTCATAATATCGGTGGAGCAGGAAAAAACAGCGTCTGATACTGAAGAGGAAGCAGCTCTGGTTGGCTATATAGTGCAGAAGGATGATAAAATGTGGGACATTGCAAAAAGATACCGCACCACTGTTGAAAACATAATGGAAATAAATGCTCTGACATCAGATAGCATCAAACCTGATGATAGACTTATAATAGCGCGTATGTGAATCATAAATTAGGGGCAAGATACCTTTTGACTTTTTAATCATATCATTATATAAAATGTGGAAAATTCTGTAAATTTACAAAAAGATGTGGAAAAAAGATTCATTTTGTGCGATAATATATCCGAATGTATATTGAACGTAAATTGTGGAAGGCAAGGTCAATCTGACCGTCGTATTACAGGAGGAATAAAATGAATCAGAAATGGACACGTGCTATATGTACTGTGTTAACATCGGCACTCGTTTTTACAGGACCGGCAGTAGAGGGCACTACATTTAGCGGATACATAAACAGTGGACTTGAGAAGGTATATGCCAAGACACAGAAGCAGAAGGATGCAGAGAAGAAGAAGTCACAGGCTGAGAAGGATCTCAAGGATAAGAAGAATGAGATTAATGGTCTAAAGGATCAGCAGCAGACTACTGCTGATGATATAAAGAATAAATCTGCAAAGCTTGATGAGATTCTTGCAGCACAAAAGAAGCTTCAGACAGATATCACAAATAAACAGGCAGAGATAGAGCAGAATCAGAAGGATCTTGCAGCTGCTCAGGAAAAGCAGCAGGAGCAGTATGACGCCATGAAGAAGCGTATACAGTTCATGTATGAAAATAGCGCTGAGGACAATATCTGGACAGCAATTATTGAGTCAAATGGTATCACAGATATGCTCAATCGTATAGAGTACGTGTCAGATGTATATGATTCGGATCGTGCTCTTATGGATTCTTATCAGGCAGCAGTTGAGCAGGTGAAGGAGATTGGTACTAAGCTTGACAACGACATGAATGAGCTCACAGCCATGCAGGATGACTATGAGAAGCAGCAGGCAGATGTCGAGGCGGCTATAGTAGCTCTTGAAAACCAGAAGGAGCAGTATGCAAGCCAGATAGCTCAGGCACAGCAGCAGGCAGATAATTATCAGAATATCATTACGGCACAGGGCAAAATCATTCAGGAGCAGGAAGCAGCGGCCGCAGCTGCAGCAGCAGCCGCTGCCAGAGCGAACAGCTCATCAAGCAGTCCAAGCTATGATGGTGGTGGAGCCGGTAAGGGCGGAAGTATTGCCAGTGACTATGCAGCAGGCGGTGGAAAGAACCCGGTGCTTCAACAGGAGTTTCAGGAAGCTCTGTAGTATCATACGCTATGCAGTTTGTGGGCAATCCATATGTATGGGGTGGAAACAGTCTTACAAACGGTGTAGACTGTTCAGGCTTTGTACATGAGGTATATGCACATTTTGGTATCAGCACACCGAGATATTCACAGGCATTTAAGTCTGTGGGACAGGCCGTATCCTTCGATAATATACAGCCGGGAGACGTAGTGGTATATCCGGGACATGTAGCTATATATGCAGGTGGTGGTGTTATAGTGGAGGCACAGTCCACAAAGGCAGGAATCACAGCAAACAGAAGCGTACAGTGTCATACAATACTTGCTATACGACGTCTTGTATAGGATGGTTAGGAGCCGATAAGTATATTTATTATACTTACCGGCTCTTTTTTTTTTACCACAAAGAGCTGAATGGTTACCAATAAAGTAAGGGGCGTAAGACGCGGACATGCCTCCAGATGCAAGGGGCTCTCAATAAGCACTAGCGGAGCTGTTTAGAGTCTGTAGAATTATGCACATGGAACACAGAAATGTCCTGCCATGGACGGCAGGGCAAGGTGTTATGCGCCATGGACGGCGCATAAAAGCCGGTTTCGTCGAGCATAGAAAACCATACAGGCATAATTCGTACAGCCTCTTGACAGCATAGCGTTAGCGCATTGAGAGCCCCTTGCATCTGGAGGCATGTCCGTGTCTTACGCCACGAACCAATGTTAGTAACCGGCAACAAACTCATTGTAATAAATAATAGCAATTTCCAACCATAAGGTGTATTATAGAGATAGACGGCACCAATTCGCACAAAACGAACTAGCAAGCCTGTAAATAAAGTAAGAAAAGCAGGAGGAACAAGCCATGCAGATGGAACAATTACAAAAAAGACATGATTGCAGCAATGAAAGCAAGAGACAAGGTAAGAAAGGATGCTATATCCTCTCTTGTATCGGCAGCCAAAAAGGCGGCAATAGATGAGGGCTGCAGAGACAATATACCGGAGGAGCTTGTCAACAAGGTCATCCTTAAGGAAATGAAATCCGTGAAGGAGCAGATTGACACATGCCCTGCCACAAGAACAGATCTGCTTGATGAGTACAATACCAGATATGCAATCTTTGAGGAGTACGCTCCTGCAATGATGTCGGCAGAAGAGGTAGAAAAGGAGCTCACAGAGCAGTTTTCGGATGTAATCGCAACAGGAAACAAAGGACAGATAATGAAGGCAGTCATGCCGCATTTCAAGGGCAAGGTTGACGGAAAGGTCATAAATCAGGTGGTTGCAAAGCTTTGCGCAAAATAAGAAAACACATCACAACAATTATACTTGCAGTGCTGGCTGTCATAGCCGGCGTGTATGCATATAATTATCATGATATGAAGCAGAATATTGTATACAATGAGCATCTGGAAGACGTGGCTGTTAACGTGAATGGGAAAGAGCTGACATTGCGCGATATGGCATTTTATGTGGCATATGAGGAGATGAATGTCGAGAAGCAGGCTCTTGTGTATGATTCCGATAATCCAAACAAGTATTGGAATATCCACACAAACGGTGAATTTGTCCGTGTTGCAGCGCGCAAAGCAGCTATGTCCATGGCCATTCACGATGAGATTTTTTATGAGATGGCCAAAAAAGAGAGCATTACACTTACTGACGACGAGAAAGCAGCTTTGAAAAATTCCGAGAAGGACTTCTGGTATGATTTGTCTGATATAGATGGTGCAAAGAAGCTTGGAGTCGAAAAAAAAGGATATTTATTCGTCCATGGAAAAGTCTGCAATAGCCCGGAAATATCAGGAAATATATGCAGGGCTTGACAATGCAGATATAACGGATTATGATTTCTCGGGAGGCAGATATAAGAAGCTGCTGGAGAAAAATAACTATAAAATAAAAGAAAAAGTGTGGAAAAGAGTCGATATGGGAAACGTTACTCTTGATCACTAGAAAGAAGATTTTATGTCAACAAAAATTGGAAGAAATGACCCTTGCTGGTGTGGCAGCGGAAAGAAATATAAGACCTGTCATGCGGCATTTGATATGAAGCTTGAAAAGCTTGCTGAGGCACATCATAAGATACCGAGCCATTCAATCATTAAGACACCTGACCAGATAGCGGGAATCAAGGAGAGCGCCAAGATAAATGTCGCAGTGCTCGACTACATAGGAGAGCATATCCACGAGGGTATGAACACAGCAGAGATTGATAAAATAGTCTATGATATGACCACCAGCATGGGCGGCATCCCTGCACCGCTCAACTATGAGGGTTATCCTTACAGCGTATGTACATCGGTAAATGAGCAGGTTTGTCACGGATTTCCTTCAAAGGACGTCATCTTAAAGGATGGTGACATCATAAATGTAGACTGTTCTACAATTTTAAACGGATATTTTTCGGATTCATCAAGAATGTACTGTATCGGAAATGTAAGCCCTGAGAAGAAAAAAGCTCGTTGAAGTCACAAAGGAGTGTGTGGAGCTTGGACTCAAAGAGGTAAAGCCGTGGGGCTTCCTCGGAGATATGGGACAGGCGGTGCACGACCATGCATTTGCAAACGGTTACACAGTAGTGCGTGAAATCGGTGGACACGGAGTGGGACTTGAATTTCACGAGGATCCGTGGGTAGGCTACAACACCAAGCGCGGCACCGACATGGTCATGGCACCAGGCATGATATTTACCATCGAGCCAATGGTCAACATGGGCAAGGCCGATATCTACGTAGATGACAAGAACAACTGGGAAGTATACACCGACGATGGACTTCCATCAGCCCAGTGGGAAATCATGGTGCTCGTCACAGAGGATGGCCATGAGGTGCTGAGCTGGTAAACCGGTAAGTATTACGAGAGTGCCTTTATAAAAGGATATTATTTCATAGGTGATAACATTATGAAGGGCGTGTGAAAACGAAGTGTTTTTCACACGCCCTTTTATATAATAAAATAAGATAAGCAACTTGATGGTTAGCCTGTCCGGGCGCAGAAACGCCCTCTCGGAAGCGTTAGCTTCGGGAGAGCATTTCTGCATCCACGGACATGGCTTATAAACTCATAGTAGATTGCTTCGCATAAGTACCCTAAAATTACCGGAGAGTATGCAGTGTGTTCCGAAGAAAAATATAAACTGCCACGGCGTTCCATAAAATGTGGATGCGACAATTCATAGCAAACTATCAATAAACTATCCGCAAATGATGCCGTGGCTGATTTTATATTTTTCTGAGGAATATACTGCATGCTAGGCCGGTCTTCACAGCCTGAATATGCGAAGCACCATGATAGCGAAGCCCCTATAAACTTGTATTCACCCCATTTATGGTCGCATTCTCATTCTCCCTCATAGGAATGACGAGACACTTCTCCCCATTGATGACCTGCGCATGAATCTGTGAAGCCTTCTCCGGCTTTACATGAAGCACCACATCATAGGTCTTAATTTGGGCAGTGTAATTATCAATCTCTTCCTGCTTCTCAAGAAGCTGTGAGGTGCGCTCCTCAATCTGATTATTTTTCTCCTGAATAACAGAATCCTTCTCCTCAAGCTGCGCATTTTTCTCATTGAGCTCGAGAGTTAAATCGCCGACCTGGCTCTCAAGAGCAAGTTTTTCCACACGGATTTCATTAGCTGCAAGAGCCTTTGAATCAATGACATTGGCTGCGATAGGCGGCTTGTTACCGAAGGCCTCATTGACGGATTTTTCAATGCGTGAAATCTTTTCCTCAGAGACATGGCAGTCACTAAGCACCTTGTTCATAGCCTCGCTGTCGAGAATGAACGGATCGTCGTCATCATCGTGGGTCTCAGCGTAGTCATCAGCCATCTCGGACAGATTCTGCTGGATATCAAGCAGTTTGTCATCCGTGCTCTCGTCCTCGGCACCTAGCACGTTTCTGACGATTGAATGAAAAGCCATCTTCTGCTCAGTAGCTGTGCGCTCCACACCGCAGCCGAGGCCGTTTGTCATAAACTCAGAGTGAGGCTCCTTGGTGTTTTTCGTATAGAAAAAGAGTGGAGTGTATGTCAGTGCTTCTATCGTTGAAAGCAGGGAATAAAAAGCCTGTCTCAGGAGCACCGACCACCCAGTCCCTTATGCGGGCTCCGATACGCTGCTCCTTTTCCAGATAGCCAAGGCCCGGCTTTGAAAGTGTGACAGGGCAGATGGCGCAGAGCATGTATTTGTACACCTCCTCGGACTCATCCACGTTGATGTTGTCCTTTGTACGTGTCATGACATCGTAGCTGTCGAGATACAAAAGAATCAAGTAGTTCCCGGCCTCATCGTAGGTGTCGATGACCAGATCATAGTATGTATCGAGCAGAGTCTCATCATTAAGCTCGCTGTCGCGAAGCGCCATGAGAATCTGCTGGCGGCCTCCGACCTCTTCCTCCTCAAGCGGAAACTGCAGATTGAGCAGGTTGTTTCCGAGAGTGCCGGAAAGCACCTTGTTTGAAATCTCCAGATATTTGTAGTATTCACCCTCCTCCAGAGTGAGAAATTTGCCACCGAATTTGCAGACCTTTTCATGGTTGCAGTCCACGTAGCAGCCGACCAGCCGACTGAAGGTTGCCTGGTCTTTTTTTAATCTTCGTTTTAGTTCCAATACTTCTTTTTTGTTCATATTATCCTCGCATTATTTTCATGCCATTCAAAAATTTTCGTAATCACATTATATGTATGGAATAAATATTTGTCAATTGAGCGGCACCTTTTATGTCCTGCTGTCAATCAAGAAAAAAGATGACAGACCAACCACAAAATGCTATAATTTAGGAAATCAACGGATTATGATATAAAGGCTGACACAGAGACATCCACAGGTGTCTCTGTTCTTGGATTGAGGCATAAATGGAGCAGAAAATGACAAACAATCACATTACAATAGGCATTCTCGCACATGTAGATGCGGGAAAGACAACCCTGTCTGAGGCCATGCTTTACAGCACCGGGCAGATTCGCTCACTCGGGCGCGTTGACCATCAGGACGCGTATCTGGACAACGATGCGCAGGAGAGAGAGCGTGGAATAACCATTTTTTCAAAGCAGGCAAGGCTTGATATTTCGCGTGGCACAAATGCGGCAGATACAGCACATACAGAAGATGTAGCACGTACGGCAGATACAGCTCGTACATGGCATGTAGTCATGCTTGATACACCGGGGCATGTGGATTTTTCGGCAGAGATGGAGCGTACCCTTCAGGTGCTCGACTATGCAATACTTGTAATCAGCGCAACTGATGGAGTGCAGGGGCACACGCGCACACTGTGGAGACTTTTAAAGCACTATAACGTGCCGACATTTATTTTTGTAAACAAGATGGATATGCAGGGCACGGATGCGGAGAAAGTGCAGGCAGAGCTAAAGAGCGAGCTGAGTGATGGCTGCGTGGATTTTTTTCTTCACAGGATTTATTTGAGGAGCTTGCCATGTGCAGCGAGCCTCTTTTAGATGAATTTATGGAATCGGGAGAGCTTACAGATGCACATATTGCGCAGGCGGTGGCTCAAAGGGAGGTGTTCCCCTGCTTTTACGGCTCGGCACTTAAGCTTGACAGAGTGGATACGCTGATTCAGGGACTTTCGAGGTTTATGTGTGAAAGAAATTATCCTGACGATTTTTCTGCCCGCGTATACAAGATAGGCAGGGATGACAGAGGCAGCAGGCTGACATTTTTAAAGGTTACCGGAGGCTGTCTTAGAGTCAGGGACAAAATAGAGTACAAAGCGCATGGCGGTGACGAGGCGAAAGGCCTTTTGATTGAGAAAATCGATCAGATAAGAAAGTATTCCGGCGAAAAATATGAGATAGCTGATGTGGCAGAGGCGGGGGAGATAGTTGCTGTCACAGGTCTTAGCTCGACATTTCCGGGGCAGGGGCTCGGGTTTGAGCAGCAGTCCAATATGCCAATCCTTGAACCGGTACTAAACTATAGGATGATTCTGCCGGATGATGTAAATCCGGCGGCATTTATGGAAAAGCTAAAGCAGCTTGAGGAGGAAGACCCACAGCTTTACATAGTGTGGGTGGAGGAGTTTAAGGAAATCCATGTGCAGCTCATGGGACAGGTGCAGATGGAGGTGCTTGTGCGTCTCATAAAGGACAGGTTTGGTGTTGTTGTCACATTCGGACCGGGCAGCATTGTATATAAGGAAACGATAGCAAGGGCTGTCGAGGGAGTAGGACACTTTGAGCCGTTGCGCCACTATGCAGAGGTGCATCTGCTTTTGTCGCCGGCGGAGCGTGGCAGCGGAATCACAGTCACATCCACCTGCAGTGAGGATGTGCTCGACAAAAACTGGCAGCGCCTCATAGCCACACACGTTGAGGAAAAGGAGCACAGGGGTGTGCTCACAGGCTCAGCGCTTACCGATGTGAAGGTCACGATTCTTACAGGAAGAGCACATGTAAAGCACACGGAGGGAGGCGATTTCCGTCAGGCTACATACAGAGCAATCCGTCAGGGACTTAAATCCACAGAGAGCGTGCTGCTTGAGCCATACTACAGCTTTATCCTACAGGTGCCGATGGAGTATGTCGGCCGCGCAATGACAGATCTGGAGCAGAGATTTGCAAGAGCCGAGAGCCCGCAGTTTGCCACAACCGCTGCGAGGGAGATGGCAACAATTACAGGAAAGGCACCGGTTGCGACAATGCAGGATTATGTGAGTCTGGTGCATGCGTATACAAAGGGGCTCGGGCACCTGACACTGGAGCTGTGGGGTTATGATGAGTGTCACAATCCTGCGGAGGTGATTGCGCAGATGCACTATGACAGCGAGGAGGATTTCCGCAATCCGACAGGCTCGGTATTTTGTGCGCACGGCTCAGGCTACGTGGTGCCGTGGGATGAGGTCCCGGAGCATATGCACCTGCCGTATGTCTACCACGGAGATGAGTCTGAGGAGGCACTTGCAGCGAGTGCACGCACACAGAATGCATTTTCAGCGGAGGATGCGCAGGCGCTTGCCGGAAACCGCCGCAGGATGAGCTTTGAGAAAGCTGTTTTAGGTATGTCATCAGTGGAGCTTGATGCGCAGCTTGCAGATGTTTATGCCAGGGAGTTTGGCATGGGCAAAAACGATATTGCAGAGGATCAGAGGCGCAAATGGTCAGGTAAAAAGAAAAATGAGTATGAAGGCCTAAGTGGTAAACCACGCACCGTAAAGCATGATAAGCACGGCAATCCGATTTATCCGAAGAAATCCCCGGGGAAGAGTACCTGATAGTTGACGGATATAATATAATATTTGCATGGGAGGATTTAAAGGAGCTTTCACGCATAAACATTGATTCGGCGAGAGATGCGCTGAAGGATGTTTTATCGGATTACCAGGGCTATAAGGGCTGTCATCTGCTGCTGGTGTTTGATGCGTACAAGGTGAAGGGCAATGCCGGAAAGAGAGAGACCTTCCACAACATAGAGGTTGTGTATACAAAGCAGGACGAGACAGCCGATGCATTTATCGAAAGACTGTGTTTGGCATACGTGACAGGTACAAGGTAACAGTGGCAACCTCTGACGGACTGGAGCAGCAGACGGTCATGAGCCTGGGGGCACTGCGAATGTCAGCCCGCGAGCTTAAGGAGCATATTGATATGACGAAGCGTGCCGGGATGGAGGCATTCATATCACGATAAACGGTCGTAAATGGTAACAATATGTGTATAAAGAGATGTTTATAAAGACATTTGTATGTCATAAGCAGAGATATTATAATAGTAAACATGCAAGAACATCAGAGATAAGGAGACAAGAAAATGGTAGTAAACGAAAGCATGTACCAGCTCGGAAGCGTGCGCTCAGCAATCAGGGAGCTTTTCGAGTATGGTAAAAAAAAAGAGCAGCAATTGTAGGTAAGGAAAATGTATATGATTTCTCAATAGGAAACCCGAGCATACCGGCTCCGCAGATAGTAAACGACACAATAAAGGAGCTTGTGACAGATTATGATTCTGTTGCGCTGCACGGCTACACCTCAGCACAGGGAGACGTGGAAAAGAGAGCGGCAATAGCTGAATTTTTGAACAACACACATGGCACACATTTTAATGCAGACAACCTTTATATGACAATGGGAGCAGCGGCATCGCTGTCAATCTGCTTTCGTGCGTTGACAAGTGACGCATATGATGAGTTTATTACCATAGCGCCATATTTCCCGGAGTACAAGGTATTTGTGAATGCAGTAGGAGCAAGGCTTGTAGAGGTGCCTGCAGACACAGAGCATTTTCAGATAGATTTTGAGGCTCTTGAGGAGAGAATCAATGCGCACACCAGAGGTGTCATAATCAATTCACCAAACAACCCATCCGGCACAGTCTATTCTGAGGAGACCATCAAAAAGCTCTCAGACCTCTCCTTGAGAAAAAGTCTAAGGAGATAGGAAGACCGATATTCATTATCGCAGATGAGCCGTACAGGGAGATAGTTTACGACGGAATTAAGGTACCGTTTGTGACCAAATATTACGACAACACACTGGTATGCTACTCATACAGCAAGTCACTTTCACTGCCGGGAGAGAGAATAGGATACGTCCTCGTGCCTGATGAGGTGTACGATAAGGCAGAGCTGTATGCAGCAGTCTGTGGTGCGGGAAGAGCACTCGGTTACGTGTGTGCACCAAGCCTGTTCCAGAAGATGATAGTAAAATGCCAGGGGGCAACCGGTGATATCAATGCCTACAAAGAAAACAGAGACCTTCTGTACGAGGGACTCACAAGGATAGGCTATCACTGCTTCAAGCCGGACGGAGCCTTTTATATGTTTGTAAAGGCACTCGAGGATGACAGCAATGCATTCTGCGAGAAGGCAAAGGAGGAGGATGTGCTCATAGTAGCAGCAGACGGCTTCGGCTGTCCGGGCTGGGTAAGAATATCATACTGTGTGGACAGGGAAATGATAAAGCGCTCCATGCCTGCGTTTGAAAAGATATACAAAAAATATAATAAATAATAGTTGAATATAACGAATAAAAAATACGCGAATGCCGAAAATTGTCTAAAAAATATGCAATTTTCGGCATTTTCAATATGCAGCTTTCACAAAGTTATCTCCGTGTGACCGTTGTGTGACCATTGTTTTGTATAATGGAATCAAGAGTTTAAGTATGAATAGTAAATATAATATACTATGCAAATTTATGTTAAGAACGAATAGTTCTACGCAATTATATGTGTTTTCACAGGAAAAGGATGAAAACGGTAATGGCAAAATACAAGGTTAAGACAAGGGATTGTCAGCTGATAGTTGGAGTGAGACTATCATTAAAGGAAAAAATCAATGTTACGCAATTAGACTTCTTTTCAAACAGATATATCAGAGGGCTTTTGAAAGTAAAAAAATGATAAAGAAAAGTCATATTGAATATTATGGTCCGATTGGAATTAGTTTATACGAACGATTAAAGAAGCCTATTAGCAAATATGATTTCCTGTTTATTATGGAGCAGGTGGTAGATACAGAAAAATTAAATGCGAATTCGTTAATCATTAATAATGTGATATTTGACATAAAAAATGTTTTTATCAATGAAATAACAAAGGAATTGCAGTTTATTTATTTACCATTGGAAAATGTTCAGAAGGAAACTGACATTATCGGTTTTATGGAACAGATTATATATGCAAGTAAGCCACAACAGGAAAATGATATGGAATATGTGTCGAGGTATGTTTACTTTGTTAAGTCACTAACGAAGTTTGATGCCAATAAGATAGAAAAGTATATACAGAATGAGGATCGAAGCGTTGTTAATACAATAAAAAGGCGTAATGTAGGACAAAGTGGATATATCACTGATAAACCGGCAGATTACTATAATCATTACAGCAATAAGGAAGATGAGGCAACAGGGCTGCTTGAAGATGAGGCAACAGGGCTGCTTGAAGATGAAGCAACAGGACTATTGGTGGAAGATGAGGCAACAGGACTATTGATGGAAGAACAGCAGACTGTTCATTATGCTTCGCTATATCGCTTGCTGACAAATGAAGTGATTTCAATTAATAAACCAGTATTTAGGATAGGAAAAGAAAGAAGCTATTCAGATTACTTCGTTGCTAATAATGATAAGGTAAGCAGAAGCCATGCTGATATTATTACGAGAAGAGGCAGATATTTTATAGTTGATTTAAATTCAAAAAATGGAACGTATATTAATGATGTTCCGGTCCCGGTTCAGCAAGAAGTGGAAATCCATTTCGGCGATAGAATACGTTTGGCAAATGATGAATTTGAGTTTAGAAGTTAAGTCAGATTGGAGAGTGGGAAATGCACTTTACATTTATTGCAGAGACAGATATTGGAACAACAAAAGATACGAACCAAGATAGCATATTAGTAAAACATGGTCAGTATTCTGGCGGTGAAGTTTTAATGGCAATTGTGTGTGATGGAATGGGAGGTCTTTCCAAGGGAGAATTAGCAAGTGCTACGGTAATACGTGCATTTGACAAGTGGTTTGATGAAGAACTTCCATATGAATTAGAAGAGTTGGATTTGCATGTTATTAGTGGAAAATGGAATCTGATGCTTAAAGACCTGAATGTAAAGCTTATTGAATATTCAAGGAATGAAAACATTACAATGGGAACAACGTTTACAGGGGGATTTTGTTCGTAAACAATCAATATGTAATATCACATGTGGGGGACACAAGAGTTTATCGTTTGGATAACTCCATAACACAGCTGACAAATGATCAAACCTTTGTTGCCAGAGAAATAAAAAAAAGGAACAATGACTGTAGAACAGGCAAAAAATGATAAAAGAAGAAATATGCTTCTCCAGTGTGTTGGTGCCTCAGACACCCTTGAACCGGAAGTATATATTGGGACGCAGGAAAAAGGCGCATATATGTTGTGCTCTGATGGTTTCAGACACGAGATTACAGAGAAAGAAATGCTTGAATCATTGAATCCGGTTAATTTGGTGAATAAGAAAACAATGCAGTCTAATGCAAACTAATAGAATTGAATAAACAACGAAATGAAAAAGATAATATTTCGGTCATTTTAATAAAACTTAGCTAGGAGGATGGTATATGGCTGAAATAGGATCTGTTATTGCTGGTAAGTACGAAATACTTACTGAAATTGGTCATGGTGGAATGTCGGTTGTTTACCTGGCGATGGACACTCACCTGAATAAGCAGTGGGCAGTTAAAGAAATTCGAAAAAAAGGTAATGGAAGAAATGACGAAGTAATAGTTAATAGTTTGCTTGCAGAGGCAAACATGATGAAACGTTTGGACCATCCTTCGTTACCAAGAATAGTGGATATTATTGATAACGGAGTCACAATATTCGTCGTGATGGATTATATTGAAGGCGAGTCTTTAGATAAGATTCTTGCAGAATATGGAGCACAGCCTGAAGAATTAGTGGTTGGATGGGCGAAACAATTGTGTGATGCACTTTCATATCTACATTCACAGAAACCGCCTATTATTTATCGAGACATGAAACCGGCAAATGTAATGCTAAAGCCGGAAGGAAATATTAAGATTATTGATTTTGGTATTGCAAGAGAGTATAAAGAACAAAATCTGGCAGACACCACAGTCCTTGGAACCAAGGGTTATGCACCGCCGGAACAATATAGTGGACAAACAGATGCCCGTTCAGATATTTTTGCACTTGGAATGACGATGCATCATTTGCTAACAGGAATTGATCCTAGAACAGGTGAGGCATATGCTCCGGTAAGAATGTGGAATCCGGAGGTTTCCGAAGGTGTTGAAATGATTATTGAAAAGTGTGTTCAACCAGCCCCGGAAAACAGGTATCAAAATTGCCAGGATCTTCTTTATGATTTGGAACACCCTGAACTGATTACCAGAGATTATAAGAAAAAAACAAAAGATAAAATTAAATAGTTTTGTTGCATCGATTGTTTTGGCAATTGTTTGTGTGATATCCGGAGTGGTTTGTAATAGGGTGTCTGTCAATATGAATAATGGTGATTATGAAGTTTTGGTATCAACCTCAACAGCATCATCTTTAGATGAAAAAATATCTAATTATAAGAAAGCCATTGATATATATCCTATGCGTACAGATGCATACTTTAAGATGATAGAAGCCTATGAGGATGAAGGTAAATTTGGTAAAAACGAAAATGATACTTTTTTAGCGGTCTACAATGCACATAAGGACGAATTTGACAATACAACCAAGGAAGTGGCTGAGCTGAATTACAAAATAGGTATGATGTATTTTAACTATTATACAGAAGAGGATGGCAGCTATAGTTTTTCAACACGTGTGCAAAAGGCGTATGAATTTTTTTGTGAAAACAATACAAATGCTACCGGATTTGAACAACAGAAAACGTCGGATTGCTATTATCAGATATGTAGTTTTTATAAAAAATATATCTTAAGTAATACAAACGTTGAAGAGGCATCAAAAGACAATTATGATGAATTGTTAAAAACAATTGAATCATCGTTAAATGATGTAAAAGTATGCCGGTGCATATGATCAGCTTTCATTATATAACGGAGTATTTATGCTACTGTATGATCAACGAAGCAGTATGGCTCAGGTTAATGTAGACGAACAACAAATACTATCCTTAATGGATGAAGTGAATAGCCTGGCAAAAAAATCTGAGCGTCCAAAAGGAACAATCTAAGAAATTACAGAATGAAATTATTGATAACTATGAGAAATACAGGCAGGCAATTGAGAGAGCTTATACTAATGCAGAAGAGAGGAAGTAACTATGGCAGATATACTAAATACTGTTTCTGTAATCTTTTTTATCGCGGCAGGGGTATTTGCAGTATTAGCAATTGCTCTATGGTTTTTATTTAAGATTCCAATCGTAATAGGAGATTTATCAGGACGAACAGCAAAGAAATCTATTGAAAGAATGCGTCTAAATAACGAGAAAACTGGTAATAAATCGTATAAAACCAGTAAAAGCAATCTTGAAAGAGGTAAATTGACCGGAACGATGGAGGGGATGAAACAATCAGATGAGGCAAATGCCGAAACGGGTTTGTTGAATGAAAATCTGGCAAGAGATTTTGATGATCAGGCAACAGAAATTCTGGTTGAGGATGAAACAATGCTACTGGATGGAAACGCCAAAACTGCTCCGTTAGATAGTGCAAATGCCATCACTATTAAGCTGATTGACAGTGTGAAAATAATTCATACGGAAGAAGTGATATAGTGTCCCATGCCTGCGTTTGAAAAGATATACAAGAAATACAATAAATAATAGGTATTTTTTACAAAAATAACGAAAAAGCGACGAAAATTGTCTAAAAAATATGCAATTTTCGGCACTTTCAATATGCAGTTTTCACAAAGTTGTCTCCGTGTGACCGTTGTGTGACCATTGTTTTGTATAATGGTATCAAGAGGTTAAGTATGAATAATTAAAATATGTGAAGGAAGGACTAATGAAAATGTTTAAAGAAAGCTCGATGGTAAAGAGGGTGTTGGCATCGTTTATGGCATTTTTGATGGTTATATCGTTAATGCCATCAATGGGTCATGTATTTGCTGCTGCCACGGAACATCCCGGATATGTAACTATAATGGTTGTGGATGGGGAATCAAATCCAATTCAGGGAGCAAATGTCGATTATTCAATTATGAAAGATCCGTCAGTTACAGACGGGGACGCATTTACTACCATTAACAGCACGGGAACTACGGATGAGTATGGTGTTGTAGAAGTATTAGATGCTACGCAGTATATAGATGGATGTTTGCTAATATCAGCTACTGTATCTAAGACAGGATATGATAATGCAACTATTTCCTCAACTGCCATTTCAAGTTCAGAAGCGAACTTTTCAGTACAGTTGTCCAAAACGGTAACTATGCCAGATATTGAAAATGTCACAATAACAACATTAGATGCAGACTATACGGGGACAAGAGCAAGAACTTATTACATCGGTTGATACAGATACGGAAGGTGCGACTATTGAATACTCAACGGATAATTCAACTTGGTCAGAACAGATTCCAAAAGAAACTGATGTGGCAGAATATTCAGTTTATGTAAGAATAACAAAAGATAGTTACAATACATATGAATCAGGTGAGAAAATTGCTAAGATTAATGCCATTGATATTCCTGATATTGATATAACAGCAAAGCAGTTTAATTATGTAGAAAATACAAGTCAGGAATTAGTAACTCTCACAGGAAATTTTGAAGATACAGATACAGTTACATGGAGTGTTAATAATACAGCAACTGGAGACAGAAGTATTCCTACAGGGTTAGCAGCAGGAAGTTATACAGTAAAACTGGAAATAAATAGAGGAAGTAACTACAAACCATTTACAAAAGAAGTGACATCAACCATATTGAATGCTGAATTAAATTTGGATGGATTAAGTGTAACTGGCTTGGACGGTACTTATACAGGCAACCCACAGGATGCAGTAACAGTCAGTAATCAAGGCTCATATGATTTAAAGTACCAGTTAGACATGGCGATTTAGCGGTAGATAACAATGCTTGGAGTAATGACATTCCAACTGTAACTAATGCAGGTTCTTATATTGTATGGGTAAAGGCAGTAAAGGCAAATTATAATGACAAGGATGTAGAGGTAACTCCAGCCGATAATGCAGTGGCTCCGTATAATGTTTATATTGCCAAAGCTGAGCAGACCTTTGCATTCACAGATTCTAAATATAATAATGAAGAATCATCAGTAGAAATAGGCTCAGCTGATTTGACGAATGGAAAGACCTTTAATTTTGGCGCAACAGACACTGCAGCACTAGCAGGAGGTACAATAAGTTATTCGCTTGAATTAGGTGCTGAGGATGGCGATATTGCTACGATTAATTCAACAACAGGTGAATTGACTGTTACTGGAGCAGGAAAAATTACAGTTAAGGCAACACTTACAGGTAATGATAATTACAATGATTGTACAATTCAGCATATTTTAAATGTTACAGCAAAAAAAAAGAGTAGTGAAGGAGAATACGTTTCATTTCCAACTGATTCAATAGAATATGTGTTAGGAAATAGCTCGGGAATAACTGCAAATGCGGCTATTAAAACATTTTCAAAAGATAAAGGTGCAATTTCGTATAGCATTGAAGACAATACTGATTTAGGATTAAGTGTTTCTAATTCTGGTGTTGTAACTGTATCGGATTATTCTAAGGTAATTAACGCAATTGAGAATGCTAATAATAATCTTATGGTTACAATTACAGCATCAAAAGCAGAGGTGAGAGGCTGGCGAAATAATGTGAAATGGCCAGCAGATAGCGTATCATACACATTAAGGATTTCACTTCGTACGGCACCGGATAGTGCATACACTGTTTATGATGTTGCTGATTTGAATACAGCATTAACTGGCCCTGATGGAACAAATGACTGGTTTAACACAGCTGTTGAAATCATGCCGGCGAGTGGGTATTCAATTGTTCGTAGTGATAATATCTCAACCGGTGTTCCTACTTTTTCTGCAAGTGTTAAGTATGGTGAGATGCAGGATGCAGAAGCACAGGATCAAGGGATTGGTGATAGAATAATCTACCTTAAACATATTGAAACCGGTGAAATTACAGAGAAAATTGTTACATCTGTTAACAAATTAGATAATGAAAAGCCATATAATGTTGGCATTGAATTCCCTGAGGCGACAGAAAAGGATGATGTCAAGTACTATGGTGATGAAATTACGGTAACATTTACTGCTTATGATAATACATCTGGTGTGTCAAAGTTTAATTGGGAATATACAAGAGCGGATGGATCAAGTACAAGTATACTGGAAGCTGATTCAGGAACAGTAGAAGCTATTCGTGATTCTCATGATTCAACCAAGTATGTAGGAACTTTAACTTTACCAAGAAATCAAGCAGAACAGTTAAGAGGTAATCTGAAAGTCTCTGCAACGGATGTGGCTGATAATACTTGCGATTCCTATACAGACACAGGGGTGTTTGTAGTAGATACAATTGCACCGACACAGACAGTATCTTATCAGTTGAAAGACGGAGTAGGAACGACTCAAACAGTTGATACGAAACATTATTTCTCAAATGATGTTGTTCTTACGTTTGATATTGTTGAAGCAAACTTCTTTGCAAGTGATGTAAAGATTTTCGTTTCTAAGAATGGTGGGGCAAATCAACTTCAGACCTTATCATGGGAAACAACTGAAAATATTGATGAAAATGAGGCAAAGTTAACTCTTTCGGAGGATGGAGATTATGTGATTTCCATGAGTTATGAAGATCGTTCCGGAAAAGTAATGACTTCTTATATTTCTGACACTGTAGTGGTGGATAAAACAATACCTGTTCTGGAATTTGATTATAAAGATTATACAGATACAGAAAATCCACAGAGTGCAATAGTAACGATTACCGAGCACAACTTTAGAGCTTCTGATATTGAGTTTGATGTAATCACTAAAAACATTGCAGGACAAAGTGTGATTGGAAATGATTTACAGCAGTCCTAAGAAATCTTGATTGGACAAGTAATGGAGATGTTCATACGGCAACAATATCAGGAGAATTTGTTGATGCAATCTATGACTTGACTTTTAATTATAAGGATTTAGCTCTTAATGCAGCTGCAGAGATTAAGCCAGAACAATTTATTGTGGATAGGACAGCACCAGATATTGCAAAAATGAGTGTTGCATATTCAAATCCGCTAGTTGATACTATTTTGTCTGCAATTACATTTGGATACTATAAACCAACTGTTAATGTAACATTTACTGGTTATGATAATACTGCTGGAATTGATTATTTCACTTGGAGCTATAAGAAAGAAAATGGAGCAAGCAATTCAAATGTTGCAGAATACGCAGATGCAAAAATTGCTGCAGTTCAGGATAATACTGATAAGACAAAATTCACAGCAACAGTTACACTTCCAAAAGAAACGGCAGAACAGTTAAGAGGAAGTATTGCATTTGTATCTACAGATAAATACAACAATTCAAGTATAAATAAACTCACAGATGATAACCATGTGATTGTTGTTGATACCATTGCTCCAACAATGTCTGCGGAGTATACAACTGCAGATAATACTCATGGTGAAAAAGATTATTACAAAAAAAAGACTTAACAGCTACATTTACTGTTACTGAAGCAAACTTCTATCCAGAAGATGTTAAAATACAGCTTAAGAAAAATGACAATGATGTAATCGATATTACTCCTGTCTGGACGGATGTTTCTACAGATGTGCATGTTGGAACATATACTATTGACGCAAATGATGATCATTCAAATGATGGCGATTATGTATTCCAGGTTGAATATAAGGATCGTAGTAATAATGAGATGACATCATACACCTCTGGTGTGAAAGTAATTGATACTACAAAGCCGGTTATTAATGTTGAGTATTCAAATTCTAATGTAATTAATGAACTGACCGATACTGAGAATCACACTAGAAAGTATTTTGCTTCTGCACAGACAGCAACAATTACAATTAACGAACATAACTTCAATCCGGGAGATGTGAATTATACGATTGTTGCAAAGGATGTAGCAGGAAATGAATTAAATGCAAGTTCACTGTATACAACATCATCATGGACATCAAATGGAGACAATAATATTGTTACTATTACATATCCAGGGGATGCAAATTACACATTTGATATTGCATATACAGATCTCGCAACTATTGAAGCAGATGATTTTGCGGAGCAGTATTTTACAGTAGATACATCAAAACCTTCAGATTTAAAGGTGACTTACAGTACAAGTCTCTTAGATACTGTATTAAACGCTATTACCTTTGGCTTTTATAATGCAAAAGCTACAGTGACTATATCTGCAACGGATAATATTACTGGAATTTATTCTATGAAATACAGTTATGTTAAAGCAGATGGAGTAAGTGGAGTAAATACAGAATTAGTTGATGCAACCATTGATGCATCATCAATTACAAACTCCAATGGTGGCGCAGTTGGAACAACAACCTTTGAAATTCCAAGAAGTGCCTTAGCGCCAGATAGCCAGTTTAATGGAACTGTTAATTTTACTGCAATAGACAGAGCAAATAATGAATCTGATTATTTGAGAGATACAAAGAGAATCATTGTAGATAATATTGCACCAAATGCTGAAGTTCAGTATAACACACCAGTACAGGTAGCCAACGGAGTATCCTATTATGATGGTGATATTACCGCAACAGTAACTGTTCATGAAGCGAATTTTTACTCAGAGGATGTTCAGCTTTCGGTTACAAGAGATGGAGCACCAGTTCAGATAGCTGCGAATTGGAGCGATAATAGTACAGATGTACATGTAGGAACATTCACATTATCAGGCGATGGAGATTACATGGTCGGAATTACTTATTCAGACAAATCAACTAATGCTATGCAGGAGTACACATCTGAGCAGATGACAATTGATACAGAGATTACTGAGGCTACAATTACTGTTAATGGACAGGAAGCCGATGGTAAGGCGTTTAAGGATGAAGTTGTTCCGGCAGTCTCATTTGAAGATAAGAACTTTGAATCATGTGATGTTAAGATTTCAAGAACGAGCTTTGCTGACAAGAATGTAGATGTAACGGATAAGTTTGTTGCCGGACATATTTCAACAAATGAAACCGGAGGAAATGGTTCCTTTGACACATTTGAAAAAGTGGCTGAAAATGATGGTATATACACCATGACCGTAGAACTTAAAGACAAAGCGGGCCATTCAATTGAGAAGAGTGCAACATTTACAGTTAATAGATTTGGATCTGTTTACGAGTACAGTGATTATCTCGTATCAATGATTGCAGAAGGTGGCGCATATGTAGAGAGTGTGGAGGGTGATTTTGTAATCACAGAGTATAATGCAGACCGTCTTGTAAAAGATTCATTAAATATCGAGATATCAAGAGATGGTAAGCCCTTAGAAAACAGCGATTATTCTGTAACACCGGACATAAATGAAAATGTGACTACAGGCGCAAGCGGCTGGTTCCAGTATACATATACTATCAGCAAAGATAATTTTGCATCAGATGGTGTTTATAAGATTGCAGTTTCTTCAAAAGACAATACGGGGAAATAGCCCTGAAAATACTAATTATGATGACAAAGGCATCTTGTTCCGTGTAGATAGTACAAAGCCGGAAATCACAAGTATCACAGGCCTTGAAGACAATGTTATCAATGCAACAGAGCAGAATGTCAAGTATTCTGTATATGACACAATTGGTCTCAAATCTATTGTTGCTTATGTAGATGGCAAGGAGATAGAGAATATTACTGATTTTACAGAGGATTCAAATAACTATTCTGGAGCATTCGTACTGGATGAAAATTCAAGTTCACAGAAGGTTCGATTAGTAGTGACGGATATGGCAGGTAATATTACAGATACAGATGCGGATGATTTTGAGAGCTCATATGTATTTAATGATTCTGTAATCGTATCAACAAATATCTTCGTAAGATGGTTCGCTAATAAGGCATTATTCTTGGCTCAATTGGTGGAGCAGTTGTTGTTATAGGCGGAGGAGCAGGTGCGACAGTATTCTTTAGAAAGAGAAAACAAGCTAAGGCAGCTAAGTAATTGAATATTCAGATTCCTGCGCGAAAGCGCAGGAATCCATATTCTATTTGACAGAAGTAGAAGTTTACATGCTTAAGTTTCTACTTGTGGCAAATAGTGCAAATAGTAACATAAGAGAGAAGGAACAAATTATGTACACATTAAAGGACAATGGTGTAATCTCTGAGATTACCTGTGGTAATAATTTCGAATACATATTAAAAGATAACGCACATTTTGTTAATACAGATTATAAGGTTTTACAGAGCCAAAACAATGGTATTTTTGTAAAGTGCATGAAAATGACCAGAAACGGATTGATTGATTTATATTATGTAACAGATGAGTATAGACCAATGTCGTCAATGTTTGCGGGGATAAGCGCTGATACACTAATTAATGTGGTTGTGAATCTTTTTGCCAGTGTAGAAGTGAGAAATAACGGATTTCTGACTTGTCAAAGTATTGACTTGTCCTGGGATAAAATATATGTGGAACAGAACACGCTAAAGGTTAAGTTGGTATATTTGCCGCTTAGTGTAAAGGCGTTTGATAGCTATGCAGAATTTGAAAGTGAATTAAGATCGAGTATAGTAAAACTAATTAATAAGGTGATTTTAGAAACAAATGAAAGACTTAAGCAGTTTGTCCTAGATTTGTGTAATGGGTCTATGTCACTTGAAGATGTGTATAACAAATCAAGAAGTGTCGGGACTCCACCTATTACAAAACAAGTTAACAATAATCAGACGCCTTCAGCCTTCAAGAATAGTGGAAATATTAAGCTGGTTGCAATGAACGCTCCTAGCCATTTCGAATTAGTGATTGATAGAGATAATGTTGTAATTGGAAAGAAGCAGGAATGGGTGGACTTGGTAATTCCGTTCAATAGGATGATTAGCAGAAAGCACTGCCGCATAACTAATCAGACAGGCATTTATTACATCAATGATGAAGGAAGTGCCAATGGTACATTTGTAAATGGAGTTCGATTGAATCCAGGACAGAAAGTTCAGATTAATCGTGGAGATATAATCCGCATGGCGGATAGTGATTTCAGATTATATAAAGAGGTGTAAAAAATGGCAAGACCTAAAGTGATTATTGCAGATGAAGATGCAAACTACATAGTACCGCTGCAGTTTAAGTTTGTAACAGATTTTTTTAATAAAATAGATTTAGAAATTATTACAGATAGAGCATATTTCGATGATTATTTTTCAAAACCACAGAATGCAGAAATTTTGATTGTTTCAGAAGAGTTATACGATTCATTCCTTCAGCGTCATAATATTCAGAACATTTTTGTGATGATGGAGCAGTATGATGAAGGCGGTACAGGAGAATTAAATGTAAACCAAATTTTTAAGTATACAAGCATTAAGGAAATCTTTAATGAGATTATCGGAAAGAGTGCGGGGGCATTAAATGTTGCTGCTGTAGAGAAGAAGGAAACTCAGATTATTTTGGTTACATCTGCAGCTGGAGGTGTAGGAAAGACTACTGTGGCTATGGGGGTAGCGGCTTGTTTGGTACAGAATTATAAGAGAGTGCTGTATATTGAAGCTGCAAGTCTTCAAAGTGCACAATATATGTTGGAAAACGATACTCCAATATCATCACCAGATATATATACAAAGTTATTAAATCCATCAGATTCAATATATGCAGATATAAAACATGTAATTAGAAAAGAAGTATTTAGTTACATTCCACCATTTAAAGCGGCTATCATGTCGGTCGGACTGTCTAAGAATATTTATATGGATATTGCAGTATCAGCAAAAAAAATCTGGCGAATATGATTATATAGTTGTTGATACAGATAGTGTGTTTGACGAATTTAAAGCAGATTTATTAAACGTAGCCGATAAGGTAATCTTTGTTACGAAACAAAATAGGATGTCGGTTATGGCTGTAAACACTTTAATGTCTAATATCAATGGCGTTAATAACGAGAAGTATTTATGTATATGTAATGATTTTGATAAGAATATAGAGAATGCGTTGATTTCACCAGAATGTAATTTGAAGTATGCAGTCAATGAGTACATTGAGCATTTGCCGCATTATGACCAATTGAACTGTTCTGATTTTATTAATTATTCTGGCTTTCAAAAATTAGCTTATCTCTTTTTGTAGGAGGTGTTGGGTAACAGTGAATAATAAAGTAATTATACAGTTTATTAATGAAGGTGCTAAACAAAATGTAGAATTAGAAATTCCAATAAACATTACTGCCAATGACTTAATAATAGCCTTAAATGAAGCATTTAACTTGGAGATGGATGTGGACAATATATTTAACTGTTATTTGATAGCAGAGAATCCAATTGCATTTTTGCATGGAAACAAAGAGATGTCAGAATACGGAATCAGAAATGGCACAAAGATAATATTTAAAAGGAGTCAGGCGTGGATTTTCAATATAAGTTAATTGTAGGCAATCAGACTTTCTATAAAGAATTTGAAATCCCAGCAGAACTAGAACGTGTGAAATTAGGTTCTACGTCAAACTGTGAATTTAGATTAAATTCAGATTTCTTTTTCGAGGATATAGAAATTAGTCTGGAGAAAAAAAGAAAATTGGAATATATTATGTAGCGATAATTTGTACATCAGCAGAGGCGATGTACGTAAATTACTGTTTTCAGAATTGACACATGATGATGTGGTTAATATCTGTTATGTGAATTCTGGAGAAGTTGCATTTGAGATTCGCTTTTGATTGATTTTGGTTCTGATGGTACGGATTATAGTTTGAAAATTGATTTGTCGCAAATATCAGAACTGAGTATAGGTGATAAATCTGGTGCTAATATTGAATTATCCACAGAATACGGAAAAAAAGATACATTTGTATCGATTGTACAAGCAAATAATAAAATAGAACTGATAGAAAAAGCTTCCAAATATGGTACATATGTAAATGGTAAGCGTATAAGTAAAAAAGCTGTGCTAAAAGATTTTGACTTTATTTCCGTGGCTGATTTCTCAGCATATTATAAAGATAAGCAACTTTATTTTAGTAAAAGAAATATCCGCTTAAATGGTATTAGTCAAATAGTAGAGCAGGTAGATATTGGTGGCGTATATCCAATGTTTATCAGGAATACAAGAGCAAAGTCTGTGATTGAAGATGAAAAGATTAAAATTCTCGATCCAGATACAATTCCAACAAAACCAGAATTAAATATTGTTACATCACTAATGCCAACGATTGTAATGTTTGAATTGGTAGTTGTATTACGAGGAATAATGAGTGAATCAGGAGGAACGTATGTAATCTTTAGCATTTGTTCAATGGGAATGGGTGTTATTACTTCTGTTTTAAACATTGTTCATGGTCAAAATAAATATAAAAAAGATTGCGAGAAGCGTAGAAATGTTTACCTTAATTATGTTGCAAAGAAGAAAGAGGAAATTATAGCTGCTCGTAATAGCGAGTTGGAAATATTACGTGATACATATTACAGCACGGAAGAAAATTTGGAACATATTGAATCATTTTCTGCAGAATTGTTTGATAGAACTCCAGAAGATGAAGACTTCCTCGATATATATTTGGGTGTAGGAAAGAGAGAAGCTGAAAGAAAAATTGAGTACAAGGAACAGGAAAAGCTGGATACAGGAGATGATTTATGCCAAATACCAACGCAACTATCGGAAGAATATAAGTATATAGATAATGCACCAATCTACATAAAGGCTAAAGACGCAAATGCTATTGGTATAATCGGCAGAAAAGAAAGACAGAATGAATTCATTAAGTGTCTTTTAATAGATATTATTAGCAGACAGTATTTTGGTGATGTTAATGTATATGCCTTTATCGATGATAATGTACAGGAATATGATTGGTTAAAACTTATTCCACATATTCAACCTAATCCAAACTTTAGAAATATTGTTTGCGATACAGAAAGTAAAAATATTGTATTTGAGTATTTATATAAAGAATTAACTTATCGAAGTGAACACAAAGGCGTTCCAGGACATAATGTTATTTTCATATTAAACGATAACGGTATCAAAAGTCATCCAATATCAAGATTTATTGAACATGCATCAGAACTTAATACAACCTTTATATTCTTTGAAACAGAAAAGAAGTATTTGCCATTGTATTGTAGTCAGATAGTAGTATTGGAAGAAAATTATTCGGCTTATACTTATGCAAGCGAAAACAAAACAGATAAGACGGAATTTAAATATGCTTGCGTATCATCGGATAAAGTGCAAAGAGCAATTGATATATTGGCGCCAGTTTATTGTGAAGAAATTAGTTTGGAAAGTTCTCTAAGGAAAAATATTTCTTTATTCGAACTATTAGGCATATATTCTGCAAATGATTTAGAATTGAAGACCCGTTGGAATGATTCTAAGATTTATGAAACGATGGCAGTTCCTTTGGGAATAAATGTTAAAAATGACGTTGTATGTTTAAATTTGCATGAAAAGTTTCATGGTCCACATGGCTTAGTTGCAGGTACAACAGGTTCAGGTAAGAGTGAAATATTACAATCATTTATTTTATCGGCGGCAACTTATTTCCATCCATATGAAATTGGTTTTGTAATTATCGACTTTAAAGGCGGTGGTATGGTAAACCAGTTTAAAGACTTACCACATTTGATTGGTGCAATTACAAATATCGATGGGAATGAAATTCAGAGATCGCTTAAATCAATTAAAGCAGAATTGATGAAGCGACAAAATCATTTTGCGAGTGCAGGCGTTAACCATATTGATAAATATATTCAATTGTATAAGGATGGCAAAGTGACGGAAGCACTTCCTCATTTGATTATTATAGTAGATGAATTTGCAGAATTGAAAGCGGAACAGCCGGAATTTATGAAAGAGCTTATAAGTGCTGCAAGAATTGGACGAAGCTTAGGTGTGCATTTGATTTTGGCTACACAGAAACCTAGTGGCGTGGTAGACGCACAGATATGGTCGAATTCGAAATTTAAACTGTGCTTGAAAGTCCAGTCGAAAGAAGACAGTAACGAAGTTATAAAAACGCCATTGGCGGCTGAAATTAAGGAACCTGGTAGAGCATATTTGCAGGTGGGGAATAATGAGATATTCGAGTTGTTCCAGTCTGCTTATAGTGGTGCACCAGCGACAGTTGATGCTAGTGAGGTAGAAAAGGAATTTGTAATCTCTAAAGTAGGGTTTACTGGAAACCGTAAACCAATCTATGTAAGGAAAAAAGAGGAAGCAAAAAAATTAATGTTCAGAATCAGCTTGATGCAATTGTTGCTTATATTCATGATTACTGCAATAAGGAAGGAATTAAGAAATTAGCTGATATTTGTATGCCACCATTACCAGAAACATTATACTTTGATGCTGGTAAAAGAGTGGATTCAGATGAGGTTTTTGTGACTTTTGGTTTGGTTGATGATCCAGATCACCAGTCACAGATGACACATAAGCTGAATATAACTGCAATGAATTATATGCTGATTGGTTCGACTCAAACCGGAAAAACAAACTTTTTGCAAACAGCAATTCGTAGCCTTACGGAACATTACTCTCCAGATGAGGTAAACATTTATATTGTAGATTTCGCATCCATGATTTTAAAGAATTTCGAAAATCTGAATCATGTGGGTGGTGTTGTGCTTTCTCATGAAGATGAAAAGGTAAAGAATCTATTCCGTTTGCTGTCTAATGAAATTGATCTTCGTAAATCGAGACTTGCAGAAGTGGGAGTAAGTTCTTTTGCATCTTACAAAGAGGCAGGATATCGTGATTTGCCACAAATAGTTGTTGTAATTGATAATTTAACGGCTCTTAAGGAATTATATTTACAAGATAATGATATGTTATTACCGGTATGTAGAGATGGTAATTCTGTAGGAATTAGTTTTTTGGTTGCTAATGGTCAAACGGCAGGTGTTGGATATCGTTATCTTAATAATTTTGAGGGGAGAATTGCTTTATTTTGTAATGAGTCATCAGAATATACTATGCTATTTGAAGGTAATCGTACTAAATTACCAAATGTGCCTGGGAGGGCGTTGGTGCAAATAGACAAGGCCACATATGAGTGTCAAATGTATCTTGCATTTGACGGAGATAAGGAATATGAAAGAGTCCAGAATATTCAAAAATATGTAACATCTTGTAACGAACGGTATGTTGGAATGAATGCAAGGGTAATTCCAGAAATACCAAAATGCTTAGATATAGGATATGTCGAAAAGCATTATGCACAAGCGAATACTAATGATGAATTAATGATTGGATTAGACTATGAGACGATTGAGCCTTTAAGCATGAATCTGAATGAAAACGATATGATAGTTCTGTCAGGTAAAAAGGATGTTAGTAGAAAAGCCTTTGCTAAATATATCATTAGTGTGTTTGCTGATAAGAAATTCGGCAAAACAGAATTGTATGTATTAGATACATTGGCTGGCAAATGGGGCGAATTGGAAATACTTCCACAGACAGCATATTATACAACGGATGCAGACAGTTCAATTAGTATTGTTACAGAGATTGGACAAATCGTGGAGCAGCGATATCAGAATTACATTAATAGGCGCTCTAATTTACAAGATGAATCATGGATTGTTGTTATTGTGGATAATAATGATGCAATTTTAGCATTGAGTAGTAACAAGAATGCAATGGCGACTTTAAAAGATATATGGGGCAAATATAGTGGAATGAAGGTTATATTTGTGTTTACTGATATCAACAATGCAAGTATTCCATTTAATGCACCGGAAATTATGAAAATTATTAAAGAACGTAAAAAAATATATTATTTTCGATGAAATTTCAAACATAAAGACTACAGATATTCCGTTAAGTCTTACAAGAAAATATTCAAAGCCATTAGAGACAGGGGATGCATATCTTGTTGAAGATGGTGATGTGAAGAAGATTAGAACGATTAATTAATGGTAAAAACTGTAATAACAGTTTTACATAAAATTTTAAGGAGGCAAAAAAAAATGGCAGTAAACAAAGTCGATTACGAGGTGCTCACAACAGGTGTAAGTACATATGGGAATCAAGCAGAAGCAATTAACGAAGCGTTAAATGCATTGGTTACCATGAATGGTCAGCTTCAAGAAGGTTGGACAAACCAAACTGCAGATGCATTCATTCAGAGATTTGAGGATGAATACAAACCTGCATTAGAAAACGTTATTGAAGCAGTTCAAAGTATTTCTGATTATATTCAGAGTTATATGCAAGCACGTCAGGATGATGATGCTGCAGGCGCAGCAGCTGTTAGAGGCTAATTTTATTAGTTCTCCAAATGAAACCATTAGCAACAGAATTACTGTTGCTAATGGTAAACTCAAAAATCGAGCAAGAGGTGAAAAAAATGACCAAATCTCAATGTTATAACGAAATTTCGAGAAACAGACAGTTAATAAATCAATATCAGAATGAAATTAATACTTTAAATAGAGAAATACGTGAGTTGAATGATACGAAAAGTAAAGTTTCTACTCTTAAAAGTACACTTTCCAGTTGCAAAAACACAAGTGTCAATAGATTATCAAGTACAAGTATGGTTATGCGAATAAATTCAAAGATTGTAAATAAGTTTTGTAACAATATGAATACATTATTTGCTGGAGCAGAGTACAACTCTGTAAATAATGGTTTAGCAAATGGGCTTACAAGAATAGAAGAAGAAATTACTAGAAAACAAAACAGAATAAGAACCTTAGGAAATTCTATTGATAATTGTAATAACACAATTTCTAATATGAATGCCACTATTAGAAGGATTGAAGCGCAGGAAAGAGAAGAAACAAGAAGAAGGGCAGAAGAAAGAAGAAGTGCTGAATCAGCAAGCAATAATTGATTATGAAGGAGATGATAAGATGGCAAGCAATAACACAGAATTAAAAATAGATGATGACTATATTAATTCTCAAGCAGAACAAATTGCGAAGTGGGCATGTGATTTGCAGGGAGGTATAGACAAATATACTGCTATTTTAAATAATATTTTGGCAGCTGCTATTATGGAAGGTGCGACTGCAGAAGCATTAGAGAGCTTTGTTGACTATGTTGAAAATTTGAAGGATATCGTAAATGATATGGGAGAAGAAGCAAAGGGAATGTGCTTGGCATTTTTATCAGAAGTAGATGAAGCAGATTCTTATTTATATTAGAGAGCGAGGTTTATGAAATGGCAACGAAAATTGATAATGAAAAACTCGACCAATATATAGGAGAATTAAATAGCTTACATACAGAATGGGTAAATTATAAAAAGAATCCTGTGGATCAGGGTGATAATGGTGGTGGAACAATTGCACAGATGGTGGAACTCACGAAATCTCTTCAGGATATACAAAATGCATTTGTGACGCTTGTGGCAAACACTTTGTCTTATATGAGACAACGGAAATCTTCTGTTGAAAATAAGGATGCGGAGGCTACTGCAACTATTCAAGAAAAATAAATAAGATAAATGAAAAGGCAGTGAATGAAATGATAAGAGATTTTTCGGAAAGTGCAAAGCAAAAACTATTAGCTTATGTTAAAGATGTTACAGAAACTACAGTATGGGGAAAACTGGGGGATATAATCGGGGATATAGGACTACAAGTTCAGCACTGGTTTGGAGCATTGGATATTTCTAAGCATGTTAATAATTTAGACGAATACCATAAGAAGGTTATTGACAAAAACGATACAACATCCCAAAGGATTGAAGAAATATTTACAAACGTAAAAAATATTGATATACGATATCAGAATGGACTTGGTCAAGAACTATCTTATGCCAATAGCATTACGGATATGATAAAAGTTTTATCTGATACAATAGATCCAAATGGCGGGAACATGAATTTGCAGAAAATGAATGAAGCGTTGGCTGCGTCTTTAGAAAAAATTAGAGAAAATCAATTATCAAAAAACAAGGTGATTGAAGATAGTATGTTGGGAACAGACCCAGATGCAGCTGAAATGAGTGCAGACCCGGTAAATCTTAGTACAGGTAATTTTGTTTATGATCATCAGGACTTAATAGTTGGTGGCGAAATCCCACTTGTTTTTCATCGTTATTATAATTCAAAGGATACAAGGGTTGGAACTCTTGGTAAATGTTTTTTGCATAATTATGAAGTGCTGATCGAAGATTCAAATGATGGCGTTCTTGGAATACGACAGGCGGATGGACAGGTTATTCGGTATGAAAAAGATAATGATGGAAATTATCACAGCAATACTTCTGCTTTAGAAATTTTGAAAAAAACAGAGACAGGATATGTTCTGGAGAATATTGGAAAAGAAAGAAAGTTATTTAAATCAGATGGAAAGTTAATTCGTCAAGAAAATTGGAATGGACGAGGAATTAGCTTTAGTTATAATGAAAAAATCAATTAGTAAAAGCGAAAACAGACAATGAAAGTTGTTTTGAATATTTTTATGAAAGCTCTGGTTATCTTACAAAAGTGCAGGATCATACGGGCAGATGTGTAGATTTGACTTATAAAAACGGTATGCTAGAAAAAGTGGCACTTCCATTAGATATAGTCTATACATATACGTATGGAAGTAACGGCAGAATTATTGAGGTTGTGAATGCAAGAGAAATTCATGCTGTAAAAAATGAATATGACAAGAAATATCGTGTTACAAAACAATTTTTCCCAGATGGTGGAATGATGTCGTTTTTATATGATGATGAAAAACGTTGTGTTGTTCTGACAGAGCGAAACGGAGTGAAGACCACTTATTTCTATGATGAAAACTATCGTAACACAGAAACTGTTTTTGAGGATGGTACTAGCGAAAAGTTTCTATATAACGAAAAAATCAATGCATTAGTAAAACTGACCGTTTAGGACGTACTCAGCGCATGGCTTATGATAATAGAGGAAATCTTACTCAGGTTGTGGATTCTTTAAAGAGACGTATTAATTTTACCTATGATGCTAATAATAATTTGATTAGTGTTAGCATGAACGGAAAAGAACGTTTGAAGAATCATTATGATGTAAAAGGAAAATTAATTGCAACAGAAAATTGTATGAAAGAAAGTTTATGGATAACCTACGATGAGAAGCAGCATCCTGTAGAGTTGACATTTGTTGATGGTAGTAAGACTATGCTTTCATATGATGAAGCGGGGAAATATCTCAACAATTAGAGAAGCAAACGGAAATGAAGTGCATTACATCTACGATGAATTAAATCGAGTTGTTGAAACAAGGGATGTAAATAACAATAGTACAAAGTACAAATACGACTTAAGAGGTAAAATTACAAAAGTAATTAACCCTCTTGGGGATACGAGAGAATACACTTATGATAAAGCTGGCAGGGTGACAGGAATCAAGGATTTTGATGGTTTCTGGACGTTGTCTACTTATAATGCGATAGGGAAAATAGAAACTATAACTGATAAAGAAGCGCATGTCACGACGTATGGTTATGACAAAATGTGGAATATAACATCACAAACCATGCCGGATGGGACTATACAGGCATTTAAATATGATGAAGATAATCGTCTTAGTCTTGTAGAATACCCAAATGGTGGAACAAATACATATACCTATGATTCGGTAGGAAACAGAACATCAGTTACAGATGCAGAAGGAAATACTACAGCATATGTTTATGATGCGGAAAATCAATTAGTAGAAGTAATTGAGCCAGATGGAGCTAAAACAAAAAAAACTTATGATAGGGATGGGAATCTGGTAGCTGTAACAAATGCTATGGACCATGTAACATCTTATACATATGATGATTTGGGGAGACGCATTAGCAGAACAAATGCAGAGGGTGCAACGACAAGTCTTTTCTATAATAATATGGGGCAAGTAGAGAGAGTATGTCATCCAAATGGAACGCAGACGTTTTATACCTATGACTTAGGTGGAAGAGTAAAGAGTGTAAAAAATCCAGATGGTTCTGGAGAAATCTATGAGTATGACTTAAAAGGCAATTTGATATCACGAGCAAATGGCATGGAGGATAAAATATCATTTAAATATGATGCTTTGGATAGACTTGTAGAAATAGTAAATCAGGTAGAAGGAGTAAGGAAATTTACTTATGATGCAGTAGGAAATCTTACTTCTATTATAGATGAAAAAGGCAACAAAACCACGTATGATTATTCGCCAAATGGAAACCTGATGAAGGTAACGGATGCCTTGGGCAACGAGACTTTTTATGAGTATGACGCGATGAATCGTCTTGTAAAGACTCTTTGTACCGGTGCAAATGGGGAAGAGAGTCAGAATACAGACTTTGTATGGGATGTAATGGGTCAAATCAAGAGTGTAACTGATCCATTGGGTTATGTAGAAAGTTACGAGTATGACAAAAATGGAAATATGACATCTAAGACTGATCGTGATGGTTATACGATAAACTTTACTTATGGAAGCCACGGAAAGATAGAAGAAATCGTATACGCAGATGGGAAGACTGTTGAAATGTCTTATGATGCGCTCCGCAGGCTGAATGAAGTAAAAGACTGGAATGGGATTACAAAAATCACTCTTGATGCAATAGGTAGAGCTTTGTCTGTTACAGAACCGAATGGAGATACCGTAGGCTATGAATGGGGGCTGATGGGTGAAAAGAAAGCAGTCATCTATCCAAATGGAAAACGCGCAGAGTATTCTTACAACACAGAAATGCAATTAGTATCTCTCCATACAGAAAGAGAAACAATTCAGTATGCTTATGATGAAATAGGACGTTTGACAAAGAAGATTTTACCAAATGGTATTGAAACGAACTATCATTATAATGCAATGGGAAGAGTTGATGAAATTTCCCATATAGGAAACGAATTTGCAGAAAGCTACAAATATAGTTTTGATATCTATGGAAATAAGGTAAGTGCTATAAAGAATCGTGTTGGAGCAGAAGTGGATAATGGGCACTTTGCTTATGTATATGATGAATTGAACAGACTTACCGAAGTGCATCAAAATGACACTTTGCTTCGTAAATACAGTTATGATGCGTTTGGAAACAGAGTAAGTAAAGCGAATTATGCAAGTAGAATGGAGTCTGTGACAAGTTATACATATAATGTAAACAATCAGCTTCTATCTGAAGTGGATGGAACTATGACAAAAGATTATACCTATGATAATCGAGGGAATCTTTTGAAAGTAAGTACAGGCGCAGACATATTAAAAGAGTTTACCTTTGATGCAACGAACCAGATGACAGCATCATTTGATCTCGTAGATGGTCAGAGAAAGAAAGCAACTTACACATACAACGGACTAGGCCACAGAGTGGGACAAAAGATATCTAGTCTCATTCCAGAATACCCGGAAAAGAAAATCCGTTACACCATCGACATGACACGTCAGTACTATAACCTTCTTCAAAAGTCAGAAGGTGGTGCATCCCAGACATACTATTGGGATGGAAATGTAGTAGGAATGGAATCAAATGGAGTAGAAAAATTCTACTTACAGGATGATTTTGGTAGTCCAATGCACTTAGTAGATATATACGGAACAAGTCAGGAGTGTTTTGCATTTGATGAATTTGGTGAAAACCTCTCAACCAGCTACAACAACACAAGCCAGACCTTTGGCTTTACTGGCTACCAGACTGATGAAGTAGGTGACCTCTACTATGCGCAGGCAAGACGTTATGATGCAAGTGTAGGACGATTTGTCAGTGAGGATAAAGTAAGAGGTTTTGTGATCTTACCATATACTTTAAATCACTATGGATATTGTTGGAATAATCCGGTGGATTTCGTAGATAGGGATGGAAATTTACCTACAGTTGTAATCGGTGCTGTAATTGGTTTAGCCGCAGGTGCTTTGGGGGAAGTGGTTTCGCAGACAATTGATGGTGTCCAATCAGGTAAAAGTGTTTTAGACAGTCTTTTGGATGTTAATCCTGGGAAAGTAGTATTAGAGGCAGGAAAAGGTGCAGTTACTGGTGCCGTTGCTGGCACGGGTGCAGGGGTTATTAGTGGTTGCAGGTACTTCTGGTGTAGTGGAATTTGGAGGAGACTTATTAGATCAGAAAGTCCTTCAAAAAAAAAAAAAGAAGATTTGGATTATACACATGCTATAAGTAATGGGCTGTGGTCTGCAACAACAACTTTGGTTGTTGGCGGGATAACAAATGAAATATCAAATGTTATTCATCCGGAAGCGAAGACCGGTACAATGGACTATCTGTTTGGAAGAGATAAGGCAAAAGCCGTTGTTAAAGCTCAATATAATAATGCAAGATCGTCCAGTTCCCGTGCAAAATACTGGAATAGGTTGGAGAAAATAAAATTACAAAAAACATTAGGAACAATCAAGTATGGCATAATAGAGACAGGAAAGACTATCATAGATGAAATAAAAAATGAAATTTATAGAGATGAAGTAAATGAAGATATAGTTGAAGAAATAGATAAGAAAATTTCTTGTTCTGTTTATTAGGAGGGATTAGCGTGATTGATGTAATAATAGGAATAATAAGTGTGAGTTTTTTGTTCTTTATGGTTCGTATTTTTATGAAATTTAACAGTGCAACATATAAGAACAATTTTACAAAAAATGATAACTTTATCGTAGAAAATGTAAAGGTGATAAAAATTGTAATTGCTGTGTGTACATGTATCATTGGTGCAATATGGTTGCTTTTTGTACTAATTTGTTCAAAAAAAAAGGTGCGGAAACAGGAAATTTAATACCTACTTTGATATTTACTTTAGTTTTTATAATTGCAATTTATTTTTCTATGAATATGGCAAATTGGCGTTTGATTATAGAAGGAAAGAATATTACACATATTAATTGGCGTGGAAAGGCTACGCACTATAACTTTGAGAATATAAAAATAAAGGTGTGTTCAAATTTGACAATAAAAGTTTACGAAGGTAATCGCAAAGTTATTGTGATTGATAGTAATATGAAAAATTTATCTTCTTTTATGTCTTGGGCGGATGCATACAAAATTCAAGAATTTAAATGCCAAAAATGGCGAGGTTGAAAGTTTTGTGAAAAGGCGGTGAAATTAATGATAAGAGATTTTTCAAATAGTGCTAAGAAAAAATTATTAGAATATGTTAAAGATGCAACAGAAACAACATTATGGAGAGAAAAATCGGTGACAGAATTGGGGATGCTGGGCTGCAAATCCAATACTGGTTTGGTGCATTGAGTATCTCAAAGTACATTGACAATTTGGATGCATATCATAAAAAATTATTGATAAAAATAATACGACTTCTCAGAGAATAGAAGAGATTTTTACAAATGTAAAGAATATTGATACTCGTTATCAAGGTCGATTGCAACAGAACGTAAATTTTTCAGAGAGTGTAATCAATTTTATCAATGATTTGGCAAATACCATAGACCCAAACGGAGGGAATATGGATATGCAAAAAATGAATGCTGCGTTGGCGGCATCTTTAGAAAAAAATTCAGGAAGCAAAGTTATCGAGAGAAAAGGCAATAGAAGATAGTTTGTTGGGAACAGATCCTGATGCGGTAGAAACTAGCATTGATCCTGTAAATTTATCAACAGGAAACTTCATCTATGATTTTGAAGATTTAGCAATTGATGGAGAAATTCCATTGTCATTTCATCGCTATTATAATTCTAAGGATTCGAGAATATCTGTGCTTGGAAAAAAGCTTTCGCCATAATTATGAAATATATTTGAATGTAAATGATGATGGCGAAGTAGATATTATAATGGAAGATGGTCAGCATAAAGTGTTTGCTGTTGAAAATGGAGTTTATTATGGAAAGAATACAGCGACTGATTTCTTGACTAGCGATAAACAACATTTTTATTTAAAGGATGTTGACGATAATACATATATATTTGATAAGGATAAGAAATTAATACGAATAGAAAACAGAAATAATTTGGTCATTTCTCTTACATATGACGAAGACAAACTTTTAATAAAAGTTGTTAACGATTATGGAGATTGTTTGAATTATGAATATGATGAAAAGACTAATTTGCTTGCAAGAGTCTTTGACCATACCGGAAGAGATGTCGTAATTACATATAGTGATGAAAAGCGTATTAAAACAGTATGTTCCGCATTAGGTAAAAATATATCTTATGAATATGCATCTAATGGACGTATTAAGGATATAGTAAACTCGCAAAAAGATACATACTGTCGAAAACATATATGATAAGAAATTCCGAGTTATTAGGCAGTTGTTTTCTGATGGTGGGAGTATGTCTTTTGAGTATGATGATGAAAATCATACAGTTACTCAGACAGAACGAAATGGTGTTCAGACGATATTTGTTCATGATGGACAATATCGTAATACGGAGATTAGATATGCTGATGGAACAGTAGAAAAGTTCGTATATAATGATAAGAATCAATGTATTAAGTATACAGATCGCTTGGGTAGAATCCAACGTATGTCATATGACAATAGAGGAAATCTTATACAAAAATAGATGCATTAAAGAGAAGACTGAATATGACGTATGATGCTTCAGGGCGATTGCTATCAATGAGCATTAATGGTATACAAAAAGTTAAGAATGATTATGATGCAAAAGGCAACTTAGTGCGCACGGAAGACTCAACCGGTAATGGTGTTACTGTTATTAATGATAAACATGGTAGACCGATTGAGAGACAATATCCTGATGGTAGTCGAAGTGCAGTAACATATGATGCTAAGGGCAATATTTCAACATTGACTAATCAAATTGGTGGAACGATTGCTTATTTTTATGATGAGTTAAATCGTGTAGTCAAAGTTGTTGATGCCAAAGGTAATGAGAGTAAATTCGAGTATAATGAAGCTGGAAATATCGTCAAAGAAACTAATGCATTAGGAAATAGTAGATGTTATGCGTATAATGGAAATGGCTTGATTGAAGAAATGGTTGATTATAATGGTGCTAAAACTGTTCAGCATTATAATGCTATTAACAAAGTGGAAAAGTGATTGATCCATTAGGTCATGAAACATGCTATGAATATGATAAAATGTGGAATGTATCTGCAGTAGTACTTCCAAACGGAGCTAAATCATTATATGAATATAATCAAGATAATCATATGTCTCGAATGACGGATGCATTAGGAAATAAAACAGAATTCCGATATGATGTTAATGGGAAATGCATTGCAGAGACGGATTGTATGGGAAGTAAAGAATTTTCATACGATGTTGTTGGTCGATTAGTGCAAGTAAAAAGAACCAAATGGTGGAATTACTAAATATGAATATGATGCAGAAGATCATGTGATTCATATTATAGATCCGATGAATAACGAAGTACATCTGGAATATGATAAGGTTGGAAATCTTCTTGTGGAACGCAACAACCTTGGTGAAATGCGTATATATACGTATACAACATTGGGTAATATCGATACAGTTACCGACGAAAGTGGTTTGGTAATAAAATACAAATATCTACCGGGAGAGGAGAAAATACAGGAAATATTATATCCAGACGGAAACTCTGAAAAATATGAATATGATTTAAATGGAAATGTTATTGCTTATATCGATGTAATGGGAAATAAGCGATGCCATACATATGATGCATTAGATAGACTTATCTTGACCGAAGAGGCAGATGGTGACAGAAAAATTTATTCATATGATGAAGTTGGTAATGTTATCTCTGTTACAGATTGCAATGGAAATAGTTCGCATTATATTTATTCAAAGAAGAATGAGTTACTGAAAACGATTGATGCACTTGGTAATGAAACAGAATATGAATATGATGCAAATAGTAATTTGGTAAAAATTGTACAAAAAGGGAAAAGATGGTGATTGCAACGAAGTAGTTACATGTTATGAACGTGATATTTTGGGTCGTGTAGTAGGAATTATCGACTCTGTTGGTGCTGAAGAACGTTATACATATAATGGAAAAGGATATCTGACAGAAAAGATAGATAAAGAAGGTTACTTGACCAAATTGGTTATACTTCTAGTGGGGATGTAGAACATATTCAGTATGCAGATGGCAAAGAGGTGTTCCTCTCGTATAATGTTTTGCGCCAGTTAGAGGAGATTAAAGATTGGGTTGGAACAACAACCATTAAAAACGATGCTGTTGGTCGTGCACTTAATATAGTATATCCAGATGGAAAGGAAGTTTCCTATGCATATAATGTGTCTGGACAAAGAACAAGCATAACATATCCAAACGGCGAGACTGTAAAATATAGTTATGATGAATTTAAGAGATTAACTTCTTTGGAAGAAGCGAACAACATAACAACGTATGAGTATGACCAATACAGCCATTTGCAATTAAAGACAATGCCAAATGGTGTTAGCACAGAATATTCGTATGATAATAGAGGTTTACTAGCCTCTTTAACAAATAAAGATGCAAATGGTATACTTGATCGATATTTTTATAAATATGATTGCGAAGGAAATAAGACGGAAATTATAAAGAGCCGTCGCAACATGCCGCAAGAAAATGGTCATTATACTTATTGTTATGACGCTTTAAGAAAACTAACATCAGTGCATAAGGATGGTAATTTGCTCCACGCTTATGAATATGATGCACATGGCAATCGTATTCGTATGACTACAAAAGATGGTGTAACAAATTATCAGTACAATAAATTAAATCAATTGATTTCAAAAATTGACTCAAATGGTAATGAGAAGTATATCTATGATTCTAGAGGTAATTTAAGTCAAATAGATTGCAATGGACAAACGAAACATACATTTGTTTATGGTGTGGCAAACCGTTTGACAGAAGCGAGAAATGCCGATGGAGCGTATGCGAAATATGAATATAGTGGTCTTGGTCACAGAATTGGTGTAACGCAACAAATGGGACCGAACGACCCAGAAGTTCAAATTCGTTATGTGCTTGATATTACAAAGCAATATAATAATATCTTGCAAAAAAAAAAGAAGAGGCGGGAGAAACTCAAACTTATTTATTTGACAGTAAAGTATCCGGAATGATTCATGATAATGGAATTCGTTCGTATTTTCTGCATGATGATTTAGGAAGTCCTATTCGCTTATTAAAACCAGAAGGAGATGTGTTGGAGTCATATGCATATGACGAATTTGGATGCGATGTAGGGTATACGCCTAGTCAGTTCCATTCTTTTGGATATACAGGATATCAAAAGATAGTGTGACAGGCATTTATTATGCACAAGCTAGAGAGTATATGCCTGTTATAGCAAGATTTGCAGCACGTGACTTTGTAAAGGGACAGCAAGACGATCCGTTATCAATGAATGAATATATTTATTGTAGAGATAATCCAACAGAATATGCGGATGCGAACGGGTTGTTTGTACTATCCACATTGGCAATTATAGGTGTGGGTGCGGCTGTTGGTGCTCTTACCAGTGCAGGTGTGAATGCTGTTTCACAAGGAATTAAAATCGCAAAAGGAGAACAAGAAGAGTTCCAATGGGGTTCACTAGCAGGCTCAGCGGTGGAAGGAGCTGTCGTCGGTGGAGTAGCTGCTATTCCAGGACTTGGAACAGTAGCAGCAGCAGCACTAACCGTTACGGCTGGTGGAGTTGGAGCAGCGGCTAATAGTGCAATTTCACAAGGCATAGATGAGGGCAAGGTAGATGGCAAGCAAGTAGCGGAAGATGCTGTAATAGGTGCAGTTGTTTCAGGTGCATTTTATGGTATTGGAAAAGGAGTAAAAGGCACTCAAGGGTAAATTTAGCAAGACAAAAACGCCTACTACTAAATCGACAAAAGATCTATATGAAGATACCATTAAGAGATTGAAAAAGAATGAAACTAAAATGGATGCAATTGAAGCAGCCGGTAAGAAAGCATCTTCATTAACGAGAAAAACTCAACAGAGACTACTATCGGAAAGGAATTCATTGTTAAAAAAATATGGTTTGGAAAAATTAAAATCAGGATTTTTCTCTAGCAAATCAGGATTTTCAGGAGTTGTGGACTCTGTAAAAATATGCATTTATGGTATTTGGGATTAAAACAACAAAAAGCATCGTTAAGGATTTGTTGAAAGGAATGTGTCCAATATATACAAGCGAGGATGAACAGACGCTAGTTGAATATATGGAAGATTATTTTGGTACTTTATACGGAAAAGTAACAGGAAAATGTCCGTTATATTCTTAAAATATGTAGGGGGCGTAAAACACCCTCTACTCTAACAGGAGGTATTATGTCATTTGTATTAAAGATTTTCTTGAAAGTATTATTGTATAGTATAATTGTTATAGTTGTAAAAAGTATTATCGGTAAGATACAAGAACCTTCAGCTGGTATTAAACAAACAGAATTGGGTGAACGATTTATTGATTGGAAAATTTTTTCAAACATTTATATGATTGTAGGGATTGGTTTTACTTGTATTCTTATTTTTGCATTAAATATGACATCAAACTATAATGTGTTAGTTATTGTTTTATTTATCCTGCTTATAGTTCTGTTTTTTGAGTTTCTTATATGGACGTGTCTATGTGAAAGTAGGTAAAGATAGAATTTATTGGAGAAAAATGAATGGTAAAGAGTATAATATAAGATATGAGGACATCACATCTCACGTTGTTGATGAAAGTGGGAATGTGAAGCTATATCAGAATAATAAATGCATCTTAGCATTTGCTACAGGAACACATAAAGTGTTTGTTACAGAAGTTTTGAAAAATCATAAAGTTCCAATGAAAGATAATGGTAATACACCATTGATTCTTGAACCTAAAAAAAGGGTATATCATTTTATATGGTGTGGGCTTCTTGTGTTCTGCTATATTGTGGTTACTATGTACAGGGTATGGTGTATTTGCTGGATTTTTAATATTCTTAATTAGCAGTGTTATTTTGTTTATATTATTTATAACTTCAACAAGACATAAAATAGTTGTTGAAAAAACAAAATAATCGAAAAGAAATTATTAAGAAATAAGTCAATCGAGTTTGTTCAAGTGGAATATTTAAGTCTGAAAAAAGATAATGAAGCGGAAATAATTTGTATTCATTCTAATGCCGGAGGGATGATTAAAATTCCAAAATCATACAAGAATGTTGAGATGTTTGAAGTGCTGATAGCTAAACAACATTGGAAATGGAAATAGGAAAAATAATACAATAAAATTTAATAAAAAAAAAGTATGAGGTGAAGAGGGATGACAGAGAAAGTTAATTTTTTACCATTGGGAAGTATCGTAGTTGTAAGTGGAGGTATTAAAAAGTATGTAATTGTTGCAAGAGCTCTGAAAGTCAAGATAAATGGAAAAGAGCAATTTTTTGACTATGCAGCATGTGCATACCCAGAGGGAATGGTGGGGGATAGACTAATGTATTTCCAGCATTCCGATGTTAGTAAGGTGGTTTTTGAGGGATTTTCAGATGATGATGAGAAAATGATGTGTGCCAATATCCAGAAGGCAATGGAGATGTTGGAGATTGAGCGTGCGGATGTCAGACAGTTGAAGCAGAATATGGGGAACTAAGATGGCTAAAAAGTATGACAGAAACAAATATCAAAATTTAAAGAATCAGAAGGCAAGTAATGAACATCAGCAGGAAGTATGTCAATTGGAAATCAATGAGATTGATGCGAAAATTGACAGATTGCGGGATGCATATAATACGTTAGATGATGCGAAAGAAGCCATTGATGATATCAACAAAAATCAGAAGAATATGATAAGTTCAGATCTTTATCAAAGTTTATGGACTGGCAGCAGGGCACAGTATTTCTATGATTTATGTGAGAGTGGGGATCTTTACACAAGTTATGATGGATATGTTTCGAATATCGATGATGCAGAGGATGCAATCAACTGGGAAATAAACGCATTAAACGAGAGAAAGAATGAAAAATATGGTATCTTATCTGGCCTGGTCAATGCATGGGATGATTTATGTACAAGAATCCGTAATTTCTTTAATTAGTTGATGGGAATGAAAAAGGAAAGGAGATAGACAAGTGGGAACGATTTTAGATTACGTAAGTGTATATTCGAATACCAATGCGATAAGAACAGCTTCGCGGTCTGTAAGCTTACCGGCTTCCGCAACGGAAATCAAAGGGCAGTCGGATGCAATGAAAAAGCTCCAGGAAGATTATGAAACGTTAAAGAGTGCGGTAAGCCAATATAGTACTACTTTGCAGATGGACTTAATGGCAATTGATTTATTAGTTGATTCACAAGTGCAAAAGATAAGAATCAAAGTGAGCTTTTTAAGCAGGGCACCGGAATATTTGACACATGTTTGACACCATAAGAATGACAGGAGAGGAAAATGGAAGGGTTTCAAATTAATTATACAGATATCTATGATTTGTTCTGGGAGTACAAGACAAATTTAGAAAATCTGATGAATAAAATTGATACTTGTGAGAACTGCATTAATTTTTTTATAAAAAATGCAGTGTTTACCGGAGAAACAGGAGATGCAGTAAAAGTTATCTGACAGATGTACATATCACAATGCTTTCAAGTATAAGAGTCACAGCGCAGAACCTGCTTGACAACATGACATTATACAAAGCCGGGTATTATGATATTGACAATTCTACAAATTTTAAACTTAGCGAGGAGGCAATCCGTGCATTCCGGACAAAACTAAGCACCAATTATTCGGATACGGAGTCTTATACCGGAAAAATACAGGGAGCAGTTTCTGGCATTTCGGATATATCGGGTGTCGGTACACCAAGTACGAATGGTGTATTAGAACTACATGAGCAGTTGGATCAGGAATTATTAAATCTTATCACAGAAGTTCAGAGCCATGAGAGCAGTACCGTGACAGCACTGGAGAATTCCGTGGAATTGTTACTATCGAGTCTGAATACCTGTATTGCAAAAATCGGATTGAACACAGCTGCAATTGCAAGTTATGAAAGCAACAGCTTTTATACAGATAAGGACGTGTATGCACTTGCCAATATCAGTGAATTGTTTTATCAGCAGCATGAAGACAATAAAGATGTATATGATGCAATCTGTGAAGCGGAACAGAACCTAAAGGATGCAGCGGAAGAACGTGAGACGCAGGGAGTGTGGAAGACCGTTGCCGGAGTGGGTTTGCTTGTAGTAGGCGGAGTATGTATAGTCGCATCATGGGGAACAGCAACACCAATTGTTGCAGCCGCAGAGGGTATTGTTGGAACCGGAACGACTATTTTTGGAGTCGCAGATTCTGCGGAAGGTGCCCAGGATATTTATTATGGAAGCATCGGAGATATTGACAGTACCGCAGTAAATGACTTAAAATATGTGGTATTCCAAGGAAATGAGGAAGCATATTATCTGACAGAAAGTGTCTTTGCATTTGCAGCATCCGCAATGATTCCAATCGGTCAGGCGGCCTCAGCAGGAAACCTGACATTTCGAAGTGGAGCAACAATCGTTGCAAAAGAAGGAATTGCAACAGCAGCAGGTGCAGGAGCCCAGAAGTATACGACGGATTTAACTGGAAACCAGACCGCAGGAATGTTAGCAGGTATGGCAGCAAGTATGGCAACTGCGAAAGGACTGAATGGAATTGAAGCAGGAGCGAAGAAACTGGCGAAACCGAAGCTTGGAGATGTTGGAGACGGCGGAGGTTCAGCGTTTGCAAGAAATAATTTAAAATCTGTGTTAGCTAATGAAAGTTTGACATTAGATGAGTTTAATACACTTCGTTTAGCAGATGTAAATGAATTGTCAGCAGAACAAATTGGAAAATTAAAAAATATAAGAGAAGCAGTGCCTAAGATTGATAGTAATACAGTGATTCAAAAAACTATTCCCTTTGAGGATATAGGAAAATACATAGGAGATGACGGATATAGTACTATCAGAGGCTATATAGCAAGATATGATGATGTTTCACATATTCATGGTTATGATAATGTTGTAGAATCATCAAGATTAGACTATACAATAAATAGTGATATTAGACCATATCCAGAAGGTGGAAATGCATATGGTTATATTAAATTTATGACGGATGATGTGGATAGGATTGGAATACCGTATGGAACAGAATTTGGTGGGGAAATACAGACCCTGCCCCATGTACACGTAATGGATTTACAGGTGCAAGGAATGGAGAAGTTATTCCAGAATGGACAGTTGATGGTAACCTGGAACCAATAGAAGGTGCTGAATTGCATAGGGTAATTGATTCAGAAGATTCTATCGTAGCTATTTTTGATGGCGAACATTTCAGAGAGGTGAAAAAATGATAAAAAATGGAAAATATGCTTATTATAAAGGAAATGAATATAAATTTTCAAGAGATGCTGATGGTAATTATATTATTATAACATCAGATCTAAAGAAAACTGATTGTACATTTAAAGATAAATATAATACAGGAGTATACAGTAAATTAGTGAATATATCAGATGTAGATGAAATTTACAAAATTGCAACTTATGGAAAGGTGAATGAAGAGAGGGTTTCAATTATAAAGGAAAAAAACGGAGAATATTTGGTTAGTACAAATGACTGTAAGATAGGGGGAAAAGCTGAAGTTGGATCGAGTTGACAAATATGCATATGAGGGATGGTTAAATTCAAATATAGTAAAGCTTGATGAGGAAAAACAAGTTATAAAATAATTGGTTTACATGAGCAGTTGGATCAGGAGCTATTGAATTTTATTACAACAATCCAAAATCAGGAAAGTAGTACCGTAACAGCGCTGGAGAATTCTGTAGACTTATTAATTTCGAGCCTGAACAGCTGTATTGCAAAAGTAGGGTTGAACCAGGGAACAATTGCAAATTATGAAAGCAACAGCTTTTATACAGATAAGGACGTGTATGCACTTGCCAATATCAGTGAATTGTTTTATCAGCAGCATGAAGACAATAAAGATGTATATGATGCAATCTGTGAAGCGGAACAGAACCTAAAGGATGCAGCGGAAGAACGTGAGACGCAGGGAGTGTGGAAGACCGTTGCCGGAGTCGTATTGGTTGGTGTTGTGGCATGTATTATTGCAACTGCAGGTGCAGGAGCCCAGAAGTATACGACGGATTTAACCGGAAACCAGACCGCAGGAATGATAGCAGGTATGGCAGCAAGTATGGCAACTGCGAAAGGACTGAATGGAATTGAAGCAGGAGCGAAGAAACTGGCGAAACCGAAGCTTGGAGATGTGGGAACTGACGGTGGCGCAGTATTAAATGATGCGGATGTGGGTTCGGCTGTAGAGGGTGGAAGTACATCTTCTTATTCAGGAGAAGAATGGTGTAGATATTTTAGGGAAACTTATGGCTCAGACAAAGTAGTATGGGAAAATGCAACGCCATCTCAGTTGGCACGAAGTTGGCAAGGAACTGGAAAATACATAGGAGTTGATGATTATGTAGATACTGTTGTTAAAAAAAGGGACAATACTGTACAGAGGAGAACCAAATGGAACAGAGTATTTTACAACATTGGATGCCATTGAGCAATCTGGAGGAGATGCAACTAATGTTGAAGGATTGCAGGTTGAAAAGCATCCTATACATGGGTATAGGGGGAGATGCAAGGATATGTCTTTAATGAGGAAATAGCGAGTGCATATGGAATAACTAATGCAAATCCGCAATTTGGAAAAGGAGGGTTGCCACAATATTTTGTACCAAATGCAAATGATTATATACAAAAAGGCATTTTAGTTAAGGTTGATAATATTACATTAAGAAAGTAGGAATTTTAGATATGATAGATGTTACGAATGGTGAAGTAAGTACGCGAGAAGGATTAGTTATCGGGCCCAATTATTCATTTGATAAATTTAAAACAACAAAATTTTATAATGGACAAGATGGAGTTAGAATAATTTATTTAGACGAGCATCAAACGATTTATGGCAGGCAATTTATTATGAGTTTATTCTTTCGAGATGGAATAATTTATATGGTGTCTTTAATTTGTTGTGATGAAAAATTTTCTGAATCAAACGAGAGAGACAGAAAAAAGATACATGATAAAATTTTAACAGAAATGGGATTACTTCAAGGTGAAAAATATCAATGGGGAAAGATTGTATCAGAATATGACGTTAGAAGCAATATTAGTAGTATTAACATATATTATACTTAATTATGGTTATACTTTAGGACTTTCTTAGAAGTAAAATCTAATAAATCCAACTACCTCCATAACCATTGCCGAAGGCAAAACTTTTCGGTGACCGATTACTATAAATTGAGTCAGAATTCCGTAGAGGAATTCATAGGTTAAAGCGAAATTTGCCCCTAGGTATACGAAAGAACAAAACTTCATAACGAGGATGATAAATGAATCAGTTAGAAATACCAGATATTAAAGCTAAAATTACAGTGACGTGAAAAGATTTTTTATGGAGTGGATGTCGACCAGCTCATAGTGGCGGTCTCTATTTGACAACAGGATTACATACATATAAGAGAATACAGGAGGAAATCAAGTTATGGGAATTTTTGATGCGTTTAAAAAAGAAGGAGAATGATGAGCCGGCAAGCTTTGTGCTTGGAGTTGAGGACAGGTTTGCTCTCTTGAACACAAAGGATATTGTGGTCGTGGGCTATGTGAAGGGAACTGTGAGAGTGGGGGCAGCAGTCTACGTAACCAACTTCTCGGATGACGAGGAGGGGGAAATATTACTGACGACAGTGCTTGGAATAGAGCTTGAACCCGGGAAAAGGGCAGATGAGGCCAAGGATTGTCATGTGGGATTAAAGCTGGAGTGCGCGGCAGATTTTCCGTTTCGATGTGGTACTGTGCTTTATTCGAGACAGGCAAGCGTATCCGATGTTCATGATGCATATGTGAAGGCGTTGGGTAATCAGATGGTCTTTCACAGACAGATCGAGCTGACACAGGACGAGCTTGACCGTATGAGCATCACGGACGGTGCAGAAATGTGGCGACTGTATAGCTGGTATAGATGCAAGGTACTGCCGACAGCTACTGATGCAGATAGAGCGAAAGATATGCAGAAGATAGCAAAGCTTGCAGAGACAATTGTGACCAAAATGCTCTCTGTATCACAGATATATTGTGTATACAGCAAAATAACCGGTGAACCGGCCATGTTTTCAGAAACGGTTGATCAGAAAGATGGTACTTATATGTGTACACCACCGGATATATGGATACTCACAAAACCCTATAAGGATGTGATAGGAGCAACATTCCCAGCTGAAAAATACGAAATAAGAGAGATAAAAAACGATCAGAGCAATGCGATAAGCGACTTTTTTGGAAGCATTTTTTATATGAATGGAGCCTGCGGAGTGCGTGTGGTCAATAGTAATACCTCGATATCGGCAGAGAAGATAGTCGAAAAGCCGGATTTTAGCAATCTTCCAGAGATAAACAGACCGGTTATGAATCCGGATCTGGAGAGATGGATTTTACTGATAGCGGAGCTTGGACACCCAGATACACCGGATAAGGAGCTGATCTATAAGCTATATTTTTTTTCTTTCATGTCGAGAGAGCTTGTGAAAGCAAGTTTTTAATTCCAATGAAGGCAGACAACGATATGCCAAGTCCCGACGAAAATGGCAAGGTGGTAATTGAGAAGGATACGACCATTGCACTGGCTACGATTGAGGGTAAACATGGTCGTCCTGCGGTGCGTATGTTTACAGATTGGAAGAGGCTGCGACAGGGCATGAAGGGCGAGGGTTGGAATGGATTTATACAGCCGATAGAAGGCATGATAGGCTCGTTTGACTGTGCCATAAATCTCACGGAGTATGACAAGGCTGGCTGTTATATAGATGAGGAAATGTTTAGGGGATTTAACTGATTTAACCGAGAATTGGTTAGATAAAGTTAGTATTGCCATAAAATAGAGATACTGAGGAAAAATATGTGAAAGGAGTGTGCTTATGGGGGTGGCAACAACTGTACGAGATGCTGCTAATATCAAACGCGCAAATGAAAATGAAACAAGACGAGAAATGATTGCTTCCTAGTATATTACCATGCCAGGCATCCCTTCTTACAGAAAAGGAACAGTTAGAAAAATCTTTGAGATACAATCTTTGGGCAAGCTTGATTCGTTTTATTGTTCTTAATTTTGTCCTTACATGTGTATGGTTTTTTGGGTTTGGTCTTGGATTTGATGCGATTAAAGCTGCAACAGGCCAGCAATTAAAAGGAACTATGACTGTGACAGGTGTAGTTCAGGAGGATGGACTTACATTATATGTTAAGGATCCGAATAAAGGAAAGCACGTTGTCTATTCATTGACTGATCTTGGGGTAGATCCCACTGGATGGTCTTACGGAGGACGTCTTAACACTTACTGGTCTAAGGATGAAGATAGTGGAGATTACAGTATCATCGCAGTTATACCGGAGAAAGAAGCCTCTCGTATACAAGGATTGGAAGACGCAATTCTTATGACAGGATATTTTTCTATAATTGTAATAGGGCTGCTTATATTTTTTGTTCGACGTAGAAAATATACCTCATGGTATATTCCATTTTATTGGCGAATGAAGTTTTGTTCAGAAAACCAGATCTACCAGATGTATCCAGGATATAATACAGAAGAGGCATTTATTGCCTATGGAAATGAGCATGCTGATACTTTTTCGCGGCAGTTTGCAGCTACACAGTTAACGGAGATGGAAAAGAAGAAAAAGAAACGAGAAATCGTAATCGGAGTTGTTTCAGCATTAGCTATTATGGCTGCTATCATTCTAGTAATCTGTCTGGGAACCACTATTCAGTCAATTGCTGACAACAGAAAAAATGACGACAGAACAGTGAAGGTACTTGAAGAACTTCAGACTGCAATTGATGGTGGAGAAGAACCATTAGGAGAGGAATCCGAGCGTTATAATTTTGCTAATATAGTGAGCAGAGCACGTGAGAGTTTTCCAGATGAAGATGTTTATTATAAACTGGTTACTACGGATGACTATGTGGCATTGATTATTACGACAAAAAAAGAAGACAAATGTTTATATTGACAGATATACTCCGGTTGAAGGAGCAGTTGGCGATTTAAATACTATCTACAAACTGGAGATTTCGATGGTATCGAATGTAATACAACCATATGATGTGTTGAACAATTATACAGGTATTCTTTATAAATGATTTTTGGGTGAAAAGTCTGCTTTAAATACGATGATTCCCAAAAAAAGAAACCATAGTAACCAAAATAGCTGATAATCTAAATTTCCAGAAAACTATTTATATCCACATTGATGATAAAGAGTTCCCCAATGGTTCTGTGGAAAAGAAAGCAAAATTGTTCGGTTATGGATTTGGCTCAATTTTCCTGGTAATAGGAATTGTATGCATAATGAGCTTGTTTTAAAAGGGGTATAAGATGAGTAATAAATTATATAAAGAAGATACAAAAAAGAAGAAAAAGAAAGAAACAGAAATAGGAACTTTCATGGGGCGTATTATTTATGGATGTACTTTAAGCTTGATTGCAATTTTGCTATTAATTGCTTTCTTTGTACCATCCAATATTAATGAGCCCAGAGCATTCACTGGATTTGTAATAATGATTATTGTGCTATCCATTTTTGCGGCGTACGGAATAGGACTTACGTTATTAAGTAAACATTCTATTAAATTCAAAGATTGGTTTGAAAAGGATATGATGAAACTCTATAACTTGACACCACCCGAAGATATAAATAATACAGAACGATTTGTGATTTATCGACCAAACTTCTATAAAGGGGGATCCATAGTAACAGTATTGGTGTTTTTAGGATTCCTAATCATGACAATTGTAGTTGCAGATAACAGACCAGATTTATATCTGTTTTGGGTAGTATGCCTAGTTTTTTCTGTCATATCAGCTATACATACATGCACATACAAATATACTATAGAAAACAGAAAAATCAGATATAAATGGCTGTTTGGAAAAGAAAAAGTAATCGCTTTTTCAGAAATAGACAAAATCACTCTCGAAGGCAGTCCCAATAGTGAATGTGGGGTGATTTATAAGAAAGGTGTGAAAAAGCCTTTTATGAAAATAAGGATGATAGATAAAAATGCAAACAGGTTTAGATATTTAAACATTAAATAAATTCTTGGAGGAAAGGTATGGAAGGAGAAGGTTGATTTATGCAATCTTATGAAATTAATCAAGGCAAACGAAAAAAGGCAATTAAGCAGGTTGTGAAGGCCAATGTAAAAACATCAAAGGGGCATGCGGACGATTTCTTGGACTAGCTAAGCTGCTAACCGGGACACTGAAAATCATTATGGTTGAATTCATAAAGTTTTTTGCTGACAGCCGCGAGGCGCAGTGGATTTTCCTTTTATATGTTTGTAAAGGCTCTCGAGGATGACAGCAATGCATTCTGCGAGAAGGCAAAGGAGGATGACAGGGAAATGATAAAGCGCTCCATGCCTGCGTTTGAAAAGATATACAAAAAAATATAATAAATAATAGTTGATTATAACGAATAAAAAATACGCAAATGCCGAAAATTGTCTAAAATTGTACAGTTTTCGGCATTTTCAATGTATACTTTTTACAAAATCCGTGGATAAGTGCTCCGTGTGACCGTTGTGTGACCAAAGTAGTGTATAATCTTACTCAAGAGGAAAACGTATAAATAAAATATGAGGATAAGAACGTGTGCTTTGGGATAAGGAGCCGGAATATGATAGATTGTCGCAGAGCATACATAGGGACGAAAATGGAATTAAAGCCAGAAGCATTTAAAGGGAAAATGTTTAAGGTAAATGAACGGAAAATTTTTTTGAAAAAAATTAAAAAAGTACTTGCATTATTCGTTTGACCATGATATTATAATACACGGTTCGTTGGTCAAGCGGTTAAGACGCCGCCCTCTCACGGCGGAAACACGGGTTCGATTCCCGTACGGACTGCTAAGTATTTAAAGCCGGTATATTCATGGAAGCATGATGTACCGGCTTTTTCGTTGTATATATTCATATATGAGGCAGAGCTATTTATGAGCAGCTGCAGCTACTGCATGTTTTTTGATGCCGTCAGGCGCTTTTGTGATGCGAAGGGCAACGACAATTATTGCGGCGGCAAACAGCAGCTGTATTCCCATGCACATGAAAATGAAGCCAAGCTCCTTGACCGGATGAAAGTCAATATTTTTTACAGCCTGGTTGTACCAGTAGGCAGGCAGGAAGTGGGCGGCTTTTATGATGCCATCATTTAGAAATTCCTCCGGCACAAATATACCGCACAGGAATGCCATGCCGAGTGACACTGTGTTCGCAAACATGTTCAGTATCTCACTGTTTGAGGTGATTTTACTTATGAAAAAGGCAAATGCAAGTGAAACGAGCATGTAGCAGAGCATGTTGAGTGTGAACAGGAAACCTGAAAACGAGAATGTGCTGCCTTTAAACATGATTGTAGTTGAGACAAAAATTACAGCGCATACCACAAGTCCGGTTAAAATTACACCCAAAAGCAGCTCGCGGTTGTAGTTTGCAAATTTATAGGATGAGCAGGATATTCTCTCCTTGATTTCTTTTTTGGAGAAAACCTGAAGGACAGGAGCTATACCTGCAATCATCATGACAAGGAGCACCCATCCCAGATAACTGAAGCAGTAGTATATCCCTGAGTGCGAGGTGACACTTTTGCCGCTGAGCAATGAGACCGAAGCCTTTTGGCTTAGCGATGTGTTTACTGCGGCTAGAGCATCAGCTTCAGAGTAGCCGGAAGCGATGTAGGTATTGTATGTTTTTGTAAAGCTGTTTATGGCAGACTCAAAGGTGGTCGCTGCCTGTGTGCCGGGTATGGTCACGACATCGAGACTAAAGCCTTCTTTTATGATGAGAACACAGTTTACGTTTCTGGCAAAAAGCTCATCCTGCATAGTTTCCTTTTTGTCATTTTTAATATTTTTTTTGATGCATGTCTTTTTAAGATACTCTGTCAGGGCTTTGCTTTCAGATGAATTGTCGTAGTCAAATACCGCAAATTTGGGCTTGATGGCCTCATAATCACCTTCAGCTTTGTTTGTGCGTGTCGCAGTGAGAACGACCATGACACCTATGAATATGGACAGGTACATAATCATCTGGCCCATATGTCTGTTGAGTATTTTGAAATATGATTTAAATACTTGCATATTTTTTTCCTCCGAAGCAGTGCAAAGGCAATGATTAAAAGAATCACTGATTCAACTGCCATTATTGATATATTTCTGAAAAATCTGTCGTAGCTGTCATATACGTTGAGCGAGTAAAAGCAGTCGGATATGAGACAGGCAGGGTTGAGGCGGTTGGCAATCGGAAGCTTGTGCTCAATCATATCTTTTATCCCGTTGGCGCATAAATCCGCAAGCACGGAAAGCACCATGCCGATTCCGACAGAGATACCGATTTTGCTGCCCTCTGTAAGCTTAGGAATGGCACCTATTATCACGCCGATTGAAAGACCTATCATGCAGCCGAAAAACAGTGTCAGGATGATTGCCGGATATTTGTTTCCGAAGTCCACACCGAGTAGTGTCAGGTAGACTAATGCAACTAGCTCGACAACAAAATGGATGATTAAGAGTGAGATATACTCTGAAAAAATCAGTATGTTTTTGCTTAGAGCTGCAAGGCTTTTTCGCATGCCGAGAGGACTTGTGTTTGCAAGCAGACGATTTGTGGCTGTCACAGCTGAAAATGAGGCGAATAGGCAGCTCATCGCAAATACAGCGTAAAAGTAATTGGTGTATTCATCCTGATTTCCCGATGAAAGAGAAATCTCTTTATACTCTGATGTGGTGTCAGAAAGCCCGGCAATTGCAGTTTCAAGTGCAGCCGGATTTGTCTTTGCTATGTTTGTAAATACATCCTTTTGCTGTTTGTACAGTGTCAGGATGGATTCAAGTATTGTGGCATTGTATGAGTTTTCATCCACTACAAGTGAAGCATCCTTTGTGTAAATAATGCCGGTCACTTTTTTGTCATTTAGAGCTTTTTTGGCTGCTGAGCTATCCATCAGCTTCATGTTTATGAGGTCTGAAAATGAATTTGAACTGTCGACCTTGTCGTCGGATTTACTGGCTGAATCAGTATGGTTTACATCGAGAGACTCAAGCACGCTCATCAGAGTATCATCATTTTCAGATTCAACCACTGCTACATTTATTGTCTTAAACATTTCATCCTTTTCAAACAGATTTCCGAATGCCATATACATAAAGGTGGCGAGCAACAGTGGAAATGCAAGTGTCCAGAACAACGTGACTTTCAGGCGGAACATGCTTAGCATGGTGTATTTTGAGTTGTGAAAAAATAATTTTAGTCCATTCATTAATCCCTTAGCTCCTTTCCGGTAATCTCTAAGAATACGTCGTTAAGAGTCGGAAGCTGCGTGTACACCTGACCGAAGGACAGATTATTCTGCTCTAGATAATCAAGCACATGGATTATATTGTGGCGTCCGCCACTGAAATAAATCCGAAGCTGTCCGTTTTCAAAGCTGACCTGATATGCATTGTGCAGTTGCTTTAATGAGTCAAGCTGTTTCTGACAGGTCTGCGATTTCTACGTTTATTGTTTCTGTATTTTTGATCATGCGCTTTAGCTCATCCTTTGTGCCGAGCGCGAGAGCCTTGCCCTTGTCCATGATGAGTATTCGGTCACAGAGCTGCTCAACTTCCTCCATGTAGTGTGAGGTGTAGATGATTGTCGCACCATCGTGGTTTAGTTTTTTGATGCCCTCCAGAATCTTGTTTCTGCTTTGAGGGTCGACAGCCACGGTCGGTTCATCGAAGAAGATGAGCTTTGGCTTGTGTGCTATGCCACACGCTATGTTGAGACGTCTCAAAAGTCCGCCTGAGAGCTTCTTTGGCAGAAATTTGCTGTAATCCGCTATGTCCACGAAATCCATTGCTTCCTTAACATATTTGTCGCGGAGCTTTTTGTCACTCACGTAAAGACCGCAGAAATAGTCGATATTTTCATATACAGTCAGCTCGTCGTACACGGCCACATTCTGCATGACCACGCCGATTTCGCGTTTGATATCGTAGCTGTTTGAGCGCATTTTTTGTCCGAATACCTTTATATCTCCCTTGTCGTATGTGAGCAGGGAGAGTATGCAGTTTATAGTTGTGGTCTTTCCGGAGCCGTTTGGACCGAGCAGTCCAAAGATTTCTCCGCTTTTTACAGTCAGGCTGAAATGGTCGAGTGCCACAAGCTCCTTGTAGCGTTTTACAAGGTTGGTTACTTCTATCGCATTTTTGGTTGTATCCATTGAATTGCCTCCATAATGTTGTATTTTCTTGGTGCAAGCCTGATATCTGGCTCAATAACAGATTACTATATGGCGTGCCGGAAAGTAAGTGTCAAATGTCACATTCGTATTTATGGTTGGATGAGGCAGTGCTGTGTAAAAATGACATTTGTCATAGTGACGTTTGGTGCAATTTGTTGTAAGCTTATTTTACGGAAATGGAGGCTTTTGATGTATAAGATATGTAGTCAGTTTTTAATAGTTCTATCATGCGTGATGCTTATGGTGGTATCCCTTCAGGTCGATTACGTCATGATAGCGTGCATACTTACAGGAATAATCGTGTGTACATTTATAGACATGCAGGATTTGCCGCAGATGAGTCCGGCTAACAAGATCGAAACGGCAGACCGGGCTTTTGATTTGATTCTGGCGGTTTATATTCTGTCCGGAGTATTTTTTGCACCATCATTTTTTATGCTGCCGTATGCAGCGATGGTATTCAGAAAGAGAAAATACACGGCATCGAGGATGGCTGCAGCCTTAGTGGGGATAGTTGTATCGGTGGACTGTATTTTAAAGATAAAACATATAGCACCCGGGATTTTTTTTATATCCTGGAGGTTGTACTTCTCATGGCTTTTGCGGTAATGCTTTCGTATTTCACAGAGCTGCTTTTGGGGTATCAGATGAAGATGCACAGCATGAGAGATGCGTCCATGGAGCACGACATGCTTATGGAGCAGATGAATCACCAGCTTATCGAGAAGCAGAATGCGCAGATATACAATGCCACGCTAAAGGAGAGAAACCGTATCGCAAGAGAGATACACGACAACGTGGGGCACATGATTACGCGCTCTATTTTGCAGGTGGGGGCAATCGGTGTGATAAATACCGATGAAAAGCTTAAAGCGCCTATCGCAGACCTAAAGAGTACACTCGATACGGCAATGGACAGCATGAGAAAAAGCGTTCATGATTTGTACGATGAATCGGTCGATTTGCGTCAGGCGCTTGCGAAGCTTAAGCCTACAGACAGTGCATTTGCATTTTCACTCGAATACGACTGTGAGGATGATGTGCCAAGAGATGTCAAGTATGCTTTTATTGCAATTGCAAAGGAAGCGGTAAACAACGCAGTTAAGCACAGTAACGGCGATGAAATCAGGATAATAGTCAGAGAGCATCCCGCCTTTTACCAGCTTGAGATAATGGACAACGGCACATCGGTTGACGAAAGAAGCCTTTCGGGAGAAACAGGAGATGGAATAGGCATAAAAAATATAAAGAGCGTGTTGCAGCGATAGGAGGAATCATGCGTATAAAGGCAGACGATGGTTTCAGGATATTTGTGACGCTCATGAAGAAGTGAGGATATACAAAATGCATAAAAATCAAGGCATGAATAAGAAAGGAACAGGACATGAAGATAGTAATAATAGATGATGATAATCTCGTATCACTTTCGCTGAATACAATAATGAGCGCACAGGATGACATAGAGGTGTCTGCGGTTGGAGACAGCGGGCAGCAGGCGGTAAAGCTGTACGAGGAGCATATGCCCGATGTGATGCTCATGGATATAAGGATGCAGGGCATGACAGGTCTTGAAGCAGCAGAAAAAATACTCGCAAAATATCCGGATGCCAAAATACTTCTTTTGACCACATTTTCGGATGATGAATACATTGTAAAAGCAATCTCGCTGGGGGCGAAGGGCTATATACTAAAACAGGCCTTTGAGAGTATTGCCCCGGCACTTAGAGCTGTAAACAACGGACAGACAGTGTTTGGAACACAGATAATGGACAGGATACCACACCTGTTCGGAGCTGATGGTAAAGCTTCATCAGGCACCGGTCAGGCCCGGTTCATTGACGCAATGAAGAGCTATGATATAAGCGGCAAGGAGCTTTCAATCATAGATCTGGTTGCAGAAGGACTAAACAACAAGGAAATAGCGGATGAGCTGTATCTGAGTGAGGGAACCGTACGAAACTATATCAGTGTCATACTCGAAAAGCTGCAGCTGAGGGACAGGACACAGCTTGCATGCTTTTTTATTATAAAAGTATGGTATAACATGAAACTTTTTCTATGGTGTGGGACACATATATAGTGAAGGGAGGGATGCAGATTGATTAATAAGGCACAGGATGACTTTTTTAATGAGCTATATGCCTCAACCAATCAGAAGGTTTTAGCGTACATCATTGTAAAATGTGGAAAAACTGAAGATGTAGCAGATATATTTCAGGAAACCTATACAGAGGTTGTTAAAATAATACGAAAACATGGAATATCATATTTTAAGCAGCCGGATGCACTTGTAATGCAAATAGCAAAGAGAAAAATTTTTCGTCATTATAAATTAAAAGAAAAGCTTCGTGGCATTGAGGAAATGAACGATTATAATATTTTGTCGGCAGATGAAAATGATATAGCTGTACAACAGACTTCGTTTGACGATATAGCAATATCAAAAGAAACAGTACAAAGTGTGTTTACATATCTTTCTGCGAAGGATGAACTTACTAAAAAAATATTTTATCTATATTACTATATGGATAAAAATATTTCAGAAATAGCACTCCTTTTTTCTGTAAAGGAATCAACCATAAAAAACAGATTATATCGTACCCTAAGGGAGCTTAGGCAAAATCTGGATAAGGAGGATTGATGCAGAATGAAAAAAAATGATATTTTTAGACAGGCAGCGCAGCATGAAATGCCTGATATTGAGCAGGTAAGAAAAGAATGTATCGAGGAATTACATACCACTCACAGCTCAAAACGATATCCTGCATATTTTGTTGCGATAGCGGTTGTGACTGTGGTTGTCTTGTGTATGTGTATCACGCCGGTGAGGTCATTTGCAGCCGATATGATTGAACATATTCAGGCATTAATTGATGTTAATAATGATTCGGTACGTGATCTGGTGTATAGAAAATATAGCGGTCCGACTGTTTATTTGGAAAAAGATGAAACGGTAAGCATATACTCATATACCGGTTATGAGGATGTATATATTTTGCTGGCGGAGGCAAAAGAAGCTGAAAAACTGGGAGCTATAAGCAGAGACGTTAAGGTGAGCTATAAAGTGCCGTATAGTGGGGAGTATTATATTCTTGATGGAGAAAATAAGGAGAATATAACAGACCGGGTTATTGTAGAACATGAGGGAGGAGCAGAAGATAACATGAAAATTTCTCAATAAGGAAATCTGCCCTTGCAATATACCCCGCTGGGGTATATAATGCTCTTGAAAACAGATACCCATAAGGGGTGGTTAGACATGTGAAATAAATGCATAATGCGGAACAAAGAACAAATGGAGGTACCCATGACAGAAAAAGAAACCAAATGCTGTTGCTGCAACCGCAAAAAAGAGCGGTCAGAGCAGGAATATAAGGATCTCATCAACAGACTTAGCCGTATAGAGGGGCAAATCCGTGGAATCAAGCGTATGCTGGATGAGGATTGCTACTGCCCTGACATCATCACACAGGTGGCGGCCGCAAATGCCGCGCTCAACAGCTTCAATAAAGTCCTTTTGGCCAATCATATAAAGACGTGTGTGGCAGATGACATAAGAGCCGGCAAGGATGAGACAATAGATGAGCTTTTTGAACACACTGCAGAAGCTTATGAAGTAGTATTATAAGAAGGCAGGTATAAAAATGAGTACAATAATCACAATATTAATAATAGCAATAATTGCCGCTCTGGTGATTGTGGGCTTAAAGGAGACAATAAAGCATTCAAAGGGCGAGGGTGCCTGCTGTGGCGGTGGAGCCATGAAGGAGGACGAGGAAGCCACAGTACAGCTTACAGGCGAGATAGTCACGAGAGCAGATGTGCACATAGACGGAATGCACTGCATGAACTGCAAGAACTCAGTCACACGCTCACTTCAGAAGATGAGCGGAGTATCGGCAGATGTGGATTTAAAGCATGGCGTGGCACATGTTGAGGCAACCAGAGAGCTAAGCGATGAGGAAATCACATTTGCCATCGAAAGACTGGATTTCAAGGTGACAGGAATTGAGAGATTTTAGAAAAGGCTTTTGAATAGTTAGATTCAAATAGTAGAAAAAGGAAATACAGACAGTATGAAGCAATATACAGTTACAGGAATGAGCTGTGCGGCATGCTCTGCCAGAGTGGAAAAGGCTGTCTCTAAGGTTGATGGTGTGACGAGCTGCTCTGTCAGCCTTTTGACCAACTCGATGGGAGTCGAGGGAAGCGCGACAGATGCGCAGATAGTGGAGGCAGTAGAGCAGGCGGGCTATGGAGCGAGTCCCAAAGGCACAGCAACAGAATCAGAAAATGACAAAGCGAATAACAGCTTAGAGCAGCTAAAGGCAGCGCAGGATGCGCTTGTAGACAGGGAGACACCGAAGCTTGTAAACAGGCTTATAGCATCGCTCATATTCTTGGTTGTTCTCATGTATTTTTCCATGGGACATATGATGTGGGGCTGGCCGTTGCCTGAGTTTTTCAATGGAAACCATGTGGCTATGGGGCTTTTGCAGCTTCTGCTTACAGTGGCGGTAATGGTCATAAACCAGAAGTTTTTTATCAGTGGCTTTAAGGGCTTGATTCACGGCGCTCCCAACATGGATACGCTTGTTGCGCTTGGCTCTGCGGCATCGTTTGGGTACAGCGTGTATGCACTTTTTGCCATGACAGCTGCGCAGGTGAATGGCGATATGGATGCGGTCATGTCATATATGCATGAGTTTTATTTTGAATCCGCAGCCATGATTTTGGCACTGATTACTGTCGGAAAAATGCTTGAAGCGCACTCAAAGGGCAAAACAACAGACGCTTTAAAGAGCCTGATGCAGCTTGCCCCAAAGACAGCAACCGTTGTAAGGAATGGCGTGGAGCAGGAAATTTCTGTGGATGCAGTGAAAAAGGGCGATATTTTCGTGGTCAGACCGGGTGAAAATATCCCTGTGGACGGTGAAATAATAGATGGAACAACCGCTGTCAACGAATCGGCACTCACAGGAGAGAGCATCCCTGTGGATAAACAGCCGAAAGATGCAGTAAGCGCTGCAACAGTGAACCAGTCAGGCTTTATAAAATGCCGCGCAACCAGAGTAGGCGAAGACACCACACTCTCACAGATTATACAGATGGTTTCTGATGCCGCAGCGACAAAGGCACCTATTGCAAAAATCGCTGACAGGGTATCGGGGGTATTTGTGCCGGCGGTTATTACAATTGCAATCATTACAATAATAGCATGGCTTATAGCCGGTGAGAACGTGGGCTTTGCGCTTGCCAGAGGCATTTCGGTGCTCGTGATAAGCTGTCCGTGTGCACTTGGACTGGCAACTCCTGTTGCGATAATGGTAGGAAATGGCAAGGGCGCAAAGAGCGGTATACTCTTCAAGACAGCGGCAAGCCTTGAGGCAACAGGACGTACACAGATTGTGGCTCTTGATAAGACAGGCACCATAACAAGCGGTGAGCCGAAGGTGACGGATATCGTGCCGGATGAGACATTTTTTGAGAAAACCGGCAAGCATGACGGTGAGTGTCAGCGTAAGGCAGACGATTTAAAACCGTACTCATCAACAGATAAAGCACTGTGGTCAAGGAAGCTTCTTGCAATAGCCGCATCAGTCGAGGCCAAGAGCGAGCATCCGCTTGCAAAAGCCATTATGGAGCGCGCTAAAACGGATGAAATCGCTGTCGCAGAGGTGACGGATTTTAGCGCTGTTGTAGGAAATGGTCTGACTGCAATACTTGCAGGCAAAATGATAAAAGCAGGAAATCTTGCTTTTGTCAGCAAATTTGTAAAAGTGTCAGATGATATGCGCGCGAAAGCTGTCGAATTTTCAAAGGAAGGAAAAACTCCTCTGTTCTTTGCTGCAGATGACAGGCTTTGCGGTATCATAGCCGTTGCAGATACAATAAAGGAGGACAGTCCGGAAGCTGTCAGACAGCTTAAAAATATGGGTATCAGAGTTGTTATGCTCACCGGTGACAACGAGCAGACTGCCAATGCCATTGGAAAGCAGGCGGGGAGTGGACGAAGTCATCGCAGGTGTGCTTCCGGATGGTAAGGAGGCTGTCATAAGGAAGTTAAAAAAACAGGGCAGGGTAGCCATGGTTGGTGACGGAATCAATGATGCACCGGCGCTCACACGTGCGGATATGGGAATTGCCATCGGCGCGGGAAGTGATGTGGCAATAGATGCAGCGGATGTTGTCCTGATGAAGAGCCGCCTGATAGATGTACCGGCAGCAGTGCGGTTAAGCCGTGCTACATTGACAAATATACACGAAAACCTGTTCTGGGCATTTTTCTACAATGTAATAGGTATTCCACTTGCGGCCGGTTTGTGGTATCCTTTATTAGGATGGAAGCTCAATCCGATGTTTGGAGCGGCGGCGATGAGCCTGTCGAGCTTCTGCGTTGTTACCAATGCCCTGCGGCTGAATCTGTGCAGGGTGTATGATCCTAAGCATGACAGAAAAGCAACACCAGATAGAAAAAACAAAACAAAAAAACCAAATGAAAGTGAGGAAAAATCAATGACAAAGACGATGAAGATCGAAGGTATGATGTGCGGCCACTGCGAGGCAAGAGTAAAGAAGGCACTCGAGGCGCTTGATGCAGTTAGTGAGGCTGTAGTAAGCCATGAGAGTGGAACTGCAGTAGTGACATTAAGCTCTGACATTTCCGATGAGAAATTAAAGGAGACTGTAGAGGCTGAGGACTACAAGGTTACATCAATTCAGTAATCAGTCAGACAGTATAACAATATGGAAATATATAGCATTGGTATTGGCTGCAGTGCTGGTGCTTGGGATTTTTACAGGATGTGGTAACAAGGGCAACAAGGAGACAGAATCACAGACGGATGAGAAAGTCACTGAGTCGGTGAATTCTGCAGAAAATAATACTGAGGACAGTACGCAAAACAGTACAGAAAATCAGAATGTGGCTGACACAGAGCAGCTCACCACAGAAAACGGACAGGAGAGCTCAGTTCTTGCCTGTCCGTCAGTAAACGGTAAGCTGCATGTGGAGGGCAGCAAGCTCGTTGATCAAAATAACAACGAGGTGCAGCTTCGCGGAGTCAGCACACACGGTCTTGCGTGGTATCCACAGTATGTGACCAATGATTGCTTTGCCACGCTGAAAAGCTTTGGAGCAAATGTGGTAAGGCTCGCCATGTACACTTACGAAAGCGGTGGATACTGCACGGACGGTGACAGGCAGCAGCTTGAGACACTTGTGCAAAACGGCGTGCAGTACGCACTAAACAACGACATGTATGTCATCATCGACTGGCATGTGCTAAACGAGGGCAATCCAAACCGCTACAGTGATGTGGCAAAGACATTTTTTGCCAAAATGGCACAGCAGTATGCCTCATACAACAACGTGATTTACGAGATTTGCAATGAGCCGTGCAAAGGTGCGACCTGGGGAGATGTGAAGTTTTATGCCAGCGAGGTCATTCCGTCAATCAGAAGCTACGACAAGGATGCAGTCATACTGATAGGCACACCTAATTGGAGCCAGGATGTGGATGAGGCAGTCAAGGACCCTGTCACAGGCTATGATAATATCATGTATACACTGCATTTCTATGCCGCAACCCACAAGGAGGACTTGCAAAACAAGCTAAAATCGGCGGCAGACGCCGGATTGCCGATATTTGTATCAGAGTTTGGCATCTGCAGCGCCGACGGAAACGGTCAGGTGGACATAGATTCCGCAAACAGCTGGATCAGCCTGCTTGACAGCTATGGCATCAGCTATGTGTGCTGGAATCTGTCCAATAAGGACGAAAAATCAGCGCTTCTAACACCTGCCTGCGATAAGACAAGCGGCTTCACCTATGAGGATTTAAGTGATGAGGGCAAGTGGCTGTACGGCGTGCTCACAAGTCATGTGACACAGTAAACACCGGAATATGAAAATATCCGGAGGTAATCGGCTGTACGGCGTGTTCACGAGTTATGTGACACAGGTCTTGAATTAACGAAAAGCCTTAGATGTACGGAAAGCGGCGCACCTGCTAATGCCGGGATAGAAGGTTTCATACACTCAGCCGGCATGCACATGAGGCAGATGCAGATACTTCTCTCTGGTGGCAAGTCCGCCGCGGATATGGCGCTCGGACTTGTTGATATCGAGAATGTGACGCGCCTTTGCGGCAAGCTCCGGGTCAATGCGAAGCAGCCTGTCAGCATCCGTGATATCCTTGTGCACAGTGGATTTGCTGATGCCAAACTGCTTTGCAGCCTGACGCACCGTGGCATTGTTTTCAACTATGTAGTTGGCGATTTCCACCGCCCTTGTCTCAATATATGATTTCAAAAAATACTCCTGCATATTCTGTTGTTACAGTTTATGCAGGAGTATTTTTTAATATTACACACAGGTTGTAATTCTATTTACGTTTTTCGTAATAAAAAAATAAGAAAACGGTTTTTTAATAGTAATAATAATATCAATTTTCCGTATTGCATTGGTGCAAAAGTTGCGCTGCCTGATCATATTAAGCTCATTAAATATATTAAGTGTATTAAGCGTATGCGGATGCGATGAGCTCAATACATTTATCATATCCAAGCACAGAGCTGTTTAGCACCAGGTCATAATTTTTTCTGTTGCCCCACTCCTTGTCGGTAAAGAAGCGGTAATTTACCGAGCGCTTCTTATCGACATCCTTTAGCAGCTTTTTGACCTCGTCATCGCTCTTATGGTAGAGCTTTTTTATTCTTGCAGCCTTCTCAGGAGTGTTTGCCTCTATAAAACATTCAGCACATCATCCCTGTCAGAAAGAATGTAGTCTGCGCAACGTCCCACAATAACGCATGGCTCTTTTTGCGCAATATCCTTGATGAGCTTCTGCTGAATATTGAAAATCTGGTCGGAAAGAGAAACTCCTGTTATGTCGCGCCCCACAAATGCATATGAAAAAATACTTCCGGCAGGTGCATATTCGCCCTGGTTTGCGACAATCTGCTCAGAGATACCGAGCTCTTTTGCCACATGCTCAATTATTTTTTATCGTAAAACTCAATGCCGCATTTTTGAGCAATCTGCTCGCCGATAAAGCGACCGCCACTGCCAAACTCTCGGCTTATAGTGATTATTTTAAAACTCATGATGAAACCTCCCAGCTTATAAAAGTGTTTATAACTCATTATAACGTAATTGCACATAAAATCAAAACATAAATTTAACAAAATCGCTTGCAGATAAGCACTCCGTAATCTATAATGACATAAGAAAACATGTTGCTTTTATAATCAATCAATGGAGATGGCAGCAGATAACATATGTTATGTTTTTGTTATGGTTTACACCACAGTGTGACAAACAGCAATTACGTGACGTTTCAAAGATTGTAAAACAGCAGCATAGCGAATAAACAATTAGGAGGAAAACATGGATCAGGAAAAGGTCATAGTCATAGACTTTGGTGGTCAGTACAATCAGCTTGTTGCGCGCCGTGTCCGCGAGTGCAACGTGTACTGTGAGATTTACTCATACAAAATAGACATTGAGAAAATCAAAGAAATGAATCCAAAGGGCATCATCCTTACAGGAGGTCCAAACAGCTGTTATGAAGAGAATTCTCCATCATACCAAAAAGAGCTGTTTGAGCTGGGAATACCGGTGCTTGGCATCTGCTACGGTGCACAGCTTATGATGCATAAATTAGGCGGAAAGGTAATCACACCGGAGGTTGGAGAGTATGGAAAGACAGAAATCACATATTCTGCAAACGGCGTGATGTTCAAGGATCTGCCATCAGAATCAGTATGCTGGATGAGTCATTTCGACAGAATTGCAGAGGCTGCACCGGGCTTTGAGGTAGTTGCGCACACTGCAGACTGTCCAATAGCCGCAACACAGAATGTTGAGAAGAAATTATATGCAGTACAGTTCCATCCGGAGGTACTTCACACCAAGAACGGAACAAAGATGATTTACAATTTCGTCCGTGGCGTATGTGGATGTGCAGGCACATGGAAGATGGATTCATTCGTCAAAAACACAATCGAAGAAATCAGAGAGCAGGTCGGTGACGGCAAAGTGCTCCTTGCACTTTCGGGTGGAGTAGACTCATCAGTACTCGCAGCACTCCTTGCCAAGGCAATCGGCAAGCAGCTCACCTGCGTATTCGTAGACCACGGACTTCTCCGTAAGAACGAGGGCGATGAGGTAGAGGGCGTATTCGGCAAAGGCGGTTCGTTCGACATCAACTTTGTCCGCGTCAACGCACAGGAGCGATACTACAGCAAGCTTGCAGGTGTCACAGAGCCTGAGCGCAAGCGTAAAATCATCGGTGAGGAATTCATCCGTGTATTCGAGGAAGAAGCTAAGAAAATTGGAAAGGTTGATTTCCTTGCGCAGGGAACCATCTATCCGGACGTAGTGGAGAGTGGACTCGGCGGGGAATCCGCAGTCATCAAGTCACACCACAATGTCGGAGGTCTGCCGGACTATGTTGATTTCAAGGATATCGTGGAGCCACTCAGAAACCTCTTCAAGGACGAGGTCCGCAAGGTCGGACTGGAGCTTGGATTACCTGACTATCTCGTATTCCGTCAGCCATTCCCAGGCCCAGGACTCGGAATCCGAATCATTGGCGAAGTAACCGCTGAAAAAGTACGCATCGTCCAGGATGCAGACTGGATTTACAGAAGCGAAGTGGAAAAGGCAGCAAAAGAGTACAAAGAGGCCCACGGCGAGGAACCATCCTGGATGCCAAACCAGTACTTCGCAGCCCTCACAAACATGCGCTCCGTTGGTGTTATGGGCGATGAGAGAACCTATGATTATGCAGTTGCAGTACGTGCAGTCCGCACTGTGGACTTCATGACAGCCGAGTCTGCCGAGATTCCGTTTGCAGTACTTCAGACGGTTATGAGCAGAATTATCAATGAGGTTAAGGGAGTCAATCGAGTATTCTATGATCTGACCAGTAAGCCACCGGGAACTATTGAGTTTGAATAAAGGAGCACTATAAATGCGGTGAATGCGGGAAACTTTTCTTCGACAGCGAAGGAAAAATAGAGATTACAGATTCGGATACACTTGTCATCAAATCAGCAGGTCATAAGTTTGGTGAATGGACTATTGTGGCTGAGACTACGGAAGAGACGGAGAGACTGGAAGAGAGGGGCTGTTCGGTATGTGGGGAAAAAAGAAGAGAGAAGCATACCGGTTAAGACTCCAGACGAGAAGCCGGACGGGAGACCAGACGAGACACGGGATGAGAAGCCGGATAAGGGTTCAGAAGATAATGCCGACGAAGGAAACATCTCAGATGATAACAATACACATGAAGATGTTCCAAAGACAGGGGATTCTGTATCTGCAGTCGGAATTATAGGAACAGTGTCAGGAATAGTGGGGGCAGTTGGAATGCTACTGATAATAGGATACAGGAGGAAACGATATGGAGCATGAAATTACAGTAAAAAAGGAACTCTCAATGGTAATGAAAATTTTGAAAATATTTATATTCTGCTGGCCACTTGCTTTGCTCCTGTCAGCAATATTTGTAAATGCGAGGATGTTGGTGCCGTCAATCGCTGCAACTGTATGCAGTATCTTTCTTCTTCCGCAGTTTGAAGTGGAGTACGAGTATATTCCTAAAGGTTCGCGGATTAAGATAGAGAAAATCACAGGAAGAAATAGAAGAAAGAGCTACATATGTGTTGAAAAAGAAAATGTAAAAGCAGTGAAAAAGGTAGAGAAAAAAGAACAGATCGACAGAGAAAAAAAAATTTTTATGACTGTTCGTCAGGCAGACTGCCATTATATCAAGTGATAGAAAAAACAGGAGTTGGAGAAAGATGTGTTTTGCTGACGCTGACAGAAAAAGAACTATGTGAGACAGGACTTGACAGGAATGCGAACTAGAATTTTTACAAGAAAAATAATAAAATCCCATCTTTGACAGTTGGAAAGTAAAAAAACGGTTGTGAAGCCAGTAAAATCAAGGCTTACAGCCGTTTTTTGTTTCGCAGCAATATGTGCTATTGTGCTATATTTTTACACTATGGTAAATTTATTTCTTTCGTCTGCCTGATGATGCTTCGCATCGTAGATTTTTTGATGAATTCATAATCAGTCCGAAAACCGAAAGTTCGGTGTAAAGAATCTGTTATTTCAGTTCTTGTGTAAGAGGGAACATAGCCATTAGCAGTATTTAACAGAGTCATTTTCATGGAGCGTAAGGTCTCGATGATCTGTTCTGCTGTATAGCGATTTCCTATTTTCTTTTCTAACAGACGGTAGAGAAGAAGGCTGATGTAACAGGTCATGAAGTGTGCCTTGATCCGGTCATCTCTTCTGACATACACAGGTCTGGCTTCGAATTCAGTTTTCATGATTCTGAAGTTCTCTTCAATTTCCCAGCGCTGCTTGTTTATCTTTATAATCTCCTCGATATTTCCCTCAAGATTTGTCATAACCGCATAGAAACCATCGTAAAGTTCTTCTTTGGCAATCTGTTCCTCATCAAGCTCATATACTTTCTTTTCTGCAATTTCGCCATCATCTGTTACAGAAGTCTTTTTTACAAAGCGCATAGGATCATTTTGATTTTTGCCTTTTCGTTTTTTGCAAGGAGAGTTAATAATCATCTCTGCACGCTCGATTTGACGTGACCGTATTTTTTGCTGATAAGCTTTATATTTTGGTGAATATGTAACGATTAGTGTCTCATCCAAATCTCCGGTAACAACAGGAACTTCCTTGTAGTAAATAGAGTTAAAAACTTCTTCATCAGTCTCGTCCAAAGTGCTGATATCTATAAAATCTGCCGAACCGACTTTTCTGAACTGTGTTGGATTCAGGGCAATATCACGGTCTTCCTGCTTCATCTTTTTAAGGGAATGTGTGATGACATAAGCTCGATTCCCGATGCTGTTAAACGCTCGGTTATTGGCACTTCCAAGACCGGCATCTGAACAGAAAATAAATTCACTACAGTTAAAATCTTTTATGATTTTCTTCTCCAGAGGCTTAAGCGTCGTTTGCTCGTTTTGATTACCTTGAAAAACATCAAATGCCAGTGGAATGCCATCAGCATCCATAAACAGCCCCATACCAACAATCGGATTTGGGCGGTTCTCTTTACTTTTTCCATAGTGCTTCAAACCGCTTTCTTCCTCAATCTCAAAGTAATAATTCGTACAGTCATAGTAGAGTATCTTCTGATTTCTTGGATGGATGAAGTTTGAATTTTTGTATAGTTCACTTTGGATAAAATCCGACTCTTCTGCGATTACAGACAAAGCTCTGTAAACATCCTGAATCCCATACTTTGGTGGTTCAAGAAGCGTTTTGCAAAAGTTATAACTGCTGAGCTTGCTTGAAGGAGAGAGAACCCTTGCGTAAACGAGATCAGTAAGAATCGCATGGAAGTCATACTTAAATTTATGGTGTCCTTTAATCACACGGCAGATGTTATCAATGCGTAGCTCCGTACATAATTGTTGAAGAAATAAATAGCCGGCATGAAAAGAACGTGCCTCGTTCATAGGAATGCAGGCAGCCTGGGAGAATTCAACCGTTACTTTCCCCGTACGTTCATTGTAGAGAGCTGTTTCTTTGGCAGCTTCGATTTTCGCCCAAGCCATAAGTTTTTCATTACATAAAAAATGCAGGTTTTATGCGACCTGCGATAACTTTTTTTGAATATTCAACTGTCAAACTCCCGAGAACAGATCGACAGAGAGAAAAATTTTTATGACTGTTCGTCAGGCAGACTGCCATTATATCAAGTGATAGAAAAAACAGGAGTTGGAGAAAGATGTGTTTTGCTGACGCTGACAGAAAAAGAACTATGTGAGACAGGACTTGACAGGAATGCGAACTAGAATTTTTACAATAAAATAAAAAAGCAGAAGTTCAACAGGCAGAAATGAAGCAAAAAAGTAAAATAATTACAAACAGTATCTATGAAAAATCTATTAATTATTGTAGAGAGAAAGAGTATATTAAGAGCATCAAATAAAACCAAGGAGGTTAAAGGAACATTATGAAGAGGAAATGGAAGAGGATTTTAAGTAGAGGGCTTGTATGTACGATGGCAGCAGGGCTTGTTGCAGGTTGTGGCGCTGGCGGCGATACGAAAGATTCGGATAAGAAGGCATCAGGAGATGTGGTTGAACTTCGTTGGTTGTCTTCCCAGATCGGAGAAAGCGGCGAAGCAGAATGGTTCTCCAATGTAGTTGAAGGATTCAACAAAGAATATGAGGGTAAGATTCATATCAATGTAGACGGCGTTGCAGGAGAGGGAGTGCAGGAAAAATTAAAAACAGATGCAGCGGGCGGCACGATGCCGGATTTGTTTCCTTTGTATGCGGACGCTTCCAGATTCAATCTGATTGCGGATGCGGAAGTGGCAGTGGATTTAACTCCGTATATGGAAGAAAATCCAGAACTCTGGGATAGAATTGATAAAGATTCCGCAGCGGCCTATACAGATGATGAAGGCAGGCTTTTTGGGAATGCCATATGCCAGAAGTTACATAGGAATTTACTATAATATGGATATGCTGAAACAGGCAGGAGTATCTGAAGTTCCTAAAACATGGGATGAATATTTTGATACATGCCAGAAGCTGAAAGATAAAGGAATTGCACGAATGCGCTGATGACAGGAGAAAACTCCTGGACAACCATGCTGATGCTCACATTTGCACTGGGCTCCACGGAAGAAGGTCAGAAATGGCTGATGGAATCAACACCGGATACGGCAGATTTTACTGACCCGACGGTAATTGAAGCTATCGGAAAAGTTCAGAAAATGCTTGGAGAGTATGCGACTCCGGATGCGGTCGGGGCTTCATCGGCAGTAGCACAGAACAACTTCCTTAACGGACAGGCAGCGATTATTTCTAATGGTCCGTGGATGATTACTCAGATTAACAGTACGGATACAGCAATGGAAGGTCTCTCAGAAAATGTAAAATATGCAGTTGGACCAAACAACAGTGTATGCCGGGTTGAGAACATGGCATATGGTATTGGAAGTACAGAACCGGAAAAAATCGAAGCTGCGTTTGAAGTACTGAAATATCTCGCAAGAGATGAAGTTTACGCGGAATTCTTGAATGTATCCGGAAACAGCCGAACAATGTCTCTGGATGAATCTTTGCTGAAACTGGATCCGATCAATGCGGATTTCCTGCCGGCAGCAATGGATGCGGATTATCAGTTTACACAGTTTTCTAACTGCGCAAAAGCAGCGGTCAGCGATGGAATGGGACAGCTGCTTCCGGGACTTGCAGACGGTTCAATGACACCAGAGCAGTTCGCAGAGGAACTTCAGAAGATTTCTGATGCAAATTAAGAGATAGAATTTAAGCCGGTTCCGGGGAAATATTGGTACAAACAATATGATTACCGGAACTGGTTTTTGGGAAAAGAGGTATGTGATGAAAAGGAAAAGCAATTATAAAAATTTCAGATTTGCAATTCTGGCTGTTGTTCCAGTTCTGGTGTTTTATTTCGCTTTTTATCTTATCCCTATGGGGATGACGATTATTACATCATTTTTTGACTGGTCTCAAATCAAAATGGGAGGCTTTGCTGGGTTCGATAATTATGAAAAATTATTTCATGATTCGGTTTTCTGGACTTCCGTAAAGAATATTCTGATTTGGATAGCAATCGCTGTGTTTATTCATATTCCTATGTCTCTTCTGGTAGCGCTTCTGTTAAGTGCGAAAATGAAAGGGTGGAAAGTACTCAGGACTTTGTACTTCATTCCCCAGATCATTTCCAGCGTGGCATGGGCAGCAATTTTCATGTCCGTATATAACCCCAGTTATGGACTACTGAATGGAATATTAGAGGCAGTGGGCCTTGAAAAAGTAGGAAGAAACTGGCTGTTTGACCCGAAAACGGCATGGCCGGCGGTAATCTGTACATGGCTGTTTTTTATTGGTATGTACTCCATGATTATGCTTGCAGAATTAATCTCGATTCCTGATGAGATTTTGGAAGCGGCCAGAATTGACGGTGCAAATCGTTTTCAGATTGCAAGATTTATAAAAGTACCTCTTGCAAGGCTGGTGATCGGAACCTGTATGATAATGACCGTTGCAGGAGGAATCAAATGTTTCGATAGTTTATATATTATGACCAATGGAGCACCGAATTATAAGACGGAAACATTGTCACTATATTTGTACCAGCAGTATTCCTATGCTAATTTCGGATATGCGAATACCATTGGTGTGTTCCTGTTAGTGCTGGGAATTGTGATTGTCTCTCTTGTTATGAAAGTGTTGAAAACAAACGAGAAGATTTATTAAGGGGGGAGAGTGAACAGTGAAAAAACATAAAAAGAAAAAAAATAACATTAGGGCATATCGGCTGGCTGTGCAGCAGAAATCTGATTTTACTATTTTTTCTGATTTTGAATATATTCCCCCTGATATGGGTGGTAATGTCTTCATTTAAGACCAACAGGGAAATCTTATCATTTGCACTGTCCATTCCGGAAAACCCAAGTTTTATCAATTACCTGTCTGTTCTGCAGGAACCGGGAATGATACAGGCGTTTATCAACAGTACGGTTGCAACAGTTGTTTCTGTAGTATTGAATGTAATTCTTTGTTACCTTGGAGCTTATGCGATCAGATTTCATTTCCACTTTTTAAAAGTAACACTAATGCTGTTGTCATTTGGACTGCTGATACCGATCAATTCAGCGCTGCTTCCGATCAAGATGACCATGGACGGACTTCATCTTTCCAATTCTGTGATCGGACTGGGGATTCTGTATGCTGCGGTTCAGATTCCAATGTCTGTCATGATTCTTTCGACCCATGTATCGGGAATCGATAAGGCGATAGACGAGGCGGCGAGAATTGACGGAGCGAGCAATCTGCGCGTAGCGGTGTCGATCATAGGACCAATCGCAAAACCGGGTATTGTTACGATTGTTATCCTTCAGGCAGTGTATAGCTGGAATGAATTCTTATTTGCCCTGACACTGATTTCAGACCAGAGTAAAAAGACCATACAGATCATTATCCGTAATTTCCTCGGCATGTATCAGTCAGATTACGGTGCGCTGTTCGCAGGTGTAGTGATGGCAATCATACCAATGGTTCTTGTATTTGTCATTTTCCAGAATAAAGTAATCGAAGCGTTCACTGCCGGTTCTGTAAAATGATAGTATTCCTGAATGCCGTGAAGTGGTATGATTATAGTAAACACCATTTCATTATAGGAGGCAAAAATGCTTAAGACACAATCTGTCAGGAAGAAACTTGTATTGGGAATTATCATACTATTTATGTTGCTGATCGGCGCGGTATGGGTTATTTATCAATTTGTCTTTTCAAAATATGTTGAAGAAGAGGCAAGCAGGAATATTGAGTTTCTTATGCAACAGACTGAGAAAGCGGTTAAAAGTTCACTGAGCATGATTGAAAGCAGTGTAGAATATTTTTTTTATGGACAAAACGCTTCAGGAGTGGATCAACATGGATTCTCCAAGCCCGAATGATGAACTGCTCGGGAAATTAAATATGGACGAAGCAATCCAGCACAGTCTGATGGCGAACAGTGCCTGGGAGAACGATCTGATGGGAGTTGCATATTTCTATGTGGACCAGTATGCGTTTACTTTATTCAAACGGTAACTTTCCGATACATGACCTCACCCAGCAGATCAAAGGCATTTCTGCCAAGATGCAGCTGGACAGTTCGTCAGAACTTAGACTGTTTCTGCCGAAAGATGATACAAGAACATTTTTTATTGGAAAAAGTTATGTGGATGAAAAACAGAAAAAGAAAAATCTGAATCTGATCATTGCTGTGGATGAAAAAAAGCTGATGGAAGAGTATGGAGTTGTTAACCAGTATAAAGGCGCGCATGCATATCTTGTAGACCGCAAAGGCAATATTTATTCTTCGGCAGGAGACCGCAAGATAGGGGACCGGCTTCAGAAAGATGAGAAGGAGTTTTTTACAGACGGTTCTGTAGAAGAGATGAATCTGAAGCGGGGAGATGTCTTATGTGTTCGGAAAAGAAGTCTCGAGAACAGGGCTCCGGCTATTGATCCAGATTCCCAAGGACAGTTATGCGGCGGCAATGACACAGATAGCAAGGCAGTATGTATTGATCGTATGTCTGGTGCTTGCCGGAGTGATGGTTGCTGGTATGCTGGCAATATACAAAGGCACAGCTTTCCTGACAACGATAGAACAAAAATTTACGGCAATGAAAAATGGAGACTATACCGTGAAAATGCCGGACTTTCAGACTATGGAACTGCATGAACTGAGCCGAGCGTTTAACGGCATGACGGAACAGATTGATTATCTAGTCCATGAGGTATATGAGAAAGAAATTGAGGTGAAAAAGGCAGAACTGGGATTTTTGCAGTCACAGATTAATCCGCATTTTTTATTTAATACATTTGCGGCGATAGGCACGAGGGCAAAGATTGCAGGGCAGGAAGAGATTTACCGGATGATTCGTGCAATATCCACCTTACTTGAAGCCGGATTTCGGTCAAGCGAAAAAGCGCTTGTCGAGATAAGGAAGGAAATGGAATATGTAGAATGTTATCTCTACATACAAAAAAAGAACGCTTTGGAGAAAAATTACAGTATGAGATTAAAATAGAAGATGAAGAATTACTGAACTGTCAGGTGCCGAGGCTGTGCCTGGAACCTATTGTGGAAAATGCTGTAGTGCATGGGATCGAACCTAAGATGGGAACAGGAACGGTCATCATTACAATTGTTTTAGAACAGGATACTGTCTGTATGATAGTAGAAGACGATGGTGTTGGATTTCCAAAACAAAAAAGAACCTTTGCCCCAGACAAAAAGTTCTATTGGTGTGAGCAATACGGATAAAAGGCTGAAGTTGATGTATGGAGACAAGTATGGCGTATTTATTGATAAAGAAAAAGAACAGGGTGCCAGAGTATATGTAAAAATTCCATATAGAAGAGGTGAAGGACATGTATAAAGTGATGATTGTGGATGATGAACATATAATACGTCAGGGAATTGTGAGTCTGATTGACTGGAATGAACTCGGATGTGAAGTTGTGCAGGAGGCAGCGGATGGGAATACTGCTTATGCATATCTGAAAGAGCACCAGGTCGATATCCTAGTCTGTGATATCCGTATGCCGGGAAAGAGCGGGCTCGAACTGGCAGAAGTGATACAGGAAGAAGAAATGCCGGTGAGAACAATCCTGCTGACTGCTTACGCGGACTTTGAGTACGCCCGGCAGGCAATGCGTTATGGAATTAGGGATTATATCGTGAAAACAGATTATATCGAGAGCCTTCCTGTTGTGACAAAAAAACTTATTGCGGAGATAGAAGAGGAAAGAAAACAAAAAACAGAACTGGATCATGCTATGGAAAAGCTGGATGACAGTATGGTGCTGCTTCAGAAAAAACTGGTGACAGACCTTATCAACGGGGCGGTCCGCGGAACAAAAGAGATGCAGGAACAGGCATCATGGTGTGATTTCCCAATGGAGCCGTTCTATCTTGTAAACTTTATATTTTCTACAGACAGTATATGGAAAATGGAAGAGGCGCGCAGAGAAAAAACACTTAAGGCGGTAAGAAATTTTATCGATCTGAGCCTTTCTGATTATCATGTGCTGACAGTACTGATCAGCGATGTGGATTTTGTGACATTGGTATTCAGCGGAAAAGATGGTGAAAACCAGAAAAAGACATTTTCTCAGAATCTGAGAAACGCGCTTGTAAAACTGGAAGAAGCGTTAAAAGATACATTGGATATTGAGGTTAATATCTGCCTGAGCAGAAACTGGGAGCAGATTTATGAGATTGGCAGTCTTTATGAAAACGTACATAACGCGAATCTGCGTACAGGATTTTTGGCAGGCGTGGGGTAGTGCAGGATGAAATGGAAGAAAATAGAGATGAGCCAAACCAGTTAAATTCACTGGTAAAACAGGTAACAGAGAAAATTGAACTTGGATTTTATGCGGAGGCACAGGAAGGACTGGAGGCCTGCAGCAGGGAGATTATGACGGAACGCTATTCTCTGAAAAGCATCAAGAGCAAAGCAATTGACATCTGCTTGGAATGCCACCGGCAGATTGAAAAGAATAATGGACCGCTTTCGGGCAGCTGTGAGTACAGTCTGCCGGAATATTATGAAATTTCCGGCTGCAGGAATGTGGAACAGTTGAGAAATATGCTGAAAGAGGCAGTTAATGTGACAGCGATAATGGAGAAAAAAGAATAAAGAAGAATTCTCTCCGCTTGTACGGGAATGTGTAACCTATATCAGGGATCATTATTATGAGCGGATAAATATCGGAATCATAGCGGACCGGCTTTGCGTCAACAAAAGCTACCTGGGGACTGTGTTTAAAAAAAGAAACAGGAACCTCCATTGTCGAAATGATCACAAGATACCGATTGGATAAGGCGGTGGAAATGATGCGCCAGACAAGGTATAAGCTGTTTGAGATATCAGAGAAAGTGGGGTTTGATGACCCGGCATATTTCACAAATGTCTTTACAAAGTAAATGGGGCTTAGTCCAAGTGCATACCGTAGTTCAAAACAGAAAGGAGAGGACTATGGAAAAAAAAAGAACGATACGTTATAGAAGAAAAATTTGAAAAGGAAGGAATCAACAACTATGAGACGCTTTTAAGCCTTGGCAATGGATATATGGGCGTGAGAGCGCATTGGAGGAAGATTATACAAACACTGTGCGGGGGAATGTATATCTCCGGGATTTTCGATAATTTTGACGGTGATGAGACTGCGGAACTTCCCAATTGTGCTGATGTGTTGGGAATGGATATCGAGATTGACGGAAAACGCTTCTCCTTATGTGAGGGAGAAATGATCTCTTACAGCAGATATCTGGACATCAGAAATGCAGAATTGGTGAGAAAATGTGTCTGGAAGCCATTGGGAAAAGGTAGGGTGACGCTGGAATTTAGGAGGATTGTTTCTAAAAACGGTTGCACAGTCTTGCTCAGACTGTCAAGATCATGCCCGAAGATACGGGAATGGACGTCAGGATTATAACCGGGATTAATGGAAGGATGACAAATTCAGGGGTGCAGCATTTTTCGGAGATAGAAAAAAAAGAGTCCGGGATGGAAAAATCCTTCATATATGCAAAGGACACTTCAATCTCATGTGACAGTGATCTACAATATGGGCTTCCGGTATTTTGTCACAGAGGGAGAAAAGATGTGTTGTTTGTATCCTAAAACAGAAATCCGGACTCTCAGAAGAAAAATAGAATTATCTGCAGAAGTTCGTCTAAAGAAAGGGCAGACGTTCCTTTTGGAAAAAATAGTGGATGTGCGGACTTCGAGGGACAAAAAAAAAGTGTCGGTGAGTCCATATCGGAAATCGCGCAGAAAAGTATGGAAGCAGTGCAGGAAAATCTGAGACTGGGGTATAACAGGTTGCGTGATGAACATGTTTCTGCGTGGGAAGCAAACCTGTGGAACAGATGTATCGGTAAGATTTTTGGAGGAAGTGAAGAAGAAAAAAAGAGCATTTGATTATGCACTTTACCAGCTTTATGCAATGGTTCCGGCACATGATGACAGGATGAGACTGGCAGCAAAAGGACTTTCCGGAGAAGGGGATAAAGGGCATGTTTTCTGGGATACAGAGATTTTTGCTTTGCCATGTTACATTTTTACCTGTCCTGAAATCGCACAGAATCTGTTGTTATACCGTTACCGCTGTCTGGAGGTGGCGAAAAAGAAGGCAGCAGAATATGGCTATCGGGGCGTACAGTATCCGTGGGAGTCAGCGTGGTTTACAGACGGGGAGGAAACCCCGAAACTCGGTGACCCGGATTTGAATACAGGAAAACGGGACAAAGTCTGGACAGGGCTGATCTAACATCATATCAGTGCAGATGTGGCATATGGCGTATGGCTTTACTACACTTCTACCGATGACTGGAGATTCATGGAAAAATATGGATGTGAGATGTTATTTGAAACAGCGGAGTTCTGGCAGTCGGTTCTTGTTCCCGGTGAAGACGGTCTCCTGCATATTTATGATGTGATAGGCCCGGATGAATATAAGATCCATGTCGATGACAACGCTTTCACAAATTATATGGCGGCGTGGAATATAAAGACCGCAGAAGAATTTGCTGGATTGTTAAAAGAAAAATCTCCAGAAATCTATGTCACACTGTCGGAAAAAACACAGTTGGAAAGCCGGTGGAAAAAATGAAAAAACGCACTGAAGAGTATGTATCTGCCGTTTCCGGAGGAGAACACCGGGATCATTCCGCAGGATGCAGCTTATCTGAAACTGAAAAAAATTGACGTGGGTAGATATAAGTGGAAAACAGCAAATATTTTAAAGGAATACAGTCCATCTAACCTGAATGAGATTCAGGTATCAAAGCAGGCGGATGTACTAGTTCTTTTTTCTTTACTCAAAAACAGGTTTTCAGAGGAAATTTTGGCTAAAAACTGGGAATATTACGAGGCGCGGACACTGCATGATTCTTCACTTTTACCGTCTGTTTACTGTGTTACTGCATGCAGATGCAGAAAAACAGAAGAGGCATATAAAATGTTCTGTCATGCCATAGATACGGATCTTGGAAACAATATGCATTCATCAGACGAAGGACTGCATATGGCTTCTCTGGCAGGAATATGGCAGTGTATCGTAATGGGATTTGGAGAAGTCGGCATAACAGACCGGGGATTATACATAGAACCGGTACTGCCTGAAGCGTGGAATTCACTGGAGTTTTCAATATGCTGGCAGAATGAAACGTTACAGATAACAGTTACAAAAGAAGATTTTGATGTCAAGAATCTTACAGGAAAAAAAGTGATTACATATTATCATAAAGGAGAAAAAAGAGAATGTTAAAAGCAGTATTATTTGATCTGGACGGAGTGATTACAGATTCTGCAAAATATCACTATCTGGCATGGAAACAGCTGGCGGATGAGCTGAATATCCCGTTTGACGAAAAATATAATGAAAAATTAAAAGGAGTATCCAGAATGGAAAGCCTGGAACTTATCCTGAAAAAACGGGAATATGCAGGAACAGTACAGCGATTTTGAAAAAAAGGAGATGGCAGAAAAGAAAAACGCATATTATAAGGAACTGATACGGCAGATTACCCCGAAAGATATTCTGCCGGGGATAAAAGAACTGCTCATCAGCCTGAAAGATAAAAATATAAAAACATGTGTATGCTCAGTAAGCAAAAAATGCTTTTGCGATTATAGACAGCCTGGAACTAAGAGGGTATTTCGACCACATTATAGACGCTGCACGGATAAAAAATGCAAAACCGCATTCAGACATTTTTGCAATAGGCGCATATGTATTGGGAGCTGCACCGGAAGAGTGCGTTGGCATCGAAGATGCGCAGGCAGGCATTGAAGCTATACAAAATGCAGGCATTAAGGCAGTGGGCGTCGGAACGCCGGAACAGATGCAGGGGGCGGATTTGATTCTGTTAGGGACAAAAGAATTGACAAGAGAAAAACTGGAACGGCTTGTGGAGGTGTGAGTGATGGATTATTTAAAATACGACGGGTGGACAATAACATTTTACTGGGATGCCTGAAGAAAAAGAAAAATCTATTCCAACGCTTCTGTGCATCGGAAATGGAAGTATCGGGGTAAGAGGAACTATACCGGAACTTGAGAATTATGAGCGGAAAGGCATATTTTCAGCAGGATTTTTTGACAGGCTGCCAAGGCCGGAACTTGCTTACAATACATTTACTCCTTTTTTTTGAAATCGTGGAGTTATGAAGAAGAAACTTCAAAATATCATCTGGAGGAAGCTCTTGTTAACTGCCCGGATATACTGGACGGGTATTTTGAGACCGAAGGAGAACGGTTTGGATTTGATGAGACAGAAAAAGAGAAATTAACAAGGCATCTGGATATGCGCAGTGGAGAGGTTGTATTCCACATACCGGTTGTTACTGGCTCAGGGAAAAAAGGGACTGTGACGAGAAAAAAGATTTGCTTCCATGGCAGATCAGGCAGCGGTATATGAGCTGTGCAGCTTTGAACGTGAGAATTTTACAGGACGGGTGGAGTATCATGCGCTTGTAGATACAGATACGAAAAATTTTAACGTGTCAGGGATATACCAGGATGCCGTAAAAGAGAAAGATTATGCAGAATACCGTCTATATGACGTATTGGAACAGGAGAGAGATGAAGATAATTTTCAGACTGTGATAAGAGGAAGATGTAATGGATATAAACTGTATATGGCGGGCAGGACGGAAGAGGAAGACGCGCAGGAGCTGAGTATGGGAGAAGAACTGCGTATACTCAGGAGAGCGGCAGTGATCTGCGACAGAACGTCAGAAATAGATAAGAAAATATTGCAGGGCTGCCTGGAGCGGATTTCGAGATTGTCCTACGAAGAGGCACTGGAGCAGAGCAGGAAGAAATGGCAGAAAATATGGGAAACGTGCGATATAGAGATAGACGGAGATCTTCGTATCCAGACCGGAATCCGGCATAACCTGTATCTGCTGAACCTTTCTGTTTGCCGGACTTCTGACAGAGTATCCGTGGCTGCCAAAGGTCTGACAGGGGAAGGCTACCGGGGAATGGTGTTCTGGGACACGGACATCCATATGTTCCCCGTTCTTTTTTGTACACACAGCCTGAGACGGCACGGAACATTGTTTCTTTCCGCTGCCGGACGCTTGACGGGGCAAGAGAGAAAGCGCGGAAATATGGATTCAAAGGCGCGGATTACCCATGGGAAACAGGAACAAGTGGACTGGAAGAATGCGAAGGTTTTCTGAAACTGATCACGCATCAGCTGCATATTACCGCTGATGTGGCTTATGCAGCCGGGCAGTATATAGAAGCGTCAAAGGATGAAAAAATTTTATGTAGAAGAAGCGGCGGAACTATTGGTTGAAACTGCAAGGTTTTGGTTAAGCAAAGGACATATGGAGAATGGGGAATTTTGTATATCTCAATGCAGCGGACCGGATGAACTGCATCTTGAAAGTGATAATAACGCCTATGTGATGAATATGGTACGGCATAATCTGCTTCTTGCAGCACGGGCAGTACAGAAATTGGAAAATGAGTATCCGCAGTACTGGGAAGAAATCGTGAGGAAAACAGGGCTTACCGAAGCGGAAAAAGAACAAATATTCCGGTATAAGGACTGCATCAAGACTATGAAGGGGAAAGATGGATTATATGAGCAGTGCGAAGGATTTTTTAAGCTTGAAGACCGCATTGTATATGAGAACGACCCTTATATTGTGCCGGCAGATACACAGACAGTTAAACAGGCAGATACCCTGATGCTTCTGTACCTGCTTCCACAGCTCGTAAATAAAGAGGAACTTATGGAAAACTGGAATTATTATGAGCCGAGAACAACACATACTTCTTCTTTAAGTTATGGGGTACACGGGATTATTGCGGCAAAACTAGGGCTTGCTCAGAAGGCGAAATACTATCTTGAAAAATCTATGGGACTTGATCTGTTTAATCCGGCGTCTAATTGTGCGGACGGCGCGCATCTTGCGGCAGCCGGTATGAGTTGGTCAGCCGTGATCAACGGAATTGCGGGAGTTGCATTTAAAGACGATGAAATTGAAATCGCACCGTTTTTACCGGAAAACTGGAAAAGACTGAAATTTAAACTTGAGTATCAGGGAAGACAACTCTGTTTTGAACTCACCCATAAAGGCGTAAAAATAGAAAATGCAGAAGGTTCGTCAGATGCACAAACCATTCTCTGCGGAGGAAGTTCTTACCAGGTAGGGAAAGGAGAACAGCTATGTCTCTAATGCTTGATCATACGGAAGATTTTGAACTTATATCAGAAAATAAAGAAAAATTTAAAAGTGCAAGGTGGAACGTTCTGAAAAGAGTCGGCGGTGAAAAAGAATATCAAACACGGTTTAAAGCTCTTTATTCGAAAACAGGTATCTATTTTCTTGCGGAATGTGCAGACAGTGAGATTACAAGCACTTTGAAAAACGACGGGGAAGATCTTTATACAGAGGATGTTCTAGAATTCTTTGTTCAGCCGGACAGGAGATATCCTGTATATTTGGAGTATGAGCTGTCCCCGCGGAACAGGGAACTTGTATTAATGGTTTCACATAACGGCGCAAATTTTATGGGTGGACGCCGTTCCACTACACTGGGAGAAAGGAAGACAGCTCATATTGTATGGAATGATATGCACCGGCCGGAAAGCAGCGATGCGTTCTCTTTGTGGGGCGGGATGATATATCTTCCCTTCGTACTGTTTGAGGGTGTGGCTGAGCATATCCCTCAGAGCGGAGATGTGTGGTATGGAAATATCTTCCGTATTGACTATGACGGCGGAGAAATATCCAGATACGCTTTTGCCCCCGGATGTGGAACTGAATTCCATGACTTTCGAAAATTTGAAGAAATTCTTTTTTTATGATAAAGGAGAAAAAGATGGAATGGATAATAAGGGATGACGGATTTAAAAAAGAAAATATAGAATTTTTTGGCAGTAAGTATCTGATCTGAAACGGATATATGGGATACAGAGGAACTCTGGAAGAATTACGGGAGCAGACAGCTGTGTGCATGCACGCTCGCAGGGATTTATGATAAAAACGGTGACGGCTGGAGAGAACCTGTAAATATGCCGAATCCATTTTATGTGCGCGTAAAGGTGAACGGTGAAGCGCTCAGCGTACTGGAACGTCAGCCGATGCGGCATGTACAGGAGTTGGACATGCATACAGGCAGGTTTATAAGGAATACAGAGTATGATACATCTGCCGGAAGATGCACGATACATGGATTTTGCAGGATATCAGATGCCATCCTGTGATCCTTCGTTTTCGGAGGTATTGAAAAACTTTTTAGTAATGCCTTCAAAACCAATGATTCTGCATCATTCCGATATCACGCGGATCAGGAAAACCTGCTCCAGATGCCACAAGCCGTTATTCCGGACCTTGATTCTACCCTCCTTGATGCATATGGTAAACAGGAAGGAAGAGCCTTTAACTTTCATTATCAGAGTAATGGCTATCATCCTCTTGTCTGTTATGATGGAATGGCTGAGGACCTGAGCAAAATCCAGCTTCGTGACGGAACACAGTATTCCTGTACTGGAGTGGTTGACTTCCTGCAACTGGTACTTGATGAATACTTAAATGATTATACGACAATCCATATCCTGCTTCGTGTTGAAAGCGGTTTCGCTACGCCTGCTCTTTATAAGCAGTGCGAGGAAAATGGCACAAGCTATGTCATCCGCCTGAAAGAGAATGACATTCTCCGTAGAAAAGGATCTTACCTTGTAGATGAACTTGACGAGATCACCAGGAGAAACAAAGTCGATTATGCGGTAGCTTATGGTGAATTCATGTACAAAGCAGATTCATTGCTGAACATGTAATTACATGGTGCTAGCACCATGTAGAGAGGGCGATTAAGGAAAAATATTTGTGATACCCGTATGATACCTGTTTGGTCGGAAACTATGAATAGGGCGTGAAATTTGGATATTATGAATATAAAAATCCCCCAAAAGCAATTAGATATTTAACAATTATGTTATATGTGTAGCGAGTTCGAATAAAAAAATTTATTTTTTAGCACTCCTCTTTGACACTTTTTTGATAATCTCCTTTGTAAGAATCAGAAAATCCGATTCATACGGAGCACCAGAGAAAACATCAAAAAAGACATAAAAACATAGAGAAAAAAATTAGAAGCCTTGCATCAGGGAACGTCCTGACGCAGGGCTTTTTCAGTCCTGAAAGAAGAGAAAAAAGGAAACCTTAAAGAACTCCACACCCGGAGAAAATGCAGTAAATAAGCCGATTCCAGCGGCTCTGAGAGAAAAGTTACAAAAGAATCTTATCAAAAGTATGCCTGAAAAGAACCTGGTGTTGTATGCATCGCTGAGAGAAAAAGGCAGAAAGTAAAAATAGTGCAGTATCCCGGAAGGGCCGGAAAAGGAAGTTTTTACAAGTGAGTTTGCTAAAAAAATGCAAAGTGGGTGTGCGAAGGGACATTCTAATTTGCATAAGGTATTTTACATAGCAGGTAGTCGATAAGATTGCCTGCTATTGTTTCACTTATTCTTATTTGTTGAATTCAAATATTATAAATGTTGTCAATAAAAATGTTTGATTAACACTCATAATAGGGTACAATACAAGCAGCAAAATAAAATATCGCACCAGCGGTGCGAGAAAAAATGAAAATGGGGTATGAAAAATGGCAAGAGACATATTGCTTTCTGGAGAATCAAAAAATATTGAATACAAAATTACTTTACCAGATAAAAGTGAAAAGTACATGAAAACAATCGTAGCTTTTGCCAATACTCAGGGCGGAAAGCTGATTGTAGGTGTAGATGACAAAACACACGAGATTGTGGGTGTGGAAACTGAAATATTATTTCAGTTGATGGATGGAATAGCCAATGCTATTTCAGATTCTTGTATGCCGCAGATTATTCCGGATATTGAACCCCAGACAATAGATGGAAAAACTGTTATTATTGTGTCCGTAGAAGCAGGAAAAAATCGGCCATATTATTTGAAATCAAAAAAGGGAAGGAGAATGGTACTTATATTCGTGTGGCAGGGACATCCAGACAAGCTTTTCCAGAAAATTAAGAGAACTTGAGATGGAAGGGGCAAGAATTTCATGGGATGAGCTTACTTGTGTGGGTTATCCTGTTTCAGAAAATGTAACAGAAAAACTATGCAGAGATATTGAAAGCTTTTCGGGAAAAAGCTAGAATGACAGAACATTCCGTAAAGAAAGAGCAACTTATTAACTGGAAAATTCTGAAGCAAAATGAAGGAAAGTTACTGGCAACGAATGCATATGCATTGTTAACTTCTGACTATTTTCCATTTTCTAAAACCCAATGTGCAGTCTTTAAAGGAACAGATAGGGCAGTATTTCTGGATAAGAGAGAATTTACAGGACCAATCTATACACAAATCGAAGAAGCAGTAGATTTTGTATTGAGAAATATTCGACTCGGAGCAACAATTGACGGATTGGTGCGAAAAGAGAGATATGAGCTACCACCGGAAGCAATCAGGGAAATGATCATTAACGCCCATTGTCATCGTAACCTGTTGGATGAATCTTGTATTCAGGTTGCAATTTATGATAATCGACTGGAGGTGACTTCTCCGGGGGGGGACTGTACAATGGACTGACATACGAGGAAGTCATGAATGGTCATTCTAAGATTCGGAATAAAGGCATTGCCAATATATTCAGTCAGATGGGACTCGTAGAAGCATGGGGAAGCGGAATTAAAAGAATCCTTAATGCAGCAGAGGAGTATGGACTTCCGAAGCCGAAATTTCAGGAATTCGATAATATGTTTCGGGTAGAGGTGTTCCGTAATTCATTTCCGATGACAAATGAAAAAGAAAGCATCGGAGAAGCATCGGAGAAGCATCGGAGAAGCATCGGAGAAGCATCGGAGAAACATGGAATAGTTGAGCTTAATAGTACTCAGCAGGAAATAGTAAAGTTACTTTTGGAGAATAATCAGTTATCAGCAGCAAAATTAGCAGAAAAGATTGGCGTTGCCAGTCGAAATATTGAGAACAATATTAAGAAGTTAAAAGAACTTGGTATTCTTGTCCGACATGGTTCTCCTAAAAATGGATATTGGGAAGTTACAGATTGTGGGGAAAGGAACAATGAAGATACCGAATGATTATATGGAATTGTCCTATCGTATGGAAATTGTAGAAGACAAGGATGAAGGCGGATTTGTGGTTTCTTATCCAGATCTGCCTGGTTGTATCATTTGCGGAGAGACAAGGGAGAGTGCAGTAGTAAATGTATTAGATGCAAAAAAGGCAGGGCTTGAAGCATATTTTCAAAATAATGATTGCGAAGGAATCTCAACGCAGTTATAATGAAGTGGCAACAAACTGGCAACAGAAAATCAGCAAGCCAAAATAATATATGTAACAGAGATAAAATAATGGAAGAAAAGAGATGAAAACTAAATAAATATGTTTAGAACCATCTTCGAATTTGCCGAGTTTGAATAATGTACATGAGCCAAGAAATGTCGAATTTACGACATTTCTTGGCTCGTTTTATGTTGAGTGACAATCAAATGACAATAATTTTATAAACTACTCAAAAAATATTTTGTATTCACATTCAACTTGATCGAAAGGATCATTTCGGGAATCATCTTTAATGCCAATTACTTTAGTAAGAGCAATTTTTCCGTTTTCATTTATCCAAACTATAACATCATTTATATCGGCTGTCCGAACTCTTGATGAAAAATCAGTTTCATTTATATCAGAGAGATATATATTTTTAATATTGTCTACTTGCTTTATTCTGCCGATGGAGGCTATATTATTACAATCAGAATATGCATGGATGGAGGTATTGCTTGCTTTGCTCCATTTTGTAGAAAAGGTATAAATTCCCGAACCAATAGTGAGTTCGCCATTGTTATTTGAATAATCAAATGAGAATTTAGAAATAATTGAGCAAAAATTAGTATGTAAAGATGAGTGTTTGCCCATACCTTCCAAGCGTACTAAATTCATTTTAATTAATTTGCCTATGTGATGCTTGATGGAAGCAACAGAAAATCCTAAAATTTCGGCAATTTTAGAATAAGTTATATTCATATTTGCTGGATTATGTATTACTTCTAGAATGGCTAAATCAATATTTTGTAAATCGGGATATGCATTTTTTTTAAGCATATCTTCAGGAAAAACTGTTAGATTACTACTACTGCTTGTTTTTGCTATTTTATCCTGCAAGGTATCAATAATTTGAGATTGGTAGTTTTCAATTGAATCAGCTCTTACCCAACCAGGAGATGGAAAATCTTTAACAAGTTTATTGAGTGCAATTGGTACATTAAGTGCTAATTCGGTTTGATTCTTCCAAATTGTAGCAAGACGAGTTTTCATTGCTTTCTCTCTAAATGCTTTCAGCTTTGATTGCTTAAGAGGATCGGTATCCTTTTTATCTTCAGAAACCGAACTGCTTTCATCTAAAGCAAATACAAGAATAGGAATTCCTTTGGACAATGCATAGTCGTATTCCATTTCCGTATAACTTATTTGAGTTTCTTCATTAATAGTTCCGTAACGTTTACCTATAATAAGTAGATAGTAATCACATAGGTCGATGACCTTGGTTATTACTTTAAATTGTTCGGTATTCGAAGCAACGAACATTTCCATTCCTGCTGGAATAAAATCTATTTTTAGTAATGCGTCAATTATTAATCTTCTTTCATCTATCAAATCAGTATATGTTGAACTAATGAAAATTTGGTATTTTCTAAAATTATCTGTTGACATATTATTCCACCTTCATATTTGTAATCGGTAATTTATTCCTTCTTCGGTTTCCTCTTCCTCTTCACATACGAGAAATCCGGAAATAAGTCTTTCAGCAGTTCAGCAGTTTCTGCTGCCTTTTCATCCTCATTCAGATTCTGAACCAGCAGTTGGTCGTCATCATCAAGATTTAACGAACCAGTATATTCCTTGTCTGGGTCTATCGGGTTCATAGGAAACTTTATCTCTTTGAGATAATATTCCGTTTCCGTTATTTCGTCATCCTCCAGCTTATTTCGTAGACGTGCCCAATATTCAACCATCTTCTTGAAGTTATCGAGGTCTTCTTGCGAGCGGGGACCGGCACTTGGAAGCCGTTCTTCAAATTTGAAGCATATTTCTCCGTCCTTCATTGTAGGGCGTAGTCCGTATGCCCATTCGATGTCAAACAGAACATGGAGTGCACTGAAGATATTGGCAACATCCGGATCTGATAATGCATAAAAACTGATATCTAGATTGTTGGCGATATTGAGCAAAGTCGCTTCGTCCGGATATCGGTTTCCGAGCTCGTAGTTTCGGATTGTGGATTCGTTTAGTCCGCATTTATCTGCCAATTCCTTTTGCGTCATTTCTGCTGCAATTCTGAAATTTCTAATTAAAAAGCCTACACGGCTAGTGAATTTTTCGCCCATTTTAACAGCTCCTTGTAAGTGTAATGAGTGTTGTAGCATGCATGAAAACACGAGGTACAAATCATACATATACATAGATTATAACATCAACAGTACAAAAGTGAAATGTTTTTTGCTAAAAGTATTGACAGTGCAAAAATGAACTGCTAATATAAAACACATCAAAACCGTTCAAAAATGAACTGAATAATAAACGAAAGAGAGGAGACATTTGCTTATGGAGAACAAACGATTTTTAACAGCACAGGATGTCATGGAAATGCTGGATGTATCACTATCCTATGCGTATAAGCTGATACGGCGACTGAATGCAGAACTTGAGTCTGAAGGATTTGTGACAATAAAAGGGCGTGTCAGCACGCAGTATTTTATGGAACGAATCTACGGACTGTCCACAGATAAGGAGGTGGGATAGATGGCGGTTATCAAGAACAAAAAAGACCGGAATTTGGGAGGTGAGGACTTATTATAAGGATTTGACCGGAGAAAGGAAGCAGAAGACCAAGAGGGGCTTTGCGAAGAAAAACGAAGCTCTCGAATGGGAGCGGAACTTCAAGCTGAAAGAGAATCAGAGTATCAGTATGAGCTTTAAAAGTTTTGTGGATATTTATTTGACGGATTTGAAGCCGAGAATAAAGCGCAATACGTTTCTGACAAGCTCAAAAGATGTTGGATGATACCAAGGTTGAAACTCAGAAATTGGAGTTAGAGGAAACGGATTTACGTCTGAAGAATTCTGAATTGCGGTTAGAGTATTATGAAAATGTAGATAAGCTCACAGATAAACAAAAAGGAAACCGAGGCAGCTCAAAAAAAGAGGCTGACAAGTGGATGATGATATCTGACACCGCAAAATGGCAGACGGAACAGGCACAGATTAAACTGGAGGAGGCGGAAAGTCTTAAGAAAGAACTTTTGGGAGCGGTTGATGGCGATGATTATTTAAAGGAGTAGGTAATAAAGCTGAGGTATCAGAATCAGATGCTTAAGGAAGAAAAAACGGAGTTTGAAGGACAAGCTGGAAAAGGTGTATGAGTTTATGAAGCAGTTTGTGATTGGTGGGATGAATCTGCTGGAGAAGTTTTTGGAATGGATTGGGGAGAAAGTTAAGGATGTTGGGAGAGGAAGGTGATGGAAAGTTATGTAGCATGTTAAGAAATTTTTATGGAGAAACAATGGTATATATGTTAAAATATAGTGGAGTTTGAAAGTAAGGAGGGAGCCATAGATATGACTCCCAGGAGTTTTTATTTGACAATTACATAGTCTCTGCGATTGATGGTTTGTATACGGTTAGAATCCTTTAACAGTTTTATTGATTTATCCAATTGAGAGGTAGAAATATCAGGATATAATACTTTCAAGTAAGATAAAATATTTATTTTAGTTAAAGGCTCATTTTTACAAAGAATGCTAATTATTTCCTCAGAAATAATTGCTGTGTGGCGATTGGCTTCTTCGGTGACAATAAGTTTATCAAGTTTGTCTTGAGTATATTTATCGAGGAACATGTTATCGATTAATGCGATGAATTCATCTGTAGTACGTTCGGTCTGAGTAACTTTCATACTATTTGAGATTTGAAACTGGTCACCCATGGCAGTATTGAATTTTAATTCATTTTCAGAAACATATTTTAAATCAAAAATGTTGCAATCTACTAAGTGAAAACCGTAGCATTTATTATTATTAATAATACTTTGATGTTCTATTGATAGAATAAAAAAGAATGCATCAGGATTATTTATGTAAAAAGGACGTATTTTACGGAATGAAGTGAGGTTAGATCCTTTTCCTGCATTATTTCCTTTTGCAAGTGAAGCAGATTTAACATCAATTAATATATCGTATGTTATTCCATCTAATTCAAGTGATATGTAAATGTCTTCAAGACTGCTACTTTCTTTACTTGCAACAGATTTAATATTTGTATATATACTCGAAGCACGATTGAATATTTCATAAGTCCACTCATCAATAAAAGGACCTGCGATTTTATGGATATCTTTTTCGGGAACATTACAGTCTAAATTTGTGTTAATTTTAACTAAATTTGTCATAGGTGAAGATAATGCGGATTTTATAATATCAATGAGAAATTTTTGTAATCGTTGGGATGTTTCGAAGTGATGATTCATTTTGTATCCTCCTTTTTGGTATTTCAAAGTATTATATCATAATATGTTGAAGAAAGGAATGATTTATATGGATATAAATTTGAAAGCAATTTGTGGAGACGCCATCATAGAGTTAAAAAAAATAGAGTCTAATTCTGTGGACTTAATTGTTACGGATCCACCTTATAATTTGAATAAACACTATGGCAATAATTATGATAAATTTGAATTTGATGAGTATTTAAATTTTTCTAGAAAATGGATAAAGGAGGCTGTAAGAGTATTAAAACCCGATGGTACAATGTATGTGTTTATGGGAATGAAATATATATCATATATTTATAATGTTTTGGAAAAGGAAATGGAAATGTACTTTAATTCCTGGATTACTTGGTATTATACTCAAGGAATAGGAAAAACTAAAGGCTATTCTCCTAGACACGATGATATACTTATGTTTACAAAAGATAAGAAAAGGTTCAAATTTAATTTAGATGAGATTAGGGTGCCTCAGAAGTATTATAGATCTGTTAATAATATGAGAGGTGCGAATCCTGGAAATGTATGGGAATTTTCACATATGCATTATTGCAATAAGAATAGAATGAAACATCCGACTCAGAAACCGGAAGGATTATATGAAAGAATGATATTAGCGTCATCTGATGGGCGATGTGGTGTTAGATCCTTTTCTTGATAGTGGTACATTGTTACGTGTGTGCCAGAACACTAATAGAAATGGTATTGGTATTGATATAAATCCAGAATATATTCGGATGTCAAAGGAACGATTAGAAGAAAAATTTTTGGGATTTGATAGTATTGACGAAAGAATGAAAAGAGTACCAAACGATTTGAATGATGCTGAAATCAGAGAAAATTATATAAAAAATCATATTAGCTGGTTTTGAAAAACCATCAAGATGCAATTGATGATTTTATGAAAGAGGTAAAAGAGAAGTATTATGATAAGATGAAAGAGACAAACCAATTATATTTATTTAAAACGTATACATCCGGTAAACATAGTGAAAAATAGATTAGTTATGGTATTTTTATTGATTGTGGTGTAGTAAAATAGAGTGACAACAAAATGACAATGTAATCTCCCCAAATCTATGCAGTAAGTAGAAAATAGACAAAACCCCACAATTTCTGCCGTAAAATAAAAAAAAACACTACACAACAACTTGACAAAGAGGAGTTTGAATAAGAGCAACAAGTCTTGGAACCCGCTAAATAAGCGGCTTCCGAGACTTTTTCTTTTGCGCTGCTACTAATAGCAACTATGCTTTCCTTTAATTTGGGAGCGGATTAGTGAAGATAATAAAGAATGAACTTCAGTGATGAATTACAGCTGGAAATGAAAAGAATACTTGAGATGAGCAGGCGATGGAACGGTTAGAATTATTCCTAAGAGCAAGCCAGCAAAGGTAATTGATTTTGCTCAGTACATAGAAAACAATCGTGGTACTAACGATTAGTACCACAATACTTTTTCTTGCAGAAATATCGGCTAGAGATTATAATTCTAATAGGTGGACAAGATGTAAGATATCAATACAAAACAGTATAGATAACCATATTGAAATAACCTAAATCAAACTAGGTTTTGCGAATTCGAGTGATTTTTTAAAAAATAAAATATAGAAGGATTTTTTCAATAGTAAATGAAGAAGGCTCCAGGAGATTTTAAGAGATCTTCTGGGACCGTTTATTTATGTGTGGTATACTGGAATATATCTATATGAAAATTTGATTCAAAGCCTTATCCAAGTAAGATATGGAAAATCAGATGCTAAACATATATTGCAGAAGGAGAACATTGTAATGATAGATATATATACGGAGAGGAAAGATTCAAAAGACTGGATTTTTTACAATGACTTGTACTTCAACTTGAATACAGGCAATGAAGATATGTCACAAAAAGAAATTGATTTGATTCAACAAGTGGATGAAGCGAAGCTGACACCAGACAAGCATATAGAAACAAAATATGGATTGTACGATCCGAAATTTATCATCAGGCTGCAAGACATTGCTTAATATTGTGAAGCATCCTGATAAGGTGGTAAATGTTGAGGAATGTGGACCGAATGTTCTTAGAATCATTTTTACTATGGATAATATTAAGATTTACATGTCAAGACCAACGCTTTTTGATATTCCGGATGATGCCAAAATCAGATTTAATGATTCTGATATAGTTACCGGTAGCAGAGGCTATAATGCCTGGTGGAGTAAGGAGTATGAAAGGAGAGAAGCAGATGATTTATAAGAACATTACTTTTAAAGCAGATCCATTTTCATACGATTTGGAATTTGAGGATAGAATTACTCTTGTTGGTGGAGATAGTGGCACCGGTAAAACAGTTCTTTATGAAATGCTGGAAGATATAAGACTTACAGAGGAATACAAGGCTATCAAGCTGTTTAATTATAAATCAGATGATTTTTTAGAAGCAATAAAACAGTGCAGAGATAGTTTTATTGTGGTAGATAATGCAGAGTACTTGATTAATGATGATATCAGGAGATTCATTAATTTTGAGTTTTCAAATCAGTATATGCTTTTCTTACAAAATTGTGATGGACTTAATGTATCTGATAAGAGCTTTAAGGTGCTGAAGTTTGATAATAACAGGATAACACTAGAAGAGGAACTGTGATATGAAATATTTATGGACAGAGGATACCGGTGCAGGGCTTCACTTCTGGAAATTAGTTAATCAGCTTTTCTTTGACAATGAGCTTGCCGTTGAGAGTAAAGGGAGCAATCAGGGTTTACTGGATGCATTAATAGACTTGGAGACTGAAGATGGAGATGAATACTTCGTTGCGTTTGATTATGTGGTTGATAATCAGGACATGCTGTCAAAAAGTGGGGCAAATATATAATAGGTGATTTGTTTGAAAGGATAGAGACAGCAAAGCTTCCTTATAAAGCAGATGAATTGCCAAAGCAACCATGTGGGGAATAAAATCAGGGATTAAATTATTTGTTCCCAGAGAAGGGGCAACAATATTGCAACATGTAATCTCGATACCATCTAATAGTGATGTATATCGAGCATATTATCAATCAAGAGAGTTCACTGTTTTATCGGATGCATATGCAATTCGTTGGAAAAACAAAGCGGAGACTATATCAAGTAGTCAGTATTTGTTTATGGTTATGTGTATAAATAAAATAACTGATTTGCCAATTTATTCATATAAAAACAAGTTAGGTGGTTGGAATGTTGTCAAAAATAAACCAATCATGTTACCAGTAAAAAACGAAAAGATAGATTTTAAATTTATGGATGATTTCATAGCGGAGCTGGAAGCGTATCTTTCAGTCACAGGACTGAAAGATACGCAACTGACGAAGAAAGAAAAATTTGCACTTGAAAATTATGATTCTCTAACATGGAAAGAATTTAATCTTGAGGAATTGTTCGGTAAAGCAACAAGGGGTAAGAGGCTTAAGAGTGCAGATATTGATGAATGTAAAAGCTCTATGTATGGAAGTGAGGAGAAGATAAAAACTGAATTGGTTAAAGGCACAAATTTGGTTTAAGTAACTCTTATAATGAAGATGGGGAATGTCACAGAAAATGTCATAGAAAATGCCGTAGAAATGTCACAGAAATTTTGAGAAAAATAAAGTGACTAAAATCAGAATATTCTAAGAAGAAGCTTTCTAAAGCGTGAGAGACGCTTAAAGAGTTTTCTGAAAAACGAATGTTTTAAAGCTAGTCTCAACGAAGTCTCACGAGATTTGAGACTGAGTGAGACTCTATGATATAGCAAAATGCGATAAAATCGATAGTTTCAGGTAAATTATAAAGTTGTAGTCTCAGGTCAGTCTCATTTTTGAAGTTGTTTGTTGAGACTAACATGAGACTGAGGAGGTTCAAAATCATGGACATAAGTAAAAAAAGATTGGAAGCTATTTCGAGAAAGATTATCAGGCTGGCAGGAAAATTATATGGAAGGTCTTGTTAAAGAGTATGTAAATTTTCTGAATGATGATAAAAAGCCTGCATCAGAGAAATTCTGGGAACTTGAAAAACGGATAAAAGAAGATAAGCGCCATCCGGGTGTTATCATGGAGATGAGTAAATCAGAGACAATATGGGATATTGTTCGTCTAATTAGACTGAAAGTAATTACATATGATGATTTATCAGACTTTAGTGATGAATTACAGAATGAAGTAAAAGAATACTTGAGATGAGCAGGTGATACATATGGAGATTGGTGCAACAAAAGCAGTTCAAGATCGACTAAAAACAACAAAGATTGAAGAAAGCAAAGGTGCTTCACTTGTGTTCTGCTGGGACACACATTTGACGAAAATAAAAGGGAGAAATGTCTTGTTTATTGTGAATGCCAGTAGTCGTTATACAATAGCAATGACAGATATTGAACCAAGAAACTGGAATTACTATGCAATGTATATCAGCCGCGTGATCCATGGCATGATGCAGGAAATGGGATATTCTGAAGAGCAGATAGCACTATATTTTAAAATGTCAGGCGATACAACTATAACCAAAACTCATGGTAGGAAATCGGTTGGTGGCATTAACAGAATGGTAATGGATGCACAGTATTTTGGTAAGAAGCTGGAGAAAGAAGCAAAGTATCAATGGGAACTTTGTGAGTATCTGAACAGAGATATCTGCCAGCCAGAGGGATTTGATGCGTATGGATATCCGAGTGAACTTTTTAAATTAGACATGGAACGACTAGGGATTGCTACTAAGAGAAAGCCAGCAAAGGTAATTGATTTCGCTCAGTACATAGAAAACAATCGTGGTACTAACCATTAGTACCACAAAACTTTCTTCTTGCAGGAATATCGACTGGAGATTATAATTTTCATAGGTGGACAAGCAAGCCAGCAGAAAATTATTCTGTGAGTAGTAAAAAGAAACCTGCAAGCCACCAGAACTACACACAATAATGACAATATGCAATGGTACTGGATTGGTACTAAAAATATGTGAAACGAAAAATAATGAGTGGAAAAAGTATAGATTATCAATACACAATAGTATAGATAACCACATTAAAATAACCTACATCAAACCAAACTTTGCGAGTTTGAATAGTTTTTTATAAAAAATAAAATATAGAAGGATTTATTTTTCAATAGGAAATGAAGAAGGCTCCAGGAGATTTTAAGAGATCTTCTGGGGCCGTTTATTTATGTGTGGTATACTGGAATATATCTATATGAAAATTTGATTCAAAGCCTTATCCAAGTAAGATATGGAAAATCAGATGCTAAACATATATTGCAGAAGGAGAACATTGTAATGATAGATATATATACGGAGAGGAAAGATTCAAAAGACTGGATTTTTTACAATGACTTGTACTTCAACTTGAATACAGGCAATGAAGATATGTCACAAAAAAGAAATTGATTTGATTCAACAAGTGGATGAAGCGAAGCTGACACCAGACAAGCATATAGAAACAAAATATGGCTTAGGTACGATCCGAAATTTGTCATCTGGCTGCAAGACATTGCTTAATATTGTAAAGCATCCTGATAAGGTGGTAAATGTTGAGGAATGTGGACCGAATGTTCTTAGAATCATTTTTACTATGGATAATATTAGGATTTATATGTCAAGACCAACGCTTTTTGATATTCCAGATGATGCCAAAATCAGATTTAATGATTCTGATATAGTTACCGGTAGCAGAGGATATAATGCCTGGTGGAGTAAGGAGTATGCAAGGAGAGAAGCAAATGATTTATAAGAATATAACATTTAAAGCAGCTCCATTTTCATATGATTTGACATTTGATGACAGGATTACTCTTGTTGGTGGAGATAGCGGCACCGGTAAAACAGTACTTTATGAAATGCTGGAAGATATAAGATTGACAGACGAATACAAAGCAATCAAGCTATTTAACTACAAATCAGATGATTTTTTAGAAGCAATCAAACAGTGTAGAGATAGTTTTATTGTGATAGATAATGCAGATTGTATTATTAATGATGATGTCAGGAGATTCATTAAGTTTGAGTTGTCTAATCAATATATGCTTTTTCCTACGAAATTGCGACGGACTAAATGTATCTGATAAGAGTTTTAAGGTGTTGAAGTTTGACAATAATAGGATAACACTGGAAGAGGAGTTGTGATATGAGATATTTATGGACAGAGGATGCCGGTGCTGGGCTTCACTTCTGGAAATTAGTTAACCAACTTTTCTTTGATAATGAGCTTGTAGTCGAAAGTAAAGGAAGCAATCAGGGATTACTGGATGCGGTAATAGACTTGGACATTAAAGATGATGATAAATACTATGTTGCATTTGATTATGTGGTTGATAATCAGGATATTCGTAACAAGTATCGTATGTTGAAATCAATAACAGATAAGTCGGAAGGGAAAATTGTAATTCTGGATATGATTTGTTTTGAATATCTGATTCTTGCATTTGACAAGCTGATAGAATGGACAGGCACTGGAAAGACAGATAAAATAAAATTCGTGAAGAAGTCTTAGCAGCAATTGAGAATCATAGAATCAATTTATCAAAGATTGATGACGAGAAGACATTGCAGTATATAGCAGGTTTTAAAAGATATTCTACAGAACGAGTGATGAAGTCATTGGCAGGCGAATTTACACAAAATGAGAAGTGGTCCGTTAAGGGTTCGCTTATGGGTGAGTGCTGGTACAAGAATTGCTGTGTGTCGGAGCGTCCGGATAATCTGAGGTGTGGTAAGCCTGAGATTGAAGATGGGGATGAAAAGATGAGGACGCTGATACGGTCGGAGAAAGTGCAGAAAATTTTGTCCACTATTATAGTATAAAACCGAGCACATATTGTGAAATTATTAAAAAAAACATCAGTGATTACTTGAACTTGGTGTATAAATAAAGGATTTTCGCTTATGAAAGAAAAAATAAAAGATACTATAGTCGATTTATTATTCGATGGTGTTAAAGAAAAATTAGATTGTGTTAAGGAAAATTATAAATGGCAAAAGCTATTTGTTTCCACAGGGGATTTTTTTTGTGAATAATCCGGATGTTTTGGTGAAATTTGAAGATGATTTATATTCCGTATTTTCAAAGGATAATCTAATTAGGATAGCGAAAAGATTAAAAGATAATAATGGATATGATTTTTCGCAATTACTTCATAATGAGTTATATGATTTGATGGTGAGTTATGAAATTCCGATAATGGAGACAGAAACGTATATTCATCACTTTATGCAGGTTATAATAACTTATTTAGAAGAAAATGATTCGGATAAAGCATTGGAAATGTTTTTGGGTGATATGAGAAAGGAAATCGGAACTTATTTTGCTGCATTAGAATCAAAATTAGAATTAGTTTTAAATCAAATCTCAAATTTAAATAAAGAGAAAATAACTACCTATTCAATAGCGGATATTGATGCGCAGATTAGGAGAGAAACAAAATATAAAGGAATGGGACTTGATTTTTTCAAACTTGATGATGAACAATTTGAATCAAAATTCCAAAATTCTCTAAATGATACAAAGGTATATGTTGTTGGAAAATCGAGAGAAGAGACAACTTATAGAATTTTAAATGAATTAAAAAATAAGAATTCAAAAAGAATCACATTGGTGGTTAAGTCGGAGAAAGAGTGGAATAAATTACAACATTCAAATTTGTCAGGGAATATTTTAGTGCCGTTTTTTATGCAGATAGTATAGTGGTAATACCTAATAATACCAATATTTTTATATATGGTGAAGATGAACCTTGCTATACACAAAATAAATTGGTTCTGAGAAAAAGGACAAAAAGAAATATTATAGATTCATTAGAAGAACTTGGCATAGATGCAAATGAAGCCTATAAGATGGTGGATAATACCCATGGATTATATGTGCCATTAAAGAAAAAGCTTTTTGATGGTGCGATGTATGATAAGCCAGATTGGATAGAAGGCCATTCAGATGTGGTTATAGCTGCTCTTTTATGTGGTAAATGGACTAAGCAACCGGAGATGTATTGGTTTTCGAAGAATTGTCAGGAAAAGCATACAGTGACTGCAAAAAAAAAGAATTGGGAAAGTATTTACATAGAGAAAATCCATACATAGTATCGAATAATAGCTATAGAGGGAGCAATATGCAGCTTGCTAGTGTAGAAGATGCATGGGAAGAGTTGGATCTTTATATAAATGATGAGATGTGGGATAAATTTATAAGTCTATTTTATGAGGTTTTGATAGAATCAGAGCCTATTTTTTGAGTACCCTTTTTTGAAAAGCATTTTGAGGCGAGTATTTACGCAAAGAAACCAGAGTGGTCTCCAACGTTAAAAAAGGGGATGATAAGAACTCTTATTATGCGTGCGTATTATAGAGGGCATGAAGAAAATCAAAAGCAAATTGATAATATAGTAGCAAAAGTTTTGGATACTATTACCAGTAAAGAAAGATGGGGATATATTTCACAATATTTGCCAGAGTTGTGCGAAGCTTCACCGGAAAGTGTTTTAAGAAAACTAGAATCTGAAATAGAGGTATCTCAAGGCTTAATCGACTTGTTTGCAGAAAAAGATGGAGACTTTATGACAAGTCGACATTACTATACCAATGTTTTATGGGCCGTAGAACAACTAATTCAGCAAAAGAAATATGTTGCAAGAGCTTTGGAGTGGTTATGGGAGATTGACTCACATAATATTAAATTTAGTATAAATAATAGCCCTAAAGGTGTGTTAGATGTGGTCTTTTGTGCTTGGATTAATGAGAGTGCATTGACGGTTGAACAGAAAATTGAGTTAGCAAGGAGTGCAATTGAACGATATCCAAATGCTTGGGATGTTATTGCATCTAAATTGCCACATGGGACAAGTTCAATATGTTCAACATTGAATACACCTAAATACAGAAGAATAGATGAACCAGAAGAATTATACGTACATGAAGTAAATAAAACATATATTGAATATCTGAGAATGTGCATTGATAGAGCATACACGGGCGCTGACAGATGGATTAAAATACTTCAGCATGTAAAGTCTTATGATATAAATATTCAAAAAGAAGTATTTGAAAAATTAGTGTTTATTTGTAAAAAAATGAGTGACGAGGAAAAAATCAGGATAAAAAATGAAATAAGATATGAGATATTTAGACACAGATATTTTGAAGATGCAGATTGGAGTATGCCACAAGAAGTATTGAGTGAATATGAATGTGTAATGAATAAAATAGTTGTAGGTGAAAAGATTTATGACTATTTGTATATTTTTTCGCATGTATATGATTTTCCGTTGCTTAATCCTATTCCATATTCTAAAGAAGAAAACACAGAAATACATAATCAAAATTATATATTAAGAGAGGAAGAGATTAATGAAAGAATCAAGAAATTTAAGGAGAAAGGATATTCAATAGATAGATTAATTCAATTGGCTGTGAAGGAAAAATATGACGTAGTAGGCGAAGTTCTGGCACAGTTTTATTGTGATGGGTTGTTTGATGAGAATTTGCTCTTTAATGGAAAATGATAAAGAAGGAAAATATGTTTATGACTATGTAAGCTATCTATATAGAAAAGGAATTGTAGATTTAAGCGAGGTTATAGAAAAGGTTAAAAGTATATCTGATAATAAAAATCTTCTAACAAACTTGATTTCATTAGAACTTGTAGAGAATTATGAAAATGCTCTTATTGTAAAGGAAAATGAAGATATCAAGAAGATGTATTGGAGCAGAAATGGACGATTAAGGATATCAGATAAAGCGGAGCATGGAGTGTTTATATGGGCGATAAATGAGTGTAAAAAATATGGTTCATTCAATACATATTTAGAATTACTGTATGATATAAAAGATAAAATTTCTGTTCAAGAATTATATAAAGCTACACTTGAAATATCTGATATAAAAAGCGATGTTGCTAGTTCTATGACTGATTATTATCTTAAAGAAATATTTAATATTCTACAACAAACTTTTATAGATGATGATGAAAAATGTGGAATTAGCGACATTAGAGTGGATGTGCAGAAATGTGCTTGAATGGGAATATATGAAATGTATGCAAAAGATTATGAAGGATGATCCGACCTTCTATGCATTATTAGTTAGTATTATATATAAGGCGGATGACAATGAAAATATTGACGAAGAAAAGAGAAAATTGGCCAATAAGGTTTATTCGGGTTTTGATAAAGCAAAGTTTTGCCCAACAGAAAAGGAAGGGGAAGTCATATATGAAAATCTGAAAAAGTGGATAGAGAAGTTTAAAGAGCTACTGATTAACCAGAAGCAAGAAAGACTATTCGGGAATTTGGTTGGACGTTTATTGGCATATTCACCAATTGGGGAGGATGGCTATAGTCCGTGTGAAGCTGTGCGTATGGTTATAGAAGAATATTACACAGATTCGTTAAAAACCGCCTATGTGGTAGCAGAAGAAAACAAACGTGGAGTTCATACGGTTGATGCTGGTAAATCTGAGCTAATATTACATCAAAGATATCAAAAGAATGCGGAAGCCTTACAAGAACGCTATCCTTATACTGCAGATATATATTTTGCAATTAGTGATAATTATAAACGCGAAGCTGAATATGAAAGAAAGCGTGCAGAAGATGAATGGTAGGAAAAAATATGTAGGTGAATTGTATAGCTTTTATAGAAAAAATAGACCTATTGGAAATGGAGGTAATGGGGCTGTGTATGAAGTGGAACTTCTATCTGATAATGGATTGGGGGTTCCTATGGTGGCTAAATTTTTTGAGTATGAAGGCACAGATAAGGAAAAAAGATATAAGAGATTTAAGAACGAGATAATTGCTTTAAATGAGTTGAAGGATATTGATGGCATAATGCAGGTACTTGATAAGAAATGTCCTCAAGATATACCTCGAACTATGGATGAAGCATGGTATCTGATGCCTAAAGCGAAACCATATAAGCTTACGCACTCCCCTAATATATATATATATATATATATCAAGATAGTAGATATGCTTCAGTTGGCACGAATTATACAATGCATCCACGAGAGGAATGGAGCGCATCGAGATATTAAGCCGGAAAATCTATTGATATTAGATGATCGATTAGTTCTTTCTGATTTTGGATTGTATTGGGGAATAGAGGAGGAACGACTTACAGAATTTAATGAGCGAATAGGACCATACAAAATAATGCCACCTGAATTAGAGAATGTGCAAACAGATTTGGATTTAGATTTTAGACCTTCGGATGTATATTTATTTGCTAAGGTATTATGGATGACATTGAAGGGGGATAATATTGGTTTTAGAGGACAATATCAACGAGGAGATGTTCAGATTTTTCTAAATAAAGAGGTTTTTGGCGATGTAATTACATTAGAGCCAATACATAAATTAATAGAGCAGGCTACTTTTGAAGATATGAACAAAAGAATATCAATTCACCAATGTATTGATTATTTGGAATTGCAACGCAATTTATTGGACGAGAGGGAACGAGAACTACTTTCCATAGTCGATTGCTTTATGATGAACATAGTAAAATGATTATTGAACGTACCAAGCCGGATGAGTTGATATATGAAGATAAAGGGACTATTTTTAGTATGTTAAGAGGTGTCATTCCAATATCCAAAATCATGGTCAAATCACTTAATGATGAGCAAAAGGCAAAGCAGGTTCATGACAGAAGGTTGGCTCAGGTGGCATATGCAAATGCTTTATTTTAATAATGGAATTAAACAAAGAATAAATGGAAAAAATAAAATGATTTATTCTAATTTAAATTTAGATATTGTACTTGAGTTAAATGATATTGATTCAGTTGATAAAGAATATGTTGCATATTCGGAAACTGTGCGAGGATTTGGAAATATGTATCCCAAGATATATTTTTCTTCGGATGAAAAGATTATTATAACAAAAGTAAAATAAAAAAGATGGAGTATATCATTGTTTAAAATATGAAGAATTTCAAATCATATTGCATTTTATATGTCAGCTTTTTTTATAATTAACCTATGGCAACAGTTTGCAACAACCATTCAGTAGGTCGAAATAATCATTGTAATTTATATAAAATATGCCCTATATCTCTCTATTCCTTCAAATTGCCCATATACGGAACCTGGTTGCCTGAATGGAGTTTACTCTGTAACCTACAGAAAAAATGGCATCCAGATTGTAGTAATTGGTAGGAATAGTCTCTGTTTTATCCTGCATTGCTCTGTGTTGAGTGGTTGTTGCAATTTTTGCAACAACCACTTCCTCATCCAGCTCATCGGTTTCAAAAATCTTTGCTAAATGGCGTCTGATGCCAGACTTGTCAATACCAAACAATTCAGCCATGGCTTTTTGTGACAGTCATATCGTTTCATCTTTTATCAAAGCACTGACAGTTACGGTGTCATCTTCGAATATTTCTTTTATTTTATTATGCCACATATACATAATAAATTATCCCATAATGCTTTTGTAAAACGAACAATGATTATAAACCAAGAAAATATAAGGGGATTTCGTTATAAAAGTAATGGCATCCCATATATTCTATGTAGTCTAATGTGTCACGATAGCGTTCGTCCAAAAACCAATCATTAAATATATAAATAAATTCCACATCAAAATGTAAAGGATTAAATAGCTTTTGATATTCAAGTTTTTTGAAATGACAACCAGGTAGTTTTTCATCAACGGAGCCAGCACAATTTTGAAATTTTTTCTCTATAATGTAGACCGTGTTGTTTTCAAAGTTGACAAAGGCTTCATCTGGTCTCCATTCTTTAGAATTATAGTCATAATAGTGAATGCCGTGTGGATTAAGAAAATAGGTATACAATTTTTTTTGAGGAACAGACATACCTATTTGCTGTGAGCCACGATAAATAGTATGATTAATAATAGTGTAACCAGCATTACATAATGCATCATCTAAAGATGTGGTTTGTTCGAAGTGTAGACCATTTTGATTTGTGCGAGCTCCACCACCATGGATATTAGGGGTTCTTGGCATAACTTATACCTCCTTAAAAAATTCATTAATTTCAACACTAAGTACATTTGCAATCTGATTAAGTACAGATATAGAAAGACTCTTATCACAGCCGGCAGCCTCGATTTTGGAAAGATAACTAAGGCTGATCTTTGTCTGTTCTGCAAGTTGTACTTGTGTTAATTTTGCTTGTGCTCTGTAATGTTTTATATTTGCACCTATAACGCGATATAGGTCAGCATCGTTTTCGAAATGCATATCAATACCTCTTTCACTATTCGTGAATATTATCGCATGAAATACATATCAAACAAATTCACTTATAGTGAAAGAAAAATTGCTATGGATTTTCAAGATAAATTAAGTTACAATAGATAAATCAAAAAGAAGAAGGAGGTATGGCTTATAAGTTTACAACCAAATAATTTTAGGCTTGAACCAACAACAGTCTGGTCGTTTCCGAACAGAGGCAGTTGGGCAACGCATTCAGGCGCGTATCGAGGTAATTGGTCTCCATATGTACCAAGAAATCTGATACTTCGCTATTCGAAGCCGGGAGACTGGGTCTTAGATCAATTTATGGGTAGTGGAACAACCTTAGTTGAGGCAAAGCTACTTAATCGTCATGCGGTAGGTGTTGACATCAATCCGCAATCCGTTTCAATATCTGAAACAAATTTACAATTCCAATGTGAATCCAATTCAAAAATATTTACACGAAATGGAAATGCCACAGATTTGCATTTTATTAAGGATAGTCGAATTGATTTTATCTGTACGCATCCACCCTATGCCAATATCATTAAATACAGTAAAGGGATAGAAGGTGATATCTCTTTGATTACTGTAGATGAATTTTTATCCGAAATTAAGAAGGTTGCAGAGGAATCATTTCGAGTTCTGAAAAAAGGCAAAATGTGTGCAGTTATGATTGGGGATGTAAGAAAATATGGAAAAATAATTCCATTAGGATTTCGTATGATGGAATGCTTTTTACAGGCAGGATTTGTGAATAAAGAGATTATTATTAAAGAACAGCACAATTGTCGTTCTACTGATTATTGGGAGACACAAAGTAATAATTTTTTACTTCTGGCACACGAGTATATATTTATTTTTCAGAAGTAAGACAATTCACAAAGAGTGAAAGTTTTGGTTGTTATTTTGTATGTTTGCAAGTATAATGGATATGTAGAAGATTGCCCGTTATGGACATAGAGAAGAGGAATCAAAATGAGTAATTCAAGTATCGCTCCTTTTTTGTGAAATGGGCTGGCGGTAAGCGTCAGTTAATTCCACAAATAAAGGAAAGAATGCCTGAAAAGTACAATGATTATTATGAGCCATTTGTAGGTGGCGGTGCAGTTGCATTTGAATTGCTGCCTACAAATGCTCTGATAAATGATATCAACAAGGCGTTAATAAATGCGTATAAGCAGATATGTAATGCACCGGAAGCATTTTTAAGGGCTGTAAATAAGCTTGATAAAGAAATGTGGGAAGATGGCAAGAAATACTATTATTCTCTGCGGGAGCATTACAATGATAAGCTGATGAAAGCAGAATATGATGTGGAGTTGGCTGCGTTGTTTGTATTTATCAATAAGCATTGTTTTAATGGTTTGTACCGGGTAAATGGTAAAGGATTATTTAATGTTCCGTATAACAATAGTCGCAGGGCTTCTGTTGATGAAAGTGCTATTATCGAGATTTCGAAATATCTTCAGGGGGTAACTATCATCGATGGAGATTTCGAAGAAGCGTGCAAGGATGCAAAGAAGGGTGATTTTGTATTTATAGACAGCCCATATGCTCCACTGAATCCTACTTCTTTTGAGTCATACACAAAAGAAGGATTTGATATAGAAAGTCACAAGCGATTAGCAAATCTTTTCGTTGAATTGACAGCCAGAGGTTGCTACTGTATGCTCACAAACCATAATACGGACTTGATAAATGAGTTATATGGTAATAAGGGCTACAGAATAGATGTGGTAAGCGTAAAGCGTATGATTAATTCAGATGCATCGAATAGAGTTGGTGAAGAAGTGATTATATGCAATTATTAAGGAGATAAAGCAATGGGATATTTTGATGAACAACAAAGAATAGTTGATTATGTCACTCGCGATGGTATGATAATAGAATTAACACAAAATAAGGATAATCTGAAAAGTAATTATCAGGTATTAGAGACTTATGCAGATTCTTCTCAATTGGCAATAAAATATCCTGGATATAAGACAACTAGAGCTAAATGTGATTATTGTGTATATTTAGTAGACGAAGATGGTGAACATCCTATTTCTCATGTTGAGATTATGACTGATCTATATAATAAAACTACTATGCAAAATTATAAGCATATGAAACAGTATATTGAGGATGTTGCGACAATAGGTCGTGATATTAATATAGATATATCTTTACTCTCGGCATTTGAAAATGGTTTTTCATTTGAAGTGTTGACCGATTTGATGTTTTATATTGCAATTCAAGAAGATATCAATTATCCAGAGGAACGTTTCCAAGGAAGAAAAATGTGTTTTTATAGGTATCTTGAAGCAATATACTGTAAAGTACATACTAATCATCAAATAGAAGAAGCGATAAATAAAGCTGTTGCGTATGGATATATACCTAGAAATTGGAATGATGTAGGAGAATTGTATAATATCGTTTCAAGAATAAAACGTTAATTATAGAGAGGCGAAATATATATGAATCAAGTTTGGGGTTCAAAGGTGCCATTATATTTCGAGACAGAAGAATCACAGTTGGTATTAGGTGATTCTTTTAAAATTCTAACAAAGATGAAACCGGAATCTGTTGATATGATATTTGCGGATCCACCCTACTTTTTTTTGAGTAATGACGGCATTACCTGTCAGGGTGGTAAGATGGTTTCGGTAAATAAAGGCTCATGGGATAAGCTTTCAGAAAGTGGAACCAGCGTCGAAGAGAAACATAAGTTTAACAGAAAGTGGATTAGGTTATGTAAGAAAGTACTCAAGCCGAATGGCACAATATGGATATCAGGAACATTACACAATATTTATTCGATTGGTATGGCATTGGAGCAAGAAGGCTTCAAGATAATAAACAACATAACATGGCAGAAAACAAATCCACCACCAAACTTAGCATGTCGATGCTTCACACATTCTACGGAAACCATTTTATGGGCAAAGAAGAATGATAAGAAGTCTCGGCATTTTTTTGATTATCAGAAGATGAAAAAAATGAATGGTGGAAAGCAGATGAAGGATGTGTGGACTGGAGCTTTGACGAAACCATCAGAAAAGACAGAAGGTAAGCATCCGACACAGAAGCCAGAATATCTGCTTGAGAAAATAGTGTTGGCATCTACGGAAAAAGGACAAGTTATTTTAGATCCTTTCTGTGGATCCGGAACTACCGGAGTAGAGGCAGTGCGATTTGGGCGGAAGTTTGTTGGAATAGATGTAAGCGAAGAATACTTGGAGATATCCAAAAGGAGATTGGAGAAGGTAAAAATAGATGCGAAAGAACATTGAGATATCTGATGAAAAGATAAATGAATTTTTAGAACAGTTTTATAGCTATTTTGAAAGTGGATATGCATTTGAAGAATTTTTGAAAGTGTATCTTGAAAAGATTGGTCTTGATGAAGTTGTTGTTACACAGCGTTCCTCGGATGGAGGAATTGACTTGGAGGCTGTAAGATATGGCGTTGGTGGATTTGCTGGGGCAGACGCTGTTGATTATTTTGTTCAAGCAAAGAGAAATAAACCGGGAACGACAATTCCAATAGAAAAAGTGAGAGCACTTAGAGGTGTGATGCCTTCGGGAAGTAAAGGTATATTTATTACGACTGCAAGTTATTCGAAGAAGACGGAAGAATTTGTGGATGCAGACCCATCACGTCCGATAATTCTTATAGATGGAAAATCTCTTGTTGAAAGCTGTATTGATAACGAGATTGGTTTTGTATTTACACCAGTATTCAGTAAAAATGCCATGGATGCATTGAAGGATGAATGTGATGATTTAGTAAAAGAAGATGGAACAGTAGTAGAAGAGAATGAGGGTGTTAAGCTGGTCGTAGATAAGCAGATTTCTGCTAATGACATTCGGGCAAGAATACTAAGATTACCGAAAGCGGTTTCTAATTTGTTACCATATGATGCACATAAAGTTAAAGTGATATTTAATGGAATGGCACCTAAAGAATTAACAATAGCTAAGAATAGAGGATACCTTGCAGGCGTAACAGATTTGTATAAGGAATCCGGATTAATTGCTGAAGATGGTTCGTACAATCCGTGTAAGGCGATATGGAAATTCTCAGAGGATAAAATAGACATTATTATAAAGGAGCACTGATAGATGAGAGATTTTGATGAATGGCTTAGTAAATTTCGTGCCAGTATTTCTAGCTACGATTATTATATAGATTTTGAGAAGGTTGTTAAAAATGTTGAGGAAATCAAGGTAGAATTGAATATTCTGAATACACTCATTGGTTCGAAAAATATTGAAGAGGATTTTGAAAAGATAATGACAAAGTATCCGAAACACTACAGTGCATCCCGTTACTTCTTGCAGTACGAGGATATGAAATATATGCACAGGATGAAGATGGTGCATTTTTGTATAACTTCAAGAAGATGAATTACAGTGTGGAGCAGTATAAGATCTTCATGCGTAAGACAGGGCTGTTTGATATGATTGCAAATCATTTGGTGAATAACCTCGTAGATTATGCTTTGGGTATTGAAACAGGATTGGATTCTAATGGGCGTAAGAACCGGGGCGGTCATCAGATGGAAGACTTGGTTGAGAAATACATAGTGGCAGCAGGTTTTAAGAAGGATGTAAACTATTTCAAAGAAATGTACTTAAGGGATATTGAAGAAAAAAATGGGACATTGACTTATCAGCACTTTCTAATCAGGGTAAAGCTGCTAAGAGATTCGATTTTGTAATCAAAACGGATAAGATGATTTATGTTATTGAGACAAACTTCTATGGTGGTGGTGGTTCAAAACTCAATGAAACTGCAAGGAGTTATAAAATGCTTTCGCAGGAGGCAGATACCATAGATGGATTTACATTCGTCTGGTTTACGGATGGAATAGGTTGGAAAAGTGCGAGAGGTAATTTGAGGGAAACATTTGAGGTCTTGGATACGATTTATAGTATTGATGATATGGAGAATGGGATAATGTTAGAATTATTTTTGTGATAGAAGGGATGGACATATGAAATATTATTATGATGTAGTACTTTCTTTTGCTGGTGAAGATAGGGAATATGTGGAAGAATGTGCGGATATATTGACAGCACTTGGAATTAAGGTCTTTTATGACTCGTATGAGCAAGATGTATTATGGGGAAAAAGATTTATATACTTTTCTCGCAGATATATATTCTAATAAAGCGAGATATGCAATTGTTTTTATATCGCAGCACTATGTTAAGAAATGTTGGACTAAGCATGAGTTTAAATTTATTAATGAAAGAATGTTTAATAGTGAAACGGAGTATCTGTTGCCTGTTTTTTAGATGATACAAAGTTGTGTGGTATTCCGGAAACGCAGGGATAGTTGACCAATAAAACACCTTATGAAGTAGCTGTCATGTTCGCAAAAAAGATAAATAAGGATATTGATGTAGAGTTAATGAAGAGTGAATTGCAACAGAGTCTTCCAACATACGAGATTACAGTTAGGGGAGAAATGTTCGGTTTTATAGTGCAGTGGAAGAATTTGATGCAGAGTATCCGCTTTCGTTTTTAATGGAATTGTATAAATTAGATATGTTGTATGATTTATTTATTTTACCAGCGCTTGTGCCGAATTAACATAAAATTTATTTGCATATCTTGACAGAACTTGATAAAAGAGATATATTGAAGGTGTCTGTTTAAAGTGTAGCTTTTACGCTTTGTAACATTCTATTATCTGCTGAATTAAGATATAGATAGTGACACATTGAAATGATACATATGTGCCTTCTATTTCGCTACCTTTCAGCAGGAGCGAATTTTTTATTTTAAGGAGGTATGAGTTATGAAAGAACTCACAATTACAATTCCAGTAAAATCTTTTTAAAAAGTTTGACAATCCATATGATTCAAAAGCTATGGCTGCAAAGTATCAGTTCTTTGTTAATGTTGCAGATATTCCTTCTGAATGGTTGGAGTGGTTGTCGGTTAACCCAAGAGAACAGAAACTTACTACAGATGTTGCTAGAGATATTGCAAAATCATTACGTAGTAGTAAAAAGAATTTTCATGTGTTAAATAGAGGAATTTTACTCTCGGCAGAAGAGGTAACTTTTGATAACAAAGAAAAGATGGCTACAATTAAGTTTCTTAATCCCAATATGCATGGTATTGTAGATGGTGGACATACATATCGTCAAATATTAAAATATCAGGAAGAGATAAATCCAATATATGAAAAATATGTGCAAGTAGAGGTAATTACTAGTTTTGACAGTATAGAAGAACTAGCCGAAGCAAGAAATAATTCTGTGGCAGTTGATGATAAATCTATAGAGGAATTAAGAGGTACTTTTGACCCCATCAAAAGAATTATTGAAAATCAAAGGATTCAGGGTGAAAAATATTTTGATAGAATTTCGTTTAGACAAAACGAATTCTGGGGAAATAAGGATGTTAATAATATTATAGATGTTAGAGAAATTATATCTATAATTAATATGTTTAACCCTATATTGTACGATCCGATGACGCCTATTCATCCTATTCAGTCATATACAGGTAAGGCAGCAAGTTTGAATAAATTTTTAAAAATGTCTCCTCTAGGAGTTAAAGAAGAAGACCCGGAGTATAGAAATGCAGTAATTGAGAAATTGACGAAAATTATTCCAGATATTTTTAAACTTTGGGATGATATAGAGGTTAATTTTGCTAAAGTATCTAAGGAACTTAATAGAAGGTATGGAAGCAAGCCGTATTCAAATTATGGTAAAGATAATGTGAAAAAAATTTCTATGTTTTCGAATGTTGAGATGGATTATACCGTACCAAAAGGAATTATGTATCCAGTTGTTGGAGCATTCAGAGCGTTAGTTTGCGAAAGGGATGGGCAGTATGATTGGACTATTTCTCCGTTTAATGTATGGGATGAGAAAAAGGAGCAGATTGTCACATCGGTTTTGGAAAGTTCGGCACAATTTGGGAATAGTCCTGATAAACTTGGAAAGTCAACATTATTATGGGATTCATTATATAATATGATACTAATCTATAGGATAACAAATGAAATGAAAAATAGGTAGGCTATGATAATGTTCTTTTGTGAAGTAGGAGCGGGAGTGAAATACTTACAACAAAATGACAATACAATCCCTAGAAAATCTACGCAATATGTAGAAACCATATAAAACTCCTTGATTACTGCCTTAAAAATCAACGAAAAACACCACATAACAACTTTACAAAGAGGAGTTTGAGTAGTAGCCGCAAGTCTTGGAACCCGCTAAATAAGCGGCTTCCAGGACTTTTTGTTTTGCTCTTCTACTATTTTGCTACGTAAACGCTGCATTGTGAGTGCCTTTAAAATCAGTATTCATCTGTAATAAAATGTCTGTAGCAAATTCGTGTTTTTCGTAACGAATTTTGCGAAATTTCCAACATGAGGCAGATATTTTGAGCAGACGAAAAATTGAACAGGCGAAACTACAATACTGGGCAGGTATGATTCATGATTGTCAGCATTCAGGCCTTAAGACAAAAGAATGGCTTGCAAACCACGGAATAAGTAAGGATACTTATTACTACTGGTACAAGAAAGTTCAAACCGTTTGTGTAGAGGCTATGGAAATGCCAGACACGCTTTCAATGCCTGAGTTTATGTCATTACCAGTTCCGGCAGAGCCAGCTAATGTGCCGGTTGAGTCGGCTATTAGATCCTATGTAGTAGTTACAATACACATAGGTAAAGCGGGGATTGAAGCAGAGTGGGATAAACTTTTGGACTAACAGTCCAATGCAATTATAGTTCCTATAGGATATCATATAATCAAAAGAAGAGGATTGGTGTATATCTTATGGGAACTAATTTTTATTTGATGAGTAGAAATAAAAAGCTAATGCGAGAGTATTTTTGCCGTTGAAACAGAATATACAATCAAGGATATCGAATATGAAATTGTAGATGAGCCATATTTAGGGTATAAGGTACATCTTTGTAAACTGAGTGCAGGTTGGCGACCACTATTTCAAAGACATAAGACTATCAGTACATTTAAGAAAGTGGAAGAATTTTGCCTAAAAAATAAAAGCGTTATAAGCATATATGATGAATATGGAAGAAGATATACATGGAAACAATATTTCAAAAAAGTGTACAATCATAGTCAGCGTAAGGCAGAGCCAAGGAAATGGATATATGATATTGATCCTATTTTTCCAGATAATGGTGCTAGATTACATATGGCATCATGTACAGAGCAGGAAGCGGAAATATATATGCCATTCTGTCATAGAGAATACAACGAGAATGAAAAATTGGCGAAGGAACGTTTTCATGTGCATGAAAGAATATGGGGTGATGAGAAGAGTTGGGAAGATCCAGATTATCCATTCGATTGGACAGAGGGTGAATTTTGCTAAAGGAGTTGACAACATATGTATGAACATATTGATATGAAGAAAACAGGCATCTTATTAAAATATAGAATTGAAAAAGCAGGTTATACAGTAAAGGATATACAGAAAATATTGCAGTTATCATGTCCACAGCCGATATATCGTTGGTTTAAGGGAATGATTCTGCCATCTGTTGATCATCTTTATGTATTGAGCAGGTTGCTAAAGGTACATATGGAAGATTTGCTTGTGCCCCAATGTGAAAGTATCAGAGAGGTGGAAATGTGTGTATGTATATCAAGTTATAAAAGATTATCTGAGTACTGGAAACGTTTATATATAAACAAATGTGCGTAATATCAGGAAAGGTGGATTATATAGTACAAGCTATGGATGACGAAATTAAGAAAATAGTATGCATGATAACAGAACTTGATCAGTTAGCATATGCTACATATAAACCGATAGTCGAAGAAATATGTGCAAGAAAAGCATCTGAATCAGAAGTAGAATATTTGCTGGATTATATGGTTGGAATATGTAGCAGCGACAGGATGTTAGAGCTATTCAAGTGTGTATGTAGAAAGTATATATATTTATATCCAGAAATGGTTACATCTGAAATATATACATATAAGAGTATGTATGAAGAAGCAGGAAATGATTTAACAGGTGCAAATTTTGCACATGTTGATGGCAATGGAGAAAATCATTGATATTGATATATACAAAAGATATAAATTATTTGTTTGGGTTATTTTGAATGATATGTATAATCTGGACATAAAAGCAGTATGTGCAAAAAATGCACGTACTGGTATGATGATAAAAATGTTACAGCTGCATCGTCATCCTCATTCATATTCTGAACTAGTAGCAGGTCGTCATCATCAAGATTCAACGAAATAGTATACTCTATATTTGGGGCTGTTGGGTTCATTGGGTTTTTTCCTCTTTGAGATAATATTCCGTTTCTGATATTTCTCCATCCTCCAGTTTGTCTCGTAAACGTGCCCAATAAGATGAATTATATTGTCATATTTGATGTGAGAGTGAATGTTGTGAATGTAGTTGGTATATTCCACCAGCTAGAGAATTATCAGAGTAAATTATAATATGCTTTGGGGTAGAGCAGAGTCAGTTGAAAGGCTGGCTCTAATTTTTGCACTTTTTTAGCAGACTGGCGAATAACTGTGCAGTTCATATAACTTCTTAAGAAGGATTCCAAACCATGCATTTACGCACTATGAAATAATGATTCCTCTGCATGTCCCCGATTCACTTTACGCACCTGAATTATATATTGCAAATCGGGAAACAATCGCAAGAAGTTGCGATTGTTGTTGATGATGTAGTGATTCTGTGATATCATATAAAATATGGTACATGAAAACGGAGGTCAAAATGAAAGTATTGGTAATGAATTGTAGTCTTGTAAGAAATGGAGCAACAGCAGAAAGAGTTAAGGATAGGCGGTAAAATTGATTCGAAAAGGTTAACAGATTTAGAGGGGGGGAGTATGAGATGGCAAAAAACTATAAATATAAAAAAGCAATCATAGCAGACATAGATGAACTTGTAAAAACAAGAATTATCGTCCTTCGAGCAGCCAACAAACTATCGAATGATGTGGATATGTCATTAGTGGAAAAAGAATCCTATGAGTATTATAAGAGTGCATTAGAAACTGGTGAGCATGTTGCATATCTGGTGTATGATAACGAAACCTTTATTGGCGCTGGTGGTGTCAGCTTTTATCAGGTTATGCCGACCTACCATAATCCGACTGGTAAAAAAGCGTATATTATGAATATGTATACGGCACTGGAATATCGAAGACAGGGAATTGCAATTCACACATTGGATTTGCTGGTAAAGGATGTAAGGAAACAGGGCGTATCACAGATTGCTTTAGAGGCGACAGAGATGGGACGGCCATTGTATGAAAAGTATGGATTTGTAAAAATGGAAGATGAAATGGAGCTGATAAAATGACAAGAGTTTATTTCGTGCGTCACGCACAGCCGGAACACGATTGGGAAGAAGACAGAACAAGACCTTTGACGGAAGAAGGCAAGAAAGATTCTGCAATTGTTTTGGAATTTTTGAAGGATAAGAAAATAGATGCGTTTTATTGTAGTCCGTATAAACGTAGCATGGATACAATTGCAGAGGCAGCAGATTTTTTCACAAAAGAGATTATAACAGATGAGAGATTGAGGGAGCGTGAAAAGGGACTTGATGGAAACAACCACGGAATGTTCCGAAAACGGTGGGCTGATCACAATTATCATGAAGAAGGTGGAGAGTCCATTGCTATGGTGCAAAAACGTAACATAGAGGCACTGAATGAGATTTTATCAGATAATACGGATAAAGATATTGTTATAGGAACCCATGGTACTGCCCTTAGTACGATATTGAATTTTTATGACAATAATTTTGGATGTGAAGATTTTTTAAGAATTATTGACTGGATGCCATATATTATCGAACTGGACTTTGAAAGCAGCTGTAACGAACTGGAATTTGAATGTCCGAGTTACAGTTTTAAGCTGATTGGCAAACAGGAACATTGTTATATAGAGAAGGAATTTAAAGGTAAGTAGCGTGCGGATAAAAAGTAGTGAGGAATAGATGAATACACGATATTATATGGTCATTATCAAGGGTGAAATAAAGACATCCGAAATAATGTCATGTGGTTACAATAGAAATACTCAAAAATGGGATGTAAAATTCAATAATGGAAAAACATACTCGTATGCATATTTGAATGTGGAAAAGTTGACTGATCCGGAGGTTTTGAATCCTAACATGTATCGGATTAGCAGAGAAGGACGAGAGTTCTTTGATGTTAATGCAATATATGTATTTAGAAGCGGAAGGGAGTCTTATTGGCACATTTGTTTTGGCGATGGTAGTGAAAGAGATTATCGTCGGAGACTTGCATATTATAGAGTCATGTCTTGCCCAGAGTCAGTCATCAAATGTATTTGAATATATAAAGCAAATTGCCGGTCTGAGTAATATTAGGAATGAAGAAACTGGTGAAAAATTATTGTCTAAGAGATTTGACAAGATTTCTTTTGTGGGTAGTGATGTAGCTTTAGCAAAGTATTTGAATCCATCATCATTGCAAGGAAAAAGAACAGGATGCGAATACATTCCGATTTTCCCATTTGGATGCAATAACAGTCAGTATAAGGCTGTAAAAAATGCCATGGAGAATCAGATTAGTGTTATACAGGGACCTCCAGGAACAGGGAAAGACACAGACGATATTAAATATTATTGCCAATATATTAATGCAAGGAGAAACGGTACAGATAGTATCTAATAATGATTCAGCAACAGAAAATGTATATGAAAAATTATCATCACCCAAGTACAATTTAGGTTTTATTGCTGCGACATTAGGAAGTTCTAAAAATAAGAAATTATTTGTTGAGCATCAGGATGCCGCTTATCCCGATTTTTCGTCGTGGAAAACGGGAGAAGATCCAAGTGTTTTGCAGAAGGAAATAGCAGAGCAATCCAGTCAGTTAAAAATTGTTTTTGATAAGCAGGAAAAACTGGCGTGTTTAAGGCAGGAACTTTCACAGTTGGTTACTGAACAGGAATATTTCAATCAATATGTTAAAGAATCAGATGTTCATACAGATAGTATTAAGTTCAAGAAAAAACTATCTTCAAAGCAATGGATAGTATTGTGGCAGGAGTGCCAGTTGATTTCAGAAGAGAAAACGGCAATAGGATTTTGGTTTAAGATAAAAGCTTTATTTAAATATGGAGTAACCGATTGGAGTATTTATAAGCAGGATATTTCAAAGATAATTACAACCTTTCAGGCAATGTATTATCGTGCAAAGCAGGCGGAGTTGTCTGCGGAAATTGCAGATATTGAAAAGTATTTAAATAGTGTTAATAAGAATTTGCTTGAGGATTTATGCAAACAGTCAATGGTTGTCCTAAAAGATAAACTGGCAAGGAAATATGAAGGTAACAGTAGTAGAAAAACTTTTAGTGAAGATAATCTGTGGAAGGAACCATATGATGTACTGGTTGAGTATCCGGTTATATTAAGTACAACATTTTCATCAAGAAACAGCCTGAATTCAGATGTGGTGTATGATTACCTTATCATGGATGAGGCATCACAGGTAGATATTGCAACCGGTGCGTTGGCATTGTCATGTGCAAGGAATGTTGTTATTGTGGGTGATACCAAGCAACTTCCTAATGTTGTTACAGATGATATAAAGGCCAAAGCAAAAGCTATATTTGACAGATTTAATGTGAGTGAAGGATATCAGTATACAAACAGTTTTCTGCAATCCATTTTGGATGTTATGCCTAATGTAACACAAACATTGTTGCGGAGAACATTATAGGTGTCACCCTAAAATAATAAATTTCTGTAACCAGAAATTCTATCGTGGTGAATTGATTATTATGACAACGGATAAGGGTGAAGAGGATGTTTTATCGGTAGTAAAAACGGTAGCGGGAAATCATGAACGTAACCATTATAGTCAGCGCCAGATAGATGTTATTAAAAATGAGATTATACCAAAATATGTTTCAAATCCGGAAGAAACCGGAATTATTGCACCGTACAAAAATCAGGTAGAAGCTTTAAGCAAGGAGATAACAGATATTGATGCTGCTACAGTGCATAAGTTCCAGGGCAAGGAGAAAGAGAATATTATCATATCTACTGTGGATGATGAAATATCTGATTTTGCAGATGATCCATATTTAATCAATGTTGCTGTATCAAGAGCCAAAAAGAAATTGATGTTGGTTGTAACTGGAAATGTGCAATCAAAAGAGCACAATATAACAGATTTGATTGATTACATTCAGTATAATAATTTTGAGGTTACTGAAAGCAAGATTTATTCGATTTTTGATTACCTTTACAAGCAGTATACTGAGGAAAAAGAGTATACTTGCAGAAGCACAAAAAGTATCAGAATATGATTCAGAGAATCTGATGTATTCTTTGATCGAGGAAATAATCGCCGCTAACAAGTATTCAAGCTTGGAAGTTGTTTGTCATTTTCCGTTGAATATGTTGATTAAGAATCCAGAATTATTAAATGAGCAGGAATGTCAGTATGCAATGAATCCAGCAACACATTTAGATTTTCTGATTTATAACAGAATTGGTAAAAAGCCTGTGTTGGCGATTGAGGTTGACGGATATGAATACCATAAAGAGGATACCATTCAGGCTTCAAGAGATTTGTTGAAAAATCATATTATGGAGTTGTATGAAATTCCATTACTGAGATTTATGACTAATGGTAGTGGCGAAAGAGAAAAGATTGTAGAGATGCTAGATAAGTTTGTTTGATAGCGTGAAAAGAAAAAGGAGAAATTACCATGGCTGTATCTTATAAACGATTATGGAAATTATTAGTGGATAAAGAAATGAGCAAATCGGATTTGCGTAAAAAGGCAGAAATTGCTCCTAATACAATGACAAAGCTTCGCCGTGATGAAGAGGTGAGCCTAACGATTCTTAGCAAAATCTGCAAAACTTTACATGCAGATTTTGGGGATATTGTGGAGTATGTGCCGGATGCAGAAATATGGGATTTGTATAATGAGAACCGAGAGCTTCTGGGAAAAGACCATATCAGAGGAGAACAGTTACCGATAGACGGATACCATCTGGTGGTGCATGTCTGGATCCGTAATTCTAATGGACAGTACCTTATCTCGCAGCGTTCTGCAAATAGGCCAACATATCCTTTGATGTGGGAATGTGTAGGTGGTTCGGTTGTGAAGGGAGAAGATAGTTTACAGGGAGCAATTCGTGAGGCAAAGGAAGAGGTTGGCGTTGATTTGATGCCGGAAAATGGACAAGTGCTTTTTACAAAGACACGAAAAATCATAGATGGAAAAATTTATAATGATATTATGGATGTTTGGCTGTTTGATTACGATGGAGAGGTTGATTTAGGCAATGCCACAACAGATGAAGTGGCGCAGGTTGCATGGATGAATCGGGAGCAGATAAAAGAATTATTTGATGCAAATATGTTTGTAGATACATTGGAATACTTCTTTACGGAAGTGGACAAGCAGTAATTTGGAAAGTTGGTGGATATATGAAGGAAAAAGAACATCAATCCATAGAGTGGAAGGAGTCATGGCAGGATGAGTATTTAAAATGGATTTGTGGATATGCCAATGCCTATGGTGGAACAATATACATAGGTACGGATGACGATGGTAATGTTGTAGGTATTGATAATGCAAGGGATTTATTAGAGAGAATTCCTAATAAAATTACGGACACAATGGGAATCATTGTAGATGTAAATTTGTTATATAAAGGTGAACTTGAGTATCTGCAGATAATTGTTGATAAATATCCATCTTTAATAAGTTTTCATGGGAAATATTATTATCGTTCCGGAAGTACCATGTGAGATTACCGGAAAGGAATTGGAAAGAGCTTTGTTAAAAACGCAGGGAAGAACATGGGATGGTGTGCCTCTGCCAAATCTGTCAGTATCTGACTTAAAGCAGGATGCAATACAGTTATTTAAAGATAAGGCAGTGAAAAGGGGAAGGCTTACGAAGGAAGAAGTCAGTGTGGAAGATACTATCTTGATGGATAACCTGCACCTAATTGATGAAGATGGATATTTGATAAGAGCAGCAATGCTTGCATTTTATAAAGATCCAGAGAAGTGGATAACAGGCTCTTATATCAAAATCGGCTATTTTGGAAAATCAGATTCGGATTTGGTGTACCAGGATGAGGTGCACGGTCCTTTGATAGAGCAGGTAGATAAGACCGTTGATTTAGTTTATACAAAATATATGAAGGCCTTGATTGATTATGAGGGTGTCCAGAGAATTGAGCAGTTTATGTTTCACAAGGACGCATTTCGTGAGATTTTGTTGAATGCCATTGTTCATAAGGATTACAGCAGTTGCAATCCAATTCAGATTAGCGTTTACAAGGACAAGATATATATTTGGAATGATGGTGAGATGCCTCCAAATCTTGATTCTACTGACAAGTTGTTTATGAAGCATTCATCAAAGCCTTATAATCCGAAATTGGCTAATATCTTTTTCAAAAGCGGTATGATTGAAGCGTGGGGAAGAGGATTTGAGAAGATTAGGGAAGCTTGTGCGTTGTATGATGGACCATTGCCGGAATACGAGATTAATGAGGCTGGAATTATGGTTCTGTGTAAGGCTTGTGATAAGTATTTGGGGTTGTTGAGGAATGATGGTCAGCATCCTGACCATTATTCGAATCAAAATGGTCAGGATTTGAACAAGCAAATCATTGATTTTTGTAAAGACCCGAAGTCGGTCCAAGAAATAATGGATGAATTTGATTTTGATAGCAGGACAAGCTTTAGAAGAAAGTATTTAACTCCTATGCTGAAAAATGGTGTGTTAAAGTGACTATACCGGAAAAGCCATCAAGTAAAAATCAGAAATACTTTTCGTAAGAAAATAAGCTAACCACATCTTAACCAATGTGGTTAGGTTAATACATATTCTTATAGATAGTATCATCGGAAAAGTGCAATAAAATATATGGGAGGAATAAAAAGTGAAAAAGAAAATCTTAATACTTGTAAGCATATTAGTGGTGTTTCTAGCTATACCTCCATTTGTAAATTATTGGGTGTCGACGCCTTCATCTATAGGATTTATACCAATAGAAAAGCAGGAAGTTTGGATTAGTTTCTATGCCTCATTAATAGGTAGTGGAATAACATTGCTAGGTGTTGCTTTGACTATTTGTTATACCGATTTTACTAGGAAAGAAGATTTTAGAAAGCATGAACATTTTTTAGAGTTTGCAAAAGTAATCAGACAACCCGGATTTACGGGTGAATTATAAAGTAGTAGTCTCAAGTCAGTCTCATTTTTGAAATTGTTTGTTGAGACTAACATAAGACTGAGGAGGTTAAAAATCATGGACATAAGTAAAAAAGATTGGAAGCTATTTCGAGAAAAATTATCAGGCTGGCAGGAAAATTATATGGAAGGTCTTGTTAAAGAGTATGCAAATTTTCTGAATGATGATAAAAAGCCTGCATCAGAGAAATTCTGGGAACTTGAAAAACTGATAAAAGAAGATAAACGTCATCCGGGAGTTGTCATGGAACTGAAAAAATCAGAGGTAATATGGGATATTGTTCGTCTTATTAGACTGAAAGTAATTACATATAATGATTTATCAGACTTTAGTGATGAATTACAGAATGAAGTAAAAAAAGAATACTTGAGATGAATAGATAATGACGGAAAGGGAGGTATGACAAATGCGTGATCCAATAGAGAATGTGACTAGATTGCAGAAGCAGTTGAACAATCTGCAATTGGAGAATCAGGTATTAAAGAATATATTGGATAAAGCAGGATTGTCATATCAAAATGAACTGGCAAGTATAAGGAAAAAGGATACGAAAGAGGATTTTGATCCAGAACAGGGTAAAAGGATTGTGTACCCCAAAGAGATTACAGACAGGATGGCAAAGCTCTTTTTCTCATTCTTTTGGGGAAGAACAGATGTATATGCGAAAAGAAATGTAAATAAAAACGGAGAGGCGGCATATTATCCGCAGTGTGATAATTTCTGGTCAGATAATTGCCATAGGAAATTAAATACACATATAGACTGTAAGGATTGCAAATATTGCTCGTATACAAGATTAGATTTACCAACCATATTGATGCATTTGAGGGGAAACTCTTATGCTGCAAAAGATGTAATCGGTGTATATCCATTATTTAGTGATGGAACATGTAGGTTTCTGGTGTTTGACTTTGATAATCATGAGAAGAATGCAGAAAAAAAGGGACTTTGCAAATACAGATGATACATGGATTGAAGAAGTCGAAGCTATGAGAGATATCTGCACATTAAATGGGATAGAACCTTTGGTAGAACGTTCTCGTTCAGGAAAAGGTGCACATATATGGATATTCTTTGACAAGCCAATATCGGCGGCAGTGGTTCGTAAATTTGGCTTAGCACTTTTAGATAAAGGTGCAGAGCAGGTGAATTTAAAGTCATTCAATTATTATGACAGAATGTTACCAGCACAGGATTCCTTAGAAAATGTGGCAATAGGAAATCTGATTGCATTGCCATTACAGGGAAGGGCGTTGAAAGATGGCAATAGTGCATTTGTGGATGGTAACTGGAATGCTTATCCTGACCAATGGAATGCTTTATTAAGTAAACCTAAGCTTTCAGAGGAATTTCTGGAGAATAAGATAAGGGAATGGACATTTACAGCAGATGACCTTGAAGCATCCAGTGATGAAGAAAATAGGGAAAAGCCATGGGATAGAATGAAAAATTTTGCAAAATCAGATGTTGATGGGAAAATGGACATCACATTATCAAATGGTATATATGTCGACAGCACGAATCTTAAGCCTGCGATGCAAAATAAGATTCGCAGAATGGCAGCCTTTAGTAACCCAGTATTTTATAAAAATCGTGCGATTGGAACATCTAATTATGATACTTCGAGGTGGATTTATCTTGGAAAAGACCATCTTGGTGGATACATACAGATTCCAAGAGGATTACAGGATGAATTAATAGCAAATATTGATAAGGCAGGAATTGAATATACTATTGATGATGAGAGGCAGCAGGGAAGAAATATTAATGTAGAATTCAATGGAGAACTACGACCTGAACAGAACAAGGCGTTAAAGGAACTGACTAAGCATGATAATGGAATACTTCATGCTGCAACAGCATTTGGGAAAACAGTTGTATGCAGTGCAGTAATTGCAGAAAAGAAAGTGAATACTCTGATCCTGCTTGAATCATCTGCACTTATAGAACAGTGGAAAGATGCTCTAAACAAATTTTTAATTATAGATGAAGAACTACCCCAGTACAAAACGAAAACTGGAAGATTAAGAACTAGAAAAAGTCTGATTGGAACATTACAGGGAGCACATGATTCAATGACAGGAATCATAGACATTGCAATGGCAGGCTCATTGTGCAAAAAATGGTGAGTACCATAAGTTGTTGAACCATTATGGACTTGTACTAATTGATGAGTGTCATCATTCTGCCTCAGAAACAATAGCCAATGTTTTAAAAGAAGTGAAAGCAAAGTATGTATATGGTGTGACAGCAACTCCGACAAAAGAGGAGATGGACTGGAAAAAATCAACTATATGCTGATAGGACCTATAAGATATAGCTATACGGCCAAGGAAAAAGCAAAGGAGCAGGGAATACAGCATCTTGTGTACCCGCGTTTTACCCGAACTGTACCTCCAAGAGGAGTGATTAATGGTAAGATGCATCCAAATGAAGCATATGATATTATTCATAATAATGATGTCAGGGATGAACAGATTATTGAGGATGTGAAGAATTGCGTAGCAGCAGGCCGCACACCGGTTGTTTTGTCACTACAAGGATCATTCAGAGAAACTGTACAAGCGATTGAAAGATTATGCAGACCATGTATTCTTAATGACAGGCAACAACTCTAAGAAAGAACATAAGAAGATTTTGGAGCAGATGCATCAGGTTGATAAGAATGAATCACTTATACTGATAGCTACAGGTTCTCTTGTAGGAGAAGGTTTTGATTTTCCAAGACTGGATACACTTTTTATGGCAACACCTGTATCATTTCGAGGAGTTGTTGAACAGTATGCCGGTCGATTGAATCGTGATTATGCAGGTAAAGAAAATGTAATAATATATGATTATGTGGACAACCATATTACAATGTTTAATAACATGTATATGAAGAGACTTAAAGCATATAAACAGATTGGATATGAGATTGCAGGGGGTTGCATAATGATAAACAGACAGCTAATGCAATATACGACGGTGATAATTATGCTGAAAATTATCATAAAGATTTACTGGATGCAAAAATAAAAATATAATCATTTCAAGCCCTGCAATTAGTGGGACAAAAGTTTATGAACTTATTAATCTGCTAAAAAAGAAAAGCAGTTATCAGGTGTTCAGATTACGATAGTAACATGGGCACCGGATTCCTATGGATTTGGAGATGCAGCATACTGGATGCAGCTACATGAAGAAATGCGCAAAGCTGGTTTCTACATTAAAACAGTAGAAGAGTCATGTGAACGTTTTGCTGTTATTGATCAGGAAGTCGTCTGGTATGGAAATATTAATCTTTTGGCGAAGGATAAGGTTGATGACAGTATTATGAGGGTTTTGAGTAAAGAGATAGCCAGTGAATTGATGGAAATTACGTTTGGAGATAATGGTTGAGCTGAATAGGACTAAAACATGTGGAGTCGATAAGATGTAAAGAAGACGTTTCATGAGAATAGAGAAAGGAATGCGTTTATGAGCAAAGAATTACAGATAAGAAATAGCACTGTTGATTTCTTGGTTTTCACACGAGATGCAGGAGAAGACGGAATAGAAGTCAGGGTTCAGAATGGCGATGTATGGCTTACGCAGAAGGCAATTTCACAGCTTTTTGATGTAGATAGAAGTGTGATTACAAAACATCTGAGTAACATTTTTAAAGAGGGAGAATTAGATGAAAATTCAGTTTGTGCAAAATTTGCACAAACTGCGGATGATGGAAAAACATACAATTATAAGTTCTATTCGTTAGCAGCTATGATTGCTGTGGGCTATCGCATTAATTCAGAACGGGCAATGCAGTTTAGAACATGGGCAACAAAGGTATTGGATACATTTACAAAGCAGGGTTATGTTCTTGATAAAAGCAGATTGATTAATGGACAGATTTTCGACGAAGATTATTTTGAGCATCTTATTGCTGAGATTCAGGAAATCAGAGCAAGTGAGAGAAGATTTTACCAGAAAATTACAGATATATATGCAACAGCAGTTGATTATGATAAGAATTCACAGGTGACAAGAGAGTTTTATGCAACAGTTCAGAATAAGATGCATTATGCAGTTCATGGTAATACAGCGGCAGAAGTGATAGTGGCAAGAGCTGATCATAATAAGGAACATATGGGACTTAAATCATGGAAAAATGCGCCTGATGGTAAAATAGTAAAAACAGATGTTTCAATTGCAAAAAACTACTTAGGAAAAGAAGAACTTGCAGAATTAAATGAGATTGTGACAATGTATCTTGATTATGCAACAAGACAGGCACGAAGACATATTCCTATGACTATGGAAGATTGGAAAACAAAGCTTGACGCATTTCTTAGATTTAATGATGCAGAAGTACTTCAGGATAAAGGGAAAGTAACAGCAGCTATTGCAAAGGAATTTGCAGAAAGCGAATTTGAGAAATACAGAGTTATACAGGATTCACTATATGAAAGTGATTTTGATAAATTGATGAATGATATGGAAAAGGATGATGCTATCCATTAGTACCACAAAAAGTCTGATTCTAAAAAAGAGATGTGCCAGCTGTACTCTGATTTCAATCAATCCACCACTTCAAAATTTTCTTGCAACTCAGTTATTATAGTTATATAATTCTAGTTAGTTTAACCTAATCAATGAGCGGGCGATTATTTGTACAATAATATAAAATTTTGTAACTGTTATTGTTGATGAAAGGCGGGATGATTATATGACAGTTCAAGAGTGGGAAAAGGATTTTTATGGAAATAATGTAACAATCACAACGAGAGATAATGAATGCGTCATTTATAGAATTCGGGACGATTCGGGAGATTCAGTTCTAACACGTTTTGAAGTTTATCCTGGGATTGCACTGATTTACAACGATGTACATACAGACTATATTTCAATTAAGGAGTTAGTCGGATATGAGAACATATTGGAAATCAATCATTGTCGTGAGGGGAGAATTGAATTTGAATCATCAGAAGGAGAGTGTTTATATGTGAAAAAGGGGGATATGGCAATTAATATGAAAGCTGGAGTAAAGTCATATTCTTATTTCCCACAGTCACATTATCATGGCGTGACAATAGAAATTGATTTTGATAAAATTGAAAAAAATCAAAACATGATTATGAAAGAAATGCAATTGAGCCCCAAAATTTTACAGGACAAATTCTGTAATCACAAGCAATGTATTGTTCTACATGAAAAAAGCAGGAATTTGAACATTTGTTTTCGGAAATTTATTGTGTTCCTGAACAGATAAAAAAGAGCTATTACAAAATTAAAGTGATGGAGATTCTGCTGTTTTTAGTTGCGCTGGATACAACAAAGGAGAAGATTGAGAATCGTTATTTTAACAAAAATCTGGTTGCAAAAGTAAAGGAGATACACCAATACATGTTAAATCATATAGATGAGAAGTTAACTATTGCTTGTCTGGCAGATAAACATCAAATCTCTGAAACGAATCTTAAGAAATATTTCAAGGAGATTTATGGGCTGAGTATATATGCATACTTAAAAGAAAAGCGCATTCAAAAGGCTGCAGAATTACTTAGGGAAACGAACCATGAAATAGGCAAGATTGCAGGCATGGTTGGATATGATAACGCAAGTAAATTTTCCAACAGTTTTAAAAGCATTATGGGAATCAATCCAAGTGAATATAAAAAGTCTGTCTGAATGGAGCATTTCATACTTTTTGGAGTAGATGAAAATTGAAACAATGATTATAATATCAAATGAGTTTGGCAAGATGTTTGTCTTGCCTTTTATTACAATAACAAGTTAGACACTACTAATTTTAGGAAGGAGCAACAAATATGAACAAGACAACTAAAAGTTCAAGATTGCAAGGAAAGGATTTGATGAATATTGGAATATATTCGGCTATTTACTGTGTCATTGTAACTGGTGTAGCGATGCTTGGCTATATCCCAATTATGATGCCGATGTTATGCGCGTTAGTACCACTGATTGCTGGAGTTCCATTTATGTTATTTCTGACGAAGGTAAAGAAATTTGGAATGATATGGATTATGAGTATCATCATCGGAATCTTTATGATTTTAACCGGAATGGCACATTATGCGTTGATTGTGGGATTTTTTACAGGCTTAATTGCAGAACTAATTTATAAAAGCGGGAACTACGCAAGTCAGACAAAAGCTGTGCTTACATGCGGCGTATTTAGCATGTGGGCGTGGGGAAATTTTATTCCGTTATTTTTTTAACAGAGAGGCATATTGGGCGACAAGACAGAGTTTTGGAGAAGAGTATATTACGACTTTAAATAGTCTGATGCCAATGTGGTTATGCCCAGTTCTTTTGATTGCCAGTTTTGTTTTTGGAATCATAGGCGGAATGTTTGGAAAAGCATTACTAAAGAAACATTTTAAAAAAGCGGGAATTGTATAATGAAGAATGAAATGATGAGTAGTGGAAAGGGGAAACGAAAAATAACTCTTGATCCAAGAACTAAGCTTGCTTTACTTCTTATGGTAGCTACATTCGTGCTTGGCGGTGCAGGCTGAAATGAGCTGATATGGGCAAGAATTTTATTGGCAATAATACCAGCAATACTACTTCTTTTTAGCGGTAAGGTGAAAGCTTTTTTCGTCTTTGAGATGCTGTTTTTGGCAGGATGTCTTTTACAGTATTATCTGCTTGGAAAGCTGAGCGGTTTTTTTTAATTTCCTTGTGTTAGCAACAGCGGGTATTCTTTCCCAGTTTATACCCGGGCTTATGATGGGATATTATACAGTTACAACAACAACTGTCAGTGAATTTGTGGCGGCGATGGAACGTATGCATATGCCAAAGCAAATTGTGATACCGTTATCAGTTATGTTTCGGTTCTTTCCGACGGTAGGAGAAGAGGCATCAAGCATATCAGATGCCATGAGAATGAGAGGAATATCCTTTGGTGGAAATCATCCGGGAAAGATGCTGGAATATCGATTGATACCCCTTATGACCTGTTCTGTCAAAATCGGAGATGAACTTTCTGCGGCTGCCTTGACGAGAGGGCTTGGAGCAGATGTGAAAAGAACAAATATCTGTAAGATTGGATTTTTTGTGGATTATATTGTTTTGCTGGGCTGTATCATTACTTTGGCATATTTATTGCTGGTTAAGATTGGAGGCTTTTTATGATTGAGTTACAAAATATATGCTTCGAATATGGGTCAGAGGAACAAAATATAGCCGGAAGAGGGGCACTTCATAACATCAATTTACATATTCCAGATGGACAGATTGTTTTATTGTGTGGAGAATCAGGATGCGGAAAGACAACAATTACCAGATTACTGAATGGATTGATACCACATTTCTATGAAGGCAATCTTACCGGAACGATTTGTATTGATGGGAAAGAAATCAATGATCAGCCATTATATGAAACTGCATTACTGTCTGGAACTGTTTTCCAAAATCCAAGATCACAGTTTTTTAATGTGGATACGACAAGTGAATTAGCATTTGGCCTTGAGAACAGAGGCATGGAAGAAACACAAATTCTTAAAAAGGTAGATAAAACAGTTCAGGAACTGAAATTGGAGAAACTGATGAATCGAAGCATTTTTGATTTGTCAGGTGGTGAAAAACAGAAAATTGCTTGTGGATGCGTATCTGTCTGCTCACCGAATATTATCATTTTGGATGAACCATCTGCAAATCTTGATTTAAAATCAATGGAACAGTTGCACGTTATGATTGAAAAATGGAAAGTAGAACACAAAACAGTTGTGATAGCAGAGCACAGGCTTGCGTATATCTGGAATTTGATAGAGCGCATGGTTTTTCTAAAAGAAGGTAAGATTGAATTTGATTTTAGCAAGGAGGAAATGCAAAAGCTGACTCCGAGAGATCTACACCAGATGGGACTTCGTTCAAACCAAGATGTAAAAATGGTTCATTATAATCGAAATGAGAATATAGACCGGATTGTATTCAAAAATTTTGTATTTGGGTATGAGAAAAATCATAATATTCTGAATTTGAAAACAATGGAAATAGACAAGAACTCAATAACAGCTATTGTAGGAAATAATGGAATTGGAAAGTCTACCTTTACGATGTATATGTGGACTTGAAAAAAAGTGTAAAGGAATCATGGAGATTGATGGAAAAGTATATAAGAGAAAAGAGCGCTTGAATGAAATATTTCTTGTTATGCAGGATGTAAACCATCAACTTTTTACAGAAAGTGTTTTAGATGAAGTTTTGATTAGCATGAAGAAAGAGAATGAAGAAAAAGCATTGGATATTCTAAAATCACTGGACTTATTACCGTACAGGGAGCGACATCCGGTGTCGCTATCCGGAGGAGAAAAGCAAAGAGTTGCGGTTGCTACTGCTATAGCGTCAGAACGTTCTGTCTTATTGTTTGATGAACCGACAAGCGGACTGGATTACCGTCATATGCTTCAGGTTGCCCGCTTATTTGAGAAGCTACGCAATCATGGAAAAACAATTCTGGTTGTGACTCATGATTTGGAATTTATAGAAGCATTACATGCAAACACGATTTGTTTGGAAGAATTGCAGGCGTAAAGAAAGGAGGATTTTTGTGCAAAAAATAAAGAAAGAGGTGCAGTCAGCTGGCTTATGGAATTTGCGGGTGAAAAACGAATATTTTATATCGTGAGTGTGATTGCGGCAATTATCGGTGTCATATGTAGTGTGGCTCCGTTTTTATTTGTAAGCGATATTGTTATACGATTGATTGAAAGGAAAACGCGGTGGAGTGGATATTTAATGGATGGTGGTGCAATTGCAGTTTTATGGATGCTTCGTTATCTGTTTCATGGCATTTCAACATGCTGTTCTCATAAGGCGACCTTTCAGGTACTGGCAAATATTCGCAAACGTTTGTGTGATAAATTAGCAAAAGTACCACTGGGAAAGGTTAAGGATACACCGTCGGGTGCACTAAAAAATATAATTGTGGAACGTGTAGATAGTATTGAAACAACACTGGCTCATGTCGTTCCGGAATTCACATCCAATCTGTTGGCACCTGTTGTTGTATTTATGTATCTATGCATTCTTGACTGGCGAATGGCGTTAGCGTCATTAATAACACTTGTATTTGGTATTGTTGCATATATGTTTATGATGGTAGGATACCAGGAAAGCTTTCAGAATACGATTAACAAGACTAAAATATTAAATGATACTGCTGTTGAATATATTAATGGTATCGAAGTAATCAAGGCATTTGGAAAAGCACAGTCTTCTTATGAGAAATTTGAGGTTGCAGCAAAAGAAGGTGCAGATTGCTATGTAGAATGGATGCGCCGTTGCAATGTGCCTTTTTGTATTGCTATGGTTGTAATGCCGTGTACAGCTCTTGCTACAGTTCCAATAGGCGGTTTTTTGTTTATGAAAGGGAGTCTGAGCCTTAGTACGCTGGTTATGTGTTTGATTCTTTCGATGGGGCTTGTTACGCCACTGATTACAGTTATGAGTTATAGTGATGATATTGGCAAAATGGGTTCGATTCTTGGAGAAGTGACAGGGGTGTTATCATGGGAAGAGCAGTTGAGACCTATAAATGATAATAAACAGATAAAGGATTATTCAATTTGTTTAGAAAATGTAAGATTCTCTTATAGGGAAAAGGAAGTACTTCATGGCGTAAATCTTAAAATAGAAAGTGGAACAGTAAATGCATTGGTTGGACCAAGCGGGAGTGGAAAATCAACTATAGCAAAGCTTATTGCATCATTATGGGATGTAGATAGTGGCAGTATCAAAATCGGTGGGGTTGATATAAGTGAGTTATCCTTAAAAAACTATAATCGTAAGATAGCCTATGTTTCTCAGGATAATTACCTGTTTGATAATACGATTCGTGAAAATATTAGAATGGGAGATTTGAATGCAACTGATAAACAAGTAGAACAGGCTGCAAAAGACTGTGGCTGTCATGAGTTTATTATGGCACTTCCGGATGGCTATGATACAATAGTCGGCAGCGCAGGCGGGCATCTTTCCGGAGGTGAGAGACAAAGAATCTCTATCGCCAGAGCAATGCTAAAGAACGCTCCGATTATTATCCTGGACGAAGCAACAGCATATACAGATCCAGAAAATGAGGCACTCATACAACATTCTGTTGCCAAACTTATAAAGGGAAAGACGTTAATTGTTATAGCACACAGACTTTCTACGATTGTGGATGCAGACCAAATCTTTGTTATAGAAAACGGAACAGTGGCAGAAACAGGAACACATAATGAGTTGTTAGCTAACGGTGAAATCTATTCTAATATGTGGAGAGCACATATGAGTGTGAAAGATTCAGAACAGGAGGTGGAGCCTCGTGCTTAGGATATTAAAAAGGTTCTTTGATTTCTGTGGTGCAGAAAATAAAAAGAAATTTTATAAGGCATTGTTTTTGGGTGTGGTATTTGCATTATTGGAGGCAGTAAAAATTCCGGCGATTCTTTTGTTGATTGATGGAGCAATTAAACAAAATGTTACCGAAAGTCTGATTGTTCTATGCTTAGGAATGCTTGTAGCAAGCCTTGCTGCAGCGTCAGTAGTAAAATATCAGATTACTATGTTACAGTGTGAAGCAGGCTATTATACCGCATGCGGAAAACGCATTGAGATTGCAGAACATATGCGATATCTGCCGATGGGATATTTCAATCAGAACAGTCTTGGACAGATCACCAATATTACAACGAATACAATGGAACAGCTGGCTGATGTGGCTACCAGAGTGGTTATGATGACAACGGGCGGTGTCCTTACAAGCTCTGTAATTACAGTAATGATGTTAATCTTTGATATAAGAATTGGCTTTATTGCTATGGTCGGCATGGTTTTGTTTTTTACTGTAAATAGTTTCCTGCAGAGAAAAAGTAAAGCACTTGCACCGGTAAAAGCAGCAGCGGATGAATTCGTTGTAGAGAAGGTATTGGAATATGTTCAGGGAATTTCAGAAGTTCGAAGCTATAATCTGACAGGTTGTGCATCTAAAGAGCTAAATGAAGCAATTGATAAGAACAGGGACATTAATACAACAATGGAACTTAAGACGGTTCCATGGATGCAATGCAGTCCATTATATTGAAGCTTATGGGTGTGGCTATAATTTTGACCTCATGTGGATTTTACCTTGCGGGCAGTATGACATTACAGAATTGTATTGGCATGATTATCTGTTCTTTTTGGTATTTGAAAGTCTTGGTTCAGCAGGCAATTACTCGACACTTCTCAGGATTGTGGATTTAAGTGTTTCAAAAGTGGAAAATGTCATGAGAATAAAAGAAATGGATACTGATGGGAAAAATATTATTCCGAAAAACTTTGATATTGAAGTTGAAAATGTAGACTTCTATTATGACGAGAATCACGCAGAAGACGCAAAGATTATTAATCATTTATCAGTACACATTCCGGAAAGAACAACCACGGCCATTGTTGGACCTTCTGGTGGCGGGGGAAGACAACGTTGTGTCATCTGATTTCAAGATTTTGGGACGTAAGCAATGGAAATATCAGTCTTGGTGGAGAAAATGTAAGGAACTACAGTGTGGATAGCTTGATGAAAAACTTTAGTTTCGTATTTCAGAATGTCTATCTGTTCGAGGACACCATTGCAAATAATATTCGTTTTGGGCAACCTGAAGCGTCAATGAAACTCGTTATGGATGCTGCTAAGAAGGCATGCTGCCATGATTTTATTATGGAGCTGCCAAATGGTTATGATACCGTAATCGGGGAGGGAGGAACCAGTCTTTCTGGTGGTGAAAAACAGCGTATATCTATTGCACGAGCTATTATGAAGGACGCACCTGTGATTATTTTGGATGAAGCAACAGCTAATGTAGACCCGGAAAATGAGAAGGAACTAATGTCTGCTATAGAAGCTCTTACAAAAGAAAAGACGATTATTATGATTGCGCATAGACTTAAAACGGTAGAACATGCAGATCAGATTCTGGTATTAGATAAGGGGCAGATTGTTCAGCAGGGAAGACATAGTGAACTCTTGAAACAGACTGGGATTTATCGTAAATTTATTCTTGAGAGAGAAGAGGCAGTAGGCTGGAAAATATAGAGAAAAGTTCTTAATTCGTACAAATGTATTAAAGAAAATCAAAACAATAATGTAACCATTGAAATTACATCTGATTTTTGATATGATTACTACCAAAGAGAGGTGTTTACAATGCAGATTTCAAGCAGATTTACAATGGCAATTCATATGTTTGCCTGTATAGATACATTTTCAGACCAGAAGATGACAAGTGATTTTATGGCTGCAAGTATTGGAACCAATCCGGTTATTATCCGTAAAATATTGCAACAACTAAAAGCTGCCGGTCTTATTGAAGTTGCAAGAGGAACTGGCGGAGTGACAATTACCAGACCACTTGAACAGATTACATTTCTTGATGTGTATAAGGCAGTAGAATGTGCACCGGATGAACAATTGTTTCATTTTCATGAGAATCCAAATCAGAAATGTCCGGTAGGAAAGAATATTCATCATGTTCTTGATAAGAGACTTTTAGAGGTGCAAAGGGCAATGGAGGAGAAGCTTTCAGAAATGACGCTTGCGGATGTGAAAAAAAGAGATTGCAGCATATACATAAAAAGTTACAAAAGTTTTGATGTAACTATTGACATTACAACAAGTCAGTGTTATAGTACAACTACAAGATGTAACAAACAAAGTTACAACAAATTAAGGAGGTACTATAAAATGCAGAAAGTAGTAGAATTTTTATAGAAAAACCCGGTTCAGTATTTAGCAACAGTAGGAAGAGATGGAAAAGCAAAATGCCGTCCATTCATGTTCTGTTTTGAGCAGGACGGAAAGCTTTGGTTCTGTACCAACAACACAAAGGAAGTCTACAAAGATATGCAGGAAAATCCTGAGGTAGAGGTTTCCGTATCTTCTCCGGAATATGCTTGGATTCGTCTTCATGGAAAAGCAGTATTTGAGAACAACATGAGCGTAAAGGAAGGCTGCATGAATAACCCTATCGTTAAGGGGCAGTATCAGACCACAGATAATCCTATTTTTGAGGTGTTCTATCTTGAAAACCCTCATGGTGTGATTGCTGATTTTTCTGGAAATCCACCTTATGAATTCTAGTACAACTGTTTTAAATTCAGGCATATCTCGCAAAAGGAGAGAATTTGAAATGACAAAAATGGACTATCTCAAACTTCTGGTGGACGAAATCCACTCAACCACAGTTGCAACAATAGGTTCAGACGGACACCCTCAGACAAGAATCATAGATATGATGTACTATGATGAAGAAGGTGTGTATTTTCTTACAGCAAAGGGCAAAGCATTTTATGACCAGTTAATGGAACAGCAGTATGTGGCAATATCTGCGACAAAAGAAAAAATAGCAGTGTCTCTTCGTGGAAGAATAAAGAACATCGGGAAAAAGAATCTTGATATTATGTTTGAGAGAAATCCTTATATGAAGAAAATTTACCCCGGAGATACAAAAGACGCAATCGAAGTGTTTCAGCTGTATGAGGCACAGGGCGAGTATTTTGATATCAGCAATCCGTCAAACATTGTGAGGAATACAATAACAATAGGAAAAGCAGAAGCTGTCCAGACTGGTTATTTTGTTGGGAAAGACTGTATCGGATGTAAGTTGTGTTATTCTGTATGTCCGCAAAAGTGTATTGATATATCTTCAGTTCCGGTTACAATCAATCAGAATCATTGCCTGCATTGCGGAAGATGTGCAGAGATTTGCCCGAAACAGTGTATTGAGAAAAGAGGTTAATTATGATCTTTAAGAAAATCAGAAAAGGACATGTTGACTGGCGAAATTTTTTATGTGGTACTCCTGCAAATGATTATATATTTCAAAAGGATACATATGAATATAGGATTGACAGGGCGGTAGAATATATAAGAAATGCCGATTGCATACTGATTGGAGCGGGAGCTGGTGCATCAACAGCTGCCGGAATAAGTATGGGTGGTAAAAGATTTACAGATAATTTTGCGGAATTTATAGAAAAATATGGCAGTCGCTACATGATAGATATGTATGCTGCAGGTTTTTATCCTTTCCCAACGGAAGAGGCAAAGTGGGGTTATTGGTCTAAAGCAGCTTTGCTTAACCGGTTTGATCTGCCTGCATTACCACTTTATAAAGAACTTTATGATATTGTAAAAAAAGAAAAGAATATTTTGTACTGACTACTAATGTGGACCATCAGTTTTACAAAGCGGGATTTGATGAAAACAGAATATTTGCAACGCAGGGAGATTATGGAAAAATACAGTGTCAGAAAGCCTGTCATCCAAAGACCTACGATGCACAAGAAGTGTTTAGAAAGATGGATGAAGCAAGGAAAGAATGCCTGATTCCATCAGAACTTGTGCCGAAATGCCCTGTATGTGGAGGCAGAATGGAGATGAATCTCCGTTGTGATAACTATTTTGTGGAAGATGAAGCATGGCATGAGGCAGCTGACAGGTATGCGGATTTTCTGAAACAAAATAGGAATAAAAAGTTGTTCTTCTGGAACTTGGAGTTGGATTTAACACCCCGATTATTATACGATTTCTTTTGAAAAAATGGTGCGGGAGAATAGCTCTTACAGTCTGATACGTCTGAATATGGATGAGGCAGTGGTTCCGGAAAGCTTCGGAAAACGTGCAATCGGTATTGAGGGTGACATGGAAAGAGCAATTACAGATATAAGGGGGCAGGTATTATGACACAGGACGAACGAAGAGAATATCTGATTCAGTATCTTTTAAAAAAGAAGAAGTAAGGTTTGTCAGACAGAGTATTCCCACTGATAAGCAGGGGCAGGAGAATCTGCTCCGCTCACTTATGAATATCAGACCGCCAAGACCGGTCAGCGGAGAATTTTTAAAAATACAGGACGAATATCTCACGGAAAGAAATAGGGAGCGTGGAATCACAGATATTGACACGCTTGCACCTGTAAAATCCGATTCGAGATTATATATCTGGCAGGGCGATATTACCACTTTGAAATGTGACGCAATCGTAAATGCGTGCAATTCACAGATGCTTGGTTGCTTTTCGCCAATGCATGCCTGCATTGATAATTTTATCCATACTTATGCAGGAGTTGAACTGCGTTTGAAAATGCATGAGATTATGACAAAGCAGGGACATGAAGAGGAAACTGGAAAAGCAAAGATTACATCAGGATATAACCTTCCGGCAAAATATATTCTTCATACAGTAGGTCCAATTATACAGTGGAAAGTTACAAAAAAAGATGAAGAACTGCTCGCAAGCTGTTACAGAGAGTGTCTAAGACTTGCTGCTGATACAGGTGCAGAATCAATTGCATTTTGTTGTTTGTCTACAGGAGTATTCCGTTTTCCGCAGCAACGGGCTGCCGAGATTGCGACGAACACTGTAAAGCAGTATCTTGACAAAGACAGCAGAATCAAAAAGGTAATCTTTAATGTGTTTAAGGATGAAGATTTAAAAATATATAATGGTTTGCTATAAGTGTCTGTTGAAAACATCATTTGTTACAAAACATCATTTATTAAGCCGTGTCCTTTTTATATGTTGTATCACGTTTTAATCAGTGCTACAATAAAGAAAACCTGAATTTTGCAGAGATATGTCAAAGCATTTTGACACGCATTTTCTGTGATGTCAAAGCCGTTTGATAGACTATGAAGGGTGGTTTTCCTATAATAAAGTACAAGGGAGCAGTGACATGGAGTATGATATCGGAAGTAAAATAAAGGCAGCCAGACTTAAAAAAAAAAAGATGACACAAGAACAGGTTGCTGAATTATTGGGAGTGAGTCGTCAGACCATCTCAAATTGGGAAAATGAAAAATCCTATCCAGATATCATCAGTGTCATTAAAATGAGTGATTACTACGAGGCTTCCCTTGACTATTTATTGAAGGGAGAACAGAAAATGAAAACCTATTATGATTATCTTGAAGAAAGTACAAATGTTGTGAAAAGCAACGCCAACAGAAACAAAATTATTACAATTCTCTCCTATCTGTTGATTTGGGCATTTGCAATGATTGTGTTCTGGTTCTTTACAAGCGGAAGCGACGCCATGGGTTACAGTTTGATGTTCCTTTGGATTATTCTTCCTGTAACAACATTTGTGGTATCCATTATTATTGGTAAAAATGATTTTTTTTGGGGAAAAGGGAAATGGGCAATTACCCTTTTCTTTGGCGTAATGTATATGCTTGCCGAATACGGAACATTCAAAATGGCAAACAACATTACTTTCGACAAGCTGAATGCCCCAGCTTGGGGAATGGTTGTAGCTGGTACGATAATCTCTACAATCGGTATGCTGGTAGGTTCATTATTTAACAAGCAGATGAATAAATAAACTCCCAGCTTGTCGAGCTGGAAGTTGTCAAACTGAAATGTAAATGGAGGGTTATGTAAATGAAAAAAATTGGAATAGTTTTACTTATACTTATTTCCCTTATAGGTACATTGTTAGGATGCGGAAAACAAGATGTGAATAAGGACTTGGAGAGCATTGAGGCGTCGGAAATCAAACAAATAGAACATACAGGAACTACAGGCGGGAAAGACGGTAATTATTCGTATTTTTTCAGATGATGAAGTTATCGAGTTTATAAATTTGTTGAATCAAGTAAAACTTGGTGACGAAGTAGACGAAAACAAAGCATTATCAAGTGGTGCTGTTTCTTATTATACTATCCATCTTGCGACAGATGAAACGCTGACAATTAGTCCAGGTAAATATTTTAAAGTTGCAGACAGATATTATGAGTTTGATAATTATGATGAATTGTGGGATGAATTTATAGTATTTAACAGTATAAAGTAAACTTCGGAAAATTTCTATCCTGATATGGCAAATTCAGATGCCTATCTTATTGGAAAAGCGAAATATAAGGATCATGACGAAAAGAAATCAGGACAATATGAAGAGTTATTTGGGAAAGGGTTGAAAGAGATTGATTTTGAAACTGTAAGCAATGTGGCAGTTCATGAAATTCGGCAAATAATTCAACAAATTATTTTATTCATGAAATGAAAATGAATAATGATTATCAGATAAAAGGGCGATGTAGTTTATATACATCGCTCTTTTTGATTGGCATGGATATTTATTTTTCTAGCAGCTTGCGTGCATATGTAAGTATTCTGCCTTCTACATTGCTGTCCTGTTTGATAATATTGATGAGGGAATAAAGCTCAGGGTCATTGGATGAAGAAACAATAATGTAATCAGGATCTGTCTTATCAGATATTCCGTAAAGAAAATCTACGTTGCAATTAAATGTATGCGCAATGAAACAGACTGTAGGATAAGAAGGGTCACGTTGTCCATTTTCATAGCGGCCATATACCATTGGCGAAATATTAAGGCGGCGTGCGGCTTCTGCTTTATTTATATTTAGTGTATTTCTGAGTTGGATTAATCTTTCAGGTTGAAATTTCATAGGTAAGCTCCTTTTAAAAAATCAATATTCAAGTTCTTAAATGTAATCATAAAAAATTATAAATTATAATTTCGTTTTTTTCAATGTTTATGTTGACAATAACCATTGGATATGATATTGTTTTGGCACCAATGGTTATATATGTGGATGAATAGAGGGGAGTAAAATGAAACATTATATTGAGATTCAAAGACTAAGGACACAAGACGTGGTTGTCGATGATACACTGACACTTGAAAAAAAATACGGATGCATTTATACAGGGAGATATAATCAGTATCACTGAGAAAATAGATGGGGCCAATTCAAGTATATATTATTATAAAAAGCTGGATAGACTGAGATGTTTTAGCAGTAAAAATGAACTTGATTTCAGCAATCAGTTGAGAGGTTTTTTGATTTATGTTAAGAGTCTGGATATGGGGCCATTTATTAAATATCCGAATTATATATTTTTTGGAGAGTGGCTTGTGAGCCATACGGTCATTTATGACGAGTCTAATTATAACAAATGGTATTTATTTAGTGTGTATGATACAGTTTCAGGCAGATGGCTCTCACAGGATTTTGTTAAAAAATTTGCTGAAAAATATGATTTTTTTTTATCCGCATGAATTATACTATGGACCATTTATGAGTTGGAGCCATTGTCTCAGCTTTGCCAATGACCCGGCATATGGCACGCAGCAAGAGGGAATCGTCATAAAGAATCAGACTGCACTGGAGCAGGAGAGAGGTACGCATATATTAAAATATGTAAATCCAGAGTTCAAGGAAACGCAGAAGAAGAATCATAAAAGGAAACTTGAAGATCCGAATAAATTGAACGAAAAAGCAGAGGCAGAAGAGTATATACGCATGATTGTAACAGATGCAAGGGTTATGAAGTGCTATCATAAGCTTGTTGATAATGGAATTTTACCGGAGAAATTTGAATTGAAATATATGAAGCATGTTGCACAAAATCTACCAAAGGCTGTGTATGAGGATTGCGTGAAGGAAGAATTGGAGATTTTAAAGAAAGCTGGTGAGTTTGGAGGAAAACTTTGCAGTAAGGTGACAATGGAAATTATTAAAGATAAATTGAAGATTGGTTGACTTTTTTTGGCTGGAATTGTTAGGATATAGATGAAAGTTTACCACTGACCGATATGTGGTATATAAATGGTCGGGTTGAAAGTTTACCACTGACCGATATGTGGTATATAAATGGTCGGGTTGAAAAAGTCTTTTGCAGTAGTGCAAGAGACTTTTTTTGTGGAGATTAACAAATGATAAGGAATGGTTTTTATATTATCAAAGATAGCTTTTTTTTCGGATATGTCGGATCCATATTTGAAAGGAAATAAAAAACAAAATAGACCACATTACTATTGTTTTGAAGATAGCAATTATAATGGAATATATTGGATGATTCCACTTTCAAGTCGAATTGATAAGTATAAGAAAATAGTAAGTAAAAGAACCAGTAAAGGAAGAACCTGTGATATAATTCACATTGTGAAACTTGATGATAGTCATGAAAGCGCTTTTCTGATACAGGATATGTTTCCAATTTCAGAAAAATATATAGAACGGGGAATACACTATAGCAGGTAATCATCTTCGTTTAACCAGTGAACATGCTGCAAAAGAAATTGAACAAAAAGCAAGAAAAGTTTTGGGAATGCTGAAAAGAGGAATAAAATTTACTCCAACCCAACCAAATATACAGAAAATATATGAGAGGCTGCAACAGGATTTACCAGCAACACATTTGTAATTTTATAATAATCCTGGGTATCTTCACAGTTACCACCTATAATCCCAAAATGGTTTAATAACGTTTGTTAACAATGCCTATTGTAAATAAAAACTATCATTATTAAAATAGAGATTAGAAATGCTTCGAACAATATGAAAGGCATAAAGCTAATATGAAAAAACACACAAACATATTAATCACAGCTGCGGCATCGCTGCTTATCGTCACACTTGCGGGCAGAGAATTCATTAAAAATCATAAGAAAGAGCATAATGATAAAACATCTATAAATGTATCAGAAAATACATGTGAAGATATACCTGACACAAGTATATCTGACACAAGTATATCTGATACGAGTGTAGCTGATACGAATACACCTGACACGAGTACATCTGAAACAGATATCCTGAATCAGACTTATGAAAATAATAAAGAGCAATTTTTCATATCCGAAATCCCGGATGACATTTTTGAAAAAATGCAGGGCAAATCCTACAAGGCGGATTGCACACTCCCCAGAGAAAATCTGCGATATATACATGTATTACATGTAGGCTTTGACAATCAGGTGCATGAGGGTGAGCTGGTTGTCAATAAAGATATTGCAGATGATGTACTTGAAATATTCAAGGAGCTCTATGAGTCCGGATATCAAATAGAAAAAGTCAGGCTCGTTGATGAATACGATGCAGATGATGAGGCATCTATGAGCGATAATAATTCATCGGCTTTCAATTTCAGATTTATTTCCCACACCACGAAGATATCTAAGCACGGAATGGGAATGGCGGTGGATATCAACACTCTTTACAATCCTTATGTCAAAACAGTCGATGGAGAACAGTCAATTGAGCCTGCAAATGCCGCAGATTATGTTGACCGGAGCAGGGATTTTTCGCACAAGATTGATCATGATGATTTATGCTATAAGCTGTTTACGGAGCATGGCTTTGAGTGGGGAGGCGATTGGACGCATTCCAAGGATTATCAGCACTTTGAAAAAAATAGTGCTGATAATTTCTACGGAAGTATATGACCTGCCGCCAGGTACAGCTCATACCATTCCTCGCGAGTCAGAGTAATATCGCACGCCGCGATAATTTCTTTCAGGCGGCTTTCGCTTGCAGTTCCGGTAACAATCTGCATATTTGCCGGATGACGTAAAATCCACGCAGCCGCAATAGTAGTATCGCTGACATTATATTTTTCGGCTATCACATGAAGTTTTTTATTCAGTTCCGGGTATTCGTCGCTTCCGAGAAAACAGCCTTTCCATGCCGGCATCTGAAACGGAGACCATGCCTGAAGAGTAATGTTGTGGAGGCGGCAGTAGTCGAGCAGACTTCCGTCGTGATCAATTGAACCGGGTGTTTCCATATTGACTTCCATACCATTTGCAACGAGATTGGAAACAGGAATGCTGAACTGAACCTGATTGACAACGAGTGGTTGGCGGACATATTTCTGTAGCAGTTCAATCTGCATCGGCTTATGGTTTGAAACACCAAAATGGCGAACCTTTCCGCTTTCAAAAAAAGAACATCAAATGCAGCGGCAACCTCTTCCGGTTCTACGAGTGCATCCGGACGATGAAGCAGCAGAAGATCAAGATAATCTGTATGAAGCCTTTTTAAAATACCATCGACAGATTTCAGAATATGCTCCTTTGAGAAATCATAGAAGCCTTGGCGGATGCCACATTTTGACTGCAGGTAAATATCTTCACGCTTTATGGATGGATCGTCTGCAATTGCTTCGCCGAATACGCTCTCGCTCATACCGCCACCGTAGATATCTGCGTGATCAAAGAAATATGCGCCCTGTTCCAGAGCTGCATGAATAAAATGATTCATCTCATCCTTTGATTTTTCAGAAAGGCGCATGCATCCAACTGCAACTGAAGGAACCTTTCGTATGTTATTGCCTAAAATTGTTTCTTTCATAGTAAAAATCTCCTTTGTAATTATTTTCTAATTCCCATAATGAGTGCGGCGTAGCCCCAATCCCATATGAGTTTTGCAAAGCTGTTTTCAAGATATTCGCGTATGTCATCGTCATCATATCCTGTCATGCGTGAGATGATGACAATATGCTCTCTGATGGTTTCATATGTCAACGGACTATTGGCATTGTGACTGTACCACAAGAAAAGACTTTGACGTATAGCAGTGTATTCAATCATAATCCACTGCATTTTGATAATCATGTGTTCAATAATCTTTTTAGTGGATGCTGCTTCAGGCGATATCAGGTCGGAAAACAGCTCGTTTGCCAGATAATTGCGAAAAACAATGTCATAATCTGTGAGCATTGAGTAAAATTGTTTCTGCGATGTTTGCAAGGTGCGGCTTATGGAATTATTGTCTGACTGTGAATAAATATTGGAGTATTTACAAGCCTCGGTCAGTACAGGCTGAAGAAAGGTTGTGTATAAACCCTCTTTACGATAATTTACTGATAAATCCTGAAGCAGCTCATTGCATTCGATAAATGTATCTTCGTCCGGGATATGGATATCTTCCATGGCGGTATTCAGTTCATTAAGTGTATGTCCGGAAAAATATTCCTGTATATGTGCATTGGTGATTGGCTGGTTTTTATGTAATTCCAATAAAATGTAAAGCCCATCAAGCAAAGCCTGCTCCACTGAAAACTCTTGGTCAGATATCAGTTTAATCAGATTATCACGGATTAAAAATGCCGGAGATAAATTATTCCGGGTCTCGGATATTACAGGAAATGTGACAGGTTTTTCGCACCACAGGTCGATAACGGCCGGACAGCACGGCATGAGTGTTCGTTCCTCATGTCTTGAAAACCGGTGGATCTCTCTGGGAAACAGTGCACATGTCTCTGAAAGCACTTCATCTGAGTATGTCATTACAAGATGACATAGCTTATCCTTTGAAAGAAACGGACACCGATGTTTTTCGTCCAGTTTAATAACCAGACTGCCATCCTTATGGCAGGTGTAAGAGCTTAGATTGTCACTTTTTCCAGACAATTTATCAGCAGAAAAAGGGCCTGTAGATAAAGTATCCGGAGGAGAAAGCTTCTTCCATTTGCGGTTTGTAGCGTCATCTACTGCAATTTTCCACTCCTGACAGCATGTGATACTGCATTTGTCAGCGATACATTTGAAATTGTTGTAATAGTCCGGTTGATAGTTTTTCATGTTTTTCCTTTACTTATATTATACAGATTTGTGAATAGAGCATAGTATAGCTTGTTATTATCAATCAATCACATGATGATTCAGCCATTTTCTTGAGTGGAATCTGGCAGTAAATATAATAGAACGAAGCATCCAGTCACAAGCCATGCCAATCCACACTGCAATCGGACCAAAGCCCCATACACGGCAGAGGTATATGCACAGGCTTACACGGCAAAGCCACATTGTGCAGCAGGATACAATCATGGAGAATTTCACATCGCCTGCGGCACGCAGTCCATATGGCGGGATGAAGGATGGTACCCAGCAGATTGGCTTGACAATTGTGATAAAGGTAACCATCTCAAAGCAGAGCTTTGCACTGGCAGGTTCCATTCCGGCAAGCATTGTAATGGGCTTTGTGAGTATGAAAATAATCAGACAGCTGGCAATGATTACGACCTCAGACACCAGTGACAGTTTTTTGATATAGTAGACAGCTTCATCCTTTCTGCCGGCACCCAGACACTGTCCTACAACAGTCATAAGACCTATTCCTATTCCGATAGCGGCAATACCATTTAAGTTTTCGAGGATATTGGTCATGGCCTGGGCTGCGATGGCCACGGTTCCAAGAGTGGATATAGTAGACTGGATAGCCAGCTTTCCAAACTGGAACATGCTGTTTTCGATTCCTGATGGGATACCGATGAGCAGGATTTTTTTGATCAGGCCCCATTCAGGGCGTATAGACATATAGTTCTTTATGAAAATCGGTTCATTTTCCCTTCGAAGCTGTATGATAACGACAATCGCGCAGAATATTCGGGATACGAGAGTGGAAATAGCAGCTCCCTCAACACCCATGCCGAAGCCGAAAATCAGAATAGCGTTGCCGCCGATATTCATAAAGTTTGAAATAACAGATATGACCATAGGATTGCGACTGTTATTCTGTGCGCGCATAATGGATGCGCCGGCATCATAGAGACCTATAAAAGGAAATGACAGCAATGTAAAAAAGAAATAAACCTGTGAGTTCCTCATTACATCAGCTTCTACAGCGCCAAATATGGCACGAAGCAGCGATTTTCTTGTTATCAGACAAAAAGTAGATAAAAGTACAGACAGAAATGCCATGACAAAAAATACCTGTCTTGCAGCATGGCGGGCACCTTTTGTATTGTGACTTCCCAGATACTGTGAACAGAGAATCGCACCACCGGCGGCAAGCGCTGAAAGTGCCTGTATGACAAGGATATTGATTGAGTCTACAAGCGAGACCGCTGAGATAGCGGCAGAACCTACATTGCTGACCATCATTGTATCCACAGTTCCCATAAGAGAGGCTAATAGCTGCTCTATTATAATCGGAACCAAAAGCTTTCGAAGCTTAGTATTTGTATAAATATGATTGGTTGTAGTATGCAGGTTTACTGTTTTTATTTTATCTGAATGTAAATTTGTCATATCTGATTACCTTTATAACTATATATTTTACGTGTTTAGGTTAGTACGATAAATTCGTAATGTCAATAAGGAATATTTAAAGTGCTGGCAAAGTGTTAGTAATAAAAATTATTTAAATTGTCAGTAACTTCTGTTTTTTGAACAATATTGTACAATCCTCTTTTATTTTGAACCAAAAAGTTATACAATAGTACCATAGTAAAAGGCATCAAAACTAATTCTAAAATTAAATCACGAGAGGTATCAACATGAAAAAGCAAAGAAACCACCTCTGTACAAAAGCTTCGGCTATGCCTTCGAGGGCATATTTACATGCATCAGAAATGAGCGCAATATCAAGATACACTGCACTGTCGCGATACTTGTAGTGATAGCAGGAGCGGTACTTGGGATAACACCGACTGAGTGGTGCATCTGCCTGACGCTGTTTGGATTGGTGATAGCCCTAGAGCTGGTCAACACTGCGATTGAGTCAGTTGTAGATTTGGTAACGACAGAGCGAAAGCCGCTTGCCAAGACAGCTAAGGACACGGCAGCAGGAGCAGTGCTTGTGGCAGCAATAATGGCTGCGATAGTTGGACTTATCATTTTTGTGCCAAGGATTGCTTCTCTATTATGATGATTAAAGGGTCAAAAGGTATCATCGATATGAGCAGCGAATATTTTTGATGTTCTTTATAAGGAGCTTATTCAGAGCAATCAATTTTAAATAACAGGAAACGGAGGATTTTACCATGGAAAGACTTACAGACGGATTAAAGAAGATTTTACTTGCAGGAATAGGAACAGTGGCAGTGACTGCTGAGAAATCAAAGGAAGTGCTTGATGAGATGGTCAAGAGAGGTGAGCTGACTGTCGAGCAGGGCAAGGTGCTCAATCAGGAGCTTAAGCATAATATCAAGGACACAGTAAAGAAAAATGTAAATGTATCTGTTAAGCCACAGTCACCGGAGGAGCTCGAGGAGCTTTTGGACAAGATGACACCTGAACAGATACAGGCTCTAAAGAGCAAGCTTGCACAGATGGATGAGGCTGACGTGGATCAAGAAGCTGATGAAAGCGTCTTCGAGGATGAGGACATTGTAACAGATACTTCAGCCGATGGAAAAAGTGCTTCCGGTGGAGAATCACAGACAGTGGATATAAAAATAGAAGCTGAGGACGATAAAGAGGAAAGCGTGAACTAGTATGGATAGCCGCCTGAAGGAGATGACAGCGGTACTGAAGAAGTACAAGCTCACGCATGGACTTACACCCGAAAAATTCAGACTTATATTGCAGGAGCTGGGACCTACCTATATTAAGCTTGGACAGATAATGTCGCTTCACTCGGATATTCTGCCAAAGGAATATTGTGAGGAGCTTATGAAGCTATGCTCAGATGTGGAGCCGATGCCGTTTGAGCAGGTGGAGGCTGTCATAGATGCTTCATTTGGCTATTCATGGAAGGATGTTTTTGCTTCAATAGATAAAAAGCCTCTTGGGGCAGCTTCTATAGCGCAGGTGCACAGGGCCACACTTAAAACCGGTGAGCAGGTGGTTGTGAAGGTGCAAAGGAAAGGCATTCACGAGGTGATGTCAAAGGATATGGCGTTGCTTCACAAGGCGGTTAAGCTTGTGCCGCCCATCTCTATAAAGGGCATTGTGGATTTTGACATGGTGCTTGATGAGATGTGGGCTGTGGCACAGGAGGAGATGAATTTCCTGCTTGAGGCATCCAATATTGAGGAGTTTGCCGGCAATAACAGGGATGTTGCATTTGTAGCCACACCAAAGCTTTACCGCAAGTATACCACATCACATGTACTTGTCATGGAGTATATAAAGGGCTTTAATATCGATGACAAGGAGGGGCTTTTAAAGGATGGCTATGACCTTGAGGAGATAGGCAGCAAGCTGATTGACAACTATATCAGGCAGGTGATAGAGGATGGCTTCTTCCATGCGGACCCGCATCCGGGCAATGTAAGGATAAGGGATGGCAAAATTGTCTGGATTGATATGGGCATGATGGGAAGGCTTTCTGAGCATGACAAAAAGGAACTGAGCAATGCTGTTTACGGCATCGCCATGAACGATATCGGCATGATAGAGGATGCGGTGCTTGCAATTGGTGACTTTAAGGGTGAGCCTGACAGGGCAAAGCTGTACAAGGATATCAAGATAATCATAAATAAATACGGCAGTCTGGATATGGGGCAGGTCGATATTGCAGAGTTTATTCAGGAACTTTTGGAGGTAATGAAGAACAACCGCATTGTTATGCCGCACGGTTTTACAATGCTTGCTAGGGGAATCACTCAGATAGAGGGCGTGCTTGCGGATATTGCACCGGGCATCAACATGGTAGAGATTGCTTCTGCAAGGATAAGGCAGGAGATGCTTAAGAATTTTGATTTGAAGGGCGAGCTTAAAAAGCCGGGAAGACAGCATACAAATCAGCTCACCGCATGGCAGAACTGCCGGAGAGAATGGCGCAGATACTCGAGGAATATCAAAGAGGGCAGACACGCATAAATCTTGACATGCATGCTTCTGATGAGCTTGCGAGGCTTTTACACAGGCTAGTGAGAAATATCGTCATGGGCTTATGGGTTATGGCACTTCTAATCAGCTCAAGCATAGTGTGTACCACAGATATGACACCTAAGATACTTGGCATACCGGCGCTTGGTGTGATGGGATATGTGTTTGCATGCATCATAGTGCTTTATACGATTGTGAAGCATTTCATATCCAGACGATAAAAAAGCAGGATTCTGAAATTAATCAGAAATCCTGCTTTTTAATTACGTTATATTATTTCGATGATTTTTTACTCTTTGCTTTTTTATAATCCTCATCAAGATGATATTTGTCCTGATACATGGTGAACTGACCTACAAATGCAGGCTCCTGTCCGGCCTTAAGCTCATTGAGATAATCATGTGTCTCGAATGATGAGTTGTGTGTCTGGATCAGGCATACAGCAATGTTTGAGCAGTGATCCGAAGCTCTCTCACAGTTTGTGATGTAATCTGTGAGGAATACGCCGAGTCTGCTGTCACATTTGCCCTTCTGAAGACGCTCAATATGATGATTTCTAAGCTCCTTTGTGAGATCGTCAATAACCTGCTCAAGAGGCTCAACCTTGACTGCTTCTGTCAAATCGTTTTTGCTAAATGCCTCTACAGTGAGAGTGAGAATCTCGCGTAGAGCATTATTGAGCACCGTGAGCTCTTTTCTTGCGTTCTTTGAAAATTCAAGCTTGTGTCATCAATCAATCTGCTTGGCAAGCTTTGCCATATTTATCGCATGATCTCCGATTGTCTCGAAGTCATTGATTGCATGAAGCATCTTTGAAATCTCGTTGTTGCCGTCCTCAGAAACATCCTTTCCGGATAAGTGAATGAGGAAGGTGTCAAGCTGATCCTCTAAGTAATCAAGGCGCTCCTCCATGACTTCAATATCATCAACCTTTGAATCTGAGTAATTGTCAAAGAGATCTAAAGCATTCTTGAAGCTGTCTCTTGCAAGCTCAGCCATCTCGTTTGTCTTCTCAAGACATTCTTTGACAGCAAGTCCTGGTGAGAGTAAAAGTCTCTCGTCGAGTACGACCTGTCCGTCTGCGTTGTCAGTTGTGACAAGCTTCTTAGCAATCTTTACAAGAGTATTGCTAAATGGCAGAAGAATAATAGTGGTAGCAATATTGAAGATTGAGTGGAATACCGCAATCATTACAGGAGTGATGCTGTCATTAAATAATGCCAGATCAGCATAACGTGCGATACAGTATACTACAAGTCCTATTGCTGTACCGAACAGATTGAAGCTGATGTGGATGATGGATACTCTCTTGGCATTTTTGTTTACGCCGATTGACGAAAGCAGTGCAGTCACGCATGTACCGATGTTCTGACCCATGATGATCGGGATAGCCATGCCATATGAGATAGCGCCTGTCATGGCTAAAGCCTGCAGCACACCAACTGATGCGGCAGATGACTGGATGACTCCGGTAAATACAGCACCTACAAGCACTCCGAGGAATGGATTGTTAAAGGTGGTGAGCAGTCCGGTAAATTCAGGCATATCTGCGAGTGGTGATACAGCGCCGCTCATGAGCTGCATACCATACATAAGTACGGCAAAACCTGCCATGATGATTCCAACGTCCTTGCGCTTTTCCTTCTTGCTTCCCATAATCATAATCACACCGATAAGCGCGATGACAGGGGAGAAGTTCTCAGGCTTTAACATCGAGATGAACAGGTTGTCACTTTCGATACCTGAAAGACTAAGAATCCATGCGGTGAGAGTGGTTACGATGTTGGAACCCATGATGACACCAACAGTCTGGGCAAGCTCCATGATGCCGGAGTTTACGAGTCCGACAAGCATAACAGTAAGTGCGGATGAGGATTGGATTGCAATAGTGACTATTGCTCCAAAAAAATAAGCTCTTGATAGGGTTTGAGGTTACCTCCTTAAGTATCTTTTGGAGATTGCCTCCTGCGAGCTTCTCAAGACTGCCTGACATAACATGCATTCCGAAAAGGAAAAAGGCAAGTCCACCGCATAACTGCAATATAGAGTAAATGTTCATGTTTACCTCCGTTTGTAAAAATAATTTGTTTTACTATTTGCTCCAGTTATACATATTTAGTTTACACAAAACACATATAACATAACATAATTTTTACATTCTATCAATATAATCTGAAATTTTAATAAAAAAAAGTGATATTCACTTTTGAACACTTTTGAAAACGTTTTAAAATTTATGTATATTTATGTTTTCTTGTGTTTACTTTTGAAGGAAAACGTTGTACAATTACAGTATAATAATTTAAGGTAATTATTCAGAAATTTACATTACAAGGTGGAGGTATATTATGTCAGACGTAAAAAGTGTTATTGAAAGCGGCAGGGCTGTGCTCGGAATAGAGTTCGGTTCTACCAGAATAAAGGCGGTGCTTATCGGGGAGGATCATGCTCCTATAGCCACAGGTGCCCATGATTGGGAAAACATGCTTGTGGACGGCATCTGGACATACAGCCTGGATATGATTTGGGAGGGCATTTCAGACTGCTACAGCAAAATGGCGCAGGATGCAAAGGAAAAGTATGGAGTTACCATCAAAAAGCTTGCGGCAATCGGTATTTCCGGCATGATGCACGGTTATCTGCCTTTTGACAAGGAGGATAATCTGCTTGTGCCATTTCGGACATGGAGAAATACCATCACAGGTGAGGCTGCAGCAGAGCTTACTGAGGTGCTTGGCTTTAATATTCCGCAGAGGTGGAGCATAGCGCATCTGTATCAGGCTATATTAAATAAAGAAGAGCATGTATCAAAGATATCATATTTCACAACATTGGCAGGCTATATTCACTGGCAGCTCACAGGTGAAAAGGTCATGGGTGTCGGTGAGGCATCAGGCATGTTTCCTATCGATTCGAAGACCAGGGATTATGATGCGGCAATGCTTGATAAATTTGCAGCATTAGATAAGGTAAAAGAATATCCGTGGGATATAAGGGACATTCTGCCAAAGGTGCTTACGGCTGGAGAAAAGGCAGGTACGCTGACAGAGGAAGGAGCTAAAAGGCTTGATGTAAGCGGCAATCTGGAGAGCGGTATATTGCTTGCACCGTCTGAGGGAGACGCAGGCACGGGAATGGTCGCAACCAATTCTGTTGCAGTGCGCACCGGAAATGTATCAGCGGGCACATCTGTATTTGCTATGGTGGTGCTTGAAAAGGCGCTTAAGGCAGTTCATGAGGAGCTTGATATGGTCACCACACCATCGGGAGATGCGGTAGCTATGGTGCACTGCAACAACTGTACGTCAGACTTAAATGCATGGGTGGGATTATTCAAGGAATTTTCAGAGCTGTTTGGCATGGATATAGATATGAATGACATATATGGAAAGCTCTACAACAATGCACTTACAGCCGATAAGGACGGTGGCGGCCTTGTAGCCTTTAACCTTTTCTCGGGAGAGCCTGTCATCGGACTCAATGAGGGCAGACCTATGTTTGCCAGAAAGCCGGATGCAAGGATGAATCTTGCAAACTTTATGCGCACACATCTCTATGCAAGTCTTGCAACACTAAAAATCGGCTGTGATATTCTCTTTAAAGAGGAAAAAGTAAAGGTAGACACACTTTACGGTCATGGTGGTCTGTTCAAGACAAAGGGTGTGGGCCAGAGCATACTTGCAGCAGCCATGGATGCACCGGTTGCGGTCATGGAGACAGCCGGAGAGGGCCCGTGGGGCATGGCAGTGCTCGCAGCTTATATGGTGAATAAAGCAGATGGAGAGCCTTTGGAAAAATATCTTTCAGACAGGGTATTTAATGGCGAAAAGGGCATAGTAATGCAGCCGGACCCTGATGATGTAAAGGGCTTTGATGAGTACATAAATACATATAAGGCAGCAATTGAGGCAGAGCGTGCCATGGTAAAGGCGCTTCCGCTGTAATAGCAGTAAAAAATAATAAGAGAGGAACAAAAAATGCGTGAAGAATTAAAGAAACAGGTTTACGAAGCAAACATGGAGCTCCCAAGAAGAGGGCTCATCACATATACATGGGGCAATGTCAGTGGAATTGACAGGGAAACAGGCTATTTTGTCATCAAGCCAAGTGGAGTGGATTATGATGTGCTCACTCCTGATGATATGGTAGTCATGGATCTTGAAGGAAATAAGATAGAGGGAAAATACAAGCCTTCGTCAGACACTGCAACACACTTAGAGCTCTACAAAAAGTATCCGGATATCGGAGGAATTGTACACACACACTCTCCTGAGGCAGTTGCATGGGCACAGGCCGGCAGGGATATTCCGCTCTACGGCACCACTCATGCAGACTATTTCCTGGGCTCAATTCCATGTGCGAGAAATCTCACCACAGAGGAAATCAACGAAGCCTATGAGAAAAACACAGGCCTTGTCATCATAGAGACCTTTGAGAACAGAAAAATCAATCCTGTATACACACCGGCTGTGCTCTGTCAGAATCACGGACCGTTTGCCTGGGGAAAGGATGCGGCTGAGGCTGTGCACAACGCCGTTGTCCTTGAGGAAGTGGCAAAGATGGCCAGACTCACAGAGTCAGTAAATCCTGACGTGAAGCCAGCCCCGGACAACATAAAGGAGAAGCATTTCTACCGTAAGCATGGGGCTAACGCATACTATGGCCAGAACTGATTTGTAGCTGTTATACGGCCCGCAGTATTCATATTATTTTGTGTTTACATAGCACAAAAAAAAATGTGATAAATTTTTATGTAAAGTACAGTCTCAAATGACTGTAAATAAGACATAAGGTGGTTGATAGAATGGTACTGGCAGTTGAGATAATAGTCTGCTGCTTAATATTTGGCATATACAGAGTAATACGGATAAAGCGGGATCCGGCATATAAGATAAGCAATATGCCCGAGAAGCTGCAGAAAAAGGTCATGCATATGCGTGGCTACAGAAATCGGAATATCCGTATCATGACAGACTGGGAGAAGTTTGTAAAGAAGCTTCCGACACTTATATTCTGGACGATAGCGCTTGTCATACTGACATCGATAGCAGGGGCAACAAGCTTTTCAACGGGCTTTGTGTTTGCGCTTTTGATATGGATGGCAGTTCTATTGTTTCTTGAACTGGTAGTATACTGTGGCTGGTATGCACATACACCGAAGGTGTGGATAAAGGGCACCGAGGATATGGCGAAAAAGACATATACCAATTATGCACATTATATCGGGCTGATACCACAGAGAGCTTTGATGGGAATAGTGGTTGCTATTATAGTGGGTCTTGTGATAGATATGATTCCAAGGCTTGACAACAACAATTATTCGCCGAAATATACAGAGATAGAGGATACCTTAAAGGCAGCCTGTGACAATTACAGGATTCCGGGCATGGCTGTTGAGGTGGTAGATGCAGAGGGCGTGCTTTTCTCCGGTACATATGGGGATTGCAAGAGCCTTGACACACCGTTTATCACCGGTTCACTCAGCAAGTCGTTTACTGCGGCATGTATTATGAAGCTGTATGAGGGAGGACATCTGAATATTGACAGCCCGGTAAATCCTTATCTGGATGCAGCTGAGGTATTCAAAAATCCAAAGGATGCGACAAGGATTACAATAAGACAGCTGCTCAATCACACAAGCGGACTTGGCGTGTACCAGCATGTGGGAAATGCAAAGATTGTTGGCAAAAATGGAGAATATACCTATGCGAATGTCAATTATGACATACTTGGTCTTATAGTGGAAAAAGTATCAGGTGTTAGCTACAGCGATTATCTGACAGCGACATTTTTTTTACACCACTTGGCATGACTCACAGCAGCGCAGCCTATGCAAAAGCGAAGGAGGATGGTCTGATTACAGGCCACAACAATTATTTCGGTTTTTCGGTGGAAAGCGATGTGAAGTATCCGCTCAGCGATTCGTGGTCCACTGTACCGGCGGGCTATATTGCATCCAGCGCAAATGATATGGGAAAATATCTGCAGATGTATCTGCGTGGCGGCTATGGAATACTCTCTGACAAGAGCCTTAGCACAATGTTTCGGGTAACAGTTCCTATGGATGAGTCCGGTGAGACAGGCTATGGTATGGGCTGGGTACGTTCGGATAAATATGTCGAGACAGTGTACAATCACACAGGTCTCACGGAAAACTATATCGCAGACATGTATCTGCTTCCGGAGAGCGGCGTGGGTGTTGTATTCCTCGCAAATACCAATGACTATATGGTCACAAACAATCTGATGAACAAGGTAACCTCAAAGGTTGTGATGACACTTATGGGATACGCAACAGACGAGCTTGACCCAAAGGATTATGTCGATGCGCACCTGTTCTATGACCTTGTTTTTGCAGCATTTATATTGGTTGCGCTGATGGAGATTATCAAGTCGCACAAATGGAGAACAGACAATAGCGGAAACCTGATAGCAAATATTTTTCTGCATCTGTTTTTGCCGGTGGGCATAGTTATTGCGCCTATTGTCGGAGGCATACCATACTGGGTAATAAAGGATTATGTTCCTGATTTGTTTATTGTTTCATGCCTGAGTGTAGTACTTCTTGCAATAGGTGGAATCCTGAAGCTTAAAAACAGGAGAAATTCATAAGATAAAAGCAGAAGAAATAGAAATGCGGCTACTGTAATATGTAGCCGCATAATTTTTTTTGACCATAGCATCGTGGGAGGAGTCACAGCACACTCCGACAGTACATGAAGAGTATAAGCCGGAGGCTTTGACAAATTCATTGTCATCTGCTGAAAGCCTTATACCACAAGGATATTCCTTACCATCTATTGTCACATATGCAAGCCTGTCCTTATATTTTTCAAGGACGGCTTTATCCAGATATTTGCTTATATCTTCAAAGCAGACATTTTTGGCGTAATAATCAAAGGTCTTATCATCCATAAAGCATATATCGTATTCGTTAGAAGCAAAGTATGCTGTGAGGACTGCCATGTTCTGATAGTCTAGGCCACTTTTGTCTACATCGACACAGATATTTTTGTTTAAGGCAATTTCATCCTTTGACAAATCATAGCCGTTATCTGTGAGAAAGTCATTGAAAATATCGGCGCCGTTGTCCTCTGTGGTGCTGTTTTCTGCATTTACGCATAATACGCTCAAAACAGTATTTTTTCTGCGCAAGCCGACCATGAATAAAGGTTGTGACTGCTATGATTCCGATAATGACAAGAAATATCGGTATTTTGTAATAGTCCTATATATTGTATTTTCTGACTGAATGTCAGCTCCTTAAAAGGTGTCTTTTGTTCCATGATTTTATCTCCCTCTGATATGATGTGCTGTAGTTTAAAAATATTATAAGGTAATTTATAGAAATTTACCAATAAACATTCTATTAACTGCCTTTTTCTTTTTTAGATTATTATGCTATAATGAGCCAAAACACAGATAATACAAAAGGAGAATAATATGAAAGCAAGCCACAGAAAAGATGTTATAATCGCCAGACTGATTTTTGCAGCAATATGTCTTTTTCTTATTGCCCTGATTGTTACAATAGTGATTACCGTTAATTCAAAGGGCGGCAAAAAAAAGGAGCAGGACAAGGTACAGCAGAATGCAGTTAGCGAAAGTGAAACTGACAGTGTCGGCGATAGTGATACGGAGATAGGCGCCATATATCTGCCACAGCAGACTACAGAGGGTACCGAAAAAACTTACGTCACTACTACAAGCAGTGTAAACATGAGAGAGAGCCTGATAAAAACGCAAATATAGTTACTGTTATAGGACAGAATGTGAAGCTTGAGTTTGTATCAGAGGACAATGGATGGACACAGGTTATCTTCCAGGGACAGACAGGCTATGTCAGCTCTGACTACGTCAAGTCAGATATGGCTGATAGCACTACAGACAGCGGCACATCAGGTGCGGCAGGTAGCGGGGGCTGCCAGTCAGGGTACAGCAGATGGCAGTACAACAGGAGCTGCAGATAGTGCTGCACAGTCACAGTAATAGATACGTGGTGAGGTAATGTATATGACAGGAATTATATGGGCATGTGCTGCAACAATTATTGCAGCATGTGTGCCTATTTTGGCCAAGGTTGGAACTAAAAAGACAGACCCGGCGCTGGCGGGAAGCATTGCCGGGATTGTTTTATGTGCGTCTATATTTTTTTACAGGAAAGATAATATAATGGGAAGCAGCCTGATTGCACTCGGCCAAAGGAGCGTTATATTTATACTTCTGGCAGGGCTTGCAACAGGGCTTTTTGGCATCTGTTTTTTAAATCCATACATGAGGGCTACACATTTCAGGTTACAGCTATAGTTAAATGCAGCTATATAATCACGCTTGCAGTGGGATTTTTTCTGTTTCATAACACTCCTGACACTTTTGACTATATAGCGATTGCACTCATGATTGCTGGAACGGTTATTTTAAATCTGGATGGAACCGGTATTTTGTTTGCGCTTCTTGCTGCAGTTTGTGCGTCGGCAGCATATATTCTGGTGTCACTTGGCGGGATACAGCCGGATAAGGGCTTTATTGCGTTCTGGTGTGTATTTATAGGAACGCTGGTGCTTATTATATTTACTATTGCGACAGGAGGCATGAAGAAAATCAGATCCATGTCATTTGTTGATGGTATATGCCTGATTCTTGCAGGCATTGCATACCCTAGTTAGCATATGATTTTTATGGCAGGGCAGTTTCAATGTCCGGCAGCTATGCAGGGTATATTTTTAATTTGACGATTATTGTGATGATGATATGCTCCAGCGTGATACTGAAGGAGAAGGTATCGGGAAAGAAATTCCTGGGCGCATGCATTTTTATTGCAGCATTGTTTGTTATAGCATGCAACTAATAGCTGAATATAGCATATAATGATTAAAAAGAGGTTTTTTGATGTTACCTTTTTATAAAACATTTCCGTTTATGGATTACTATAAAAATGAGGAGGCATTTGCAAAGGACCTGGGGATGATAAAGGATATGTATCCGCTTGATACGGCGATGATACAGTCCGCAGTAGAGCAGCGCATGGATGAGCTGGAGTATGAGGGCAGTTTTATCTATGATGAGGTGCCTGACAGACAGCGTCTTTTCGATGAGGCAGACAGGATTGCCGGCAGATTTATCTCAGAGCAAAGCAGCAGGTGCTTTATCTGTACAATAGCGGGCATACTTTTTAACTGTGAACTCTGCAGACGAAGATGCAGATACAGAAGGTACCAAAGATTCTGGTAGATATAAGGATATGATTTTATGAGTAAGAAAGTGATAAAGCCGATAGTACTTATAGTAGTATTTATTGCAGCATTAATTACATTTTGCATAACTACAAACAAGGGAAATAAGGATATGACCACGAAGCAGGCGGATGCAACGCTGCCGGTTATGTCATTTAATCTGGATAAAATAAAGATAAACCCCCTCCATGGATATACTACTGAGATGGATCCGACAAAGATGCGCGATTGCGTTATTCCAATTTCGGATGACAGGAAGCTCTCATTATCCATTTCAACATATGGTATGGCTGTTGACAGAATATCATACAAGATCAGAAGCATGGATGGCAAGAGGCTGGTGGCCGATGACGAGATATCTTCTTTTTCTAATAAGGATAATACTATTCAGGCGGACATAAGCATGCCGAATGTTATGGATGAAAATACTGAGTATCTTTTGGTGTTTACCATCACAAGCGGTCAGGATAATGTATATTATTACAGCAGGATTATGCAGACCGATGGAAAGGCCGCTGCAAAGGTTGTTGAGTTTGCAAAGAAGTTTCATGATGAGACGTTTATAAAGGATGACAAATCCTTCTTTACAACATATATGGAGACAACAACCGGTGACAGAAATACGCTTGCACATGTGGATCTGACATCTACGGTGAGTCAGATTACCTGGGGCTCAATGGCCGCTGCACAGTATACGAATCCTGTCATAGCCCTAAAGGAAATAAACGATTCTTATGATGTGGTTACAATAGACTATGTGATGAGCTGTGTGGACGGTAAGGGTGAGACTGAGTATTACAATGTGAGAGAGTATTTCAGGCTGCGCCAGACGGAAAGCCGTATGTACGTGCTCAACTATGAGAGAACGGCAAATCAGATTTTTAACAGTGAAAACAGCTTTATATCGGATTCAGGCAGCGTAATGCTTGGCATCAGAAGCAGTGAGGCAGAGTACAGGGCCAATGAAGCAGGCAGTGTGATATGCTTTGTCCAGGAGGAGATTTATACTCCTATGATATCAACAATGGAATGATAATCAAGGTATTCAGCTTCAGGGACGCTGAGGGCATTGATGAGCGTGAAAACTGGAATCATCACGATATAAAGATTGTCAGTGTAGACGAAGCGGGCAGTATTGATTTTGTGGTATACGGATATATGAACAGAGGCACCCACGAGGGAGAGGTGGGAACTGGTGTGTACCATTATGACGGTCTGGCACATACTATAGATGAGGAAGCGTTTATTCCTTCTAAGACATCATATGAGGTACTAAAGGCTGAGATGGGCAAGATGCTTTATCTCAATGAGAAGAATGAATTCTATCTCATGATGGATGACAGTCTCTATAGGATTAATTTAGGTTCGATGTCAGTAAAGAAGGTGGTTGAGGGCTTGTCTACAGGCTCTTACTGCGCATCGGAGAGTAACAGATACTTTGCATGGGTGGATTCTGCAAATCAGTACTCATCAAATACCATAAAAGTAATGGATTTAAAGAGTGGCAAGACCTTTGAGGTCAAAAAAGGGCGACGACCAGTATCTGCGTCCGCTGGGCTTCATAGGTGAGGATTTCATATATGGACAGGCGAATGCTGCTGATGTGGTCTCTGATGCAGCCGGAAACACAACATTTCCGATGAATGGCCTTATTATTCTTGATACATCTGACCAGTCGGAGCTTAAGACATATACCCCTTCGGGCGGCTATGTCGAGAAAATTTCTGTGGATGGATATACGGTAACGATAGATCTGATTGCACAAAACAATGGTGTGTATGCAGAAATCGGTCAGGATACCATTATGAACCGGGAGGCTGATTCGAAGCAGAAGATAGCTCTTGATACGAGTCAGTCCGATACAAAGCTGACGGTCAGCGCTATTAGTATAGCAGGTGGTAAAAAGCCGGATAAGCTGAAGCTGCTGACAGCACAGATGACTATAAATTCGCATGATACTGCTGTTGATTTAAAGTTTGATGACAATACAGTCCATTTCTATGTTTATGCAAAGGGGGATGTGATTTTTGCATCTGATAACATCTCGGATGCCATAAAACAGGCAAATGACAGTATGGGAGTGGTAATTGACTCAAACCAGCAGTATGTATGGATGAGGGCAAGAAAAAATGCAGTAAATGCATTTGCGAATATTGCATGTAATGAAATCGATAAGGATGCTGACAGTGTCGTGAAGTCAGTAAGTGCAATGCTTACCTACAATGATGTTACGGTAAGTGTGTCTGAGCTGATTGGAGCAGGCAGCAGTGCTGTTGATGTGCTCAAAAACAACCTGCCGGACAAGGAAATCCTGGATTTACAGGGAGTGTCTTCTGAGGATATTATCTTTTATATCAGCCAGGGCAATCCGGTATTTGCGATGACGGGAAATACGTCGGCAGTGCTTGTGACAGGATACTCTTCAAATGGAGCTTTATATATTTATAATCCGGATAATGGCGCAACAACATCGATGAGCTATGAGGATGCTGACAGAATGTTTTATAATGGTGGCTTGCATTTTATCACATACATGACAAAATAAACAGAATAATGTTGTAATAATGCCGATTTTGTGACATTAAATGTAAGCTCCTTAGGTAAAGTTTAACAGAAATTTTCATAAGGATTGAAAAGCGGTTACAATTGGGATATATTAAATAAGTATGAAACAGGTTTAATACTTTTTGTTTAAGGAGAACGTATGAGTAAGAAGAGTATTGTCGTTACAAAAGTATGTGAAGGTCATGATAATCCAATCGCAGAGCTTGTTCAAGTGGCATGCAAGTTCGATAGTGAGATTACATTGGAGAGTGACAATCGCAAAATCAATGCAAAAAGCATCATGGGTATTATGGCATTTAATCCTTCAGATGGAATGTCTGTTGATATTGTTACAAAGGGTGATGATGAGCAGGAAGCTTTAGTTGCAATTGAAAATTTTTTAGTATGTGAATAATGAGCATGAGGAGGAAAATAGTATGCGTAAAAAAAGAATAACTCAAAGACAGTTAAGCAGGCAGTAAAGCCGGTTGAAGTTAAAAAAAGAGGAAACAGTGGCACAGCCGGTTTCAGAGCCTAAGGCTGATGCAAAAGCCGATGTAAAGGCTGAGGTAGAAAAAGCCGTAGAGAAGACAACCGAGAAGGTTGAGAAGGCTGTTGAAAAGACAACTGAGAAGGTTGCTGAGAAGGCCGCTGAGGTTAAGGCTGATGTAAAGGACACTGTTAAGAAGACAACAGCAAAGGCAGCAAAAGCTGCAAAGACAGCTAAAGAGGCAAAACCTGCAAAGAAGGAGCCGGTAAAGCCGGAGATTATTGTTCAGTACCAGAACAGCGAGGTTGATACAGCAGCTGTCGAGGAGCGTGTTAAGGCTCAGTTCGTTGCTGAGGGACACAAGGCAGGCTTCATCAGAAAGCTTAACATCTACATCAAGCCGGAAGAGTATTCTGCATACTATGTTATAAATGATAAGTTTTCAGGTCGTGTAGATTTATTCTAGTCAGACATTATTAGGGAATACATATTTTATCTAGCGCATAATAAAAGCCGATACATTTCGTGGAGACACGGTGTATCGGCTTTTGTTTTGTGTATAAGTATGTGTAAAAGCAGCTGTATGACAGTTTAAATGCATAAATACTTAGTGGACAAACAAAAAGGGTAACAAAAAGCGGGTGATGGGAATCGAACCCACGTATCCAGCTTGGAAGGCTGGTGTTCTACCATTGAACTACACCCGCATAGGAATATTTAATTTGTTGTATAATGCCCAGTTCCGGAATCGAACCAGAGACACACGGATTTTCAGTCCGTTGCTCTACCAACTGAGCTAACTGGGCTTGCCTCACAACAAAAATTATTCTACACGATTTGTCTTTTGATGTCAATATTAAAATTGAGAAAATTTGGATAGTTACAATAAATAAGGAATGTAGTATTAAAAACTATATAAAATAGAAAATGATATAATTTTATCTTGACATGAATACCTTAAAGGACTACTATGTATATATGTTTGATTATCAAATAATTTGAATATCAAACATAAAAATGAAATTTATACATGTTCGGAGGTACATATTATGTTGAGAGAACTGAGAATCGGAGATATGGTTGCAAAGCTTCCTATCATTCAGGGAGGTATGGGAGTTGGAGTGAGTCTTAGCAGACTGGCCGGAGCTGTTGCTAAGGAGGGTGGTGTAGGAGTGATTTCCACCGCGCAGATTGGCTTTGAGGAGCCGGAGTTTGAAAAGGACCAGGCAAAGGCTAATCTGATTGCTATCAAGAAGCATATTAAGAAAGCAAAGGAGCTTGCCTGTGGACATGGAATGGTAGGAGTCAATATCATGGTGGCTTTAAAGCATTACAAGGAGCATGTTCTGGCTGCGGTTGAAGCAGGTGCTGATGTTATTATAAGCGGGGCAGGACTTCCAATGGAACTGCCTGAGCTGGTCGATGAAAAGTCACATACAAGGATTGCTCCGATTGTTTCTTCAAAGAGAGCAGCAAATCTGATTCTTAAAATTTGGGCACACAGATACAACCGCACAGCGGACTTTATTGTTATCGAGGGACCAAAGGCCGGAGGACATCTGGGATTTTCCAATGAACAGCTTGCAGATATGGAGCATATGGATTATGACAGCGAGATTAAGGAGATTATCAGCTGTGCAAAGGCATATGAGGAGAAGTTTAAAAAGCACATTCCGGTAATTGTAGCAGGCGGAGTGTTTACACATGAGGATGTCATGCACTGCATGGAGCTTGGAGCCGACGGAGTGCAGGTGGCGAGCCGTTTTGTGGCGACAGAGGAGTGTGACGCATCTGATGCCTATAAGCATGCTTATCTGAACGCGAATGAGTCTGATGTGCAGATTATACAAAGCCCGGTCGGAATGCCGGGGCGTGCTGTCAGAAATGAGTTTATCAGGGGTTTGGAAAAGAAAAAGCAGCCTATCACAAAGTGCTACAATTGTCTTGAGAAATGTAACCCTGCAACAGTGCCGTACTGTATTACGAAGGCACTGATTGCAGCGGTTAAAGGAGATATGCAAAACGGTCTGGTATTCTGCGGTGCCAATGTGGGCCGCATAAACCGGATGACTACGGTCCACGAGCTTATGAGTGAGCTTGTGGGAGCATAGGCAGTACATCCTCACAGTAGCAGCGAAGCACTTCACCTACACTCCATGCCTGCGCATAGCAGCCACGGCCGGTGTGAGGTGCATCGCCGTCAAATATCTCGCATATTGAGCCGATACAGTTGTTGAGCAGATGCTCCCTTACAGGGTCAAGCAGCTTGTCAGCGCATAAAGCGGTCGCCTTCGTGCGGCCGTTTACCTTTACATAGGCACTGATAAAACCACCGAGCAGAAAGCCCCAGGCTGTTCCCTGATGATAGGCGTGGTCGCGCTTTGAGAGAGAGCCAATGTAAATCGGATGGTAATCTTTGTGGTCAGGATCGAGCGAACGCAGTCCGCAGCCTACATACAGCTTATCCATTACCGTATCCACAATTGCTTTTTCACGCTCCTTGTCAAGCATGGTAAATGGCAGGCTTACGGCATAAATCTGGTTTGGACGGATTGTATCGTCATCCTCGTCAACCACATCATACAGGCAACCTGTGTTTTCATTCCAGAAGCGCTTGTTGAAGGAAGTCTTTACGAGAGAAGCAAGCTGTCTGTAGCTGTCATCGTTATCGCCAAACTTAGCCTGAAGCATATCCATGGTGCACAGTGCGTTGTACCAAAGTGCATTTATCTCGACAGGCTTGCCGTGACGAGGCGTAGCAACCCAGTCACCGACACGCACATCCATCCATGTTACCTGGTCGAGTCCGCTTCCGGCATGAATGAGCCCGTCCGTGTCCATATATATGGAAAAATCAGTGCCTTTTTTATATGTAGATATGATATCCTTTAAGCATGGATAAATATCCTTCTTTATAAATTCATAGGCATCTGGGGTGTTTACATATTCCAGATATTTGTAGACAGCATAAAAATACCACAGTGATGCATCTACAGTATTGTAGAGAGGCTCAAGTCCGCTGTCCGGGAACATATTCGGGATGAGCCCGTCCTTACAGTACTTGGCAAAGGTCAGTAGTATATCGTGGGCTTTTTTCAAAACGGCCGGTGCACAGTGTCAGGCCGGTGTATGAAATCATAGTGTCACGGCCCCAGTCTGTAAACCAAGGAAGTCCGGCGAGCACAGTGTCATAGCCTGTTGACTGTCTGTGTGCGATGAACTGGTTTGCAGCCACAGTAAGCTTCACGGCAAAGTCATCAGTGAAGCCGCTTCTTTTAATCAGCTCATCGGTGTAGTCAAGCTGCGCATGTAGTATTTCAAAAGCACTTTCGTTATCAGAAACAAGGTGTTTGGCGAAGGCTGAACCTGCGTTGCCGTTACAGGCTTCAAGCGGTACGATATCGCACATTACAGAAAAATGCATTGAAGCAGAGGCAGGAATATCCACGCTCACGTCATATGGGCAAAATGCACAGTCGAGGCCGGGCACTTCATTGTCCACCTCGGTCTGAGCCTCAAGGTCACAGATATATTTATCGTCTCTTTCAATAAGCTCTCCGCCTGAAAAAGCAATGCGGATACAGTGGTCATCCTGAGCTTTTGGAATGAGGGTAAAGCCATGCTCCTGCTTTTGAACCTCGAATTTTAATGAATCGACGGTGGAGCTTTCAGAGTGCTCACGGAAGTTCATAAGAGGCGTGATCAAAAGCTTAGCCGCTTCGCCTTTGTTTTGAACCTCATATGCCACGGCAGCGAGATTTTTTCCCTGTGCCAGTGCGATGTGTTTTTTTATGGTGATATCACCGGCCTCATATGTAAAGCATATGGTTCCATTGTATGTGAAATCGCTTATATATTGGATACCGTCTGTGTGGCGTCCGCCCTTGAACTGGTCACTTGAGAGGTCGTAGGTGTAGCTGTCTGTGACTATTTTTTCGTTTGCCTTTGAGAAGCAGACGTATCTTTGCACAGGAGCATGAAGGCTTGCAATCAGATAGCCCTGATGCGTACGGTTTATCGCACCGGTGACTGAACCGCCGGCATATCCGCCAAGGCCGTTGGTTAAAGCCCACTCCCTTCTTATGTTGTTTTTGAAATCATTTTGCAGTTTTAAGTTAAATTGCATCTTAACCCTCCGAAATTTCACTAAATTTTTATAATATTTTAACCTATAACCATGAAAAAATCTATACGAAACGGCAAAAATCTGTTATCATTATAAAGATATATATTTTCAATATGCAAAGGAGAATTATAATGGAAGTATTTACATTGATTGCACGTAAAAAAAATGTGGCGCTGGTATTTGTTTCGTACCTGCTTGTAGCTCTTGCTGCGATAAGTCTTCTGACTATCTGCATCGGCTTTGCACCGGGTATTTTATTTGCAGTAGTATTTGGACTTATTGCATATCTTATGATAATGGCACAGAACACCGAGTTTGAATATTCATATCTTGACGGAGAGCTGCGCTTTGCCAAAATTAAAAAAACAAGAGCCGCAGAAAGCGCCTTGGAATATACAGCATGGAGTCTGTAGCAGCAATCGCACCGGCAGGTGACAGAAGTGTATACAATTACGAGAATGGAAATGAGATCAAGAAAATAGACTATACCTCAGGTCAGAAGGATGTACCTTATTATGATATCGTCATCAAATCGCCTGATGAGAACGTACTTATAAAGGCGGAGCTTGATGACAAGTTCCTCACAGAGGTGGAGAAAAAATACAGATCAAAGGTTAAAAAAGAAGAGAGGAGTAATTACTCCTCTCCTTCCAAATGGTACATTTTGGATTTTGTTTTGCCGGCATCGTATCCGGTTGAGTATCCTTTGTTGCCGTTTAACAGTCTCAGACATTTGGGACAAAGAGTGCCGAAGGTAACAGGTGCACCGCAACGCTGGCAGTGAAGACCGGCTATAGTGGAGGCTGATTCAGACTGCTTGTATTCGATGCGTCCGTCCTTTATCCAGCTCTTTACCTGTCTAAGCGGTATCTTAAAATGTTCTGCAACCTCGTATTCATTTACGTCGTGGGTACGGATAAATTCCTTTACCTCGCGGAATAATGCCAGATCAAGGCATCGTGGGCAGAGATTCTCTTTATAGTCATATGGCAGAGGCCTTTTACAGTTTTCACATACTTTTTGTGTTGTTGTTAAAAAGACTTTTAGGATTATCCATAGGTGCCTCCTTAAGCTTGTTTTATTCATTATATCATAACAGATTTTATAAAGAAAGTAGGGACTTTTATAATGTCAATTGCAGTTTTCGATTCAGGAGTCGGCGGAATAAGCGTCTTAAAGAGCCTGGTTGAAGTGATGCCTAACGAAGATTTTATATATTACGGTGATTCAGCAAATGCGCCTTATGGTACCAAAACACTTGAGCAGGTGCGAGCTTTGACCTGTGAGCATGCAAAGGAGCTGATTTTAAATCAGCATGCAAAGGGGCTTGTTGTCGCGTGCAATACAGCCACCAGCGCGGCAGTGCGTATATTAAGAGAACAATATCCCGATGTTCCTATCGTAGGGATAGAGCCTGCAGTCAAGCCTGCGATGCTTTTTATGGAAAATCCGAGAGTGCTTGTGATGGCTACACCTATGACTATTAGGGAGGAAAAACTTAAAAAGCTTATGGACAGATACAGACACTTGGGTGAGATTATTCCATTGCCTTGTCCGGGACTTATGAATTTCGTTGAGAGAGGTGACTTGTACGGTGATGATGTGAGACAGTATCTCGAGGAACTTTTGTATTCATATTCGCATGATGAGATAGATGCGGTTGTGCTGGGATGCACACATTATCCGTTTGTCAGAAAAATGATACAGGAGGTGCTTGGAGATAGGGTGCGTGTGTTCGATGGAGGAAACGGTACAGCGCGTGAGATGAAAAGACGTCTCGCAGAAAAAGGTCTGCTGACAGACAGCACCGCTGCAGGTATTGTGGATTTTCAAAACAGCCTGACCGACAGAGCCATGAGGATAAAATACAGCTCTGTAAGGCACTTTTTAACAAAAAAAATTTAGTTGTTATTTACAGAATATTACAAATCTAAAAAAAAGTATAAAATAATCACGGCTTTTTTAATAAAATATTTCTAAAATGTACATTGTTAGGACATAATTACCACATATACTTGTTCTTGTAAGAGGAACAAAACCTTTTACATTATTCCCTTTTTATTAATAAACATTTTCATAACTAAACTCCTCGAGAAAGGATCGCGTTGTTACCGCGTGTAACATCGCGGTCCTTTCTCACGTTTTGCATGCAGGCTGCGGAGCCGCAGCCTTACTGTTTTAGTTATGCACAACGCTTCCACATATATCGTTCAGCACACACATGTCACAGTGCGGTGTGGTTCGGGCAGTGCATACGGCGCGTCCATGATCAACCAGCCTGTGGCAGAAGTCATTGCTCTCCTCGGGTGGGATGATTTTCCAAAGCTCCATCTCCACTTTTTTCGGATCCTTTATTCCATCTACAAGTCCTATACGGTTGCAAAGGCGTATGCAGTGTGTGTCGGTGACGATGGCAGGCTTGCCGTACACATCACCCATAATCAGGTTGGCACTCTTTCTGCCGACTCCCGGCAGCTTCAGCAGATCGGTCATATTGTCAGGCACAAGACCGCCAAAATCATCGCGAAGCATTCTCATGCAGGCACTTATATCACGTGCCTTACTCTTTCCCAGGCCGCATGGACGTACAATTTCTTCTATGTCGGAAACATCAGCATCGGCGAGAGCCTCGATGGAAGGATATTTTTTGAACAAATCCACCACGACTACGTTTACGCGGGCATCAGTGCACTGGGCTGCGAGCCTGACTGATACGAGGAGCTTCCAGGCCTCGTCGTACTCAAGAGTGCAATCGGTGCGAGGATATGCGGTTTTTAGTCTTTTTATTACTTCAATGGCTAATTTTTCTTTTGTCATATGAGCCTCCTTATATTTGTTTTGTAACTATTCAGTAACTTTATTTTATAGTATACAAAAATGCGCGGAGATTGTAAAATGGATTTACGTGGAGCGGATTACGTGAGAGGAACGGTGTGAAACTGGAAAATATGAATAACGCATATGCAAATAAAAAATGTACAAATAACATATATATAAACAACAGATATACAATAGAAGTAACTAGGAAAAGAATAAAAAACATGTATCTTCGTGTGAAGGACACGGATGGCACACTATCAGTGAGTGCTCCTTATGGCATGAGTGATACGGAAATCAGGAAATTCGTGGAAAGCAAATCAGACTGGATTGAGCAAACCATGCAGGAAATGCTTGTCGCAAGACAGCTTAAGGAACAGGAACCGGTTTTGGCGCCATTCATGGAGAGAGAGCTGCGCAGGGAGCTTAAAATGCAGCTGCAGAGGCTTATCGACAAATGGGAGCCTGTTATGGGAGTTAAGTCAGCCGGCTTTACGATAAAGAAGATGAAGACAAGGTGGGGATCATGCAACGTTAAGTCACATCATCTGAATTTCAACCTTCTGCTGGCTAAGGTGCCGTCGGAGTGCGCAGAGTATGTGGTGGTTCACGAGCTTACACATCTGCTTGAGCCAAGCCATAATGCCAGGTTCTGGTCGCTGATGGAATATTATCTGCCGGAAAGCAAAAAGCTGCGTAAACAACTAGCTGGCTTTTCTGCGCAGGATATGATATGATATTGTTAAAGACTCACTTAGAGAAAGGAAGCTTCAAATGGAATTTTGGGATATATACGATAAGGATAAAAAACCGACAGGCCGTACAATGAAAAAAAAACGACTGGATACTTAAGGATGGAGAGTATCATCTTTCAGTGCTTGGCGTGATTCACAGACCTGATGGCAGGTTCCTTATCACACAGCGTGTCATGACAAAGGCATGGGCACCGGGCTGGTGGGAGGTTTCAGGAGGAGCCGCACAGGCAGGTGAGAGCTCATTTACCGCAGTCTGCAGAGAGGTGAAAGAAGAGGTGGGCCTTGATGTATCACAGTGTCCGGGAGGGCTTGCCTATACCTATCACAGGGAGAATCCGGGCGAGGGTGACAACTATTTCGTGGATGTTTACCGCTTTGAGCTTGATTTCAAGGAGTCTGACGTACAGATTCAGACAGAGGAGGCACTTGGGTTTAAAATTGCCACACTCGATGAAATAAAAGAGCTTGCTGCGCAGGGAGTGTTCCTGCACTATGACAGCATAAAGCAGGTATTTGAAAGTTAATTGCTATGATTATGATAATAAGATAACATAGAATTATAAGATTACATAGAATTATAAGGAGCAGATTATGGCATTACCAAAGGATCCGGTTATGCTGCTTAGCTTTGTAAACACACAGCTTCGGGACAATTATTCAGGATTGAAGGAGCTTGCGGCAGCATATGATATTGATGAGAAAGAGCTTTGCGACAAGCTTGCACAGATTGATTACAAATATGACGAGACTGTCAATCAGTTTAAGTAGATTTTCAGCATACATATTAAAAGTGATGGAAGGATAAGATAATGGAGACATGCTGCGATTTTTGTGCATACAATGAATATGATGAGGATGATGAGGAGTATTATTGCTCGGTAAATATGGACGAGGATGATATGGCGAGATTTGTCCAGAGCAGCTATAAGCGCTGTCCGTTTTACCGCTCAGGCGATGAATACAGGGTTGTCCGTCACCAGATGTGAAGCATTATAACAAAATATAATAAATATAATTAAAAAATAAATTGCATTAATCAATTTAAGGCTGTATAATAAGTTGGTTATTTTAAAAATTAAGAATTTACAAATATACAAAGCATATTGATAAGGAGGAAAATTATGCCTGTAAAATACGTGTTCGTCACCGGTGGAGTTGTTTCCGGTTTAGGAAAGGGTATTACTGCTGCTTCCCTTGGACGTCTTTTAAAAGCTCGTGGATACAAGGTGACAATGCAGAAGTTCGATCCATACATTAATATTGATCCGGGTACCATGAACCCTATTCAGCACGGAGAGGTGTTTGTAACAGACGATGGAGCTGAGACAGATCTTGACCTGGGACACTATGAGCGTTTTATTGATGAGAGCCTGACAAAGAACTCAAACGTCACCACAGGAAAGGTATACTGGTCAGTATTACAGAAGGAACGTCGTGGTGACTACGGCGGAGGAACAGTACAGGTTATCCCTCATATCACCAATGAGATAAAGAGCAGATTCTACAGGGATTTCACATCTGAGGATACCACAATCGCAATCATCGAGGTGGGCGGTACAGTCGGCGATATCGAGAGTCAGCCGTTCCTCGAGGCAATCAGACAGTTCCAGCATGAGGTGGGACACGACAATGCCATCCTGTGTCATGTGACACTGATTCCATACATCAAGGCGTCAGGAGAGCTCAAGACAAAGCCTACACAGGCAAGTGTAAAGGAGCTTCAGGGCATGGGAATCCAGCCGGATATCATTGTATGCCGTTCAGAGCATGAGCTTGATCAGAAGCTTAAGGACAAGATTGCGCTGTTTTGTAATGTACCGAATTCACACGTATTACAGAACCTTGATGTGGAGTATCTCTATGAGGCACCACTTGCCATGGAGCAGGAGAATCTTGCAAAGGTTGCATGCGAGTGCTTGAATCTCGACTGTCCTGAGCCGGATCTTGCAGACTGGAAGCAGATGGTTGAGGATCTCCGTCATCCTGATAAAGAGGTAAAAAGATCGCACTTGTCGGAAAATATACAGCACTTCACGATGCATACATTTCAGTTGTTGAGGCACTGAAGCATGGCGGTATTCCTGAGCATACCACAGTTGATATAAAGTGGGTTGACTCAGAGGAACTTAATGATGACAATGCAGCAGAGGTATTCAAGGGCATTCAGGGAATTATCGTTCCGGGAGGCTTTGGAGATCGTGGTGTTGAGGGCATGATTGCAGCAGCTAAGTATGCCAGGGAAAACAATATCCCATATCTGGGACTCTGCCTTGGAATGCAGGTGGCAATCATCGAGTATGCGCGCCACGTATGTATGTTCCATGATGCACACAGTATAGAGCTTGATCCAAACACTACTCATCCGGTTATCGCACTTATGCCTGACCAGAACGGAATAGAGGATATCGGAGGTACACTTAGACTTGGCTCTTATCCATGTGTACTCGACAAGACATCAAAGGCATACCAGGTATATGGCACAGAGAATATAAGCGAGCGTCATCGTCACCGTTATGAGGTCAACAATGACTACAGAACAGCTCTCACAGAGCATGGCATGAAGCTTTGCGGTACATCACCTGATGGCAGAATTGTGGAGATGATTGAGATTCCTGAGCATCCGTGGTTTATCGCCACACAGGCACATCCTGAGCTTAAGTCACGTCCGAACCGCCCACATCCGCTTTTCCATGGCTTCATAGAGGCGGCAAACAAGGTGAACAGATAATTTTTCGTTATATTTAATACAATATTTAGAAAGTGCGGTTGATTTTGACCCACTTTTTCTTATAATAAAGTGAAGCTTCACACTTTATATATTGTGAGGAGACGGTTTCATATACAATATATTCCTTGGAAAATAAGAAGTCTGTAATGATATTTTTCGGGGGATAGGGTTTCATAGGAATGACTAATAATTGCTGGTCAAAATTGCCTTGAAGCTTGTAATAAATAAGAAAAGAACGGAGAAAATATGGATAATCAGGGACCTAATAACTATAATTACAACAATGGCCCGGGCAATAATGGGTCCGGTGGAAACGGAAATAACGGTGGTAACAGACCTGGTGGAAACGGTGGCAGAAACAACCGTGGCGGACAGGGTATCATGGCATTTATCCTGCTGACACTCGTGGCATTGTTTGTGTATGCACTTATATCAAACAGCATATCGCATGCCAGCACACAGGAAAAGTCATACAGTGATTTCATAAAACAGCTCGACAAGGGTAATGTCAAGAGCGTGGAGTTTGATTCCTACGAGATAGACTACAAGCTTGTGGATGACGGACACAAGGATTATGACATCACATATTACACAGGCCGTGTGGCTGATGATGAGCTAGTGCCGACACTCAAAAAAAGCAAAGACCTCAGAGGGCAAGTCTATTGAGATAAAGGCAGCGATACCTGATAATACATCTACATGGATTTTTAATATATTAAGCTTTATAGTTCCGCTTATTTTACTGTGGGTGCTTTTGGCATTTGTTTCAAAGAAGATGGGCGGCAGCATGGGGATGGGAGTCGGTAAATCGACTGCCAAGGTATATGTGGAGAAGTCCACAGGCGTCAACTTTAAGGATGTTGCGGGACAGGATGAAGCCAAGGAATCTCTCCAGGAGGTTGTTGATTTCCTTCACAATCCTAAGAGATATACAGATATCGGAGCCAAGCTTCCTAAGGGAGCGCTTCTTGTGGGACCTCCGGGAACAGGTAAGACACTCCTTGCCAAGGCAGTAGCAGGAGAGGCAGGAGTACCGTTTTTCTCACTTGCAGGTTCAGACTTTGTGGAGATGTTTGTCGGAGTCGGAGCTTCGAGAGTGCGTGATTTGTTCAAGGAAGCACAAAAGATGGCACCATGTATTATCTTTATCGATGAGATTGATGCTATAGGTAAGAGCCGTGACAGCCGTTATGGTGGTGGAAATGACGAGCGTGAGCAGACATTAAACCAGCTCCTTGCAGAGATGGATGGCTTTGATACATCAAAAGGATTACTTATATTAGCAGCAACTAACCGCCCTGAGGTGCTTGATAAGGCACTTCTTCGTCCGGGACGTTTTGACAGAAGAATCATTGTTGACAAGCCTGACTTAAAGGGACGTCTGGAGACCTTAAAGGTACACTCAAAGGATGTCAAGATGGATGAGTCGGTAGACCTTGATGCACTGGCACTTGCCACAGCAGGACTTGTTGGCTCAGATCTTGCCAACATGATTAATGAGGCTGCCATCAATGCAGTCAAAAACGGCAGACAGCTTGTAAACCAGTCAGATCTCTTTGAGGCCTTCGAGCTTGTAGCAGTCGGTGGCAAGGAAAAGAAGGACCGTGTCATGAGCGATAAAAGAGAAAAATCGTCTCATACCATGAGGTTGGACATGCACTTGTATCAGCTCTGCAGAAAAACACAGAGCCTGTGCAGAAAATCACAATCGTACCACGTACCATGGGAGCACTCGGATATACACTCCAGACACCTGAAGAGGAGAAATACCTTGAGACAAAGGATGAACTTCTCGCCAAAATCACAACATATATGGCAGGTCGTGCAGCAGAGGTGCTGGTATTTAACTCAGTCACAAGCGGAGCCGCAAATGATATAGAAAATGCCACAAAGATAGCCCGTGCCATGGTAACAATGTACGGAATGTCAGATAAATTCGGCATGATGTGCCTTGCAACAGTACAAAACCAGTACTTAGAGGGCGGAGCAGGATTAATCTGCGGAGAGAATACAGCATCGCAGATAGATGATGAGGTACTCTCAATCATAAACAGCAGCTACGCAGAGGCTATGAAGCTCCTCGATGAAAACAGAGAAATCCTCGACAGTATATCAGATTATCTCTACCAGAAGGAAACAATCACAGGTAAGGAATTCATGAAGATGTTCCGCGACATGAAGGGACTCCCTGACCCGGACGAAGAAAAAAAAAGATGGTGAAGAGAGCAAAGAGCAGGAAAATGCACAGAATGATGAGACATCAGCAGCAGATCCGCTCCTTCGTAACGCCACAGACCAACCTGCAGATACAAATGAATCTTCCGGATATACAGCGCCGGATGATACATCAAATAATTAGTACCTTATAGGTCAATTTTCGAACACAATGAGCAACCAAGCAATTTTCGCGCAGCGAAAGAGCGAAAAAGAATTTCGCACAAAAAAAAGCGCAGTAGAAAAGAGTTTCGCACACATAAACTGAAAAAAGCCGGAGGGTACATAGTGTGTTCAGAAGGAAAATATGAACTGCCGCGGGCTTCCAGATAAGAGAGGACGAAAAAGCCTTGCAAACAAAGAAAACCAAACGGAGAGAAAACCCGCGGCTGACTTCATATTTTCCTGAGGAATACACTGTGTGCCATGCCGGCAACTTCACAACCTGAAGGTGCGAAACTCCACAACAACCCAAAAGAGCGAATATGGAAAAAACATTTGATATCAAAGAAGAATTAAAAAACTCCCGGATGCCCCGGGAGTTTATATTATGCATGACAAGGATGATGTAATCATATATATCGGCAAAGCCAAAAGCCTGACGAAGCGAGTACATCAGTACTTTCAGGCGAGCCACAATGAGGGCATCAAGAAAAAACAGATGGTAGAGCATATAGATCATTTTGAGTATATAGTCACCGACTCTGAGCTTGAGGCCCTTGTTTTGGAGTGCAACCTGATAAAGGAGCATACACCAAAGTACAATACTATGCTTCGTGATGACAAGACATATCCGTACATCAAGGTGACACTGGGAGAGGACTATCCGAGGGTGCTGTTTTCGCGTCAGATGAAAAAGGACAAATCCCGATTACTTTGGTCCGTATACGAGTGCCTCTGCGGTGAAAAAGCTCGATAGATCTGATAAACAAAATCTATAAGCTTCGCACCTGCAACCGCAGGCTGCCGCGTGATATAGGAGCAGACCGGCCGTGCCTCAACTATCATATACACCAGTGCAATGCACCATGCCAGGGGTATGTGACGAAGGAAGAGTATGCCATATCTGTAAAGGGCGCGATAGATTTCTTAAACGGCGACTATGAGCAGACAATAAAGGCTCTTAGCGATAAAATGCTAAAGGCCTCAGAGAGCATGGAGTTTGAGAAGGCGGCTGAATACAGGGATCTGATAAACAGTGTGAAACAGGTAGCGCAGAAGCAGAAGATAACAAATGCCGACGGCGAGGATAAGGATATCATAGCACTTGCAAATGACGATACTGATGCAGTGGTGCAGGTATTTTTCATAAGAAACGGAAAGCTGATAGGCAGAGACCATTTCCATGTGAGGGTTGGAAGCGAGGAGGCTGCGGATGATGTGTTAAATAACTTTGTGAAGCAGTTTTATTCCGGAACACCTTTTATACCGCGCGAGGTCATGCTGCAGAGTGAGATAGAGGATATGGCTGTTTTGGAGCAGTGGCTCAGCGAAAAGCGAGGCAGGCGGGTGAATATAAAAGTGCCGCAGAAGGGCATGAAGGAAAAGCTTGTTGAGCTTGCCTACAAGAACGCACTCTTAGTGCTCAGCCAGGATAAGGAGCGGATAAAGAGAGAAGAGGGGCGCACAATAGGAGCTGTAAAGGAAATCGAGGGACTTTTGGGCTTACATGGATTAAACCGTATGGAGGCCTATGATATCTCAAATATCAACGGTTTTGAGACCGTCGGCTCCATGATAGTGTATGAGAAGGGCAAGCCTAAAAAGAGCGATTACAGAAAGTTTAAGCTACGCACAGTTACGGGACCTGATGATTATGCGTCAATGCACGAGGTGCTCACACGCCGCTTTACACATGGCATGGAAGAACAGAAGCAGCTTGAAAAAGATGGTTCTCCACAGGAAATAGGCAGCTTCAACCGTTTTCCGGATATTATAATGATGGATGGTGGAAGAGGTCAGGTAAATATATGCCTTCAGGTGCTTTCTGAGCTGGGACTCGACATACCTGTGTGTGGCATGGTGAAGGATGATTTCCACCGCACAAGAGGTCTTTATTACAACAATGTGGAGATACCTATCGACCGCCACGGCGAAGGCTTCAAGCTCATCACGAGAATACAGGATGAGGCACACCGCTTTGCAATAGAGTTTCATAGGTCACTGCGCTCAAAGAGTCAGGTACATTCGGTGCTTGATGATATTGAAGGCATAGGGCCGGCGCGCAGAAAGGCTCTCATGCGCCGCTACCAGTCGCTGGAGAAGATAAAGGAAGCAGATGTTGAAGACCTTATGCAGACAGAGACCATGAACGAAAAAAGCAGCACAGGCAGTGTATGCATTTTTCCACTCTGCCACGTAGATTTTGAAGCTAATCTGTGGTATACTAAAAAACAAATATACATCAAGGGGGACCGCGAATGGATGCATTACACTCAGTATCAGTTGCAAAGGTAGCAGAATTGCTCGATCTCAACAATCTCACAAAAGAGATGAACCTAAAGGAGAGGGCGATAGAGTGCTCGGACGTCAACAGACCGGCGCTTCAGCTCTCAGGATATTTTGATCATTTTGAGGAGAGACGAATACAGATTATCGGAAATGTAGAGTATACTTATATAGAGAAGATGAGCGACAGCGAGAAAAAAAAGAGCGCTATAGCCGCTTCATGGAGTTTGATATACCATGTATCATCTTCTGCAGAGATTTACAGCCGGATGAGATATTTATGGAAGAGGCCAGAGAGCACAGCATACCGGTGCTGTCAACAGGTCGTTCCACATCAAGCTTTATGGCTGAGCTCATCTATTGTCTTGGTGAGCAGCTCGCACCGTGCATCACAGTGCACGGCGTGCTGGTAGATGTATACGGCGAGGGAGTAATGATCACAGGTGAGAGCGGTATAGGAAAGAGTGAGGCCGCACTCGAGCTCATCAGACGAGGCCATCGTCTCGTGACGGATGATGTGGTGGAAATCAGAAAGATCAACGAGCATACGCTCATGGGTACTTCGCCTGAGATTACCAGACACTTTATAGAGCTTCGTGGCATCGGAATCATCGATGTCAAGACACTTTACGGAGTAGAGTGTGTAAAGGAAAAACAGCAGATAGACCTCGTAATCAAGCTCGAGGACTGGAAAAAAAAGGAGGCAGATTACGACAGACTCGGCCTCGAGGAAGAATATGCCGAGTATCTCGGCAACAAGGTAGTGTGTCATTCACTGCCAATCAGACCGGGACGTAATCTGGCGGTCATCGTAGAGACAGCAGCAGTCAATCACAGACAAAAAAAAAGATGGGCTACAATGCGGCTCAGGAGCTGTATCGCCGTGTCCAGCAAATCTCTTACAAAAAATTCGGAGGTATAATAAATCATGGCAATAGAAAAGAAAAAAACGCTTGGGAGAAATATCCCCAGGGACCTGAAAAGAGAAAAATTATTTGCATTTGCAGAGGATTACAGAAGGTTCATATCCGGCTGCAAGACAGAGCGCGAGTGCACGGCTGCAGTTTATGCTGACGCCACAGGACACGGCTTTGTGGACCTTGATGAGCTCATCGAGACAGGAAAGAGCGTAAAGGCAGGAGATAAGATAATAGCAAACAATATGGGAAAGGGACTGGCGCTGTTTATCGTGGGCAGTAAGCCTCTTGAGAAGGGTATGAATATCCTTGGAGCTCATATTGATTCACCTAGAATGGACTTAAAGCAGGTGCCTTTATACGAGGACACAGACATGGCACTTTTAGACACACATTATTATGGCGGCATCAAGAAATATCAGTGGGTTACACTGCCGCTTGCACTTCACGGAGTCATCTGTAAAAAGGATGGCAGCACAGTGACAGTCAATATCGGAGACAAGCCAAATGATCCTGTAGTGGGTGTGAGCGATCTGCTTATTCATCTGTCAGGCGAGCAGATGGGCAAGAAGGCTTCAGAGGTCATAAAGGGCGAGAGCCTTGATGTGCTCATTGGAAGCATACCGGGACCAGAAAAGGACGAGGACGACAAGGATATCAAGGAGAGAGTAAAGGCCAATATCCTCACAATACTTTCACAGGAGTACGGTGTGGACGAGGATGATTTCCTTTCAGCAGAGATAGAGGTGGTACCTGCCGGAGAGGCAAGAGACTACGGACTTGACAGAAGTATGATCATGGGTTACGGCCACGACGACAGAGTGTGCGCATATCCTTCATACAGAGCTATGCTTGAGATAGAGGGCGCACCGGAATATACAAGTGTATGCCTGCTCGTGGACAAAGAGGAAATCGGCTCAGTGGGAGCCAGCGGCATGCAGTCACGCTTTTTTGAAAACTGTGTGGCAGAGGTGATGAACCTGGCAGGAGACTACAGCGAGCTTGCAGTCAGACGTGCACTGAAAAACTCAAAGGTACTCTCATCAGACGTATCAGCAGCCTTTGACCCGAATTATCCATCGGTTATGGAAAAGAAGAACTCGGCATACTTTGGAAAGGGCCTTGTATTCAACAAATATACAGGCGCCAGAGGCAAATCAGGCTCAAACGATGCCAACGCAGAGTATGTTGCAAGGCTTAGAAATATCATGGATACAGCAGATGTTTCATTCCAGACAGCAGAGCTTGGAAAGGTAGATGAGGGAGGCGGCGGAACAATCGCATATATCCTCGCAAACTATGACATGAATGTTATTGACAGCGGTGTGCCGGTGCTCAACATGCATGCGCCATGGGAAATCATCAGCAAGGTCGATTTATATGAGGCATTCAGAGGCTACATTGCATTTTTGAAGGAAGCATAGGCTAAAGGAATATAAGATGAATCAGACATTTGTAAAAAGTGTAACAGAACAATTGCCGAAGCTTGGTCTCCTGCAGGATGAGCCGATGAAAAAACACACGACATTCCGCATAGGAGGCTCGGCAGATTACTATGCAGAGCCTGATATGAGTCAAATTTCAAAGCTTATAGAGATGGCTAAGGCATGTGATATGCCGGTTACAGTGATAGGAAACGGAAGCAATCTGCTGGTAGGAGATAAGGGCATCAGAGGCCTTGTAATTGGTATTGGAAAAGGCCTGTCCGAAATCGATGTGACAGAAGCTGTGGCGCAGCAAAGCACAGCGCAGGACCTCACAGCACAAGACAACGGTCATATCATCACAGCCGGCGCCGGGGCTATCCTTGCAGCAGTGGCGGCAAAGGCAGCGGAGGCATCGCTTTCAGGTCTTGAGTTTGCATCGGGCATACCCGGAAGTGTTGGAGGCGCGGTAGTCATGAACGCAGGAGCCTACGGTGGAGAGATAAAGGATGTCCTAATCGATGCCACAGTGCTCACAGCAGAGGGCGAGCTAAAGACTGTCACAAGGGATGAGCTTGACTTATCCTACAGGCACAGTATAGTCCAGGAAAAGGGCTATATAGTGCTGTCAGCCAGATTCAGGCTCACACCAAAGCCTAAGGATGAGATAAAGTCATATATGGCAGAGCTTCGCACAAAGAGAGTGGAGAAGCAGCCGCTTGAGTACCCAAGTGCAGGCAGCACCTTTAAGAGACCGGAGGGCTATTTTGCAGGGAAGCTTATCATGGATGCAGGTCTTCGAGGTTACAGCGTGGGAGATGCACAGGTGTCTCAGAAGCACTGCGGCTTTGTAGTCAATAAGGGCGAAGCCACTGCAGCGGATGTCCTGACACTCATAAAAGACGTGCAGGAAACAGTTTTAAAGCAGTTTGGAGTAAAGCTCGAACCGGAAGTTAAGATGATTGGAGAATTCTAGTGAAATTTGTAATAGTGACGGGCATGTCAGGTGCCGGAAAAAGCACAGCAATGAAAATGATGGAGGATATGGGATATTTCTGTATAGACAATCTGCCTATACAGCTATTAGATAAGCTCATAGACTTTTCAAACACCTTCCACAGTGATGTGTCCAAGGTGGCAGTCGGCATAGATGTGCGAAACGGTTCAGGAATTGATGAGATTCCACAGACGCTCGAGCAGCTAAGGCAGAAAAATTTTCCGTATGAGATACTTTTCCTCGATGCTGAGGATGAGGTGCTTGTAAAGCGATACAAGGAGACGAGGCGTAATCACCCTCTCGCAGGCAGTGAGCGCATCAATAAGGGCATCGTGCTTGAGAGGGAAAAGCTGCAGTATTTAAAGGACAATGCTGACTATATCATAGACACAAGCCAGCTTCTCACAAGGGAGCTCAAAATTGAGCTTGAAAAGATATTTGTGCAGAATGAGGATTACAAGAATCTCTTTATCACGATACTTTCCTTCGGCTTCAAGTATGGCATACCGTCAGACTCTGATATAGTCATGGATGTGAGGTTTCTGCCAAATCCACTATGTGGACGGACTACGCGCGAAAACCGGCAATGATAAGGAGATACAGGACTATGTCATGCAGTTTCCGGAGGCAAATGAGTTTATCGACAAGCTTGATGATATGATAAAGTTTCTCATTCCAAACTATATCTCTGAGGGCAAGAACCAGCTTGTTATATCTATAGGCTGCACCGGAGGCAAGCACCGCTCGGTAACGCTTGCAAACGAGCTGTACAAGAGGCTTAGCGGCTGTAATGACTATGGACTTAAGATAGAGCATCGCGACATAGGAAAGGATGCATTGAGAGGTAAATAACATGTCATTTTCCAGTGATGTAAAGGAAGAGCTGGCAAAGCAGGTATCAAAGAGCAGGCACTGTCAGCTCGCTGAGCTTGCAGGCATCATAGAGCTTTCGGGTCGTATCAATGAAAAAACAAAGGGACTTGAGCTCGACACCGAAAACCTGCTGCTTTTAAATAAATATGCCACACTTATGAAGCGTGCCTTTGGCACAGATACCACAAAGGCGCTGGATGAGCAGGATACCGGAAAGATACTTGCAGCGCTTAAAATCACGGCACAGCCTGTCAACAGACAGACCGCAGACGGACTGCTTCTTATGCAGACATGCTGCAAGAGAGCCTTTATCAGGGGAGCCTTCATGGCAGCAGGCTCGATAAGCGACCCCAACAAAGCGTACCATTTTGAGATAGTGTGTCATACGAAAGAGCAGGCGAAGCAGCTTCAGGAGCTCTTGTGCGGCTTTGATACGGATGCCAAGATAGTAGAGCGCAAGGGGCACTATGTAGTGTACATAAAGGAGGGCGCCCACATCGTGGACAGTCTCAACATCATGGAGGCATATGTGTCACTCATGAAGCTGGAAAATGTGCGCATATTAAAGGAAATGCGCAACAGTGTAAACCGTAAAGTAAACTGCGAAACCGCAAACATCAGCAAGACTGTGAATGCGGCAGTAAAGCAGATAGAGGATATCAGACTGATACAGAAAATGAGGACTCGATGATTTACCGGCGCAGCTTCGGGAGATGGCGCTGCTTCGGCTTGAATATCCGGATGCACCGCTAAAGGAGCTCGGAGGATATCTGGATCCGCCAATGGGCAAATCGGGAGTCAACCACAGGCTTAGAAAATTATCGGCGATTGCGGAGGAACTGAGATAGATGAAGAAAAAGCTTTTATTTGTATTTTATCCCAAATCAGGCAAGGGACTCATAAAGGAGCACCTGGTAAATATCGTGGACATCATGACAAAGGCCGGATACAAAATCACCATTTATCCTACACAGTGTCAGGGGGATGCCATAAAAAAGGTCAGGAAAAATGCTGAGAAGTATGACCTTGTAGTGTGCAGCGGCGGAGACGGCACACTCGACGAGGTAGTGACCGGCATGGAGCAAAGCGAGGTAAATGTACCGATAGGATACATTCCTGCGGGCAGCACCAATGACTTTGCAAACTCTCTCGGCATACCAAAAAAATATGGAGGAGGCCGCAAGAGTTGCCGTAAACGGTACTCCATTCCCCGTGTGATGTGGGAGGCTTCAACGGAGATACCTTCGTATATGTCGCAGCCTTTGGCCTTTTACAGAGGTATCCTACCAGACCTCGCAGCAGATGAAAAATATACTGGGACATGCCGCATATATTTTAGAGGGTGCAAAGCACCTGATGGATATCACCTCGTACAGGATGAAGGTGAGCCATGACGGTGAGATAATAGAGGATGAGTTTATATATGGAATGGTGACCAACTCCCTTTCGGTAGGAGGCTTCAAGGGCATATCAGGTCCTGACGTACTGCTTGATGACGGCCTTTTTGAGGTGACACTCATCAAGAATCCAAAAAACCCAATCGAGCTCAACAAGATACTTGCGGGACTGGCAAACCGTGAAAATGACAATGAGCTCATCTACTCCTTCAAGACCAGTGAGCTGCATGTGGAGAGTGAGGAGGAGGTACCGTGGACACTCGACGGAGAGTTTGGTGGCAGCACACCGATCTGACCATCACTAATCTGAACAAACAGATTACCATTATGTGCTGATAAATACAAAATCGGACATAAAATAGTAATAGTACACAATTTTTTGTCTGATTGTGTTAAAAATTTAACTTTATTTTTATAAGGTTATGTAATATAATAACATTAGCTTTTAATTAACAGGAGGAAAAAAAATATGTTAGTATCTGCAACAGAAATGCTTAAGAAAGCAAAAAGAAGGACATTACGCAGTAGGTCAGTTCAATATCAATAACCTTGAGTGGACAAAATCAGTACTTTTAACAGCAGAGGAGCTTAAGAGCCCTGTAATCCTTGGCGTATCTGAGGGTGCCGGAAAGTACATGACAGGCTTCGGTACAGTAGCAGCAATGGTTAAGGCTATGCATGACGAGCTCGGTATCACAGTACCTGTAGCACTTCACCTTGATCACGGCACATACGAAGGATGCTACAAGTGCATCAAGGCCGGCTTCACATCAATCATGTTCGACGGATCTCATTATCCAATCGATGAGAACGTTGCAAAGACAAAAGAGTTAGTATCAGTTGCTCATGCAATGGGCATGTCTATCGAGGCTGAAGTTGGTTCAATCGGTGGCGAGGAAGACGGAGTTGTTGGAATGGGCGAGTGCGCTGATCCTGACGAGTGCAAGAGAGTTGCTGATCTTGGTGTAGATATGCTTGCAGCAGGAATCGGAAACATCCATGGAAAATATCCTGCAAACTGGAAGGGACTCAGCTTTGAGACGCTTGACGCTATCCAGCAGAAGACAGGTGTTATGCCATTAGTACTTCACGGTGGTACAGGAATCCCAGCTGACATGATTAAGAAAGCAATCGACCTTGGAGTATCTAAGATCAACGTTAATACAGAGTGCCAGCTTTCATTCGCAGAAGCAACACGTAAATACATCGAGGCCGGAAAGGATCTTGAGGGCAAGGGATTTGACCCTCGTAAGCTTCTTGCTCCAGGTGCTGAGGCAATCAAGGCAACAGTTAAGGAGAAGATGGAGCTTTTCGGATCAGTTGGAAAGGCTGAATAATATTGCCATAATTTAGTGCGTGGTGCGGCAGACTCGCGGATATACTCCCGGCTCGTCTCATAATTGTGCACGCAAGTGGCTGTAAGAATTGTATATTAAAAAAGCCCTGGCATTCGTGCCGGGCTTTTTTGTCATAAAAAATACAATTTACATTGAAAATCTTATTAAGCTATGATAAATTTTAGAGATTTTATCGCAGTGGTAAGCTTCGGTTTAACCTGCTTTGGATTAGGGTATTCCTTTGGTAAGGATAACAGTAAGACACAAAAATAGTCGCCCCGACCTGCAAGTTGAGCGACTATTTTTAGTTAATTAATTTAATGGGTCAACCATCTATCGGTGGCGCCCTTTTTTGTATAATTAATATATCACGAATTGGTTTAAAATTCAACTCAAAAATCACTTTTGGTAATAGGTGAGTCAATCTGATTTTTCCTTTGGAAGCCTTGGTGTTGAAATTAGAATATAAATTTGCTAATGTTGAAATAAGCATGGAAAATGTATTTATATGGTTACGAGGAATGTTTAATATTAATACCTTGAATGGTTGTAATTTAATATTAGATAAAATAGTCGGTTATGAGTTTGAAAAATATCTGTATTAAATGTGTTTGGTTGTAGAAAGGAAGATACAAATGAAAGATACAAAATATCCATCAATATTATACCATTATGCAAGCATGGAAAAAGCTATAAGCATATTAAAATATAAAAATTTTAGATTATCGGATATTACAAAAAGCAATGATGTGAATGAAATGAGTATTTGTTTTCCGAGACTTTTCGATGAGATGATAAATAGTTATGATGCATATGATGGATTTAGTTATGAGTTTACTTATAAAGAAAAAGATGGAAGAGAAGGATTTGGTATTTTGGTAAAAGAATTAAGGGAAAGAATTGAAAAAGAATTTGAAGATGGAACCATATCTACTTTTGTAATATGCCTTTCGGAAGAGGGGGATTTGTTAAGTCAATGGAGAGGATATGCGGATGACGGAAGGGGAATGTGTTTGGGATTCAATGTACATGAATTATTGGAATTTACAGATGCTTCCACCATTACAGGATATGCTTTGGAAAAAGTACAATATTTATCAAAAAGAAGCACTTGACCGCTGGATAAAAAATGTCGCAAATGAATTATTGCAATTAGTGAATATTATTTTGGGGGCAATTAAGGATGGAAAGATAGTTTATAGTTCAGAGGTGGAATTTGATAAAGATATATTTGATACGTTGTACTATAATATAATAGCTGAAATAGAAGAAAGTATAAAGTTTAAAGCAGATGGATTTAAAGAGGAAAAAAGAGTGGCGCTTTTTTATAAAAAATTCATTGAACAAGGATGAAATAGATAAAAAAGAGTATTCTTCGATTGGACGCTTATCAGAGGAAACACGTAGAAAATCAAGTGAGTTTGTGGATGCTAATATTGATTTCAATGTAAAAAGAAAATGATATTGTGCCTTTTATAAGTTTAGGGTTCGACAAGTTTCATAATAATTTGATAAGTGAAGTAATATGTGGTCCTAACAATATGATTAGGAAAAGTGATTTGGATATGTTTTTACGCAAGTATGGCTATTGTAATTGTGAACATAGAAAATCAAGCATTACATATATTGTAAGGTAATGTATATAGTATCATAGAAGCCAGCTGACAAAATAGAATATTTACGGAAGGAATAAGAGATGGAAGATTACATTGTGGCACTAATATCGGCAGTGGCATCATTTATAGCAGCCTATTTAGGAGCTTGTTTGGCATTGAAGAATGTTAAAAAAGAAAAATATTTTGAAGAACGAAAACGATTATATTATGAACTGGCTGGGATATTACCTATTACAGATGAATTTATAGCGCAGTCGGATTATTTACAAGATTACGACTGTGGTGGAAATGCGAAACAAAAAATTGAAATTATGAAAATGAGGTTACAAGATGCAGAAGACCGGCTAAAGATAAAGAAAGTGGGAAAATATACATCTAAAGAAATATATGAAATAGAAACAGAGATTAGTAATTGGAAGTATATAATAAAGAAACATAAAGAATATTTGCAAGAAATGGAAGAGTTACATAAAAAGTTAGAAGCGTTTGATAAAAGTGGTAAGAAAAATCTGTTGAGATTGTTTGCATCTGCTGAGGTGTGGAGTAGTTATGTACATTTCGAGGTCGCGTTACATAATGAGTATTATTGTAATATAGGAGTTAAAAAAGATGATATAGTATATCATATTAACAATTTGATTTTGGGTATGAGAAATGATTTGCAAGGATAGCACATTTAATGCTTTTCGGTTGTAATACAATTTACATTGAAAATCTTATTAAGCTATGATAAAATTTTTTGGGTGCAACCATAACGGTAGGCGGTTGACCCTCTACGGAGGGACTGTGACCCTCCGATTACATAGAAACCCGCAAGGGAATCTGAAGGAGTCAATGATTTCTTGGAAAGGAGGGCTGAGCCATATGAGTATTATAGATTTTATCGCAGTGGTAAGCTTTGGCTTAACCTGCTTTGGAATAGGGTATTCCCTTGGCAAAGATAACAACAACACACAGAAATAGCCGCCCATGTCCTGAGAAAACTGAGCGGCTTTTCTAAAGCTTAACAATTATCGGGTCAACCGTCTATCGGTGACACCCTTTTTTGTATAATCAATATAACACGTATTGAGTGAAAATTCAACTAAAAAATCACATTTAGCTTTTCACAATGAGCTAGCAGATCATATTTTGTTCGATATAATATTTAAATGAGGGAGAACAACAGTATAATACGAAAGAAAGGGTGTGGTGATGTGTCAATTAATGTGACAGAAGATTCGATAAAATCAGTATCTGGAATATTGTCGAAGAATGAAGAATATATGTATAAACTTAATTCTTCGATTCAGCAAGCTAAAGATGGAAAGGTAATTTCAAAATCAATGGAAGAGTTAGAGAAGCTGGCAAGTGAGTAATCTACAGTCCACGGAGTGGAGCTGCATATTCGTGCCAGGGCCATTATAGCGACAAATAGTCCAAAGGCAGATGTGGGACATTCCCACATCTGCCTTTTTCCGTATTTAAGCATAAAAAATACCACATAATAAACATTATGTGGTAAAGAACGTAGGATTTTTTAGCCCAAAAGGCCTCTAAAGTACTGTTGAATTGTATAATTATCATCAAATGGATACATTTTTCTTGTCATGATTTGACAAAAAAGAATTTTGTATGACTAAATTTCTTGTTTTTTAACCGTAAAGTGGTAGAATAATATAGATGAATTTGGAATTTACCACATAATGTTTATTATGTGGTACCCGCAGGAAGGTCATGATGCCATGAAATTAGAACTCTTTGAGCACAATCAAAAGGCATATGAAGCAGCCATTTCTATGATGGCTGAGACCGGAAAGGCAGCTATTATACATCCTACCGGAACAGGGAAGTCTCTCATAGCATTTAAGCTGGCGATGGAGCATCCGCAGGCGAGTGTGTACTGGCTGGCACCAAGCAGCTACATATATCATACGCAGCTTGAAAATCTGCAGAAGCTTATGAAGCCTGATTCATCAGATAAACAAATACAATCCCCGGACAATATCACATTTATCTCATACAGCAAACTCATGCACAATGAGGAGCTTATAGAGAAAATACAGCCGGACTACATCATACTCGATGAGTTTCACAGATGCGGCGCGGCAGAATGGGGAAAGAGCGTCAGAAAGCTATTGGATGCTCATAAAACAGCAAAAATACTGGGACTGTCAGCCACCAACATACGCTATCTCGACAATCAGAGAGATATGGCAGAGGAAATATTCGACGGCTGCATAGCATCAGAAATGACACTGGGCGAAGCGATGGCGAAGGGGGTACTCTCTACACCAAAGTACGTCATGGCGATGTACTCCTATGGTGAGGAGCTCAAGAAGCTAAAGCAGCGCATACAGACAATGGAGAGTAGAAGCAGTGCCAGAAAGAATATGGAGCTGCTCGAACAGCTGCGCCGTGCGCTGGAAAAAGCGGACGGACCTGACAAAATCTTTGAAAAGCATATGCGCATGGAAGGAAAAAATACATGGCAAGTACATCGTATTCTGTTCCAGCCGTGAGCACATGGATGAGATGACAGAGCATATGCACGAGTGGTTTGACAATGTGGATACAAGTCCGCACAGATATGTGGCATACTACAGCAATCCGGAGACCTCAAAGGCATTTGCAGAATTTAAAGCAGATAAGAGTGAACATCTAAAGCTCTTGTACTGCATAGACATGCTGAACGAGGGCGTACATGTGGATGACGTGGACGGAGACATACTGCTTCGACCGACGGTGTCACCAATCATCTATATGCAGCAGATAGGCAGATGCCTCTCGGCAGGCACAAATAAGACACCAATCATATTTGATTTGGTGGATAACTTCGAGAGCCTCTACAGCATCGATTGTCTGACAGAAGAGATAGACCAGGCATTCTCACTCATGCCATGTACACAGGTGGAGAGAGAAAAGTTCAAGGATAGATTCCGAATATACGACGAAGTGAAGGAATGCCGTCAGCTATTCGGACAGTTGCAGAGCAATCTGTCATCAACCTGGGACAACTACTATCTGGCAGCCTGCGCATACTACAGAGACCACGGCAACCTCAAGGTGCCAAAGGACTATGTGACAGACGATGGACTGACACTGGGAAGCTGGATACAGACCCAGCGCAAGGTGTACTCAGGTAAGATAGCCGGAGGACTCACAGCAGACAAGATAGAAAAGCTGAACCTGATAGGCATGATATGGAATGTCAGGAAAAACAGCTTTGATACAGCCTATGAAGAGCTGGAAAAATATCATGAGCAGCATGGAAATCTGGATATCAAGTCAAGATACATCACAGAAAGCGGATATCCGCTGGGCAAATGGATCAACAACATTCGTGTGTCAGCCAAGAAAAAGGGCAAGGAAGCAGTACTCAACAAAGAACAGCTCAAAAAGCTCGAAGCGCTTGGCATGATCTGGGATAAAAACAGCGAGATATGGGATGTCTATATCAGTGCTGCAAAGAAATATTATGAAGAAACAGGTGATTTGCATATACCGGTAAGGTATGTCACCGAGGACGGTGTGGCACTCGGCAACTGGCTTTCATCCATCAAGAATGGAAAGAGCGGCAGGAAAATGAGAGCGGAAACACTGACCGATGAGCAGAAAGCGCAGCTCAAAAAGCTGGGCATCAATATGGAAAATACCAACAATATGGTATGGAACAGCAAGTATAAGCTGGCAAAGGAATACTACACCGAGCATGGTAATCTCAACATCCCGGTGGCATATTGCGTGGATGGAGTGAAGCTGGGCAGGTGGATATCAAATATACGAAGTAAAAGAAAAAATCCAAATTCATCAGGGATGATGCTGGACGAGAGCAGAATAGCAATGCTCGACAGCATTGGGATGGATTGGAAATAGGAGAAAAAAATGAGTCACGAAAAACAATGGAAAAATGCGGGGTTGTTTCTGTTACAGGTTTCAATTGTAATAATCAATACCATACTCTTTGCGGCGATATGGTATGCATACTATAAGGGAAGAATGTGGGGAACAGCATTTTATAGAAAGGGTGATTACCTGCTAGTACTCCTGTATCTGTGCTTAATAGGAGTAATGACAAAGTTGTATGGCGGTGTGGATTTGAAGATAAGCCGAATATCGGAATTGATTTATTCACATGTGATTGCAATATTTATAACTAATGCAATGATGTACATAGTCATACTCCTGCTTACGAGAAGACCAAAGAGCATATTGCCACTGCTTCTGGTAACAGTACTGGAAATAATTGTAAGTGCCATATGGTCATATATGGCGAATCATCTGACAAACAGACTGTTCAAAGCGGCAGATGTACTTCTTGTATATGATAATGAGGAAGCCTTCAAAAATGGTGGAGAAATAATAGACAGACTGACATGGAGATTCAATCCAGTAGGAGAACTTAAGCTTACAGGACAGGATGAGATGGATAAGCTGGTTGAGAAAATGAAAAACACTAAAGCAACAGCACTTATGCTTTGTGGACTTACATCTTCACAGCGAAATGACATCATAAAGTACTGTGTGGAGAATGATATAAGAGCATATGTCAGACCAAATATAGGTGATTTCATAATCAGCAATGCAAAAACTCTACAGATGGCAAATCTGCCGGTTATGATATGTGAGAGAGCAACGCCGAGCCTGTTCTATGTAGTGATGAAGAGATTGATGGATATACTAATCTCTCTCATAGGACTGATTATAGCAAGTCCATTCCTGCTTATAACAGCTATAGCTATCAAGGCATATGATCATGGTCCTGTATTTTACAAACAGGTGAGATTGACGAAAAATGGCAGAGAATTCAAGATACTCAAGTTTAGGAGTATGAAGGTAGATGCAGAGAAAGATGGTGTGGCAAGACTTTCATCAGAAAATGACGATAGAATCACACCGGTAGGAAAAGTGATCAGAGCTTGCAGAATAGATGAATTACCACAACTTATAAACATTCTAAAAGGTGATTTAGCAGTGGTAGGACCAAGACCTGAAAGACCGGAGATAGCAGCACAATATGTGGAAGAAATGCCGGAGTTCTCATTGAGACTACAGGTGAAGGCAGGACTCACAGGATATGCGCAGGTATATGGAAAGTATAATACAGAACCATACGATAAGCTGCAAATGGATTTGATGTATGTAAATCAGATGGGGCTTGTGAGTGATGTGAAAATAATACTTGCTACAATAAAGATACTGTTTATGCCGGAGAGTACTGAGGGAATTGCTGAGGGACAGACTACGGCGAGTGGAAAAGTTAAAATACAATAGAAGGGATATTTAATTGTGAAGAAGGTACTTTTTTTTAATACATACTTTAGGAGCCGGAGGGGCAGAAAAAGTTCTTATTAATCTTGTGAATAATTTGGATCAGTCTAAATATGATATAACACTTATGACAGTTATTGATACTGGAATATTTAAACAAGATATTGCAAAAGGGATAAAATATAAAACAATTTTTAAACTTCCACATGGAAATGCTAAAAAAGCGGGGAGAAATCAGGAAGTTTACATGAAAATTATTCCTGCATAAAGGCGATAATGAAAAAAGACATATACTGTTTTTTGGCGTTATGCCAATTGTGCTAAAATCTATAAGCATTTTGTTAAAGAAAAATATGACTATGAAATTGCTTTTTGGAGGGAATTTGTGCAAAGATAATTGCATCTTCAAATAATGATAAATCCATTAAGTACTCATGGGTACATGTTGATTTATTAAATGAAAGAAAATCTGAATCTTTTTTCAAGAATTTAGATGAAGAAAAGAAAATATATGGACAATTTAACAAGATTGTATGTGTTTCAAATGTTGTAAAAAATAGTGTTAAACAAAAGCTTGGAATTAAAGAACAGAAGTTAGAAACTTTATATAATATTATTGACAGTAAAGAAATTTCGAATAAATCATTAGATAGAATTGAATTAGAAAAAGACTGTTTAACATTTGTGTCTGTTGGTAGACTTTCAAATCAAAAAAGGATATGATAGATTGATTGATGCTGCAACAAAATTAAAAAAAAAGAGAATGCAAAGTTTAAGATATATATAATAGGTGAAGGTCCCGAAAAGAAAAATCTAGAGAGTCAGATAGAAAAAAAATAATATGTCCGATGTGATTTATCTTTTGGGTTTCAAAAAAATCCATATGTTTATATGAATTTTGCAGATGTCTTTATATGTTCCTCTAGAGCAGAAGGTTTTTCAACTGTAGCTAGTGAAGCTGTTGTTTTAGGAAAGCCATGTATCGTGACTGATTGCTCTGGTATGAGAGAATTATTTGGTGAAGAGGGACAATATGGATTTATTACTGAGAACTCTACAGAGGGTATTTATGATGGCATGGATAAATTTATTAAAAACAATAAAATGCTAACTGAATACGCAGAAAGAGCAAAAGAAGGGGCAAAACGATTTGATGTAAATATTGCATTGAAGACTATTGAAAGGAATTTGCTTGATGATTTTTAATTGTTTTACAGCACTATTCATATTTTCGACTATTAATAGGGAGTTCCTTTTTTTGGGAATTGATTTGCGATATATATTAGTCATATTAGCTTTGTTTTTAATAGGAAGAGCTATATTAAATAAAAGAAAAGTTCAGTTCATAAAAAATGATCTCTATTTATTTTTATTATATGGATGTCTCTTTTTTTCGTATATATTTATTCTGGGAAATAAGAATATAGTATCTGATGAGTTAAAATCACTGACGATATTGCATATAGGTAATTTTTTAAGCTTATTAGTTTTTATAATATACAAAAATGAAATTAATGAAAAGTTTATTTTGAATATATATAAATTATCTATATGTATTCTAATATTATCTTTTTTTGCAGTATTATTTTCAATTGATATACCTAGTAGTATGTATACCGGAGAGAGAATGATATCCGAGGGAATAGAACAAGTTAATTTATTTGGTTCGATGTTTCGTATTGCTGGATTTGCAGAAGATGCTAATTATGCTTTTTTATTTCTTTATACTCAAATGTTGTTGCTTTTGGGGAATAAGAAACGGTGGTGGGATTATATTTTACTTATATTTGTAATAATATGTATGGCATTTTCTTTTTCAAAAACACAGATTATAATGATTCTTCCGTCTTTAGCTTTTTATATATTATTTATTAAAATAAAGGTTACTCAGAGACAAAAAAATGTATTGATATCTTGTTTTGTGATATTAATAATGCTATTACCTTTTATATTATATAAAACTAACTTTATGGCAAGTATGGGTACACTGAAAACCAGATATTCTCTGTGGAAATATGCATTTAATATGCTTATAGAAAATCATTATATGCCATCAGGATTAGGTGGTTTTAGATTTTATATTAATAATGTTTATGGAGGACATTGGATAGTTCAATCCCATTCCACATATGTAGAACTACTTACTGAAATCGGTGTGATTAGTTTATTTTTTGTTTTATAAGGTATTTAAATTTAATCTGAAATCTATAAATAATATTTATTTTTTAATTGTGGTAAATTACTTGTGTTTTGCAATAACATCTGAAACATTATATTTACAATATTTTATATTTGTTTCATGTGTATTAGTTAATATGAATTATTCTAGAAATGAAATGAGGGAGAAATGAGAAGTATTTTATTTTTTGTCAATTCTTTTTGGAAAAGGTGGCGCTGAAAGAGTTTGCGTTAATCTTGGAGAAGAATATGTTAAACAGGGATATAATGTTTGTTTTATAACATTATTTGAAAATAGCTCTTATATAGAAAGCAACACTAAATTTAATATATGTAATTTAAAACTTGATGAGAAAATGTCTAAATTGGAATTGATAGATTCTATTTTTAGAGCAAAAAAAGAATATTAATAGTTTTGTTAAAAAAAAATTATGGAAGTGATGGATATGCACTAATATCAGCACATTTGCCGTTATCACATATATGCGCAAGTTTAAGTATTGTAAAAAAGAATGTTTGTATGTTCAACATACTTCGCTTCTGCAAGAAAACCGACATCGTATAGGATATGATTTATTTTATAAATTTAAAAATAATGTATGTGTATCAGAAGGTTTAAAAAGAGAAATGAAAGAAAAGATGGGGATAAAAAAATTGGAATGCATATACAATCCAATTGATTTGCAGAGAATATATGAATTAAGGCAAAATTCAATTGGAGATATTTCTAACCCATATATTTTAGTAGTTGGAAGATTAATACAAACTAAAAAGATTTGATAGGGCAATTAAAATTTTTAAAAAAGGAGAGTTTTATAAAAAAATATGATTTATATATTATTGGAGAAGGTGAATTAAAATCTGAATTGATTAAACTAACTAATAAATTAGAATTACAACATTCTGTAAAATTTTTAGGCTGGCAAAATAATGTTTATAAATGGATGAACAAAGCTGAGCTTGTTTTACAAACATCAGATAGGGAAGCTTTTCCGATGATTTTAATAGAAGCACTTGCTAGTGGAACAAAAGTAGTGGCATCTGATTGTGAATATGGGGCAGATGAAATTATGCTTGGAGAATATTCACAGTTTATTTCTAAAAAGAGATGATATTGAAAATTGTGTGAGGACAATTAATAATGCTATAAATAGTTTCATTGTAAGTAGTAATTATACTATATTGAAAAAAAATGTTGTGTTGAAAATGTGTGTAAGGAATATTTGAGGGTGTATAATGAAAAATTTAAATAGTATTGTAGGAATAATAACATATCATAAATCATTAAGTTATGGCGCATGTTTACAAGCTATAGCTACACAGGAATGTGTACGAAAGCTAATGAATTCTGATGAGGTATATCTTATAGATTATGTAAATGAATATGAAGCACGTCAAAAAAGTTGGCAATTTATTTTTAAGGGAACTATTAAAGAAATTGCGGCAACTATGATAAAAAGAGTATTGTTTCGTAATGAATTTTACAAAAAGAGAGCATTTAATGAATTTATATGTAATGAAAAAGTTATTCCTTTTGATTCAGTTGACAAGTGTAGTGTACTCATTTCCGGTAGTGATCAGATATGGAATGGAAAAATTAGTCATGGAATTGATCGGCATTTTTTATTAGATTTTGGTAATGCAATAAGGAAAATCTCTATTGCTTCAAGCATGGGGGGGGATATATAATATCGAAACAAGAGAAGAACGTTTTTAGAGAGTTATTGTCTAAATATGATTATATAAGTGTTAGAGAAAAGTTTACTAAAAATCAAATTGAAGGAATAGTTGATAAAAATATTTATACTATTCTAGATCCTACACTTTTAATAGATGCAACGGAATGGAGAGAAATTGTAGTTGATAATAAAAAATATATAAAATATAAATTTATCCCTAAAAGTTATATATTAGCCTTTACTATTGGAAGTAATCACACAAATGAATCAGAGTTATTTAAAAGATATTCTGAAAAATATAAGTTACCAGTATATAAAATTATGTTAAATACTTTTAAGCCGAAAGGAATTGATAAAGTTATCCCTGGAGCAAATCCTTATGAATTTATAGATTTGATAGATAATGCAGCTTTTGTTATAACTAATTCTTTTCATGGGACAGCATTTTCATTAAATCTCAACACCCCATTTGTCCAAATACCAGTAGAGGGGAACAATCAAAGAATGCAGGAATTGCTTGAATTGGTTAAATGGGATGAAACAATGAATTTTGAAAATACTAATAAAATAATCAAACAGAAAAGAGAAGATGATATAAAATGGTTGAAGAATGCACTGGATGTTTAGGTTGTATTGATATATGTAAAGTTGGAGCGCTAGATGTTGAAACAATGGAAGATGGTTTTATCTATCCCAAAATTGATAAAGATAAATGTGTAGAATGTGGAAAATGTATAAGTGTATGTAGTTTTAAAAATCCTATAAAAAAACTATATCCGCAGGACACATATATAGCTATTTCTTCAGATGTTACTAATACAATTAATAGTACATCTGGTGGTATATTTTGGGAACTTGCTAATGCAATAATTAGTAATGGAGGTTATGTATGTGGATGTGTTTTGGATCAAGAGTTAAATCCTGTTCATATTATAAGTAATAAAATAGAAGATATAGTTAGTATGCAAGGTTCTAAATACATTCAAAGTGATATGAGTACAATATATCCTCAGATAAATAAAATCTGTCAAGAAAAAAAAGGATATACTTTTTACAGGAACTCCTTGTCAATGTTCTGCCATAAAGTTACATTTTCCAAATTACGAACATTTATATTTAGTTGATATTGTATGTCATGGGGTTCCTTCTTCAGCACTTTGGAAAAAGAATTTGAACGAATTGAATATCACCAAAAGTAATGGGAAGATGCAATTTAGAATTAAAGGCAAATATGATCACAAGATATGCTATTTCTATAAATAATAAAATAATTGATTATAAAAAAAGAATGGGTATTATACACTTTTTATGAAAGAAAGATCTTTTAGAAAATCATGCTATCAATGTCAGTTTGCAGAGGATAAAAGGGTAGGAGATATTACAATAGGTGATTGTAATACATGGGGAGATTATGCCAATTTTTATCCTGATAAGCCTATATCTATTTTGCTGGTTAATAGCTTTAAGGGTGAAGCTTTGTTTAATATGATTAAAGATAATATTGAATATGAAAACCTTGATTTCGAGAAAGAAAAAAAAAAAATGTAACAGGCAACTATCAGTTCCTTCTGATATTAAAAAAAAGATTACATGATTATGAATTATATGATATTACTTTTGGAGAAAAAAAAAATTGAGTGATTATTCAGAGGGGTATAAATTGGTTGATTATTTTAAATATATTATTAAGAGAATATTACCAGTAAAACTACGTCATAATATACAAGGAATAATAAAATGAAAATATTTAATTCACGATTATTAAAAAATACGATATATTTATATGTACTTTCATTTTCTACACAATTATTATATTTAATTACAATTCCGTATCAGACAAGAGTTCTTGGCGCACAAAATTATGGTTATATAGGATTTGCTGTATCATTAATGAGTTATGTACAATTAATTTTGGATTTTGGTTTTATATTATCAGGTACAGAAAGTGTTACGGTACATAGAAATGATAAGAAATATCTGTCTGAATTATTTACGGTTATTACAATATACAAATTAATTTGCGGAATGTTACTGATGTCAGTAATGATTTTTTTATGTTATAGTCTATCTTCATTCTATATATCTAAGGATGTAATATTGATATATGTTTTAGCATATTGGATAAATTCATTGGTTCCAGATTATATTTATAGAGGATTGGAACAAATGAAGTATATTACTTACAGGACAGTTTTTGTGAAAATAATTTTTACTATATTAATGTTTGTTTTTGTAAACCAAATGACTACTTATTCTTACCAATATTACTTCTTGTTGGAAATATTATAGCTGTTATAATTGCTTGGTTAAATATATATACAGAGTTTGGAATAAGGTTTACCTTTTTTAAGGGCGAAGTATGGAAAACAGAAATTAGAAAATCGTTTCCTTTTTTTATATCTAGAATAGCGTCTACTGTTTATCAAGCAACTAATACAGTGATTTTGGGATTATTCTTTAATGGTCAAAAAAAAATTGTTGGGTATTATAGCTCTGCTGATAAAATATTGTCATTGTCAAAGTCAGTATCTTCACCTGTTGCAGATAGTTTATATCCATACATGATGAGAAAAAAAAAATTATCGATTGATTAAAAAAAATATTACTGTTTTATACAGTTTTTATGATTGTTATGGGACCTATAATTTTTATAAATGCAGACTGGATCTGTGAAATCTTATTTGGGAAAGGATTTTCAGCAGCTGGCAATATATTAAGATGCATTATGCCGGCTATTGTGGTGATTTTTCCAACTTATATAATATGTTTCCCTGTATTAAATTCATTAGGATTATCGAAATATGCAAATTTCTCAAATATATTAGGTGCAATTATACAAGGAATTATATTATGTATAATAATAATAAGTGATAGTGTTAACGTATATTCTATATGTATTTCTAGTAGTTTTACAGAAGTAATAGTTTTTCTTTACCGGTTTATTATATGAAAAAAAAATAAGGAATTGGAAGAACAAGAATAAAAAAGTAAGAGTAAATTACTTAATGAGATGTGTATGAATTGCTAGAATTCTATATAAATATAATGTGTTGAATGGTCAGATAATCTATAGTAATAGGATGTAAACTAACATTATTATTAACAAAATTTTATACAATTTGAATATATAAGTTTATTTAGTCGTTTAAAGATTAAAATCATACATAAGGAGACAATACAAATGGGAAAATACTTCGGTACAGACGGCTTCCGTGGCGAAGCCAACGTAAACTTAACCAGAACATGCCTACAAAATCGGCAGATTTTTAGGCTGGTATTATGGTGAGCTCAAGAAGTAGAAACAGCTTGAAGAGCCTGCCAAAATCGTGATAGGAAAGGACACCAGACGCTCCAGCTACATGTTTGAGTATTCGCTTGTTTCCGGTCTGACAGCTTCGGGAGCAGACGCGTATCTTTTTTGCATGTTACCACCACACCTTCTGTGGCGTATGTTGCCAGAACAGATGATTTTGACTGCGGTATCATGATTTCTGCAAGCCACAATCCGTATTATGACAACGGCATCAAGCTCATCAACTGTAATGGTGAGAAGATGGACGAGGAGACTATTCTCCTTGTTGAGGATTATCTGGATGGAAATCTTCGTCTTTTCGGACAGGAGTGGGAGGATATTCCTTTTGCTCACAAGGATGCCATCGGCTGCACTGTTGATTATGTGGCGGGGCGCAACCGCTATATGGGTTACCTCATTTCGCTCGGAGTGTATTCCTTCAAGATGAAGGTCGGTCTCGATTGTGCCAACGGAAGCTCCTGGAATATGGCCAAGTCCATTTTTGAGGCGCTCGGTGCCAAGTGCTATGTGATCAATGCTCAGCCAAATGGTTTCAATATCAATAATGATGCCGGTTCTACTCATATTGAGGGATTGCAGAAGTTTGTGGTAGATAATGGTCTTGATGTTGGCTTTGCCTATGATGGTGATGCGGATCGCTGTCTTTGTGTGGATGAGCTTGGAATAGGCTATGCCAAGACTGCTGTTGGAGACAAGTATGTGTACGAATATATGCAGCAGAATGGCTGTCGTATCGGTGGTGAGCAGTCTGGACATATAATTTTTTCAAAGTATGCATCTACAGGTGATGGTATTCTTACCAGTCTTAAGATGATGGAGGTTATGATTGCCAGAAAGCAGAAACTGAGTGAGCTCTGTGATGGACTCACAATCTATCCACAGATGCTTGAGAACGTGCGAGTAGCCGACAAGGCAGTGGCTCTTGCAAATCCTGATGTGCAGGCAGCAATTGAGCAGGTGACAGCAGAGCTTGGTGATACCGGCCGTATTCTGGTGCGTGAGTCAGGTACAGAGCCTGTTATCCGAGTGATGGTTGAGGCTGAGAGCGAGGATATCTGTAGGAAGGATGTGGATATGGTGGTGCAGAAGCTGAAGTAGATAGTTATGGTATGTGTGAGAGCTTGACAATGAATGAGCAGGAGAAAATCTCCTGCTCATTTTAAACATAAATATTTGTTTTGGCAATTTTTACATTTTTAGGCGTTGAAAATACTAGCGTTTCTGCTTCCTTTTTAATGCACTTTGTGATATAATAAGAGAATCGAAAAAGGAGCAGGTAATCACATGGAAGTAAGTGCAAAAGACGCAAAACTTCTTGAGAATAAGGGTATTATCAGTCAACTTAATACAAATATTGCAGTCCAGACGGAACTGATCCGGTAATTAAAAAGGATCATTAAGCTTAACGTGAGCAGATACAGAATTTTTCTTCACAGGTTGATTATCATACAACTTTCACAGGCAGATCCTTCAACGAAAATATCTTATGGTCGATGAGACAAGCATATAGGTTTTGAACTAACCTGAGAGAAATCTGGAAACGGATGTCTATCAGGGATATAATAACCTACTTGGCATCAGGCTCTGCTCTTGCTGGGCGCATACAAGAAGATATTTCATCGATGCGGTTAAGAAAGGAATGCAGTACGATTACAGCAATCCGGCAGTACAGTTCTGTTTAAAGTGTTTTGAGTATGAGCGTAGATTTCATAACAAAAATCACACTTTTGAGCAGAGAAAGCCCATACCGTCTTGAAAAAGAAAAATCTATACTCGATGCGTTATGGGCCAGCTTGACGAGCAGAAGCCACGTAAAGAAAGCTGTTTCGAGACAGCAGTGAAGTATACTAAAATTCAGAAAGACATGTTGATGACATATCTGACATATCTTCTGGACCATTGTCCAAGTGTGATATGTCTGATGAACAGCTTGAGGCTTTAACCCAGTGGAGTGGAGAAATTTAAACTGTTTGCAAAAACTAAAATGTAGTAAAACTCGTGCATCTACTAAAGATGATGCAAGAGTTAATTAAAATCTAACGTTGGAATATTGAGCACTTACTTTTTATGTGCTTCTATTGCAGAAAGGATAATAATGAATTTAAAGAAGGTTATTCTCAATAAAAAGTATATATGTAAATTATCTTTTAGATTGACAGCAATTGCATTTTCATTTCTAGGATTTATAGGTACATTTGTTTCATTAGCTGATTTAGTACCTGCAAAATGGAATGTGTGGTTTAAATTGTTGTTTAGTTTTGCTATATTTTGTGGAATTTGGATTATTTCATTTCTGTGTTGTGCTTTGGTGTTTAGCTGTAAAAATCGTATATCAGTTTTTGAAGCAAACAATGGGCATCATGTCTATGTGGAATATGGTGATATATTAGATGACAATATTCTTGAAGATACCAGTGAGAAAAGAAATATTGTAATTGCAGTGAATCGGTGTTTTGATACGATGGTTGACAATGATTTGGTAAGCAATAAATCTATACATGGAATCGCTTTTAATAAACTGTATGAGTCGCGACTCTATGATTCGGATACATTAAATGATTGTATTCAGAAAGATTTGATTGAACGTCAGCAGTTGAAACCTAAAGATTTACAAAGAGAAGAAAAACGAAGAGGAAATTTAAAAAGATATGATGTTGGCACAGTGGCTGAAATAAAGAAATCTGATGTTTGTAAATTTTTTTTGCCTAGGGCTAAGTTATTTTGATCGCGATTTAACAGCCCATACGTCTAAAGATGATTATGTTTTAGCTATGCAAAAGATGATTGAATATTGTTATGCCAGATCACAGGGGATGCAGTCATTATTCCATTGATAGGAGCGGGGTTGTCTAAAACTAAGTATGGTGAAAGAGCTATCTTGGAATATTTAGTAAAATCATTAAAGTTGAACAAGGATTTGATTGTTTCAGATATATACATTGTCGTAAGAAATAGTGGCAAAGAAACAATACCTATTACAGAACTTTAGAATATGGTGAGGAGGATGATATTATGGCAACATATAGGACAAAAACATACATAGCAGGTGACTGGGATCATGATAAGGATGCCGTAGATAAATTGTATCAATGGAATGGTAGCAATTATTGGAGTCTTTCATTTACAGATGCTCATGATTTAACACAGGCTAATGATTCAAGCTTGAACTGCAGTATTAAATCATCTCTAAAAACAAGACTGGATGCATCAAAACGATTTGTATTAATCGTAGGCAATAGTACAAATACAGTTACGGCTGGAAGTTGTACATATTGTGAAAGCTACAATAGTCATACATATTCTTGTGCAAGAGGACATTCTGTTGATTATAGAGGTTTTATTAAATACGAATGCGATAAAGCTGTTGAAGCAGGGATTAAGATTATTGTGTTATATAAAGCTGCATGCGTAAACAAGTCAAAGTGTCCTGAAGCCGTAAAAAATATTGGAGTTCATGCACCGATGTGTTACCGTGGAGATGATGGAGTGTTGCATTGGGATTATAATTCAGTAAAAAAAAGCATTTGATAAAAGCGATAACTGTTAATAATTTTGGACAAATTTATTGATTTTGTGAGGTGTGCTTATGAAGAAAATGCAAATATTTGTTTCATCAACCTATGAAGATTTGAAAGATGAACGCCAAAAAATGGTTGAAGCAATTCTTGATGCCGGACATATCCCGGCCGGCATGGAGATTTTTTGGTGGTGCTGGAACTGTTATTGGTGCAATTAAGAGATGGATTGATGAGTCAGATATTTATTTCCTTTTACTAGGAGGAATGTATGGCTCAATTTATGAAGAAAACAGTGAAAAAATTAGTTTTACAGAATGGGAATACCGGTATGCATGCTCAATCAATAAGCCAGTCTGTGCAATTATATTAGATGAATCCATGTTGCATTCAAAAGCTGCCAAATGGTAGAGGAACCATGATATTTGAAGAAGAGAATAAAGAAAAATATGAGGCATTTAAAAGATTTGTTCTTTTTAATGGATTATGTAAATTTATTTCTAATATATCAGAAATATCAGGGGTAGTACAATCTGATATAACAAAGGTACTTAATGATGATAATTATAATCTTGTTGGATGGGTAAGGGGAGATTCATTAGTTACAGATTGGAATGAATTATCGGATATTAGATTGAAAAATACATTTAGAAGTATTTTTGAGTCGTTTATTTCAAGATGCTATAACGATATAAATATGACTGATTTTTCAGATACAATAAGTTCAAAGTTTATATCGATTCCGATGGCTGATGGGATTTTAAATTCATTTCATAGAATAACAAAGATATATAAAGCTGATAATGGGAATCTTAAAGTTGATGTTATAGATCAGATGGAGTATCGATATTTGAGTCATGAACATAGAGGAATAGGTAAAAAATTCCAAGCAACTAAATATCAACAGAGACATATACATTACATAAACTTTTAATAAATAATAAGGACTATACATCTGATTTTAAATTTAAGAGATTTGCTAATCTAAATAGAGGAAAAATGAGTTATTATGTTCAAAGTGAGCATTCAATAGAGGTTGAAGAAAAATATCCTATCAGTGTTTATAATTGGAGTAGTTATGAATGTCCACCGGAGGATTTCTTTCAATCTTATGGTCTTCCGTTTCCATGTAAGTCATTTATGGTTGATATTGTTTTGATGAATAATTTGGAAGAAGAATATGATATTATTGCATCAACTCATTCTGCGTTTAGCAAGAATCATGCAGATTCTTTTGAAGCAAATGAAGTCAAAAATTTAGGAGAATGTAATATAAGCTTACCAGAATGGTCATTAGCAGGTGATGGATATACAGTTAGCATCCAAAAGAAGGCTATTTGATTTTATGTTTACTGATTATATTTTGGTAAAATTTTAGGGAATTTAAGATTATAGCTTGGTGACACCGGTCGTATTCTGGTGCGTGAGTCCGGTACAGAGCCTGTTATTCGCGTGATGGTTGAGGCTGAGAGTGAGGATATCTGCAGGAAGTATGTGGATATGGTGGTGCAGAAGCTGAAGTAGGGCTGAATAAATTAAATTGTATTTTGGTGGTAAATCCGCTATACTATTCATATGGTATAGCGGATTATTTTTTGGAGGCTTTTATGGCGAATACTTTGAATTTACCGGTTGGAATTGAGAATTTTGAGGAAATCCGACAACTGGGTTTCTATTATATTGACAAGACTAGGCTTATTGAGCAGCTCTTACAGGGTTGGGGAAAGGTGACTCTTTTTACGCGTCCACGCCGATTCGGAAAGACTCTTAATATGAGCATGCTAAAAAGCTTCTTTGAGATAGGCGCGGATAAGACTTTGTTTGATGGTTTATATATTTCAGGCAACAAAGAGCTTTGTGCTGAGTATATGGGGAAGTACCCTGTCATTTTTCTGTCGCTCAAGGGTGTGGATGGTTTAGATTTTACTACTGCAAGACGTATGCTGTGTGCTATTTTAAAAAAAATGAGCTTGACAGACATTATTATTTGAAGACCAGTGATGCATTGACTGATGAGGATAGGACACAGTTCGGCAAGATGCTTCAGGAAACTGATGAAAATATTGAGGACAGTATACGTATGCTTTCAAAGCTGTTGTTTAAGCATTTTGGACAGAAGGCAGTTATCCTCATAGATGAGTACGATGTTCCATTAGACAAGGCCTTCCAGAATGGGTATTACAAGGAGATGGTTTCTCTCATCAGAGGTCTTTTCGGCCAGGCGCTTAAGACCAATGAATTTTTACAGTTTGCCGTACTCACAGGCTGTCTTCGAATTTCCAAGGAGAGTATATTTACAGGGCTTAATAATTTCAAGGTCATGTCAATTACTGATTCAAGATTTGATGAGCAGTTTGGTTTTACTGATAAAGAGGTGAGAAAGCTGCTGTCTGACTATGGGATGGATTCGCATTTTGATGAGATAAAGGAGTGGTATGACGGATATCATTTCGGCAGGGCTGATGTTTACTGTCCGTGGGATGTAATAAATCATGTCGACCATCTGCGTGATGACAGCGATGCAAAGCCACAGACATATTGGATTAATAGCAGCGGAAACAATCTGGTGAGACGCCTTATTAACAGAGCCGATTCGTCTACAAAGGACGAGATTGAGCGCCTGATTGCCGGTGAGGCAGTTGAGAAAGTCATCCGATTGGACCTGACATATGATGAGATTGAGAACAGTGTTGACAATATTTGGAGTGTACTTTTTACAACAGGCTACCTCACAAAAATCGGTGAGGTGAAGTTGCCTGACAGTGAAAGCTATGCGTATAAGCTTGTCATTCCCAATAAGGAGGTACGCGAGGTCTTTGTCCTCCAGATTCAGGAGTGGTTCAAGGCTGTTGTAGCTAATGAAAATGACACGATGAAGCTTTTATCAAGAGCTATCCTGGATAAGGATGAGCAGCAGATTGAAAGGCAGCTAAATATCGTGATGGGACGTATGATTAGCATACTGGACACCAAGGCACCTGATGATATGAAGGAGAATTTTTATCATGGGCTGCTTTTGGGGCTGTTGCGAGGCAGCAATCCGGACTGGCTTATCAAGTCCAATCGTGAGTCGGGTGATGGCTTCAGTGATATTTTAATCAAGCCGGAGGATCCTGATGCAGGCATCATCATCGAGGTGAAGTATGCGAAGGAGATTAAGGGGCTTGACGCAGCGTGTGATGCTGCCATGGCACAGATTAAGGATAAGCGCTATGATGAGGCTCTGCGAGATGAGGACAGATGTGATATTTTAGCCTACGGCATTGCTTTTTGCAGGAAGCGGTGCAGGGTGGTGGGAGAGAAGCTGTAAGCTCATCTCCACTACACCACCATCCCCATTCCGTCCAGCAGCCTTCGGTGCTCATTGCCGGAGGTCTTGATATAAATTCGTGTGGTCTCTATATTGCTGTGCCCCAGCACATCTGCAAGCTTGGCTATATCATTGGTCTGCTCATAGAAGCAGCGGGCAAACAGATGACGTATATTATGAGGATAAACCTTTGCGGAATCTATTCCGGCAGAATTGCAGAGCTTTTTCATGGAGTGACATATCTTGCTGCGGTCGAGTGGCTTTCCGCCTGCTGTTTTGAATACACAGCCGGAGAGAATGCCCTTACTTTTACAGTAACTTAGCAGTGCATATATCAGCTTTTGTGGATATAGTATCTGACGTATTTTTCCCTTATTGGATATGGAGGCCATTCCGGTGTGCAGTGATTCGACTGTCACATATTTGAGCTCGCTTATTCGGATGCATGTGCTTCCGAGTGTTTCTATTATCATGGCAAGCTGGGTACAGTTCTGCGTGATGGCTGTTTTTATCAGGGTGGTGTAGTCCTGCATGCTCAGCTCATTTTGTATTGATGTGAAGGCGCAGTGCTGGGTGCGGAGCATTTTTATATGCAGCAGGTGTGCGTCCATCGTCCTGCAGAAATTGTTGGCGGCGGCTATGTATGAGTTGATGCTTGATGTGGTATATAGGTTTGAGGACTGCAGATGCTGCTTGTAGTTTATCAGAAGCTCCTGTGTGATAGGCTGTCCTTTTGCAAAGTCGCGCAGCTTTTTACATCGCGTATATATTTTTCTATTGTTGATGCCTTCTTTTTCCTCATTTTGCAGTATTTTGCGGTATTCGTTCAGACTGTTATCGGTTATTATGAGTTGTTCTTTTGCTGTCATGTGGTGTTCCCTTTCTATAATGTTTGGTATTTTTGCACATACTACTTTACAAAATATTTATATCTTGTAGTAAAATTTTATAAAACTTAATTTTTTTAATGCAAACACTTGATTTTTGATACTCAAAGGAGTATCTTAATTTCAGAAATAATGTTAAGCGAAATGAACGAGGGCGTTCCACCATAGATGGAGTGCCCTCTTTTTTAATAAACTAAGAAGTCCGGCATAAAACAAGAATATTCGAGTTTATATGTTGTGCAGCTGTTTAAACATTATTTGAAAATAACAATTCACTCAAGGGGATTGATGAACAGAAAGGATGTAAGATATGAGCGAACAGGAATATTTCAACGTAGCAGACATCTTTGGAGAGAACGTATTTAACGATGCAGTTATGCAGGAGCGTCTTCCAAAGAAAGTCTACAAGAAGCTCCATGAGGTTATGGACGAAGGAAAGGAGCTTGATCTCGAGACTGCTGATGTTATCGCACACGAGATGAAGGAATGGGCCATTGAGAAGGGTGCAACACACTATACACATTGGTTCCAGCCACTTACAGGCGTTACTGCTGAGAAGCATGATTCATTTATCACTTCTCCAATGCCAAACGGAAAAGTACTTATGAGCTTTTCAGGAAAAGAGTTAATAAAGGGTGAGCCGGATGCTTCATCTTTCCCATCAGGTGGTCTTCGTGCTACATTTGAGGCAAGAGGATATACAGCCTGGGATTGTACATCACCTGCATTTGTAAGACAGGATGCAGCAGGCGCAACACTTTGCATTCCAACAGCCTTCTGTTCATACACAGGCGAGGCTCTTGATCAGAAGACACCTCTTCTTAGATCAATGGAAGCAATCAACGATCAGGCACTGAGACTTCTTAGATTATTCGGAAATACAACATCAAAGAAGGTTACACCTTCTGTCGGACCTGAGCAGGAGTACTTCATCGTAGACCGTGAGAAGTATTTACAGAGAAAGGATCTCATCTTCACAGGACGTACACTTTTCGGAGCTATGCCTCCAAAGGGACAGGAGATGGATGATCATTATTTCGGAGCTATCCGTGAGAGAATCGCAGCTTACATGAGAGATGTAAACAAGGAGCTCTGGAAGCTTGGCGTTACCGCGAAGACACAGCACAACGAGGTCGCTCCGGCACAGCACGAGCTTGCACCTATCTATGCTGAGTGCAACGTAGCTGTTGACCACAACCAGCTCATCATGGAGACACTTAAGAAGGTGGCAGGCCGTCACGGACTCCAGTGCTTACTTCATGAGAAGCCATTCGCAGGAGTTAACGGTTCAGGAAAGCATGACAACTGGTCAATCACAACAGACGATGGAATCAATCTGCTTGAGCCTGGCAAGACACCGCATGAGAATGTACAGTTCTTACTTGTACTCACATGTATGTTAAAGGCAATCGACGAGCATGCAGCACTTCTTCGTGCAGCGGCAGCTGATGTGGGAAACGATCACAGACTGGGAGCAAACGAGGCACCGCCAGCGATCCTGTCCATTTACCTTGGAGATCAGCTTGGAGACGTATTGAACCAGCTTATCGCAACAGGTACAGCTACACACAGCTTAAAGGGTGAGAAGCTTGAGACAGGTGTTAAGACAATTCCTGATTTCATGAAGGATGCTACAGACCGTAACCGTACATCACCATTCGCATTCACAGGAAACAAGTTCGAGTTCCGTATGGTTGGTTCACAGGATTCTGTTGCACAGGCCAACATCGTGCTTAACACAATCGTTGCTGAGGCATTCTCAGACGCTTGTGATATACTTGAAAAGGCAGACAACTTTGACCTCGCTGTACATGATCTCATCAAGGATTACGCAGTAGAGCACCAGAGAATCGTATTCAACGGAAACGGATACTCAGATGAGTGGGTAGCTGAGGCAGAGAGACGTGGACTTCCAAACATCAAGTCTATGGTAGATGCAATTCCTGCATACGTTGCTCCTGAGTCAGTTGCAGCATTCGAGAAGTTCGGTGTATTTACAAAGACAGAGCTTGAGAGCCGTGCCGAGATCGAGTATGAGACATATGCAAAGACTATTAATATAGAAGCAAAGGCTATGATTGATATTGCCGGAAAGCAGATTATTCCTGCAGTTATCAAGTATATTACATCACTTGCACAGTCAGTTAACTCAGTTAAGAGTGCAGTTGCTGATGCAGATGTATCTGTTCAGTCAGAGCTTCTTACAGAGAGCTCAGCTCTTCTCTCAGATGCACAGGTTGCACTTGCAAAGCTTAAGGATGAGACAGCAAAGGCCGGTGCTATGGAAGAGGGCAGAGAGCAGGCTATTTACTACAGAGATGTTGTAAAGACTGCTATGGATGCTCTTCGTACTCCGGTTGATGAGCTTGAAATGATTGTCGACAAAGAGATGTGGCCAATGCCATCATACGGCGATTTAATCTTCGAGGTTTAATCCTTGTAGTTTAAGGACCAAAGCTTACGGAAAGCTGTTTAGAGCGGCATATATGATTTAATTTAACATAATAATAAAATGGAGACATTTTGCTGAACCACGAAGCTGTGGAAATTGGTGAAGTGTCTCTGTTTTTTTATAAATTTTATTTTCAATAAAATGAAAAAAAAAAATGAAAGAAGAAACAGGAAAGAGAGGACATTACTATGACAGAAGAGATTAGTGGAGTAATTTTCGGAGTCTGGTTCCTTATTGGAGCAGCATTGGTATTCGATGCAGGCAGGTTTTGCTATGGTAGAAGCAGGTTTTACCAGAGCAAAGAATACCGGTAACATCCTTATGAAAAACCTGATGGATTTCTGTATTGGTACAGTTGTATTCATACTGATTGGTTTTTCACTTTTATTAGGTGAAGATGTTCTTGGTTTCATCGGTAAACCGGGATTTGACATCTTTACATCTTACAAAGATTTTGACTGGTCAAACTTTGTATTCAACCTGGTTTTCTGTGCGACAACAGCAACTATCGTATCAGGAGCTATGGCTGAGAGAACAAAATTTATTTCCTATTGTGTTTATTCAGGAGTTATTTCAGCACTTATTTACCCAATCGAGGCTCACTGGATCTGGGGCGGTGGCTGGCTTTCATAGATTGGCTTCCATGATTTCGCAGGTTCATGTGCCATCCACATGGTTGGTGGTATCAGTGCTCTTGTAGGAGCTGCAATCCTTGGACCTCGTATCGGAAAGTTTACAAAGGATAAAAACGGAAGATTACAAAAGTAAACGCTATTCCGGGACATAATATCACAATCGGTGCACTCGGTGTATTCATTCTCTGGCTTGGCTGGTATGGATTCAACGGTGCAGCAGCAAAATCAGTAGAGCAGCTTGGTTCTATCTTTGTAACAACAACAATCGCACCTGCACTTGCAACAGTAGTATGTATGATTTTCACATGGCTCAAATATGGCAAGCCTGATGTGTCAATGTGTCTGAATGCTTCACTTGCAGGACTTGTAGCTATCACAGCAGGATGTGATGTAACAGATGCACTCGGTGCTATTATTATCGGTTCCGTAGCAGGACTTCTCGTCTGCTTCGGTGTATGGTTCCTTGACAATGTACTTCGTGTGTTGATGATCCTGTAGGTGCTGTCGCAGTACATATGATGAATGGTATCTGGGGAACAATCGCTGTTGGACTTTTTGCCACAAACAGTGCTCCGGGATATTCAATCGCTGATTCAAAGGGCAACGAGCTCGTAGGACTTTTCTACGGCGGTGGATTTAAGCTTTTAGGACTCCAGCTCACAGGCTTTGTTTCTGTTGCAGCATGGACAGTAGTAACTATTACAATCGTATTCCTTGTTATCAAGGCTACACTGGGACTTAGAGTTTCAGAGGAAGAGGAAATCATCGGACTTGACCCAACAGAGCATGGTCTTCCATCAGCATACGCAGGATTTGCTATCATGGATGTATCAGGTGATGTTATGGATGTCAATGAAAATACAGACCTTGGTTCTTCAGAGTATGCAACAGCTTCTAAGGCAAAGAAGGATGCAGCAGTGCCTGTTGTAAATGCAGCAACACCGGCTTCAGCAAGCGGTATCCACAAGGTTGTTATTATTTCAAAGCTTACAAAGTACGACAAGCTTCGTAAAGCTATGAATGACTTAGGTGTAACAGGAATGACAGTGACACAGGTTATGGGCTGTGGTATCCAGAAGGGTGCCGGCGAGAAATGCCGTGGAGCTGAGCTTGATGCGTACTTCCAAAGGTTAAGGTTGAGGTAATCGTTGGCAAGATTCCGGTAGAAAAGGTTATTGAGACTGCTAAGAAGACTCTCTACACCGGACATATCGGAGATGGCAAGATCTTCGTTTACGACGTGGCACAGGTTGTCAAGGTTCGTACAGGCGAGGAAGGAATTGAGGCATTACAGGATGTAGAGTAATGCAAATTATTATCTAATCCCCTTAGCATATATACATCAACAAAAACCCCCGAGGATATGATCCTTGGGGGTTTTGCTTTAGATAATTAAGTTATGAATTGTAATGGTTAACGATGAGTGTTACCGGTCACTGTTACCGGATGAACCGGAGCTGCCGGTATCAGTACTACCTGAACCGGAGCCACCAGAACCAGCACCTGAGCCGGCAGCGGTACCAGTTCCAGCCCCACCTGTCTGTGCTCCAGCCGCAGTGCCGTCAGTACTGCCCGGTGTAGTACCGGAATTGGTAGGATCCGTGGTGGTTGGTGAGCTGTTAATCAGCGATGTTGCATCATGTAATGTACATACGGTATTCATGAACGTATCATCTGCCATGAATTCATACTCAGGGCTGCCTGATACAGCGCCTGTTATAAATACCTTTGATGTTTTATTCGGACAATACGGACCGGCAATGGCTCCCGAATCGGCACAAATCTCAAGTGCAACATGATGGTCGCAGCTGTCTGTCGGCACAGTGTCCGTATCAAAATATTCGGTTGTCAGCATTGATCCTCGAGGATCATTGTCACATGTTCCCTCTAAAGGAACAACCCCTGATTTGCTGCATACCGTGGTATTTGTTATACCATCCGGCTGTACAAAGTCTTTGGTTTCAAGTCCTTCATGGATTCTGCTCATGGCATTCCTCCATATATTCTTAGGGTAGGATGTGAGCTTGCCGGACTGTTTTGAGTTGTCATCATAGCCGCCCCATACGACACATGTGTAGTATGGTGTGTAGCCTGCCCACAGGCAGTCGCGGTTGCTGGTTGTGGTACCGGATTTACCCCGCCTGGGCTATCTGGCTGTCAAAGCGCGCCAGCTTTCCGGTTCCCTGTGTCAGAACATCCTTCATGGCATCTGTAAGAAGCCATGCCGTAGTATCCTTGATTACAGTACGTGTGTTCTGCGTATTGGTCTTGTCAAGTAATACATTGCCATCGTGGTCAAGAACCTGAGTGTAGAACTTTGGCTCTAAGTATACTCCGCCGTTGGCTATAGTAGCATATGCACCTGTGAGCTCAAGGTTTGTGACACCCTTTGTCAGTCCGCCGAGCGCCAGTGACAGGTTTTTGTCGGAATCGGTGAGAGTTGAAATACCGAAATCCTCCGCATATTTGTAACCGAGCTCAACCCCGATATCCTGTAAGGTTTTGACTGTTACAATATTGATTGACTTTGTTATTGCCCATCGGATGGAGGTAAAGCCTCCGAAAGATTTGTCATAGTTGTTAAAGGTTTTTGAACCTACTGTAAACGGTGCATCATCCTGCACGGATGCAAGTGTTTTGCCGCCTGCATCGAGAGCAGCAGCATAGCAGCCGATTATCTTGAAGGTAGAGCCGGGCTGTCTGCATGTATCTGTAGCTCTGTTCCATGTTCTGTTGCCGGATTTGTCACCGCGACCGCCGACCAGTGCCTTTACTTCACCGGTGCTCTGGTCGATGACTGTCATGGCAACTTGTGGTTCCAGCGTGATATTGACAGCTTCAGAACCCTCCACAATTGAATCGCCCTCCTCAAGTACATCCTGCTCGTACTGTGCAATAGCTGCATTGCATTCATCAGGGCTTGAGTAGTTGATGCTGAAATCATCATTGTTGGTTTTCTTCTTATAAAAAGAGAGCATGGTCTGGTTCGTGTAGGTCTTGTACGAACCGTCTGCCTTTTTTACTTCGAAGGAAAGCTGGAACGAATACTTTGCATCGGACGGATAGTTGGATGGATTGTTTGCCTCCTCGTCACATATAGTCTGCATAGTATCCTGGGTCGATTTGATAGTCAGTCCGCCCTTGTAAATCAGCTTGTAGGCTTCTGTCTCAGAGTAACCGGCGGCTGTGAGATCGTCGAACACGTTGTCGATGAGCGCATCAATAAAGTATGTGTTCACAGAGCCTGAGCCTGCGGTGTTGTACTCAGCAATTCTTGAGTAGACATCATCGGCCATGGCCTCATCATATTGCGCCTTGGTGATATAGCCCTGATCCTTCATGTTATTTAACACCTTTTCACGTCTCTTGGCATTTTTGTCAGGGTGTGTGATAGGGTTGTAGCCGGATGGATTCTGAGTGATACCTGCGATGACAGATGCTTCGGAAAGCGTGAGCTCTGAGACATCCTTGTTAAAGTACTTCTTGGATGCAGCCTGCACACCGAGGGTATTTGCCCCCAGATTGACCGAATTCATGTAGTTTTCAAGAATCCAGTCCTTGTCGTTTACCTGCTTTTCGAGCTCAAGGGCAAGGTACTGCTCCTGAATCTTTCTCTGAAGCTTTTCTACAAAGGAAGTTTCGCTTGTCCAGCTGGTCAGTACGTTGTTCTTGATGAGCTGCTGTGTTATCGTGCTGGCTCCCTCACTGAATCTGCCCTTTGACAGACCGGAGATAAAGGCTCTTCCGATACCATGCAGGTCGATGCCGTTGTGGTCGTAAAAGCGTTCATCCTCGATTGCAACAAAAGCATGCTGCAAATCCAGCGGAATCTCATCGATGGTGACATACTGCCTGTTTGCCCCCTGACCTACGAGTGTGGCGGTTTCTTCTCCGTTTGCCGCCAGAACGGTAGTTGAGTAGCCGGTAGGAGTGACATCGATCTTTGATATGTCAGGTGCGGAATCAATGATTCCCTTCATGACACCGATTCCTGAACTGATGCCGGCTGCGCCTGCTACAATTACTACAACCAGAAGAATCTTTAGAACAATGAGCTTGAACTTATTTTTTGACCTTAGAGCTCTTATTGTCATATTTCCGGAGCAGCTGCATTGTAGCTTTTTTGCCGTAATTCATATATAGGCCTCCTTGTCATTATAAAGATTTGTAATCTTGTTTGTATATACTGTGATTAGAAAATAAACAGTATATATTATTATATCAAATATAGCATTTAAATGCAATTTACAGATTGGTTTTCATATTATATAATATAAGTAACAATTCAATAAAGTGTCTTTAAGATGCATGAGTGTAATCAGGCAATATCAGGATGGAAAGAATATCATATGTCAGAGAATACTATAAGCCTGTACGTGTACAAGGGCGGACAGGGTGAGATAACGGAGAAGAAATCGAGGTTTATAGCGACCGTAAGGCCTGTAGAGTCTGAGGATGAGGCTGTAAGCTTCATCAATGAGACGAAAAAAGAAATACTGGGATGCAAGGCACAACTGCAGTGCCTTTGTTATAGGAAAGAGACAGGAGCTGACCAGATGCTCGGATGACGGGGAGCCTGCAGGCACCGCAGGCCGTCCTATGCTTGATGTGCTCCTTAAGGAAAATATCCACAATGCCGCTGTTGTTGTAACGAGATACTTCGGTGGGGTGCTGCTTGGCACAGGCGGACTGGTGCGTGCGTATCAGCAAGCCACAAAGGCGGGGCTTTCGGCAAGTGAGATAATAGAGAAGAAGGATGGTGCAGTACTGTTTATCAGGACGGACTATACCGGAATCGGAAGACTCCAGTATCTGTTTGCACAGGAGAAGATTACGGTGATGGACACAGCGTATGAGGCGGATGTGCTCGTGAAAGCCGTTATCCCGGAAAATGATAAAAAACGCATAGAGAAAACAATCATAGAGCAGACAAACGGCACGGCAAAGCTTGAGTGGGGCGATGAGGTGACATTTGCTGAATATGATGGCGAGGTATTGCTGTTTAAAAATTAGCCGGTGCTCACATTTTAGCAGGACAAGCAGAATTTATATTCAATTACATTCAATTAAAATAAAAAAATGCTTGACACTATATAACCACATGTGTATAATATCATTTGTTGAGACAACACATTGGGCCATCGCCAAATGGTAAGGCAACGGACTCTGACTCCGTCATTTCAAGGTTCGAATCCTTGTGGGCCAGCTAAAGAGAACTTCGATAGAAGTTCCCTTTTTTCTTGTGTAATAATGCGATTTGTTATAAAATAAAAACGTATATGGCTTAAACAGTTATAGAAGGATGGTGTGATATGAACAAGAATTTTTTGAGAATTATTAATCTTATAGAAGAACTCGGCTCTGAAAAAAAGACACCAATTACTATACAGCAATACCAGGATATCATTAATAAAAGCTCAAATCTTTGGATGTCCAATGGTGTGGATGAAGCGTTTAGATTTATCAGAAGTTACTTCAATTTTATAGACTAGAGGAATTAGATATGGCTTTTTCATTTGACAGCAGAATACGTTACAGCGAGGTGGATTCGTCATGCAGACTGAGCCTTACGGGGCTTACCAATTATTTTCAGGACTGTAGTGTGTTTCACTCACAGTCACATGATGTGGGAATCAGATTTCTTGCGGACAATCATATAGCATGGGTACTTTCATCATGGCAGATATGCATAAACAGGCTTCCACTGCTTAATGAACAGGTAAAGATATCCACATGGGCATATGGTATGAAGGCGTTTTACGGTTACAGAAATTTCACACTTGAAGATGCAGGCGGCAGCACACTGGCATATGCCAATTCTGTCTGGGTGCTTGTTGATACACGAACCGGCAGACCGGTGAAGGTGCCTCAGGAGTTTGCGGATACATACGGTCTTGAGCCGCAGCTTGAGATGGAGTGTGCAAAGCGCAAGCTTCATATTCCTGATGATATGGAGAAAAAAAGGGTGAGATTGTGGTTCCTCAGTTTTTATAGACAGCAACCATCATATGAACAATGAGAAGTATGTTATGCTGGCGCAGCAGCTTCTGCCGAATGATTTTGAAATATCTGAGCTTCGTGTGGAGTACAGAAAAGAACCGAAGCTTGGTGATACAGTTATATCATACGTGAAGTACACATCAAAGAGTGTGACAGTGGTGCTTGCGGATACGGATAAAAAACCGTATTCGGTTGGTGGAGTTTTTGAGTAAGCCGGTACCGGGAAAATAATTATAATTCCATTATTTAACAACGATACAGTTTTGATACAGAAAGGACGGAAAAACATGAGATTAGGAGAATATCAGGAGCTTGTATGTGTAAAGAAGGTTGATTTTGGCATATATCTGTCAACATCTTCGGCTTCGGAGGAGAGGGTACTGCTTCCGGCAAAGCAGATTCCGGATGGAGTAAAGCAGGGGGATAAGCTTAAGGTCTTTGTATACAAGGACTCTAACGACAGACTTATTGCTACGACAAACGAGCCAAAGCTGACACTTGGAGGTTTATCAGTGCTTACTGTCAAGGAGGTGACTAAAATAGGGGCGTTCCTTGACTGGGGGCTTGAAAAGGACCTGTTTCTTCCTTACAAGGAGATGGTCAGAAAGGTCAGCGCCGGAGATGAGATACTTGTTACATTATACATAGATAAAAGCCAGAGGCTTTGCGCTACCACAAAGGGTATTTACCATATGCTGAGCACCGATTCGCCATACAAAAAGGATGATATGGTTTCAGGCCGAGTGTATGATTTTAGCGACAATTTCGGTACATTTATCGCTGTGGATGATAAATATTCAGCCAAGATACCGGTTTTTGAGAATGCCGCTTATCTGAAGCTTGGAGATGTGATAGAGGCAAAGGTCACTGATGTCAAGGCGGATGGCAAGCTGGACCTGACAATGAGGGAAAAGGCATATATTCAGATGGATTCCGATGCTGAAAAGCTCCTTGAACTGCTTGATTCATACGCAGGTGTGCTTCCATTTTCGGAAAAGGCAAGCCCGGAGGTAATCAAGAGAGAAACAGGACTTAGCAAAAATGCATTCAAGCGTGCAGTTGGTCATTTATATAAGGAAAGAAAGATTGATCTCACAGATGGCAAAATCCGTCTTAAGAAATAACAATCTTTTTAATAAATTTTAACAGGAAAGAAGGGCAATAACATGAAAAACGTTATCAGTACAGACAAGGCACCAGCAGCTATCGGACCATATTCACAGGCTATCGAGGTAAATGGTATGGTATATACTTCCGGAGTGATACCGGTAGTTCCGGAGACCGGTGAGATTCCTGAGGGCTCACAGGCACAGGCTAAGCAGGCATTTACAAATCTGTCACATCTGCTTGAGGCAGCAGGAACAAGCATGGACAATGTGGTAAAGACTACAGTTTTCATCAAGGAGATGAATGACTTCGGTGCAATAAATGAGGTATATGCCACATTTTTTTAACGGAGCATACCCTGCAAGAAGCTGTGTTGAGGTTGCAAGGCTTCCAAAGGATGTAATGCTTGAGGTTGAGGCTATTGCTGTAAAATAAAATTATTACATAAGTATTTCGTGTGACATAAGTCCTGTTCGTTGGAAAAAGTCAAGATTTTCTTAAGAATTCACTAAGAAAACGTTGACATATATATGTTGCTTTGTTATAATGACAAAGTAATATTTGTAACAAATTCGTAATAACTGTTACAAATTCATACAACGGAGGGTAAAATGAAAGTAAATTATGTGAAACTCACAGCCGGAGTGCTTACAGGTTTTATGGCTCTGTCCTCAGTGCCATATGCAGTATATGCGGCTGGACCTACTGCAGGAGTAGCTAGTTATACATCAGATATTGTTAGTACATCAAACACTCTTACAGCGGGTGTTACATCTATGTTGACAGATGTAATGTTAAAAGGTGATGAGACATCAGAGACTGCAACAGATGTTGCGACAACAGATGCTGAGCCGGTTAAATCAGCATATGCTGATACAGCAGTTGCACAGGTTAGCGACAGCGTTAATATACGTGCGAGTGCAGATGAAAACAGCGAGTCTCTTGGAAAGCTCTATAACAATGGAATTGGAACAGTACTTGAGACAACCGATAACGGATGGTACAAAATCCAGTCCGGTTCAGTAACAGGATATGTAAAAGGTGATTATGTTGTAGTTGGTGACGATGCACTCGTACAGAGCGCAGGCCGTCGCGTGGCAACAGTCAATACTGAGACACTCAAGGTTAGAACAACAGCATCTACTGATGCAGAAGTACTTGGTCTCGTGTCCGGAGAGGATGATCTCACAGTTGTGGATGAGTCAACAGACGGATGGGTAGGTGTATCTACAGCAGACGGTACCGGATATGTATCTACAGATTATGTGACACTCGATACAGAGTTCACTTATGCTGAGTCTAAGGAAGAGGAAGCAGCAAGACTTGCCAAGGAAGAGGCAGAACGTAAGGCAGCTGAGGAAGCAGCTAGAAAGGCTGAAGAGGCAGCTAGAAAGGCTGAGGAGGCAAAAGCAGCCAAGGCAGCAGCAAAGAAGTCTTCTAAGTCTTCAAGCAAATCATCAAGCAGTTCTTCATCAGAGAAGAGCTATAGCGCACCAAGTGGTTCAAACGGACAGGCTGTTGTTAATTATGCATCACAGTTCGTTGGCAATCCTTATGTTTACGGTGGCTCAAGTCTTACAAACGGAACAGATTGTTCAGGATTTGTAATGTCAGTTTATGCACAGTTTGGCATCAGCTTACCACACAGCTCATCAGCAATGAGAAGCGTTGGATACGGTGTGAGCACAAGCGATATGCAGCCTGGAGATATCATCTGCTATAGCGGACATGTTGCTATCTACTGTGGTGGAAACACTATTGTACATGCAAGCAACCCATCAGACGGTATCAAATATACATCACCGGCTAACTACAAATCAATCATTGCAGTTAGAAGAATTTTCTAATAAATTCATGCCGGATAGGTAAATATGAATCTATAAAGACCTTCATCTCATCGAGATGGAGGTCTTTTTACATAGAGTAACTTTATTTTTGTTTATGATATTTGAAATAAGTGGCCTGTATGATATACATATATGTTTAAAAACGGGACTTAATTTAAACAGAATGGAAAACTGGGCTGTCAAGCGTAATTTTTATCACATATATCAAAATAGCAACATGCACAAAAAAGTGGATATGCTGAACCCGGTAAATTCGGATTGGGGATAAATGTGGATAACTATCAACAAAAGTAAACCTCAAAGTGCCCTTAAAATGAGTTATGCACGGAGTTATGCACATTATCCACATTTTTTGAATGAGAGCAAAAGAACAACTGTTTTGTAAAGTTCTGATAAAGTTGCACTAAATTAGTAATATTTCGGAAATAATATTGACATTTTAATTGTAAATAATAGTATTAAAATACTTTATAATTGTCGGACAACTTGAAAAGTGTTGATTATGTAAGTTAATTTTGTTATACTTCAAATTATGATTAAAAAGATAGATATTGCAGGGCTACAACTTGATAACTATACAGTACGCGAGATGATCATGAGAGTCGACAGGCGTATTTCAGAGAAGATACTCACTACAATAGAGGAAGTGAATATGGATACGCTGGCATTGGCGGAGTCTGATGAAGAGGTGAAGCAGGCACTGGAGGCGTGCGATTATACTGTCATTGCGGATGAAGGCATACTAAGGGCGGTATCGGCAGATACCTTTGCAGCGTCGGCATGAGATAGAAGATCATGACTTCTTTTATGAGCTTTTTAAGCGGCTTGAGAGAAATGATAAAAAATCTTTGTGATTGCAGAGTCACAGAAAGCTGTTGATGAGGCTGAGGAATTTCTGCTTGGATTATTTGACAGAGTGCGAATATCCGGCAAGGGTGTTCTTGATGACTCACCGGGATGCAGCGAAAATCTTGTCAATGAAATTAACATCGTTTCACCTGATGCGATTGCATCATTTCTTCCGTCTCCGTCACAGGAGAAGTTCTTTTACACAACAGGGAAAAGCTGTTGATGAACCTCTGGTACGGAATCGGAAATAATAAGTTCATGGGGAAAAAGCATGGATTTATTGGAAAAATAAGAAAAATGCTTGATGTGAAGCGCCTTACGCATCTTATCAACACCTATGAACATAGACAAAACAGCTCAATATAGTTAATTCTTATAACAATAGAAGAAAAAATAAGAGGAAATGTGTAAAAAAATTGTACATTTACCTCTTTATTTTTTTGTGCGAATGTATTAAAATAATAGCAAGTATTTATGCAATTAGTTATAAAGAGACTGTGAGGGCAATGCACAGTTACAAAAAAGGGGAGAAGGAGAACGATTTATGATTTCCAATCAGATACTTCAAAATACAATTGATGGCCTTAAAGGAATTACGAGAACCGATCTTTGTGTGATAGATGTTGAGGGCAAGATTCTTGCAGCTACATTTCCGAACGCAGAGGCGTTTATAGAGCCGGCACAGGCCTTTGTTGCATCACCGGCAGACAGTCAGGTGATCAATGGATGCCAGTTTTTCAAAGTCTTTGATGATCACCAGCTGGAATATGTGCTTTTAGCTTATGGTGACAGCGAGGATGTCTACATGATAGGCAAGATTGCAAGCTTCCAGATTCAGAATCTTCTGGTTGCGTACAAGGAGCGATTTGACAAGGATAATTCTATAAAGAATCTGCTTTTGGATAATCTCCTTCTGGTTGATATATACAATCGCGCGAAGAAGCTTCACATTGATATTGAAGTGCGACGTGTAGTATTTATTGTTGAGACAAACAGGGAGAAGGACGGCAACGAGCTTGAGAAGATCAGAAGTCTTTTCGGCGGTAAATCAAAGGATTTTGTTACAGCTGTTGACGAGAAGAATATAATAGTAGTGAAGGAGCTGGCAGAAAACGAGACCTATGATGATCTCAGAAAGACAGCCGAGGTGATTTTGAATCTGTTCAGATCCGAAGCGGATGGGGTGCATATTGCATATGGTACTGTTATCAATGAGTTGAAAGAGGTGTCGCGCTCATATAAGGAGGCCAGGATGGCTCTCGATGTCGGAAAAATCTTTTTCGAGGAGAGGAATATTATAGCATATTCCCAGCTGGAATAGGTCGTCTGATATATCAGCTCCCGATTCCTCTATGCAAGATGTTTATCAAAGAGATATTTGATGGCAAATCCCTGACGATTTTGATGAAGAAATATTATCTACTATAAATAAGTTCTTTGAGAATAGCCTGAATGTATCTGAGACTTCAAGACAGCTCTACATTCACAGAAATACTCTTGTATATAGATTGGACAAGCTTCAGAAAAGTACAGGGCTCGACCTTAGAGTGTTCGAGGATGCCATCACATTTAAGATTGCCCTTATGGTAGTCAAATATATGAAATATATGGAATCAATGGACTATTAAGGAGAAAGTAATGATTAAACTTGAACATGTCAGTAAGGCATATTCTGCAGGTATACCTGCTCTCAATGATGTCAATCTGGAGATTGATGATGGAGAGTTTGTTTTCGTATGCGGAGATAGCGGATCCGGCAAATCCACTTTGATTAAGCTTCTTTTAAAGGAGCTTGATCCTACAGACGGAACGATTACTGTTGACGGAAGGAATCTGACGCGCATTCGCCACAAGCAGATTCCTAAATACAGAAGAAATGTTGGAGTCGTTTTCCAGGACTTCAGATTATTAAAGGATAGAAATGTTTATGAAAATGTAGCTTTTGCACTCAAGGTTATCGGTGCAGCCACAGCTGTTATTAAGAAAAAAGGTGCCACAGATGCTTTCTATGGTAGGGCTTGCTGCAAAGTACAAGTCAAAGCCGAGGGAGCTTTCGGGAGGAGAGCAGCAGAGAGTAGCTATTGCAAGAGCTCTTGTCAATGAGCCGAGCATGCTGCTTGCTGACGAGCCGACGGGTAATCTGGACAATAACAATGCGTGGGAGATTATGAAACTGCTTGAGGAAATCAACGAGAAAGGCACAACTGTTATCGTTGTAACTCACAATCTTGAGATTGTTAAGGTTATGAAAAAACGTGTTATCACTATAAAGAAAGGTCTTGTTGTATCTGACAGCAAGGATGGTGATGGTGATGAGGATTAATACGTTTTTTTATTCAATCAAGCAGGGATTTAAGAATATTATTCAGAAACAAGATGTTTTCACTGGCATCCATAGCGACAATGGCAGCCTGTATTTTTATGTTTGGTCTGTTTTATATAGTTGTGACGAACTTCTCAAGCATGGTTAAGACAGCTGAGGAGGGTGTTGCTGTCACAGTGTTCTTTAATGAGGGCACTACAGAGGATGTAATAAAAGCGGACAAGGCTCAGATAGAAAAGAGGGCTGAGGTTGGCAAGGTGGATTATCAGTCAGCGGCCGATGCATGGAGTGATTACCAGAAGGAATATTTTGAGGGCTACGATGATGCTGCAGCTTCCTTTGGTGATGATAACCCCTCAGTAATTCAGCAAATCTGCAGGTTTATTTGAATGATGTCTCTATGCAGCAGACTCTTGTCAATTATATCAAGGGGCTGGAGGGCGTCAGAAAGGTGAACCAGTCGCAGGATGTGGCCAATACACTGACCGATTAAATAAGCTTATCAGCTATGTATCGGGAGGTATCATTTTGATTCTTCTGTGTGTTGCGATTTTCCTTATAAGCAACACTGTTACTACAGGTATTGCGGTCAGACGAGAGGAAATAGCTATCATGAAGCTTATCGGAGCGACGGATTTTCTGGTCAGGTCTCCGTTTGTGGTAGAAGGTATTCTCATTGGACTGATAGGATCAGCGATTCCTCTGGGATTGCTCAGTGTCATGTATGGAAAGATTTGTGCATATATTGCTAATAAGTTTAGTTTTATAGGAAATATGATGACATTTATCCCGACAAAGGAGATTTTCTCTACACTTGTACCGGTAGCACTTATACTGGGCGTTGGAATTGGCTTTTGGGAAGCCGATTCACAATTCGGAAACATTTAAGAGTATAATAATAATTATGACGGCCTGGCTCCGATCGGAGACAGGCTGTTTTAAGTTCATATCATAATATAGAGAGGACAGGACTGAAATGGATAATTCAAACAACAACGGCTTAGAATACGATGATAATTCAGATATGAGCGATAAAAAGCCTCATAGAAAAGGCTTTAGAAACGGGGTCGGTGTCGGCATTGCTACAGGTATAGTGACCACAATTGTGCTTGGATTGATTGTGCTCTTTGCATACACAATGATTACAGGCAGGAGCGTGCATACCGTTGCAAAAAGCGCAGATGTGCTTGATGACAAGACCGTGCAGAAAATCGATGAGCTTGCGAACTACATAGACGAGTACTACTATGAGGATTACGATAAGGATGATTTGGAAAACGGTCTGCTACATGGTGTGATGGAGGGGACTGAATGATCCTTATTCGGTTTATTATACCGCAGATGAGTATAAGGAACTGCAAATAAGCACGACAGGCACTTATTATGGTATCGGGGCTGCGTTAAAGCAGGATCCGAATACAAAGCAGGTGACAGTTTCGAAGGTATACAGTGGTACACCTTCTGAGGAAGCGGGACTTAAAAAAAGGATGACGAAATAGTCTCTGTTGATGGTGTCGAGGCAACATCCGAGGATCTCACAAAGCTTGTTGCCAAAATCAGAGGTAAGGAGGGCACTAAGGTTACGCTTGAAATCAGGCGTGGCGAGGATACAGACCCATTTACCGTTGAGGTGGAGCGTAAAAATGTTGAGCTGCCATCAGTGGACAGCAAGCTGCTTGACAATGGAGTAGGATATATCCAGGTCAGTGAGTTTCAGACAAACACGGCAAGTCAGTTTGAGGATGCACTTGACGGACTTACAAATCAGGGTATGAAAGGGCCTTATAGTGGATCTGCGTGCTAATCCGGGAGGACTACTTACCGCAGTGACAGAAATGGTTGACAGACTGCTTCCTGCAGAAACAGTTGGTAAGCTTCCTGCAGGAACCGTCGTGTATACAAAGGATAAAAATGGAAATATCCAGACCTTTGGTGATGACGATGGTAAACAGATTGACTGTCCTATCGTAGTGCTTGTCGATGAAAACAGTGCAAGTGCATCTGAAATTTTTGCGGGAGCCATGAAGGATTACAATGAGGATGGTTATATTGATGCCACACTTGTAGGCAAAAAAGACCTTTGGAAAAGGAATTGTACAGACTATCTATAATCTTTCCGATGGTGATGCTGTAAAGATTACCACCTCGAAGTACTACACACCAAACGGTCACAATATCCATAAAAAGGGTATCGAGCCTGATGTAGAGGTCGATTATGAATATACAGGGGATACAAATGCAGACTATGACATGCAGTATGATGTGCAGCTTCAGAAAGGCGATTGAGGTGATGAATGAAAAGCTTAAATAAGATTGCATGCTTTCTCATGCTGTGCTGGATGGCAGTTATCTTTATGTTTTCGGCGGAGCCGGATACCGAGTCGTCTGAGCTCAGCGGCAGCGTCAGCTACCGCATAGTTTCTGTGGTCAATACCATTACCGCAAGCCACTGGGATGAGAAGGAGCTGCTCGATAAGGCAGAGCTTATAGACTATCCGGTTAGAAAATGTGCCCACATGAGTGAGTATGCCATTCTCACATTGCTTGGCTTTCTGACATTTTCGTTCTTGTATGGCAGAAGAAGATTTTTGATTCCGGTAGGCGTGACCTTCCTATATGCCTGCACAGATGAATTTCACCAGCTGTTCGTTCCCGGCCGGGCCGGCAAGTTTACCGATGTGCTGATTGATACCACAGGCGGTATCATTATGCTGCTATTTATTGCGCTTGTTACACATGTGGCGCATGCGAAGCATACAGCAGGCACGACTAAACAGAAAGCATGAAGACAAGAAGAGAAGTGGGCTGTAATCGTTGTCGGTCACACTGTTAGGTGTGAACAGTAACAGTCATGATAACAAGTGTGATGATAAGCATGATTATAAGTGCCAAATTTAGTTGCAGTTTCTTAGTTTAATCGATATAATAAAAATAATGACGCTGGTTAGAGGATACATGGCAGACTTAATATATATAGTTAATTCCTGCCATAACCAGCTTCCCGCCCCGTAAACCTGGGTTTACGGCCGGCACATAGCATGTTCGAAGAAAAATATGAAATGCCACGGGGTTCCATTAAAAATATGAATGAAACAAAGTGAAAATAAAAAATCACTATCCGAAAAAAATCCCGTGGCTGACTTCATATTTTTCAGAGGAATATACTGTGTGCCGGCCGCACCCCACAACCTGAATGCGGGAAGCGTAGTTAGAGCCACAAAGCGTCTAAAATGTATAGAAAGAGGTGATTCTGTGGTAGAGTTGGATAATTTCAAGTCCACGCTCCAAGGCTACAAAGCCCCACTACAGGAAGTGAGGGATTCACTTTGACCTGGCTAATAAAGAAGAAAAAAATCCAGGAATTAGAGCGAGAAATGGAAGCTCCTGACTTCTGGGATGACCCGGAGAAGTCACAGAGCAAGATGAAAGAGCTTAAGAGTATGAAGGATGATGTAGCTACATACGCAAAGCTCAAGGAACAGTACGAAGATATAGAGACGATGATTGAGATGGGCTATGAGGAGAACGATGAGTCACTTATACCCGAGATACAGCAGATGCTTGATGATTTTGAGAGCACATATGACGGTATCAGAATGAAGACTCTTTTGTCGGGAGAATATGATAAATGCAATGCGATTCTGAGGCTCAATGCAGGTGCAGGTGGTACCGAGTCGTGTGACTGGGCGGCCATGCTGTTTCGTATGTACTCGAAGTGGGCTGATAAAAAGGGCTTTACCCTTGAGGTACTCGATTCGCTTGATGGCGATGAAGCCGGTATCAAGTCTATTACCTTCCAGGTAAATGGAGAGAATGCATATGGGTATCTAAAGTCTGAAAAGGGTGTGCACAGGCTTGTTCGTATTTCGCCGTTTAATGCGGCGGGAAAAAGGCAGACCTCATTCGTATCATGTGATGTCATGCCTGATATTGAGGAGGATCTTCGATATTGAGGTGAAGGACGAGGATATCAGAATTGATACCTACCGCTCAAGTGGAGCAGGAGGACAGCATATCAATAAAACTTCGTCTGCTATTCGTATCACACATTTTCCATCAGGGATCGTGGTACAGTGTCAGAATGAGCGTTCACAGCATATGAACAAGGACAAAGCGATGCAGATGTTAAAGGCAAAGCTGTATCTTTTAAAGCAGGAAGAGAATGCTGCAAAGGAGGCGGGCATCAGAGGCGAGGTCAAGGAAATTGGCTGGGGAAGCCAGATACGTTCGTATGTGCTTCAGCCTTACACCATGGTCAAGGATCACAGGACAGATGTGGAGACCGGTAATGCAGATGCGGTGCTCGATGGCAATATAGATATATTTATCAATGGTTATCTGAAGTGGCTTGCAACACGTTCAGAATAAGGAGGCAAATGTGGGTTTAGTTATAGCTGTGGCGATATTAGCAGTTCTGACAGCTGCCGGAGTGACCGTTTACATTAAAGTCAGACGGTTGTCTGAAAGTCTTCTTGGTACACCTGATGTCACAGAGGGCATCAATCGTATCAGGGAGAATGTCTCTACGACTCCCAAGTCGGTTTCAGGCATGACGCGCCTTATGGAGCCACAGATAAAAAGGGATTTTCCGGAGTTTGTCTGGGAACAGTTTAAGAGAATGTCAGAAAGAGTGCTTGTATCAGCACTTTGTGCAATCACGACTGAGGATATTTACAAGCTGGACCGTGAGGCTTCTGATGAGGTAAGACAGCAGGTGCTGGTGCGTATAGACAGCAATGAAGCAGCTGGCTTTACAGAGCATTTTGACGAGATCAGGGTGCATCAGACTGAAATCTCAAACTATGTGAAAAGAGATGGAAGGTGCGTCATCAGTATACAGAGTGCGGTTGAGTATTTTTACTACAAGACTGCCTCGGGAAAGCTTATCAGTGGTGATAAAGAGTATAAAAAGCAGACCAGATACAATATGGAGCTTGTATACATACAGGATATAGATATGCTGGATGATGCAGGGATAGGCAGTGCAGTTGGCACTACATGTCCGAATTGCGGCGCTCCGGTCAGAAGTCTTGGAGCAAAGAAATGTGAATATTGTGGCTCATATGTTGAGCCTGTCAATATAAAAAAGTATGGAAGCTGCAGAGCTTTCATGAAGTTGATTACAACCATATCTAAGGAGGAAGAAAATGGGAATTATTAAGGCAGTAAAACAGGCAATTGGAGGCGGCTTTGCAGATACATGGCAGGAGGTTATTGAGCCGGACAATATAGGCGATCAGACAGTCTATGCCAGGGGTGTGCTGGTAAACAGGGGGCAGAATAAAAAAGGCTCTGACGATATTGTTTCAAACGGCTCTATCATTCATGTATATGACAATCAGTTTATGATACTTGTTGATGGTGGCAAGATTGTGGATTACACAGCTGAGCCGGGCTACTACAAGGTGAGCAATTCATCTATGCCATCACTTTTCAACGGACAGTTTGGGGATTCTTTAAAGGAAACCTTTGACCGTGTGAGATTTGGTGGAGACACCACAGTCACAGAAGGTTTATTATATCAACCTCCAGGAAATCAAGGGAATCAAGTTTGGTACGAGAAATCCTATAAACTACTATGATACATTTTATAATGCGGAGCTTTTCCTTCGTGCCCATGGTACATATTCCATCAAAATTGTGAATCCGCTTCAGTTTTATGCAGAGGCTATTCCAAAGAATATGGATCATGTGGAGATTACTGATATCAATGAGCAGTATCTGTCAGAGTTTTTAGAGGCATTACAGTCTGCCATCAACCAGATGTCAGCGGATGGTACAAGAATTTCATTCGTCACAAGCAAGGCATCTGAGCTTGGAAGATATATGGCCAAGTGTCTCGATGAAAGCTGGAATCAGATGCGTGGTATGGAGGTACAAAGTGTTGGTATCGCCAGCCTTTCATATGATGAGAAGTCTCAGGAGCTCATTAACACAAGAAACGAGGGCGCAATGCTCTCAGATCCATCTATTGTACAGGGATATATGGTCAAAAAAATATGTCAGAGGGTGTCAAGAACGCAGGCAGCAACAGTGGTGGAGCTATGCAGGGCTTCATGGGTGACGGCATGGGAATGAGCACCATGGGCAATATGATGAATGGTTTTACACAGATGGCACAAAATAACCGGTCAGCCGGAATGAATGCGCCGGGAAATGGTGCAGCAGGTATGGCAGCAGGAGTGGCTTCAGGTGCCACACAGCAGGAGGATGCGTCAGGCTGGACATGTGAGTGTGGACAAAAAAATACAGGTAAATTCTGCAGTAATTGCGGCAAGCCTATGCCACAGGAGATTACAGAGTGGACATGTGAGTGGGACAGAAAAATACAGGTAAATTCTGTAAACAGTGGAATTGAGTGTGGACAAAAAAAACCAAAGAAAACCAAGAGCATAAGATGTTGCAAAGCTGTAATCTTTGTGTTAAAATCTTTGAGTCAAGGACAAATGTCGGTGTGTGACAAACACACACCGGCCATTTTGGAGGTAACTAAATGGCGGAGAAATCAAACTACTTCGTTTTACGGGCAAAGGCTGTACCGGAGGTGCTGCTTAAAGTAGTTGAGGCAAAGAGACTGCTGGATTCGGGCAAGCTTGAATCTGTGCAGGAGGCAACAGATGCTGTTGGCATAAGCAGAAGCTCATTTTACAAATATAAGGATGATATTTTTCCTTTTTATGAGGGGCGTAAAGGAAAGACAGTGAATCTTGTCATTCAGATGGATGACGAGCAGGGCATACTTTCCGTTGTGCTTAAGTCGGTAGCCGATGCGAAAGCAAATATTCTTACCATACACCAAAGTGTACCGGTAAATGGCATTGCGTCACTCACGTTATCTGTGGATGTATTTCCGGAGTCGGATGATGTGGATGATATGGCAAAGCAGATTGAGTCCTTAAAGGGCATACATTACGTAAAAATTTTAGCCAGGGAGTAACAAAAAGATGAAGATTGCAGTTATGGGTTACGGCACAATTGGATCAGGTGTCGTAGAAGTATTAGAAATCAACAAGGAAAAAATCGCAAAGAGAGCGGGAGAGCCGATCGAGGTCAAGTATGTGCTTGATTTAAGAGAGTTCCCTGGGTACACCTATCGAGAACAAAATAGTTCATGATTATAAGGTTATTGCAGAGGACCCTGAGATCGGTATAGTTGTAGAGACAATGGGAGGCGTTGAGCCTGCATTTACATTTGTAAAGGCAATGCTTGAGGCAGGAAAACAGGTAGCAACATCAAACAAGAACCTTGTTGCCGCAAAGGGCGCTGAGCTCATCAAGGTTGCCAGGGATCATGGAGTGAACTTCCAGTTTGAGGCCAGTGTCGGTGGTGGAATCCCTATTATCAGACCTCTCAACAAGTGTCTCACAGCAGATGAGATTGAGGAAATCACAGGTATCTTAAACGGAACAACCAACTACATGCTTACAAAGATGACAGAGGAAGGTGCAGACTTTGATGAGGTATTAAAGGATGCTCAGGATAAGGGCTATGCAGAGAAGGATCCTACAGCCGACATAGAGGGACATGATCCATGCAGAAAGATAGCCATTCTCACATCACTTGTTGCAGGACAGCAGGTGGATTTCGAGGATATCCACTGTGAGGGTATCACAAAGATTACACCTGAGGATATTAAGTATGCAAAGGCAATGCACCGTGCAATCAAGCTTCTTGCTTCAAGCCGTAAGGTAGGTGACAGCTATACCTGTCTCGTTGCACCATATATGATAGATGACACACATCCGCTCTCAGGAGTAAATGGAGTGTTCAACGGCGTATTTTTACGCGGAAATGTGCTCGGAGATGCTATGTTCTACGGCAGTGGAGCAGGAAAGCTTCCAACAGCAAGTGCTGTAGTGGCAGATGTTGTTGATATGACAAAGCATCAGAACACAAATATTTATATCGACTGGAAGCCTGAGAAGCTCACACTTGTAAGCTATGATGACAGTGTAAACAGCTTCTTTGTGAGAACTGACTCACCAAAGAGCGAGGTTGAGGCTGTATTCGGACATGTAGACTACATTGAGGATGTGGTTGACGGCGAGTATGCATTCACAACAGGCGATATGACAGAAAAGAATTTTGCCGACAAGGCATCAAAGATAAACGTTATCAACAGAATCAGATTATAAAGGACAAAAATATGGTAAAAGGCTTATACACCGCTCACACCGGTATGGTTAATGAGATGAAGCGCATGGATGTTCTTGCGAACAACCTGGCCAATTCCGATACCTATGGATTTAAAAAAGAGGGAACCACCTCGCATTCATTTAAAAATGAACTTGCTATAAAGATAAAGGATACATCAAACTACGGACTGCACAAAAATCTGGGCAGCATGACATACGGAGTGCATCTCGGTGAGACGTATACCGACTGGGATGAGGGTAGCTTTAAGGTGACTGACAATCCTACCGACCTGGCTATCGGTGGAAAAGGCTTTTTTGCCGTTGCATTTACTGACAAATCCGGTCAGACAAGTGTAAAGTATACCAGAGACGGTGCTTTCAAGGTCAATGCTGACGGTTATCTGGTCACAGCAGACGGAGACCATGTGCTCAATGCGACAGGTGCATTGAGTGGAGATGGCGGTGAAGCAAACTGGGTAAAGGTAGACCCGAATGAAAAGTTTTCGGTAAACTCACTTGGATATATCACACAGAACAATCAGTTAGTTGGCACTATCGGCGTTGTCGATGTGGATAACTATGACTATATTGAAAAATATGGTGAAAATCTCTACAATCTGACGGCCGGGGGTAATATTATAGCTTCCGATGCCGAAATAGAACAGGGAGCCTTAGAAACTTCAAATGTCAATGTGGTCAATGAGATGGTCAATATGATTACGATACAGCGTGCATATGAAGCCGGACAGAAGGTTATTACATCTATTGATGAGACATTAGACAAGGCTGTCAACAATGTAGGAAGAGTATAAGGAGATATGCCATATGATGAGGGCACTTTACACAGCCGCAACAGGTATGCGTGCTGAGCAGACAAATGTAGATACAATTGCAAACAATCTTTCCAATGTCAATACGACAGGCTTTAAGGGTCAGAGGACAGAGTTTAAGTCTCTTTTATATCAGACGATACAGACCCGTTCTACATCCGGAAATGGTGATGCAAAGCCGGTAGGAGCGCAGGTGGGGCTTGGTACCCGTGTGGCTGCAACCACATCCACTTATACTCAGGGTCCGCTCAATTCTACGGAGAGGCCTACTGATTTTGCTTTGGAGGGCGATGGCTTTTTTTTGCAGTGAGAGGTACTGACAATCAGACCTATTACACGAGAAACGGTGCCTTCACATGGAGCCAGTATGGAAACGGACAGACTATACTTACTGATTCACAGGGCAATCCTGTCATGGATACAAACGGTAATATCATAGCTGTGCCGGCAGGTGTGTCTGCTGAGAAGATGAGCTTTGGAGAGGATGGTGCGGTAGGTTATATGACTGCACAGGGCAATTATATTAATCTGAATCAGCGAATTGCTGTGTATCAGTTCAATAATCCGTCAGGTCTTGAAAAACAGTCAGGGAGCCTGCTTGCAGCAACAGCCAATTCGGGCAATCCGATGCTTGAAGCTGCAAACCCTGCTCTGAAAAGCAGCAAGGTTGTGACAGGATATCTTGAGGGCTCAAATGTACAGGTAGCTGACGAGATGGTTAATCTCATTGTGGCACAGCGTGCCTACGAGCTCAATTCAAAGGCCATCACAACAGCTGATTCGATGCTTGAGACAGCAAATAATTTGAGGAGATAGTAGCATATGGATATAAGCGCAGTATCAACACTTGCAAACTCAAATAATACATCTGCGGTGGCAGACAAGCTTAAGAATAACGTAAAAAAAAATCTGTCATCAGACTCTACAGAGGACGAGCTCAAGGGCACACTTAAAGATTTTGAGTCTTATTTTGGGGAGCAGGTCATAAAGGAAATGAAGGATTCCATGACACTAAAGAGTGATGATGAGGATTCCTCTATGTCGCAGTACAAGGATATGTTCATGGACACTGTCATAGAGCAGATGAGTGATACGATAGTGGAGAAGTCCGGAGAAAACATCACACAGCAGCTTTATGAGCAGATGAAGCGCAATTACAATATATAATAATAATTGATAATAAAAAGCCGGTTCGGCATGCTTGCATGTGATTACCGGCTTTTTTAGTGCAAACTTAGTAATTGCAGATACGCATGCTCTAGGGTATAATATTAAAAAAATAAAACTATTCAGAGTCACAATAAAAACACACAGATACGGAGAAATTCAATTGGAAACCGAAACAGTCACAGGATACGTTGATCATATAATATACAGAAATGCAGAAAACGGGTATACAGTACTTGTTCTTGTAGTGAACGAGGAGGAGCTCACATGTGTGGGTACTTTTTCGGACATTGCTGAGGGTGAAAATATAGAGGCTCACGGTGAGTATACAGAGCATGCCACCTATGGCAGACAGTTTAAGGTAGTAAGCTTTGAAGAGAAGGAGCCGGAGGATGAGATGGCTATTGAGAGGTATCTGGGCTCAGGAGCCATACATGGTATAGGACTTGCGCTCGCAGCACGTATTGTCAGGCGATTCAAGAAGGATACCTTCCGCATCATAGAGGAAGAGCCGGAGAGGCTTGCTGAGGTAAAGGGCATTAGCCAGAGAAAGGCTATGGAGATTGCGGATCAGGTCAATGCAAAAAAGAGACTTAAGGGAAGCCATGATTTTTTTTGCAACAGTACGGCATCAATATGAATCTGGCTGTGAAGATATATAATAAGTATGGCGGAGAGATATACAGTGTGCTCAAGGAAAATCCGTACCGCATGGCGGATGATATCGACGGAGTTGGCTTTAAAACTGCAGATGAGATAGCGGCGCGGGTTGGCATCAAGACTGATTCTGATTTTAGAATAAAAAGCGGTATACAGTATGTTTTGCAGCAGGCTGCCATGGACGGACATACATATCTGCCGATGGAGGAGCTTACGAGGCGTGCTGTATATCTGCTCGGAGTGGAAAGCTCGCAGGTTGAGGCACATTACATGAATCTGGCCATGGACAGGAAGATTGTCATGCAGTTAAAGGATGATATAACCCAGATTTATGCTAACACCTTTTATTATATGGAGGCAAACACGGCAGCCATGCTAAAGCAGCTTGATGTGACGTATGATGTGCCGGATATCGAGATAGAGGCTGCAATCAGAAATATAGAGAAAAAGACAGAGATGGAGCTCGATGAGCACCAGGCTGAGGCGGTGAAGGAAGCAGTCAGAAATGGCCTTTTAGTCATTACCGGAGGACCCGGAACAGGAAAAACCACCACTATCAATACTATTATCAAGTATTTTGAGCTGGAGGGCATGGATATTTTTCTGGCTGCACCGACAGGCCGTGCGGCAAAACGCATGAGTGAGACGACAGGCTACGAGGCGCGCACAATCCACCGTATGCTTGAGTTAAACGGCGGCATGGACACAGGAAGCGCAGCTGGCTTTGAGAGAAACGAAAGGAATCCGCTCGAGACGGATGTAATTATCATAGATGAGATGTCGATGGTTGATATATCACTCATGTACTCATTGCTAAAGGCGGTTGTGGCAGGTACGAGACTCATACTTGTAGGAGATGTGAACCAGCTTCCGAGCGTGGGACCGGGCAGCGTGCTAAAGGATATTATTGATTCAGGTGCCTTCCACACGGTAAAGCTTACAAAGATTTTTCGTCAGGCGAGCACGAGCGATATTATAGTAAACGCCCACAAGATAAATAATGGAGAAGAGGTATCGTTAGATAATAAGAGCATGGATTTCTTTTTTTCCTAAAGAGATATGATGCCGACAAGATAATAAATGTTACATTACAGCTGATAAAGCAGAAGCTTCCTAAGTTTGTAAATGCTACAGAGTATGATATACAGGTGCTTACGCCTATGAGAAAGGGGCTTCTCGGAGTGGAACGTCTAAACGGTATATTGCAGGCGTATATGAATCCGGCAGACAAGAGCAAGCGCGAAAAAGAATACAGGGGCACGATTTTCCGCGAGGGCGACAAGGTGATGCAGATAAAGAACAACTATCAGATAGAGTGGGAAATCAGGACAAAATTCGGACTTTGTGTGGATAAGGGCATGGGAATCTTCAATGGAGATACAGGTATCATTGAGGAAATCAACGATTTTGCCGAGACCATGACCATATCCTTTGACGAGGGCAGAAAGGTGGAGTATCCGTTTAAGCTTTTGGAGGAGCTTGAACTTGCATACGCGGTTACTATACACAAGTCGCAGGGAAGTGAGTACCCGGCGGTCGTTATACCTCTTTTGAGCGGCCCGAGAATGCTTATGAACAGGAATTTGCTTTATACGGCGGTTACAAGAGCAAAGAAATGTGTTACCATAGTTGGTGACGAACAGACATTTTATGAGATGATACAAAACAACTCACAGCAGAGACGCTATAGCGGGCTTAAAGACAGAATAGTGGAGGAGACTATCTGATGAAAATAAGAAAACTTACAAATGAAGAGATAAAAGGGGCATGTGCCTTTGCGGTAAGTATATACAATATCGCAATCAGAGGCTGCTTTCGGACACAGGACTGTCATCGATATTTTGATGAATATATGGATGCAGACAGGCTGACGGACGAGGAAAGGGCCGGTGTTCTTGTAGTATTTGGTGCGTTTGATAGCAATGTGCTGTGCGGAGTGTGCGGCATGACAAACGAGGGGCATATCACCATGCTGTATGTGCATCCGCAGTATTTAAGACGTGGAATTGGCAAAAAGCTTCTGGAGAGAGTCAGGATATATGCGCGCATGCAGCTTAAGCTCATGCAGGTGTCTGTAAATGCAATGCCGGCATACACGGCAGACTACTTCAGTCGTGTGGGCTTTAAGAGTGCATATCAGGGAGGCTTTTGCAATGGACAAGGCGATATGTACGTTCCTATGACAGCAAAAAGCATATATCAGGTGGAGTATACACCGCGACATATATCTGATAAGACTTTTATTGCAATTTCAGTTGGCTTCACATGTCTTGTATTTTTCTCAGGCGTGATATATGCGGTATGCGCGGGACTTACTCCGTAACGCTCAGATGCAGTTTTAATGGGCTGCAATAGTTGCCGGTCATACTTTGGTGTGAACAGTAACTAACATTGTATACATAAATATGCATATTTATGTAACAAAAAACAGTTGAAAAATCGGCTGTATTATGATACACTTTTTACAATTTAAGCAGATATACTATGCAACTACACTTTATAAGAAAAAAGAGACGCCCTCTTTTTTTTTTGCGCAGACGTAAGGTTAGTTGCAGCTAAGAAGCTTATGGTTACAAAGTATAACACGAAAGGGCAGGGTAAAGATGAAAGCATTTTTAATTCTTGAAGATGGTAATGTATTTACCGGAACCAGCATTGGTTCAACAAGGGAAGTCATTAGTGAGATAGTATTTAACACATCAATGACAGGATATCTGGAGGTACTTACAGATCCTTCCTATGCAGGACAGGCTGTTGTAATGACTTATCCACTTATCGGAAATTATGGAATCACACCGGATATGGAGTCGGAAAGACCATGGCCGGATGGATATATAGTAAGAGAGCTGTCGCGTATGCCAAGTAATTTCCGCTGCGAGGGTACTATACAGGATTTCCTCGAGAAAAACGATATTCCGGGAGTGGCCGGCATTGATACACGTGCGCTTACAAAGATTCTCAGGGAAAAGGGTACTATGAACGGAATGATTACCACAAATGAGAATTACAATCTCGATGAGATTATTCCAAAGCTCAAGGCATATACTACAGGCAATGTGGTTGACAAGGTCACATGCACTGAGAAAAAGGTTTTAAAGGGCCAAGGAAAGAGGGTTGCCCTCATGGATTTCGGTGCCAAAAACAACATCGCCAAATCACTCAATGAAAGAGGCTGTGAAGTTACAATTTACCCTGCACACACAACCGCTGAAGAGATACTTGGTGACAATCCTGACGGAATCATGCTCTCGAACGGTCCTGGAGATCCAAAGGAATGTGTAGATATTATAAAGGAAATAAAGAAGCTTTTTATGACAGCAATGTGCCGATTTTTGCAATCTGCCTTGGACATCAGCTCATGGCACTTGCAACAGGCGCAGATACACACAAGATGAAATACGGACACAGAGGTGGAAACCATCCGGTTAAGGATCTTGCAACAGGCCGTGTTTATATTTCTTCCCAGAACCATGGATATGTGGTTGACACAGATAAGCTTGACCCTAATGTGGCTGAGCCTGCATTTATAAATGTCAACGACGGCACTAATGAGGGACTTAAGTATGTGAACAAGAATATCTTCACAGTTCAGTTCCATCCGGAGGCATGCCCTGGACCACAGGATTCAGCATATCTTTTTGACCGCTTTATTAACATGATGGGAGGTAACCAGTAATGCCAAGAAATAATGATATTAAAAAGTATTAGTTATCGGTTCCGGTCCAATCGTAATCGGACAGGCCGCAGAGTTTGACTATGCAGGAACACAGGCCTGCCGTTCCTTAAAAAAGAGGAGGGCATTGAGGTATGTCTGGTAAACTCAAACCCGGCAACTATCATGACTGATAAGCAGATTGCGGATCAGGTATATATCGAACCACTTACTCTTGAGTCATTAAAAGAGATTATCATAAAAGAAAAGCCTGACAGCATCCTTCCTACACTCGGTGGACAGGCAGGACTCAATCTCGGCATGGAGCTCGCTGAGTGCGGCTTCCTTGATGAGCAGGGAGTAAAGCTTATCGGAACAACAGCAGAGACCATCTTCAAGGCTGAGGACCGTCAGGCCTTCAAGGATACCATGGAGAAAATCGGTGAACCAATCGCGGCTTCACAGGTTGTAAAGAATATCGAGGACGGTATTGCATTTACCAACAAGATTGGTTACCCTGTAGTTCTTCGTCCTGCATTTACACTCGGCGGTTCCGGCGGTGGAATTGCTCACGATGAGCAGGAGCTTATAGACATACTTTCAAATGGACTTCGTCTGTCACGTGTCGGAGAGGTTCTTGTAGAGAGATGTATCGCAGGATGGAAGGAAATCGAGTACGAGGTAATGCGTGATGCCAACGGCAACTGCATCACAGTATGTAACATGGAAAATATCGACCCTGTCGGTGTGCATACAGGAGATTCAATCGTAGTAGCACCTTCGCAGACACTTGGAGATAAAGAGTATCAGATGCTTCGTACATCAGCGCTCAATATCATCAACGAGCTTCAGATTACAGGAGGCTGTAACGTACAGTATGCCCTCAATCCTGACTCATTCGAGTACTGTGTTATCGAGGTAAACCCACGAGTTTCACGTTCATCAGCACTCGCATCAAAGGCTACAGGATATCCTATCGCCAAGGTTACAGCCAAGATTGCACTCGGCTATCACCTCGATGAGATCAAGAACGCTATCACACAGAAGACATACGCAAGCTTTGAGCCAATGCTTGATTACTGTGTAGTCAAGATTCCAAGACTTCCGTTCGACAAGTTCCTCACAGCAAAGCGTACACTTACCACTCAGATGAAGGCTACCGGAGAGGTAATGAGTATCTGCAACAACTTCGAGGGTGCTCTTATGAAGGCTATCAGATCTCTCGAGCAGCATGTTGATTCACTTATGTCTTATGACTTTACAGGTCTTACAGATGATGAGCTTGAGAAACAGCTTGCAGTTGTTGATGACAGACGTATCTGGGTTATCGCAGAGGCGCTCCGCCGTGGAGTTAAATACGAGCATATTCACGAGATTACTAAGATAGATCTTTGGTTTATCGATAAAATCGCAATACTTGTTGAGATGGAGAACCGTTTAAAGACAGAGGAGCTTACAGTTGACCTGTTGAAAGAGGCAAAGCGTATCGAGTTCCCTGACAATGTTATCTCACAGCTTACAGATATTGATGAGGCTGATATCAAGAAGATGCGTTACGACAAGGCATTGTGGCAGCCTACAAGATGGTTGATACCTGTGCCGCAGAGTTTGAAGCAGAGACACCATACTACTACTCAGTATTCGGCAGCGAGAATGAGGCGGCAGAGACAAATCCACAGAAAAAGGTGCTTGTACTTGGTTCAGGACCTATCCGTATCGGACAGGGTGTTGAGTTTGATTACTGTTCAGTTCACTGTACATGGGCGTTTGCCAAGGAAGGCTGGGAGACAATCATCGTAAACAACAACCCTGAGACCGTTTCAACTGACTTTGATATTGCTGACAAGCTCTATTTTGAGCCACTCACAGCAGAGGATGTTGAGAGCATCGTTAATATTGAAAAGCCTGACGGAGCTGTTGTACAGTTCGGTGGACAGACCGCCATCAAGCTTACAGAGGCACTTATGAAGATGGGTGTCAAGATACTTGGAACAAAGGCTGAGGATGTAGACGCAGCCGAGGACAGAGAGCTCTTCGATGAGATTCTTCAGAAGACAGGTATCCCAAGAGCAGCAGGTGGTACAGTATTTACAGCTGAGGAGGCAAAGAAGGTAGCAAACGAGATCGGTTACCCTGTACTTGTCCGTCCTTCATACGTGCTTGGCGGACAGGGTATGAAGATTGCATGGAATGATGATGAAATCGAAGAGTTTATCGGTATCATCAACACAATCACACAGGATCATCCAATCCTTGTAGATAAGTACCTTATGGGTAAGGAAATTGAGGTTGATGCAATCTGTGACGGTACAGATATCCTGATTCCGGGTATCATGGAGCACATTGAGCGTACAGGAGTACACTCAGGAGACTCCATCTCAGTTTACCCTGCACATACTATCTCAGAAAAAGCAAAAGAGACTCTGGTTGAGTATACAAAGAGACTTGCACAGGCACTCCATGTTGTTGGTATGATTAATATCCAGTTTATCGATATGGACGACAACATCTATGTTATCGAGGTAAACCCACGTTCTTCAAGAACAGTACCATACATCAGCAAGGTTACAGGTATTCCAATCGTAGACCTCGCAGCAAGAATCATCATGGGCGAGACAATAAAGGGCATGGGCTACACACCTGGACTTGCTCCGACAGCTGATTACATTGCAATCAAGATGCCGGTATTCTCATTCGAGAAGCTGCGTGGAGCTGAGATTTCACTCGGACCTGAGATGAAGTCAACAGGAGAGTGTCTTGGAATAGACAAGACCTTCAACGGTGCGCTATACAAGGCATTTGAGGGTGCGGGAGTCGAGCTTCCTAAGTATAAGCAGATGATTATGACTGTAAAGGATGCCGATAAGCCTGAGGCAGTAGGCGTTGCAAAGCGTTTTGAGAAGCTTGGATACAAGATTTATGCCACAAGAAGTACTGCAAAGTACTTACAGGAGCACGGAGTAAATGCTCTTCGTGTAAACAAGATATCACAGGAGTCTCCAAACGTCATGGATCTTATCCTTGGACACAAGATAGACCTTGTAATCGATACACCTACACAGGGGAACGGAGACAAGACAAGAGACGGCTTCCTTATCAGAAGAAATGCAATCGAGACAGGTGTTTACTGTATCACAGCCATGGATACAGCCAATGCACTTGCACATGCATTAGAGACTGCTTCTGACAAGAAGACACCGGTTGACATTGCAACAGTTAAGAATCTTTAAAAGTATATAGAATATATTTTATCCCCGGACAGTATATCGGATATGCTGCCCGGGGATTGTTTATAAAATGAAAAATATGCAAAGTTTAATAGAATTTTGACAAATTATTAACAAAAGCAATTGATTTTTACATAAATTTGTAGTATAATAACTTTGTTAAAAATTAACAGCACGGATGTGCAATACAATTTAAAGGAGATAATATAATGGCAAAGAAAGTTGTAATCGCAAGTGCTTGCCGTACAGCAATCGGCAAAATGGGCGGAGCATTAAGCAATACTCCAGCCGCAGATTTAGGTGCAATTGTAATCAAAGAAGCTTTAAACAGAGCAGTGTTAAGCCGGAGATGGTTGACGAGGTTAAGATGGGTTGTGTTATCCAGGCAGCTCAGGGACAGAACGTAGCTCGTCAGGCTTCTATCAAGGCAGGACTTCCAATCGAGGTTCCAGCTATCACAATCAATGTTGTTTGTGGATCAGGTCTTAAGTGCGTAAACGACGCTGCTACAATGATCATGGCTGGTGAGGCTGATATCGTAGTAGCAGGTGGTATGGAGAACATGTCTATGGCTCCTTACGCTATGACAAAGGCTCGTTTCGGATACAGAATGAACAATGCAACAATTATCGATACAATGGTTAACGATGCTCTTACAGATGCATTCAACCACTATCATATGATGATCACAGCTGAGAATGTATGTGATAAATACGGCATCACTCGTGAAGAGCTTGATGAGTTCTCAGCAAACTCACAGCAGAAGTGCGAGGCAGCTATCGCAGCAGGCAAGTTCGATGATGAGATCGTTCCTGTACCTGTTAAGGTTAAGAAAGAAATCGTTGAGTTCAAAAAGGACGAGGGACCTCGTGCCGGAACAACAGTAGAGACTCTTTCTAAGCTTCGTTGCTGCTCAGGTAAAGAGGGCGGACTTGTTACAGCCGGTAACGCATCAGGTATCAATGATGGTGCTGCAGCAGTAGTTGTAATGAGCGAAGAGAAAGCTAAGGAGCTCGGCGTTAAGCCATTAGCTACATGGGTAGCAGGAGCACTTGGCGGAGTTGAGCCTGAGATCATGGGTGTTGGACCTGTAGCTTCTACAAAGAAGGTTCTTGCAAAGACAGGTCTTACAATTGATGATTTCGATCTTATCGAGGCAAACGAGGCATTTGCTGCACAGTCAATCGCTGTAGCAAGAGATCTTGGATTCGATATGAGCAAGGTAAATGTAAACGGTGGTGCAATCGCACTTGGACATCCAGTAGGAGCTTCCGGATGCCGTATCCTTGTAACATTATTACATGAGATGCAGAAGAGAGGATCTAACAGAGGTCTGCAACACTTTGTATCGGTGGTGGAATGGGATGTTCTACTATCGTTGAGAAGTACTAATTTTCTTTGCCAATAGATATATGAGGGGATGCAGGTGCATCCCCTTGTAGTGTGAATTAGTTTATTCACATCAGTTTATATATATGATTAAGTTATGCTGCAGAGGCTTAGCACTTAAAGCTTTTTGCGCTATAATATATTTTAGGAGGAACTAAAATGAAGGTTGGAGTTATCGGTGCTGGTACAATGGGCCAGGGAATCGCAAAGGCATTCGCACAGGTAGATGGATACGAGGTAGCACTCTGCGATATTAAGCAGGAGTGGGCTGAAGGCGGAAAAGACAAGATTGCAAAAGGATATGCAAGACTTGTAGCAAAAAGAGAAAATGACACAGGAGAAGGTTGACGGCATTCTTGCCAGCATCACTCCTGGTTTAAAAGAAGATCTCTGCAAGGATTGTGACCTCATCGTTGAGGCTGCTTTCGAGGATATGCAGGTTAGAAAACTACATTCGCTGAGTTAGACAAGATTGCTAAGCCAGAGTGTATTTTCGCTTCAAATACATCATCACTTTCAATCACAGAGATTGGAAACGGACTTACACGTCCATTAATCGGTATGCACTTCTTCAACCCTGCTGACCGTATGAAGTTAGTAGAGGTTATCGCAGGTGTTAACACACCTGTTGAGACAGTTGATGCAATTAAGAAGATTGCAGAGGAGATCGGAAAGACTCCGGTACAGGTAAATGAGGCTGCTGGTTTCGTAGTAAACCGTATCTTAATCCCAATGATCAATGAAGCTGCTTTCATCAAGATGGAAGGTGTTTCCGATATCGCTGGTATCGACGCAGCTATGAAGCTTGGCGCTAACCATCCAATGGGACCTTTAGAGTTAGGTGATTTCATTGGTCTTGATATCTGCCTTGCAATCATGGATGTTCTTTACAATGAGACAGGTGACAGCAAGTATCGTGCATGCCCACTCCTTCGCAAGATGGTAAGAGGCGGAAACCTTGGATGCAAGAGCGGCAAGGGATTCTACGTTTACAATGCAGATCGTACAAAGACACCTGTAGACGCACAGTAAATGAGCTTTATTTCGGATAAATTAAAACAAAATATAAATTTCAAGGAGAATAAATCATGGATTTCACTTTAGATCAGAAACATGAGATGGCTCGCGACCTTTTCAAACAGTTCGCAGAGACAGAAGTTAAACCTCTTGCACAGGAGACTGACGAGACAGAGGTATTCCCAGCAGAGACAGTTGCTAAGATGGGAAAATATGGATTCATGGGCATTCCTGTACCAAAGGAGTACGGCGGACAGGGCTGTGATCCACTTACATACGTTATGTGTGTAGAAGAATTATCAAAGGTTTGTGGTACAACAGGCGTTATTGTATCTGCTCATACATCACTTTGTATCGATCCTATTATGACATTCGGTACAGAGGAGCAGAAGAAAAAAAATATGTTCCTGACCTTGCTTCAGGCAAGAAGATCGGTGCTTTCGGTCTGACCGAGCCCGGTGCAGGTACAGATGCACAGGGACAGCAGACTAAGGCTGTATTAGATGGTGACGAGTGGGTCATCAACGGATCTAAGTGCTTCATCAAACGGTAAGGTTGCTGATGTTTACATCATCATCGCTATTACAAGCATCACAGAGGACAAGAGTGGACGCAAGAAGAAGAACTTCTCTGCATTCATCGTAGATAAGGGAGCTCCTGGATTCTCCTTCGGAACCAAGGAGAAGAAGATGGGTATCCGCGGATCATCTACATACGAGCTGATCTTCGAGGATGCACGTATTCCAAAGGATGCATTACTTGGAAAAGAGGGAAGAGGTTTCCCAATCGCTATGCAGACACTAGATGGTGGACGTATTGGTATCGCTGCCCAGGCACTTGGTATTGCAGAAGGTGCTTTGGATCGTTGTATCGAGTATACAAAGGAAAGAAAGCAGTTTGGCCGTTCAATCGCACAGCAGCAGAATACACAGTTCAAGCTTGCAGATATGGCTACACGTATCGATGCAGCTAAGTATCTTGTATACGCAGCAGCTATGAAGAAGGCAGAGTTTGCTAAGAACCCTAAGGTTTCTTACTCAGTAGATGCAGCAAAGGCTAAATTATTCGCAGCAGAGACAGCTATGGCTGTTACAACAGAGTGCGTTCAGTTATTCGGTGGATACGGATATATCCGTGAGTACGATGTAGAGCGTATGATGCGTGATGCTAAGATTACAGAGATCTACGAGGGAACTTCAGAGGTTCAGCGTATGGTTATTTCAGGCTCATTACTCAGATAGTTAAGAGAGCTATCATAACTGTAGAGCTACTTAGAATAAATAAAGGAGAACAAATACATGAATATCGTAGTATGTATTAAACAGGTTCCTGATACAAAGGGTGGAGTAAAATTCAATCCTGACGGAACACTTGATAGAGCTTCAATGCTTGCAATCATGAATCCAGATGACAAGGCTGGTCTTGAGGCAGCACTTAGAATCAAAGACGAGACAGGCGCAAAGGTTACAGTACTTACAATGGGACTTCCAAAGGCTGATGCAATCCTTCGTGAGGCAATGGCTATGGGCGCTGATGATGCAGTTTTAGTAACAGACAGAGTACTTGGTGGAGCTGATACATGGGCTACATCTACTACAATTGCAGGTGCATTAAGAAATCTCGATTATGATTTAATCATCACAGGCCGTCAGGCTATCGATGGAGATACAGCACAGGTTGGACCACAGATCGCAGTTCATCTTGGACTTCCTGTAATCTCATACGCAGAGGATATCAAGGTTGAGGGAGATTCTGTAGTCGTTAAGCGTCAGTACGAGGACAGATATCACGTAGTTAAGGCTAAGATGCCTTGTCTTATCACAGCTCTTTCAGAGTTAAATGAGCCTAGATATATGACACCGGGCGGAATCTTCGATGCATTTGACAAAGAGGTAACTGTCTGGGGCAGAGCTGACCTTAAGGATGTTGACGATTCAGATCTTGGACTTAAGGGATCACCTACAAAGATTGCTAAGGCATCTGACAAGGTACCTAAGGGAGCTGGAGAAAAGGTTAACCTTGATCCAACAGAGTCAGTAAACTATCTCATGGAGAAATTCAAAGAGAAACATATCATCTAGTATGGAGGAACCAAAAATGGGTTTAGAAGAATATAAGGGCGTATATATCTACGCACAGCAGGTAGACAATAAGCTTAGCGACATCGCCTTTGAGTTAGTCGGTAAAGCTAAAGAGTTAGCAGCAGATTTAAATACAGAGGTTACTGCAGTACTTCTTGGATCTAACGTAAAGGCTCTTGCAACAGAGCTCGGTGAGTACGGCGCAGACAAGGTAATCGTTGTAGACAATCCTGCACTTGAGACATACAGAACAGAGCCATACGCACAGGCTCTTGTATCAGTAATCAACGAGTACAAGCCGGAGATCATGTTAGTTGGTGCAACAGCTATCGGACGTGACCTCGGACCAACAGTTTCAGCAAGAGTTAAAACTGGACTTACAGCTGACTGTACAAAGCTTGAGATTGGTGATTTCCCAATCAACGCTATGCCTGGACAGGAGCAGAAGCACAACCAGCTTCTCATGACACGTCCTGCATTCGGTGGTAACACAATCGCTACAATCGCTTGTCCTAACCATCGTCCACAGATGGCTACAGTTCGTCCTGGTGTTATGCAGAAGCTTCCTAAAGAGGCTGGCAGAGCAGCAGAGGTTATCGAGTTCAATCCTACACTCGAGGAAAACAACCGTTATGTTGAGATCATGGATATCGTTAAGGCAGTTGGCAACGTAGAGAACATCATGGACGCTAAGGTACTTGTATCAGGCGGACGTGGAGTTGGAAGCGCTGAGAACTTCGAGATGCTTCGTGACCTTGCTTCATGCTTCAAAGGGTGGTATGGTATCATGCTCTCGTGCAGCAGTAGAGAACGGCTGGTTAGCACAGGATTATCAGGTAGGACAGACAGGAAGACTGTACGTCCACAGATTTACTTTGCAATCGGTATCTCAGGAGCTATCCAGCACTTGGCAGGTATGGAGGAGTCTGATCTCATCATCGCCATCAACAAGGACGAGGATGCTCCAATCTTCGATATAGCTGATTACGGCTTAGTAGGAGATTTAAAGAAGATCGTTCCTCAGCTTACAGCAGCTCTTAAAGAGGCAAATGCTGACGCATAATCGCATAATAATGCAATAAAATTACATTACTAATACATTTAAACACAGTACTGTTTATCGCAGTGCTGTGTTTTTTTGACCATAAATATAGCGTAATCTTTGTTATACTACGACATCTAGTCGCATATTATAAATTTGCCCCCGCATTTATGAAAAATTCGGCTAATTTTACAATTGAGTCATTTATCCCAATGTGGTAGAATAACAAAGTCCAAGAAAAAAGGAGCAATTGGATTTTGAAAAGTTAAAAACTTTAGCGCCATGCACCGGCAGGTACGTAAAAATGATGCCGGTTAACGAGGTTTCAGGTTATCGAAAATTCGGCGGATGCCTGGACGCATATATGGATGCGTATCTCGAGCCAAATATGATGGAGACATCAAAACAAAGCGAGAGAACCATAAAAATCAAGTAGCTATTCAGTACAGAACAGTTACATATTTGTACATTTAAAATTATATATCGAAAAGGAGATCTAACACTATGTGTGGAATTATAGGATTTACAGGCCGTTTAGAGGCTCAGAAGATTTTGACGGAAGGACTCGCAGCGTTAGAGTATCGTGGATACGACAGTGCAGGTATTGCTTATTTCAAGGATACAGGCAAGATTTCTATCCGCAAAACCGTCGGAAAGGTTAAGGATCTTCTAGCTATCTGCGATGATGAGAACAATTCAACCTGTGGAATCGGACATACAAGATGGGCAACACACGGCGGAGTTACCAATGCCAATGCCCATCCTCACAAGGTTGGAAATGTCGCACTCATCCACAATGGTATCATTGAGAACTACCACGAGATTGTAAACAAGTTTGATCTTGCAGACTCTCTTATATCTGAGACAGATACAGAGGTAGCAGCGGCTCTTATCAACAAGCTCTATGACGGAGATCCAAAGGCTACTATTAAGAAGGCAGTAGCAGAGCTTCAGGGTTCATTTGCGTTCTGTATCATGTTCAAGGATCAGCCGGGAAAGATTTTTGCTGTCAGAAATGTAAGCCCGATGGTTGCAACATATTGCGATGACGGAGCATTTATTGCATCAGATCTTACAGCGTTTATCAAATATTCAAAGCGCTATTTTATACTTCCGGAGTACACTATCATGACAATGACTGCTGATGGAATCGAAATGGAGGATTTAGAGGGTAAGAAAGTTGAGCCGGATTATCTTGAGGTAAACTGGGATGTAACGGCAGCTCAGAAGGATGGATATCCGCATTTCATGATCAAGGAAATTCATGAGCAGCCAACAGCTATCACAAGGACTATCACTCCAAGAATCAAGGATTCACTTCCTTGTTTTGAGGATGATAATATCCCGGATTCGTTCTTCGAGGATATAAGCGACATAACAGTTGTAGCATGCGGTACAGCCATGTATGCTGGAATGGTCGGAAAAGCTCTTTTAAAGAACAAGTTTGGTATTCCCATTTCTGTTGAGATTGCATCAGAGTTCAGATATGAGCAGCCTGTTCTCACAGACAGGTCAATGGTTATTTTTGTGTCACAGTCAGGTGAGACAATCGATACCTTAGAGGCACTTCGTCTGGCTAATAAATATACTAAAAAGACGCTTTCTATCGTAAATGTAAAGGGTTCAACAATAGCCCGTGAGAGCAACTATGTACTTTATACACACGCAGGTCCTTAGATTGCCGTGGCAAGTACCAAGGCATACACAGTTCAGGTGGCAAGCTTTTACCTGATTGGATGCAAGATTGGTCTTGTATCCGGCCGTATGACCAAGGAAGAGGCAAAGTCATTTATTGAGAATCTGCAGGAGGTTCCAAATCTCATTGAGTCAGTTATCACACAGGCACCTGAGATTGAACAGCTTACAAAGAGAATGACAAATGCTACAAATGCGTTTTACATAGGCCGAGGACTTGATTATGCATTAAGCATGGAGGGCGCACTCAAGCTCAAAGAGATTTCTTATATTCATGCTGAGGCTTATGCAGCAGGAGAGTTAAAGCACGGCACAATCGCGCTCATCAGCGAGGGTGTTCCGGTTATCGCAGTTGCTACACAGAGCCATGTATACAGCAAGGTCATCTCAAATATCCGCGAGGTAAAGGCGAGAGGCGCATACGTTATCCTTCTTAGCAGGGATAAGGATATTACAGATAAGTCAATCTGTGATGTGCATATCTCACTCCCACAGGCACCGGATGAGTTTGCGATTTTCGAGTCAGTTATAATCTGTCAGCTTATCGCTTACTACACATCAACAGGAAAGGGCTTAAACCCTGACCAGCCACGTAACCTTGCAAAATCAGTTACAGTAGAATAAATAATTTCCCCGGACATTTATACGATGTCCGGGGATTTTTTTTCACGCTTGTGCGATACAATGCAGCATATGTAAGATGTCGATGTATATGTCAGTGATTTGCACGGCACCAACACATTTTGTTAAAAAATTGTTAAAAAAAAATAACAAAAACTGCTTTACACACTTCTTGCACGGTGGTATGATACATAAATGCGGGTTACTCATACGAGAATCCAGCAGCCATACAATTTTCATATGCGCTTTTATGCCGTGTGACAGAATCACAGCATAACAGAATTAGGACGAGACCCATATGGGCTTTTACCAAAAGGAGGAAAAACAATGCGCAATTCAAAAACAAACGAACTTGTACTGACAGGTTTATTCACAGCCATTATCATTATCATGGCATTCACACCACTCGGATATATTCCGCTCGTAGTTATCAACGCTACGATTATTCACATTCCGGTAATCCTCGGTTCACTTTTCTGCGGACGTAAAAAAGGGGAGCATTCCTTGGATTTGTATTCGGATTTACCAGTTGTCTAAAGGCAACTATAGTCGGAGGAACTCTTTCATCCTTTGTATTTTCGCCGGTGCTTGCCGCATCTCTGGTCGGAACCTCAGGTATATTTAAGAGCTTATTCATAGCATTTGTTCCAAGAATTTTAGTAGGTGTTATACCTTATTTTGTATATATAGGCATCAAAAAGGTGCTTGCGTCAGAGAAGAAAAATCTCTGGGGCACAGTTTTAAATGTGCTCATGTCAGTATTCCTTGCATTCGGAGTATATGCATTCCTCGGCAAGATGTCAGAGTCACTTTCACAGGCAGCCGCTTTAGGAATCGGCATAGCAGTCGGAGCTGTAGTATTTATAGTAGTTGAGGCTGTATTTATCAGAAAGAGCACACAGGTTATTCCGTTTGTATATGCAGGTGTAGCCGGTGCCATGACCAATACACTGCTTGTAATGGGCTCAATCTTCGTGCTTTACAAGGATGCTTATGCAGATGCAATCGGTGTGGCAGGAAACGCTGTGCTGGGCGTTATCACCGGAGTCATCAGCTTTAACGGAGTCATTGAGGCAATAGTTGCAGCAATCATCGTATACCTTGTTGGATTGGTTTTAAATACTATCAAACCAATTGCAGCAAAATAAATTCAGATAGATTTAAAATAAATGTGAAATTGTATGTACGGCGGACTGATAAGGTCCGCCTGTTTTATAAGCAGTTGGACTAGGAATGGTAAAAAAGCATTTGAGTTAAAAAGAAAGGCATGATATAAGGTGAAACATATGCATGAAATAGACATAATGGATATCGGCGGCTTCAAAATAGGCCAAGCCGAGGACACTAAGGGCTTGACCGGCTGTACGGTATTTCTTTTTGATAAACAGTCACCGGCGGGAGTTGACATAAGGGGAGGCGGACCGGCTTCGCGGGAGACACCACTTTTAAATCCTGTGGCAGACGCAAAGGGTATCCATGCTCTTGTACTGTCAGGCGGCTCTGCCTTTGGTCTGGATGCAGCGGGAGGCGTGATGAAGTATCTCGAGGAGCGCGATATAGGCTTTTGATGTGGGAGTCACAAAGGTGCCTCTTGTGGTGCAGTCGTGTATTTTTGACCTGGTAATAGGTGATAAAAATGCAAGGCCAGATGGCAAAATGGCATACAAGGCTTGTGAGAACGCTTCTTATGATACCTTTTTACAGGGAAATTATGGAGCCGGAATGGGCGCAACAGTTGGCAAATATATGGGGCGTGAGCGCAGCATGAAGAGCGGAATAGGAGCCTATGCAGTACAGCTTGGAGAACTAAAGGTTGGAGCAGTGGTGACACTGAACGCACTTGGTGACATATATGATATAGATACAGATAAGAAAATTGCCGGAGCACTGGATGAAAATGGGCTGCTTTTTGATGACGAGACAGCGTATTTTGAGGCAGCGGCGAAGATTCAGAATATGTTTACAGGAAACACCACAATTGGTACAATAATAACAAATGCAAAGCTTGACAAGACCGCACTCAACAAGGTGGCATCCATGGCTCACAATGGCTATGGCAGAGCAATCAGACCCGTGCACACGATGGCAGACGGAGATTCAATCTATGCTGTATCAGTGGGCAGTGTGCCTGCCGATATCAATCTGGTGGGGCCAATGAGTGCCTATGTCATGGCAAAGGCCATTGCCAATGCAGCTAGAAGTGCAAAGTCTGTGGATGGCTACAAAGCATTTTGCGATGTAAACAAAAAATGACTGCAGAATAATAATAGTTTTATACAGAGGTGAAAATCATGTTAAAAGGAAAAACAGTAGTTTTGGGAGTGACAGGAAGCATAGCGGCATACAAGATAGCAAACCTTGCGAGTATGCTTGTAAAACAGCACGCCGATGTCAACGTCATAATGACACACAATGCAACAAATTTTATAAATCCAATCACATTTGAAACTCTCACAGGCAACAAGTGCCTCGTGGACACATTTGACAGAAACTTTGAATTCAATGTAGAGCATGTGGCGCTCGCAAAGAGAGCAGACATTTTTATGGTGGCACCTGCATCAGCCAATGTGATAGGCAAGATGGCAAACGGAATCGCAGACGATATGCTTACCACCACAATACTTGCAGCCAAATGTCCTAAGCTTGTTTCTCCTGCCATGAACACCAATATGTACGAGAACAGGATTGTGCAGGACAATATCAAAAAGCTCGAACACTACGGCTTTGAGATGATAAAGCCGGCTGAAGGATATCTTGCATGCGGAGACACTGGTGCAGGAAAAATGCCGGAGCCACAGACACTTTTCAACTACATAATGAGGACAATAGCCTGTGAAAAGGACCTGGCTGGCAAAAACGTACTCATCACAGCCGGAGCGACGCAGGAAAAAATAGACCCGGTACGTTTTATCACCAATCACTCAACAGGCAAGATGGGGCGTGCCATAGCAGAAAACTGTATGCTCCGCGGTGCGCATGTTACACTGGTCAACGCTTCAGTATCGGTTGAGCCACCTATGTTTGTAGATGTGGTAAATGTGACATCGGCCGCAGACATGGCAGACGTGGTGAAATCAAAGGCTGCTGAACAGGATATTATCATCATGACCGCAGCAGTAGCGATTTTTGCCCATCACATCCGGCAGATGAGAAAATAAAGAAAAATGACAGCTCATATGAGTCTGTAATTGAGCTTGAGCGAACAGAGGACATCCTTTCATACCTCGGAGCACACAAGGCTAAGGGACAGCTCATATGCGGTTTTTCTATGGAAACCCAGAATATGCTTGAAAACTCGAAAGCAAAGCTTGCAAAGAAAAAAATGCAGATATGATAGTGGCAAACAACCTAAAGGTAGCAGGTGCAGGCTTTGGAACAGATACCAATGTGGTCACACTCATCACGGCTGACGACTGCACAGAGCTTGAAATCATGGACAAGAGCTGCGTTGCAGCAAGGATTATGGACCGGTTGCTAAAGATGTAGAGCTTCGATTTTAGGTTGAGAGTGGGTGCGTGGAGCGGGTGGGATGCGGATTATATATCCCACATGTTCGGAAATTTCGATAAAAGTTGAGTAAGTGCATGGAGCAGTAAGATAAATAGAAGAAGTATATTAGTGCATGGAACGCCCGGTGCACAGATTGTATGTCGCTACGTTCGATTTACGACGTGTCGTGTGGGAGTTATATGCCGTCATCAGCAAAAGCGGCGCGGAAAATACTCGTTCAAGCAGCATAGCCTGAATTTAGATATTGAGGTAAAATGCGCGTTTGATTTTCCGCGTCTGATAAGCTCTGCGGATGACGGCATTTACTCCCCACTAGACTAAGGAGTTATGAGAGCGGAGTGATATATAATCTGTGCACCGGGCGCTTCATGCACTTACATAACCTGAATTCGAAGCGCTCCATGCACAAGCGATTATATAAGCCGTTACACCGCGCAGTCCACAGCCGGCAGCTCCCCTGTCACATCGAGGAAGAGATTTGTAAAGGTCTGCTCATAGTAAGGCTCCACCCAGAGCAGGCCGATGCCGAGCGACAGCACACAAAGCACAAGCATACCGATGAAGCTTACGTTAATGTAGATGACTCTGAGTATGTTGCCACGAATCAGTTTTATGGCATGAGTCAGGCATGCAAACACGGATAAATCATCACGCGAGAGCACCAGATACAGGTAAAACGGAAAAAGAACCAGTACGATAAAGCTGAGCACGGCACTTGCAGCATATAAAGCGATAGCAATTCCCATGGCGTCGCCGCTTAGCTTGAAAAAGTTTCTGGCTACAAGGAAAGGCGCCTTTGCAATCATAGAGATGGCATAATATATGATGTATGCTCCAAAATATCTGTTGGAGTGATTCATAAAGCAGTAGAATACATCGCTGATACGGCACTCTTTCTTTCTTGCCATATTAAGGTGGAAACGTATGAGTCCCATCTGCAGCACGCCGACCACGATAGATAAAAGCACCTCGGCAATGTAGTAGATGACGGTCTGAACCTTTGTCGCATATACATTCCCGAGCAGGTAGGTAAACGGCAGGTCGCTAAACAGATTTATGAGTGTGACGGTGAGAAAAACGCTCATGCTAAGTCTGTATCTTCCGTTCAGGTTCTCTCTTGATATTCTTTTTAATTCTTTGGATTTCTTTTTTGGGTTCATTATATTTCTCCTGAAATAATAGTTTTGAATTAATGCTTAAGTTAGGCTTAAGTTAATGTTTAAATTAATGCTTTGACAATTGTCAGATATATAGCATATACTTGTATTCATATGGTTACACAAAATCACAGGAAGGACCACACATATCATGCAGACAGATGAAACAATCGACAGGTATTTCTATATAACGGGCTGGATATGCATAGCTGTATTTGCGGCTCTTGCGGCAGTGATTGGAGTATGCGGTACGCAGATACTCACAAAGGTGCCTCCATGTCCGCTGCACGCATATACAGGCTACTATTGTCCGGGGTGCGGTGGTACGAGAGCCACATTTGCGCTGCTGCACGGACATCTGATAAGGTCGTTTGTACTCCATCCGTTTGTGCCGTATACAGCCGTTTTTGGAGGCTGGTTTATGCTGTCACAGACACTGCAGCGGATAAGCCGCGGCAGGCTGCACATCGGAATGCACTTCAGGCCATTATATATGTGGCTTGCACTTGCCATTATTGTGGTAAACTGTATAGTCAAAAATATGCTTATATTATTTTGCGGTATTCATCTGCTTAAGTAGCTCATTGTAGTCGATACCGGTCAGGTTCTGGTATTCCTTTAATATACCCTCTATGCTTCCATATTCGTGAAGCATGGCGGCAAATGAACCGATATAGATAATAAGAGTGATAACAACAGCGGCAAACGCAATCCAGAATGAGGTCATAGCCATGCTGCTCATTGAGGTGGCACCGCCTTTTGACAGTAACGCAAAAATCATGGCAAGCGAGCCGCATATGATAGACACATAAATACAGCTGCACGACGCGATGGCAATTATTGAAAGCACAAGTGCTGCAACCTCCATATTGCGTGAGCGTTTATTGTAGAAATTGTTGTTGGGATTAAAGCCCGGCCCATAATTGCTGCCGAAATTATAGTTATAATCCTGATTATAATCAAATTTTTGTGGATCCATAATAAAATTCCTTTCTATAAAGTTGATTTTATTGTATCACTTCATTTATAATACGAAAAGAATAAGTTTTTTAAAGAGGTAAAAAATGGATATTATTGCTGCAATTGCAGAAGAACTGCAGATTAAAAAAGGACAGGCCGAGGCCGCTGTCAAGCTGATAGATGAGGGAAACACCATTCCTTTTATCGCCAGATACCGAAAGGAGGCGACCGGCTCTTTAAATGATGAGGTACTGAGAAATCTCTTCGACAGACTGACATATCTACGTAATCTTGAGGACAAGAAGCAGACAGTGCTTGCAAGCATTGAGGAGCAGGGCAAGCTTACGGATGAGCTTAAGAAGGCAATCCTTGAGGCACAGACACAGGTGGCGGTTGACGATTTGTACAGACCTTACCGTCCGAAGAGAAGAACCCGTGCCACAATCGCAAAGGAAAAGGGCTTAGAGCCACTGGCACAGACCATTTTAGCGCAGGAATCGTCTGTTGATATCATGGCAGAAGCAGCTAAATATGTGGATGCAGAAAAAGACGTGGCAGATGAAGCAGCTGCACTTGCCGGAGCAAAGGATATCATTGCAGAGAACGTATCCGACAATGCCGGTTACAGAACAAAAATCAGAGAGCTTACCATGCAAAAGGGGCGTCTTATATCGACAGCCAAGGATCCAAAGGCAGAGTCTGTCTATGAGATGTACTATGAATTTGATGAGGCTCTTTCCAAGGTGGCAGGTCACAGAACACTCGCAATTAACCGTGGTGAAAAGGAAAAAATCCTCACAGTAAAGATAGAGGCACCGACAGAGGATATCATAAAATATCTTAAAAAGCAGGTTATCACAAATGATGGAGCGCCTACAGCAGCCGTACTCACAGAGGTAGTGGAGGATGCGTACGACAGGCTTATTGCACCTGCCATAGAGCGTGAAATAAGAAACAATCTGACAGAGGAAGCAGAGGATGGTGCCATAAAGGTATTCGGAAAGAACTTGGAGCAGCTTCTCATGCAGCCTCCAATTGCAGGACAGGTTGTGCTTGGATGGGATCCGGCATTCCGTACAGGCTGCAAGATTTCTGTCGTAGACCCTACAGGAAAGGTGCTCGATACCACAGTAATCTACCCGACAGCACCACAGAACAAGGTCGAGGAGGCAAAGGCCGTAATCAAAAAGCTCATAGACAAGCATCATGTCACTCTTATCTCACTCGGAAACGGAACAGCATCGCGTGAGTCAGAGCAGGTAATTGTCGAGCTGTTAAAGGAAATTCCGGTAAAGGTGCAGTACATCATAGTAAATGAAGCAGGTGCGTCAGTATATTCAGCCAGCAAGCTTGCCACGGAGGAGTTTCCATTTTGATGTGGGACAAAGAAGTGCCACATCCATGGCGCGTAGACTTCAGGATCCGCTCGCTGAGCTTGTCAAGATTGATCCAAAGTCAATCGGAGTCGGACAGTATCAGCACGATATGAACCAGAAAAAAGCTCTCAGAGGCACTTGGAGGAGTTGTAGAGGACTGCGTAAATAAGGTTGGTGTAGATTTAAATACAGCATCAGTTTCACTGCTTGAGTACATATCAGGCATCTCAAAGACCATTGCCAAAAATATCGTGGACTACAGAGAGGAAAACGGTAAATTCACATCACGTTCACAGCTTCTTAAGGTAGCAAAGCTTGGACCGAAGGCTTTTTGAACAGTGTGCAGGCTTCATGCGTATCTCAGACGGAAAGAACCCACTTGATGCCACAGGCGTGCATCCTGAGTCATATGATGCCACAAAGGCAGTGCTTGAAAAGCTTGGCTATACAATGGAGGATGTAAAGAACAGAAATGTAGTTGGAATCTCAAAGAAAGTATCTGATTACAAGGCGCTCGCAGACGAGGCAGGAGTTGGTGAAATCACACTGCGTGACATCGTTAAAGAGCTTGAAAAGCCGGCAAGAGACCCGCGTGAGGATATGCCAAAGCCAATTCTAAGAAGCGATGTCCTTGAGATGAAGGACCTCACACCGGGTATGATATTAAAGGGCACAGTCAGAAACGTAATAGATTTCGGATGCTTTGTGGATATAGGAGTACACCAGGACGGACTTGTGCATATCTCAGAGATATGTGACCGCTATATCAAGCACCCGCTTGAGGCTGTCAGTGTAGGTGACATAGTAGATGTGCAGGTTATGAGCGTTGACCTCAAAAAGCAGCGCATCCAGCTTACCATGAAAATCGGACAGGGCACAGACAAGGCCGGTAAGTCAGAACACAGCGGCAGCGGCAAAGACAGTGTTGCCAACAAGGCTGACAGAAGTAATAGAAATAACGGCGGCAGGAATAGCAGAAACGATAGAAATAGTACAGGCAGCAAGAATAATAACAACAGAAACAAAAAGCCACACTACATAAAGGGCAAGAAAAATAATTTCTTTGACAATATTATTCTTGATAATTAAAAACACCTTGACAAAACACTTCAAAGTGCATATCATAAATTTAAAAAAAAAATAGGAATTCTTCAGGGCAGGGTGCGATTCCCTACCGGTGGTACAGCCCACGAGCCGCAAGGCATGATTCGGTGTGATTCCGAAGCCGACAGTATAGTCTGGATGAGAGAAGATTATTAGGTGTTATTACACTGTGATATTAAGTCCCGGAAGATTTTCTTCCGGGATTTTTTTAAAGCAGCTATTCAGATTTTAGATAGCTGCACTCACAATATCCTCAGGATTCCTTAAGTATCAAAGGAGTGTAAAATGGACGTAACAACAAACAACACAAAATCAAAAGTAAACATCAGACTTTTAGTCGGCACAGGAATGTTAAGCGGACTTGCATTTGTACTTCAGTACCTCGAGTTTCCAATTCCAATCATGCCGGGCTTTATTAAGTTTGATTTCTCAGATCTGCCTGCACTTATCGGCGCATTTGCATATGGACCGTTAGCAGGAGTGATTGTAGAATTTATCAAGAACCTGCTTCACTGTACAGTAACACAGAGCTTTACGGTAGGAGAGCTTTCAAACTTTATTCTTGGAGCAGTATTTACGGCAACAGCAGGACTTATCTACAAGAAGAATAAGTCAAAAAAAAGGGTGCAATAATCGGCGCTGTAGTCGGTTCAGTGGTAATGGGAATCGTCAGCTTCCCGTCGAATCTGTTTATCGTGTATCCTGCATACACAAAGTTCATGCCAATGGAAGCAATCATTGGTGCCTACAGTGAGCTTCTTCCATCAGTAGGCAAGCTGTGGCAGGCACTTTTAATATTCAATGTTCCGTTTACCATCGTAAAGGGACTTATATCAACACTTATCACAGTGCTTATATACAAGAGACTGTCACCGGTTTTAAAGGCAGAGGATAGAGAAAATACCTGATACAATATATATTAGTCACAAACATAAAGAGCGCAGTCAATTGCGCTCTTTTTTTTTTTTTTTAAAAGGAATGTTATAATAAATCCAAATATTTAGTTGGGAGCAGGATATGAAGCTTGAATTTGATGTAAAAGTAACAGAAAAGGATTTATATTCATTTAATATAGAGCAGGCGTACAAGGGCAGTCAGGGTGTCATATCATTGCTGTTTGCTGTGCTCTTGGCTGCGGCAGCAGTGTTAAGCGCACAAAAAGGCAATACGGAGTATGTGGTGCTTTATATTATAGTTGGTATTCTGGTGCTGCTATATGTGCCGTTTTCGCTCAAGGGCAGGGTAAAGATGATTATGAAGACAAATGAAGTTTTCTCAAAGCCACTGCATTTTGCGGTAGACGAAAAGCACATAAAATGTAAGCCAGGGCGAGGAAATGGCGCAGCTTCCGTGGGAGCAGGTGTACAGATTCGTGGCAAATGATAAGAGGATACTTATATTTAGCAACAGGAAGAATGCATACATTCTCTCAAAGGAGCAGCTGGGCGACAGCTATGAGCCGTTAAAGGAGCTGGCAGGCAGTACACTGGAGAAATACAGACTGAAAATCAAATAAACAAAAACAGATATAAGATAAAAGATAAAATAAATAGATAAGGGTATAAGCTGGTAATATGAGTAGTGAAGGAAATATAACAGTAATAGAAAGCTTTTCGGCAGATGATACGCATGCACTTGGGGTTACGCTTGGACAGCAGGCAAAGCCGGGGGATGTGTGTACACTTGTGGGTGATTTAGGAGTGGGTAAAACAGTGCTCACGCAGGGCATAGCAGAGGGGCTTGGCATCACAGAGCCGATAAACAGCCCTACATTTACCATAGTACAGGTGTACGAGGAGGGGAGGCTTCCGTTTTATCATTTCGATGTATACAGGATTGGTGACATTGAGGAGATGGATGAAATAGGCTATGAGGATTATTTCTACGGAGATGGGCTTACGATGATAGAGTGGGCAAATCTCATTGAGGAGATACTCCCAGAGAAGAGAAAAAGAGATTACTATTGAAAAAGACCTGGAGAAAGGCTTTGACTATAGAAAAATAACAATAAAAGAGGTTTTATAATGAAGATACTTGCGCTTGACAGCTCAGGGCTTGTGGCCAGTGTGGCTGTCGTATCGGACGATAATCTGATAGGAGAATACACGATAAATTATAAAAAACACATTCGCAGACACTTCTTCCGATGCTTGATGAGGTGGCTAAGATGACAGAGCTTGACCTTAAGACAATAGATTTTATTGCGGTCTCAGCAGGACCGGGATCGTTCACAGGGCTTCGTATAGGCTCTGCGACGGCGAAGGGGCTTGCACTGGCACTGGATAAGCAGATAGTTTCTGTGCCTACTGTAGATGCGCTTGCGTACAATCTGTGGGGCAGTGCAGATGTTGTGTGTCCGCTTATGGATGCAAGAAGACAGCAGACCTATACAGGGCTGTATGATTTTACTGATGGCAGGATGAATACCATTTTGCCGCAGTGCGTAGTGATGATAGAAGAGATAGTTGACCAGATCAATGAGCTCGGCCGCAGGGTGATTTTCCTTGGAGACGGAGTGGATGTGTTCAGGGATTATATTAATGAGCACGTAAAGGTGGACTATGACTTTGCACCTGCCATGTGCAATAAGCAAAGAGCATCGGCTGTAGCATGTCTTGGACAGGTGCTCTATGAGCAGGGCAGGGCAGAAAATGCAGCAGACCATAAGCCTGAGTATCTCAGATTATCACAGGCGGAGAGAGAGAGACAGGAAAAGGAGAGAGATTTTAGAATATGATAATAAGACCCATGGAGCCGGAGGATGCAGACTCGGTGGCGCAGATAGAAAAAGACAGCTTCACACAGCCCTGGAGCAGACAGGGATTTTTGGATGCCATGAGGCTTCCAGAGAATATCATGCTTGTGGCACAGGAGGATGGCGAGATACTGGGGTATCAGTGCACGTATGTGTCATTTGATGAGGGAGAGCTGACCAATATAGCAGTCAAAAAATCAGCACGAGGAAAAGGTGTGGGTGCACATCTTATCAGATGCCTGCAGGAAAAGGCAAAAGAGTCAGGTGTTGGGCGCATTGTGCTCGAAGCCAGGGTGACTAATGAGGCTGCGATATCACTGTATCAGAAGATGGGGTTTGTAAACCTTGGAATCAGAAAAAATCTATATGAGCATCCGGTAGAGGACGGTGTCATCATGTCCTATACTGCGGAGGAAAATTTATGTTAGACGTGTGTTTACTTGGAACAGCAGGCATGATGCCTTTGCCAAACAGATGGCTTACGGCACTTTCACTAAAATATAACGGCAGCAATATACTTATTGACTGCGGTGAGGGAACGCAGATTGCGATGAAGGAAGCCGGAATCAATTTCAAGCCGATAGATATTTTGTGCATCACCCACTTTCATGCAGACCATATCAGCGGATTGCCGGGCTTCTTCTTACTATGGGGAATGCCGAGCGCACCGAGCCGCTTACCATTATTGGACCTAAGGGGCTTACAAGGGTTGTCACTGCACTTCGGACGATTGCGCCGGAGCTGACTTTTGAGATAAAATGCATAGAGCTCAATGAGCAGGATGAATATTTTGAGATGAACGGATATCATATACATGCATTCCGCGTAAAGCATGCGGTGCTGTGCTATGGCTATTCGGTTGAGATAAAGCGTAGTGGCAGATTTTCCGTGGAAAGAGCAAAGGAAAAAGAAATTCCGATGCGCCTGTGGAATCCTCTTCAGAAAGGCAATACTGTTGAATTTGAGGGCAGAGTGTATACTCCTGATATGGTGCTTGGACCGGCAAGAAAGGGCATAAAGGTAACATATTGTACGGACTCAAGGCCACTTGAGCACATAGTGGAGGCAGCAGAGGGATCAGACCTTTTTATCTGCGAGGGCATGTATGCTGAAAAGGAAAAGATAGTAAAAGCAAAGCAGTATAAGCATATGACCTTTTACGAGGCAGCAGACATGGCAAAGAGAGCCGGCGTGAAGGAGCTGTGGCTTACACATTTTTCGCCGTCACTTGTCAGGGCAGATGACTATATGCCACAGGTGAGGGATATTTTTGCAAACGCATATCTTGGAAAAGACGCAAAGAGTGTGGAGCTTATGTTTGACGAGGACTAAGGAGGGCCGATATGAAGAAAACAGGTATAGTTATTTTAACAATAGCGCTGATTGCCGCGATATGTGGTTCGTTTTATGTCGTAAACGACAAGTCTAAAAGGGCTAATCAAAAGGAAAAGGTACTGACCGAGGTACAAAGAATAACAACTAAGGATCTCGACAAGAACTATCCGCAGACACCTCGTGAGGTGGTGAAGCTTTATAACAGGATTGTGAAGTGCTACTATGGTATGCAGTATAGCGATGAAGAGCTTGATGCACTCACCGACCAGGCGCTTAAGCTTTTTGATGACGAGCTTGCAGCAAACAATCCAAAGGATACCTACAAACAGTCTGTCACGGCAGATGCGCAAAGCTACAAGGACCAGGGCATTACACTTGCTCAGACCGGAGTGTGTGACAGCAATGATGTGAAATATGTCACCGATAATGGGAGTAAAATTGCATATGTCAAGGCATCTTACTTCATGAAGGAGGGCAGCTCGTATTCTAAGACATATCAGGAATATGTACTCAGGCAGGATAAGGAAGGCTGTTGGAGGATTCTTACATTTTATAAGATTGCGGCAGATTCTGATACGGAAACAGAATAGAGTAATATAATTAAGAGTGGTGTAATAAAATGACAGAAAATACAGAAACAAAAAAAGAAATTAAAATACTTGCAATCGAAAGCTCATGCGACGAGACTGCGGCAGCAGTTGTAGTAAATGGACGTGATCTGCGAAGTAATGTGATTTCATCGCAGATAGCTCTTCATACTTTATATGGAGGGGTAGTACCGGAGATAGCTTCCAGAAAGCATATTGAGAAAATTAATCAGGTCATAGAGCAGGCACTTTCAGATGCACATATGACACTCGACGATATAGACGCAATAGGCGTAACATATGGTCCGGGGCTTGTAGGAGCACTGCTTGTAGGCGTGGCAGAAGCAAAGGCCATAGCATATGCGAGAAACATTCCTCTTGTCGGAGTGCACCATATAGAGGGACATATCAGCGCTAATTATATAGAAAATAAAGACTTAGAGCCACCATTTCTGGCACTCGTCGTATCAGGAGGACACACACATCTGGTGAGAGTGGTAGATTACGGCAAATATGAGATCCTCGGACGTACGAGGGATGATGCGGCAGGAGAGGCCTTTGACAAGGTAGCGAGAGCAATAGGCCTTGGCTATCCGGGAGGCCCTAAGATAGAAAAGGTTTCACATGAGGGTGACCCGCACAGCATAGAGTTTCCGAGAGCAAAGATTGTGGGCGGAGTTTATGATTTCAGCTTCAGCGGACTTAAATCGGCAGTACTCAATTATTTAAACGGCTGCAGGATGAAGGGACTGGAAATAAACCAGGCAGACGTGGCAGCATCGTTCCAACAGGCGGTTACAGATGTGCTTGTCGGACACGCTGAGAATGCCATAGATGAGTTTAAAATGGACAAATTTGCCATTGCGGGAGGCGTTGCTTCTAATGGTGTTATCCGTCATGCGATGGAGGAAATGTGCGCGCGCAAGGGTGTTAAATTCTATCGTCCGTCACCGATACTGTGTACAGACAATGCTGCTATGATAGGTGCGGCAGCATACTATGATTTTATAGCAGGTAAGAGGTCCGGGCTTGATCTGAATGCGGTTCCGAATCTAAAGCTTGGTGAATGATTCTGTAATTGCTTCCGGTTACACCGGGGTGCAAACATAATGTGCAGATTTATCATGGATAGGAAAATAAAAGAATATGGATAAGAAGAAATACACAGCAATCATACTGTCAGCCGGTACAGGAAGCCGGATGAAAAGTAATATGCCAAAGCAGTATATTGAGCTTTTGGGGCAGCCTGTGATTTATTATAGTATAAAAGCATTTGAGGATAGTCCGGTGGATGAAATAGTCATAGTCTGCAGTGCAGATTATATTGAGTATTTCAGACATTCGATAATTGAAAAATATGGCTTTAAGAAGGTGAAAGCAATAGTGCAGGGGGCAAAGAGCGCTACAACTCTGTATATGAGGGGCTTAAAGCAGCAAACGGCACGGACTATGTGCTGATCCATGACGGCGCACGCCCTCTGGTGGATAATGAAATAATAGTCCGTTCTATGCATACGGTTGAAAAAGAAAAAGCATGCGTAGCAGGAATGCCTGTAAAGGACACAATAAAGGTGTCAGATGAATTGGGATATTCAGCAAATACTCCTGACAGGAAAAGCCTGTGGCAGATTCAGACACCGCAATGCTTTGAATATGATTTGCTGGCTCAGTCCTATGATAAGC